>Ga0315277_10006318_pt1 | contig 15541 bp, 15 predicted proteins | sample YL17G05_15_MG_FD_203695 | JGI IMG/M metagenome (GOLD analysis project Ga0315277, IMG submission 203695) | Sediment microbial communities from Yellowstone Lake, YNP, Wyoming, USA - YL17G05_15 | ecosystem: Environmental > Aquatic > Freshwater > Lake > Sediment | place: USA: Wyoming | collected...
TCAAAGGCAGCTATACTCTGGTGGCGGAGCCCGGCCGGCCCCTTGCCATCAACCCGACCGGCAACCCGGGGATGGCCAGTGGCGGGACCGGGGATGTGCTGACCGGGGTAGTCGCCGGTCTCATCGCCCAGGGGCTGCTGCCATTTGAGGCGGCCTGTGTCGGCGCATACGTGCACGGCTTGGCAGGCGACCTGGGGGTAGCCAAGGTGGGGGAGACCAGTCTGACGGCGGGTGACGTACTGGCGGCGCTGCCGGCGGCCCTCGCCGGGCCGGCTCTGGCGTGGGGTGTGGAAGGCAAGGAAAGAGGAAGCTGATTCCGCCGGGCCGGGGCCTGGCCCCAGCCTGTCCGGTTGAGCTTCGGAGGCGGTTCAGGGATGGTTGGTTCGTTGTCGTCCGGTCTGGGCCAGGCGGTCGCCTCGGCGGTGCTGCTGATCGCCATGCTCGTTCTCTACCTGCGGCGGTTCGCCCGCTCCTGGCGGTGGGTGGCGGTGGCCTTGGGGGTGTGCGTGGTGGACCAGGCGGCGAAGATGCTGGTGCCGCCGGACACCGAGCATCACGGGATCTCGGTCCTGGGTGGTTGGCTCCAGATCAGCTACCTGGAGAATGTCAAGCAGGGCTTCGGCGGTAGCTTTCCCTACCTGTTGCTTGTCACCGGCGTGTGCGTGGCCGCCCTGTTCTTCCTCTACGGCCGCCTGTCAAGGACCAAGTACCGCATGTCCGTGCTGGCGGAGGTGGGGTGCGCGCTGATGATCGGCGGGTATCTGGGAATTCTGCTCGACCGGGTGCGGCTGGGGTTCGTGGTTGACTTCCTGGAGGTGGGCCGGGCAGGCCCGTTTGTCTACAACCTCGCCGATCTCGCCATCTTCGTGGCGGTGGCGCTGCTGCTGGTGCGCGGGCTTCAGTATCTGGCGCAGGCGAGGGCGAAGGGGATGGGGATGCGTGACGAGGTGATCTGATGTCAGCGCATCGCCCGGGCAGAGAGATCACTGATCCGGCAGCGCTCGGTCGCCGAGTGGCTCGGCGATTGCTAAGCCGAGGGCCGTGTGCGGAGGTCAAGGCGCTGGCGGAGCGGATGGGGGCGAAGGTGGTGGAGCAGGAATCGCCGCCGCCCGCCCAGCCGGGACTGCGCAGCGAGTACCGGAAGTCGCCGCCGACCATCATCCTCTATCGCGATCCGCTCGACCATCTTAGCGCGGCCATCCACGCCCGGCAGCGGTTCGACATGCTGCGCCACGAGGTGGAGGAGGTGCACATCGCGCACGAGCTTTTCCACCACCTCCAGTCCGACGGCCGGTTCGGGCCTCTTCACCCGGAAGAGGAGGAAGAGGCCGCCCACGCCTTCGCCCAGGAGCTGCTGGGGCTGGAGTTCCACCCCACCGAGTACGCGGAGATGGTCTAGCCGCACTCGCTCTCCGCCGCGGGCTGGAGGCCGCTTCTCGGGGCAGAAGGGCAGGCGCCTACGCCTTCTCTTGCAGCACCCGCCGGATGGAGTAGACAAAGGCGGGGACGGCGATGGCGACCATGAACAGGCCGATGAGGAAGTAGCCTGGGTCGACGGGGAGGCGGCGGTCCCAGTGGAGGAGGGTGGCGATGCCGAAGAGCAGGAAGAGCAGCCCGCCGTAGAAGAGCGTCCTGGCGCCGGTCTCGGCTCCGATGCGGGTGATCTGCTGCTCGGAGAGGGAGCGCACCCAGCGGAGGACAGAGCCGAAGAGCGCCCCCATCACCGCCAGCACCAGCATCGTCCCCAGGCCGAAGACCAGCCCGGGGAGGAAGCCGAGCCAGGGGCTGGGCATGGCGGGCGCGGCGACGGTGTTGACGAACACCGAGAAGCCCTCGAAGGCGAAGCCGGCGATGAACCCGTGGATGATGGTCCAGTGGACAGGGGTGACTCGAGGCGGCGCGGCGGACCCTTCCAGGGCGTGGAGCGCGGCGTCGTGCCTGCCGAGCAGATGCGGGTGGGGCTGCTGGCTGCGGCCGATGAGGATGCCGCCGGCGGCGGACATGGCGACCCCGACGATCATGTAGACGAAGCCATTGACCTTCTCGCTGAGCAGGAGCGGAGAGAGAGCGAGATAGGCGGCCTCGGAGAGCAGCGCGCGCTGGACCGTGAAGGCGGCGGAGAAGAACAGCCCGGCCCTCATCCCCGCCTTGCCGCTCGCCCCGCCGATGGCATAGCTGAAGGTGATGGGCCAGGTGTGCTCGTCAGGCAGCACGCCGTGGAGCAGGCCGAGCAGGAAGGAATAGGCGAGGGCCGCGAACGGGTTCATGCGCACCTCGCGCCGGGCGCGGGTCCGGGATCAGCAATCACAGAATGGGCGGTGGCGCTCAGGTTCCGGGCCTCCTTGGCAGGGCAGGTCGCGGACCTGCCCTACCCGTCTTCTTCGCTCGCCTCCGGCGCGGCGAGCTGGCGCGGTTGGGTGTCAACCGGCTCGAGTTCGGGGATCTCCGCGCTGGTGGCGGCGCCGAGGTCGCGGAAACGGCGGGCGGAGGGGAGGACGCGGGTCTCGAGTGAGCCAACCGCCTGGTTGAAGGCTTCAGTGGCGTTCTTCAGCCGCTTGCCCACATTGGAGAGGTGGCCGAGGAAGGTGGAGAGGCGGTCGTAGAGGGAGCGCCCCAGGTCGCTGACCTCCTGCGCGCTCTTCGCCACCTGCTCCTGCCGCCAGCCGTAGGCGATCGCACGCAGCAGCGCGATCAGGTTGATGGGACTCGCCAGCAGCACCTTCTTCTCCAAGCCGTCCTCGATCAGGTTCGGATCCACGTCCACGGCCGCGGCGAGGAACGATTCCCCGGGGACGAACATGACCACGAACTCAGGCGCCGCCGCGAACTGGTCCCAGTAGCTCTTCTGCGCCAGCGCGTTCATGTGGTCGCGCAGCTGCTGGCAGTGGCGGGCGAGGCCTGCCTTCCGCACACTTTCGTCGCTCGCCTCCACCGCGCTGAGATAGGCATCGAGCGCGCATTTCGCATCTATCACCACCTGCCGGCCGGCAGGCAGGTTGACAATCATGTCCGGCCTTCGTCGTCCCCCCTCAGCCTCGACGCTCTCCTGCTCCACGTAGTCGCAGTGCTCGCTCATGCCGGCGAGCTCCACGACGCGGTGCAGGGTGAGTTCGCCCCACCGGCCGCGCACTTGCGGCTGTCGGAGGGCGCTCACCAGGCTGCTTGTCTCCCTCTGAATCTGCTGCTCGCTGGCCAACAGATTCTTGATCTGCTCTTCGAGCCCGCCATAGGCCTGCTGTCTGGCGCGCTCCAGCTCGCGGATGTGGTCCTCGTAGCGCCGGAGCGCTTCCTGCACTGGCTCCAGCGTCTGCTTCGCCCGCTCCACGAACGCCTGGCTGTTGGCCTGGAGCGCGTCGGAGGAGAGGGCCTTGAAGGTGTCGCTTAGCTGGGTGCGCGCCTCTTCCAGCAGCCCCTTCTGAGCTTCGAGCTGCTTCTCCACCTCCTGCAGGCGCGTTTCGGCGGTGAGGCGCTGTTCGCGCTCGGATTGAGCCTGGTCGCGGTCGGCCTGTGCCCGCTTGAGCGCCCGGGCGTTCGCCGCCAGCCAGCCGATCGCCAGCCCGGCGACGACCCCGATGATCACCAGCAGTGCGTTCATGGGTCCCCCTTCTCAGCTCCGCCGCGGGGCGGTGCGGATGAACTCCCTCGCCTCCGCCAGGTCCGCCTGAGTGGTCGTTCCCCCGGCCGCGCGGGTGGAGAGGGCGCCGCAGGCGCAGCCGAGGTCTAGGCAGTCAGACAAGCTATCGCCTGATAGGTAGCCGTGCAGGAATCCGCCGTTGAAGCAATCGCCCGCGCCGGTGGTGTCCACGACATCAATGGCGAAGGCCGGCCGGCGCACCAGCTCATCGCCCCGCCGCGCCACCGCGCCGTCGGGGCCGAGCTTTACTGCCACCGCGGGAATGCGCTCGCTGAGAGCCGCGAGCGCATCGTCCAAAGTGGAACGGCCGGAGAGCAACCGCGTCTCCGTCTCATTCGGAAGGAACAGATCGAGGTGTGACCACGTCTCCGCCGGGTGGCTGCTGGTATCCTCATCAGACGGATACCCGGTGTCCAGGGAAGTGGTCAGTCCCAGTTGCTGCGCCTTCTCGAAGATGCGAGGGAGATCGGGCTGGAGGTTGCGCTGGAGGTAGTAGGAGCTGACGTGGAGATGCTGGCAGCGACCGACCAGGTCCCAGTCAATGTCCTCCCATCTCATCTCTTGGATGGTGCCGAGCTGGGTGAGCATGGCGCGCTCGCTGCCCACGGAGATGGAGATGGTGAGGCCGGAGGGCTTGCCGGGCAGAATGCGGACCTGGTCGGTGGAGACACCCTGGTCCTTGAGGAACTGGAGCGCGCGGCGACCGAAGTCGTCATCGCCGAGCTTGCTGATGAAAATGACATCATCTCCAAGCTTGGCGAGCTGGCAAGCGAGGATGGCGGAGGAGGAGCCGAGGGTGAGGAGCATATCGTCCACGATCAGCTCCTCGCCCAGATTCGGCAGGCGGGGGGCGCCAGTGACGATGAAGTCCAGGTTGATCTCTCCGATAATGACAACCGAGGCCACCGTTGCGTCACCTCTCAGTTACGAATCGAGCAAGGGGATTGCATCTCGCAAAGTCGTGAGAGCGCCCCTCGCTCCCGGGAACTCGAGATGTCTGGTGTAAGAGTTCGGCACCGCGTACACGATCACCCCCGCCGCGGCTGCAGAGGCGACGCCGGGAGGCGTGTCCTCGAAGGCCAGGCACCGGTCCGTGGGCACGCCCAGCCGCTGTGCGGCCAGGCGATAGGGTTCCGGGTCGGGTTTGGAGGCGGCGACATCATCGCCGGTGATGATGTCGTCGAAGTACTGCTTCGCATCGGGGGCGACGCCGCTCTCCCGGAACACCCGGCGGAGCGGGATCTCCACCTGCGGGCGGGTGCTGGAGGAGACGACCGCCTGCTTCAGCCCGCGGCGCTTCGCCTCTCCGGTCAGCTCCCAGAATCCGGGGAAGACGGAGAGCGGCTCGGTCTCGATCAGCTCCACATACAGCTCTCGCCGGCGGGCGACGAGCTGCTCCAGATCGCCCGGAAGGCGGTATTTCTCCTTCAGGTCTCGCATGTTGTCCATCTCATGGTAGCCGACGAAGCCCGACATCACCGACTCGGGCAGCTCATGGCCGTGCTCTCGCAGGAACTCGCGGAAGGCGAGGAACTGAATCGGCTCGGTGTCCACGATCAGCCCGTCCATGTCGAAGAGGAGTGCCCCGATCACCGCTTCCGCCCTTCCGGGTCGCCGCGTTGCGGCGACCGGGGAGGCGGGTCCGCTCGCCGAACCCGCCACGGATAGATAGTGACCCCTTGCACGACCCGGTGGATAACGCCTGCTCGGCTTGGGGTATCGGGCTTGAGGCCTAGCTCGAGGGAGGCGAAGACGCCGAGAAGCTGCCCGACGATGGTCGCTACCGCGCTCTTCATATGATCCGGCAGCGCCAGCTTTCCCTCGGGGTCGAACTCGACCAGCTCGTCGGCGAGCGACCTCACCTCCGCATCCGCCCGGTCCGCCACCACCAGATGGGCAAGCCCGATTCCCTGCTGGCGGTTGCTGCGGAGGAGGTCCATCTCGTATTGCCTGACATGGGGATCGGAGGAAAGGAAGTAGACCACCAGCGTGTCGCCGTGGATCGCCGCTCGCGGACCATGGCGGAGGCCGAGGAAGCTGTCATAGAGGCAGATGACATCTCCCTCGGTGAGCTCTTGCAGCTTGAGGTGGCACTCCACCGCCGCGCCCAATAGCGCGCCCGAGCCCAGGAAGCAGGCGCGGTGCGGCCGCTTCTTGGCCAGCCGCTCGGCGATGTCCGGCGCGGCCTCGATCACGCGCTCGCCCGCCTCGGCCGTCCGATCAACCAGTGACACGTAGTCCTCCACACGGTCGAGGTACGCCAGCCCAAGTCCGGCAACGACCATGGAGGTGAAGGAGCCGGTCATGGCCAGGCCGCGGTCATTGGTGCGCGGGTGGAGCGCGAGCACGCAGGCCGTGTCAGCATGCTCCCTGCCGAGGCCGGCGAGCCGGCCGGTCTCATCACAGGTGATGATGAGATGGCGCAGGTGCGGCCAGCCCTGCAGCGCCATCTCCACCGCGGCGACGCTCTCCGGGCTGTTGCCGGAACGGGCGAAGGAGACCATCACCCCCGGCCGATCGGAGGGGAAGGCGTACTGGGGATGGGTGACGATGGTAGTGGTCGGGCAAGCGATAGCTCGGGTTGACAGCGCCTCCCCGACCGGGCCTTCGAGGCATCGCCCGACGAAGTCGGAGGTGCCGGCCCCGCCGAACACGATCTCCGCCCCGCTGCCTGGGAGCCCCACCTGGGCGAGGAGGTTGCGGATCGGCGCCGCCGCCTCTGCAAACCGGCGGGCGGTGTCCCGCCACATCTCTGGCTGCTGAGCAATCTCGGCGGGAGTGGCCTCCACGCCGAGGCGCGTCTTCTCGCCGTCATTCATAGAGAGCAATCGCTCGAGAGCATTCATAAGCCGACTTTCCTTCCCACGGTGTGTTGCTGCTCCGGCCTGCGTCATCTCAGCAGGGGATGCTGGACGGGTACCCACCGGCGCCACGCCCGGCCCGTGTCGAGCCGGAGGCAGTGTCCGCCCACACTCTGTTCAGCGGCCTATGGGGGCTTCCTGCCGAGGGGTGGCATTCACCCGTCACCCGGCTCCAGCAGGGCGCTGGGGCAGCGCGGGCCGCCCCGGAGAACGCTTGCGCCCCTGCCGCAGCCGTGGTAGAGCAGGGTTGGCCTTCATACCACTAGTCGCCGCGGCGCGGCAAGAGGTGTCGGGATAGCATGGGGTGAACTGATCCCGCGGCAAAGACATGGCGCTTGCGCAGGTTTCGCACTGTGGTCCGACCAGCAGCGGGGAGAAGTGTACTGGTACAGAATCCGACTGGTGCCAATCCCCAAAGACTGAGGGATGCCCGGCCGCGGGGCCGAGGTGGAGCGAGGAGCGAGATGGCAGACAAAGTGAAGATCGGGATGATCGGCGTGGGACAGATCGGCAAGCTCCACCTGGACACGTACAGGGAGCTGCCGGTGGAGATCGTGGCCTTGGCCGACGTTGACAAGGCCGAGGGCGAGCGGGTGGGGAAGGAGTATGGCATCCCCACCGTGCTCACGGACTTCCGCAAGCTTCTCGCCATGGAGGAGATCCAGGCGGTAGACGTTTGCTTACACAACAACCTTCATGCGCCGATGACCATCGCCGCGCTGGAGGCGGGGAAGAACGTGTACTGCGAGAAGCCGATCGCCGGGTCCTATGCGGACGGGAAGGCGATGGCGGAGGCGGCGAAGCGGACGGGGCGGATGCTGAGCATCCAGCTTGCCAGCCTGTTCTCCCCAGCGACGCGAGCGGGGCAGCGGCTCATCAAGGAGGGCTACATCGGCGACATCTACTTCGCCAAGTCCATCGGCTACCGCCGGCGCGGCCGGCCCTACGTGGACGGCTACGGCACCAGCTCTTTCGTGCAGAAGAGCGTGGCCGCCGGGGGCGCCATGTTCGACATGGGCGTGTACCACGTCGCGCAGATGCTCCACCTGCTCGGCAACCCGTCGGTGCAGACGGTGACGGGGGCCGCGCATCAGGCGATCGCCATGTACGAGGACCGGCAGAAGAACGGGAAGTACGATGTGGAGGAGCTCGGCCTGGGGTTCGTGCGGCTGGCGGGAGGCGTCACCTTCACCGTGGAGGAAAGCTGGGCCTTGCACATCGGGCAGGAGACCGGCAGCAAGCTCTTCGGCTCCCGCGGCGGGCTCTGCCTCAGCCCGTTCTCCTATCACTCCACCGTCGCCGACATGGAGATGGACGCCACCTTCGACCTGAAGCAGGCGGACTGGCGCTGGCACGAGTGCATCGCCAACACGGACGCCTACGACAGCCCGCAGGGCCACTGGGTGGCGGCGCTCCAGGGCCGCGTCCCGCTGGTTGACACCGTCGGCCTCGCCCTCGCCACCATGCTGGTCAGCGAAGGCATCTACCTCTCCAGCGAGCTGAAGAGAGAGGTAACGGCGGCGGAGATTGACACGCAGTCCCAGTCGTCGGCGATTAAGGTCTAGGCGTCCGAGGAAGAGAGCAGGCGGCGCGGAGCGGCGGGCCTCAGCCCGCCGCTCCGGCTGTGATTCCTCCCTTGCCGCCGCGCCCGCCAGCGGCTATGCTAGACGGGTGGTGCCGCCAGAGGACTCTGCTTGAGAGGCCGAGAGATGACCTGCGCGCGCAGCCGCGCTCGTCCGAAAGAGCCAACGACCTCTTCGGGCCGCTCCTTCCGCCAGGCGCTTGCCTGGTGCGAGAACATGATCGGCAACTGCTACCAGCAGGCGGTTGCAGCGAAGGAGCGCGGGCGGCCGGTCGTAGGCATCATGTGTGAGTACACGCCGCGGGAGCTGGTGATCGCCGCCAGCGGCGTGCCGGTGTGCTTGTGCGGAGGGACGGCCGACACCATCTCGGCCGCCGAACGGCACCTGCCCGGCAACCTGTGCCCGCTCATCAAGTCAACCTATGGCTATCTCGTACAGCATTCGAACCCTTTCCTGGAGATGGCCGATCTGGTGATCGCGGAGACCACCTGCGATGGCAAGAAGAAGATGTTCGAGCTGATGGCGGAATCCGTTCCGACCTATCAGCTCGAACTCCCTCAGAAGCCAGATGACGCGGATGCGAAGGCCCACTGGCTGCGGGAGCTGCGCAAGCTGAAGGCGGAACTCGAGAGGCGGTTCGAGGTGCGCATCACAGATGAGAAGCTCCGCCGGGCGATCCGGACCATGAACCGCGAGCGCTCCCTGCGCCGGCGGCTGGCCGGGTTCATGCGGTCGGACTCGCCACCGCTGACCGGCCGCGAGCTGCTCACGTTCAAGAGCAGCATATCGGGCATCCCCGGCGACCTGGCCATGTACAAGCAAGCGATCGCCAGTCTGCCAGGGAGGCGCCTGCGCCCCGGCCTGTCGTCCCGGGTGCGTGTGCTGCTGACTGGCGTTCCCACTGTGTCCGGGGCAGAGCGGGTGGTAGACATCATCGAGGACAGCGGTGGAGTGATCGTGTGCATGGAGAGCTGCACCGGGCTCAAGCCGATCCTCGACGATGTTGACGCGGGCGCAAGCGACCTGATGCAGGCGCTGGCGGACAAGTACTTCGCGCTGCACTGCTCGGTGATGACCACGAACCATCGCCGGCTGGATGCGCTCAGGCGGCTGGCCCAGGAATACCGGCCGCAGTGCGTCATCGAGCTGATCTGGCAGGCCTGTCTCACCTATGATGTGGAGTCCTATCTCGTTCGCCGGGTGGCCGAGCAGGAGCTCGGCCTGCCGTACCTGCGCGTCGAGACCGACTACTCACCCTCGGACACGGCGCGGATCACCACGCGAGTTGAGGCGCTGTATGAGACTGTCCGTGGGCGGGGCCGGCGATGATCTGGGCGGGGGTTGACGCGGGGTCGCGCACCACCAAGATCGTCCTGCTCGAGCATGGTGGCACAGGCTCCTTCAGCCCGAGCGCAGTCGAGGGCCAGCCTGTGTTCCGGCCTCTGGCTTCCGGCCTTGCCGACCAGGGCCCGAACCCCGAGGCGATCGCGACATCGCTGCTGGAACGCGTCTGCACGGACAGCGATGTGATGCGCTCCGACATCTCGCGCATAGTCGCAACCGGCTATGCCCGCCATGCCATCTCGTTCGCGGACACCGCGATCACTGAGATCACCTGCCACGCGCGGGGAGTGACTCACCTGCTGCCCGAGACGCGAACCGTGATCGAGATCGGCGGGCAGGACAGCAAGATCCTGCGTCTTGACGAATCGGGCGCGGTGCGCGATTTCGCCATGAACGACCGATGCGCGGCCGGCTCCGGGCGGTTCCTGGAGGTGCTGGCCGACAGGTTCGGTATCGGGATAGAGGCGCTCGGGGATCTGGCGCGGCACAGCGTCAGCCCGGCGGAGATCAATAGCACCTGCGTGGTGTTTGCGGAGACCGAGATCATCGGCCTGCTCGCCAACGGAGCGCAGCCCGCGGACATCATCGCGGGGGTGCAGGCCTCCATCGCCACCCGCGTCGCCACCCTCGCCGGTCCCGGGCTGACCCCTCCGGTGGCCTTCACGGGTGGCGTGGCTCTCCTCCCCACCATGGCGAAGGCGCTGGAGGCGGCGCTGGGCGTACCCATCACGGTGGCGCCCAACCCGCAGTTCACGGGCGCGCTTGGCGCGGGGCTGCTGGCGGCGGGCAGGGCCTGAGGTCGTGGGGGAGCCTGGACAACGGCCTTGTCCTTGGTGGTCGGTGCGAGAGTTAGCCGCGGGCGCGGGTGATGCACGTCAACCTGCATGAGGCAGTCCTGAATGGCCGCTGACGCCCCGCGGTTGTCACCCTCCTGGCTTTGTGGTAAGATACCAGTAGATGGACGGTAGCGGCCGCCAGCTGGCGACCGCGTGGTTTGTCGTGGGTGCAGGAGCGATCTCAAGGGAGGCCCGGTAAGTCTCGTGGGACCCTGTGTCTACATCAACGGCGAGTTCATGCTGCCATCAGAGGCGAAGATCTCCGTCTTCGACCGGGGATTCCTCTATGGAGACGGGGTCTTCGAGGGGATTCGTGCCTATGACGGCCGGATTTTTCGCCTGGATCAGCACCTGCAACGGCTCTTCCGCGGCGCCAAGGCGATCCGGCTCGCCATCCCGCTCACCCAGGACGAGCTGAGGAAGGTGATTCTCGAGACCGTCCGGCGGAGTGGGCTGAAGGGCGCCTATATCCGCCTGGTGGTGAGCCGCGGGTCAGGAGACCTGGGCCTGGACCCCCGCAACTGCCACACCCCGGCGGCGGTGGTGGTGATCGTTGACAGCATCGCGCTCTACCCGCGGGAGGTTTACGAGACCGGCCTGGACCTGATCACCTGTGTCACCCGGCGGAACCTGCCCTCCGCCCTCAACCCGGAGGTCAAGTCCCTCAACTACCTGAACAACATCCTCGCCAAGATCGAGGTGGGGGACGCCAAGGCCCACGAAGGGCTGATGATCAATCATGCGGGCTTTGTGGCGGAGGCAACCGGCGACAACGTGTTCATCTGCCGGGAGGGGAGGATCATCACCCCGCCGGTCAACGCGGGCATTCTGGAAGGGGTCACCCGCCAGGTGGTGATCGAGCTGGCGGCGGAGATGGGTATTCCGCTGGCCGAGGACAACCTTACGGTCTATCAGGTGTATACTTCTGATGAGTGCTTTCTCACCGGCACGGCCGCCGAGATTGTGCCGGTGGCGCGAGTGGATGGACGTGTGATTGGCGATGGAAGGCCTGGACCGATCACGAAGCGCCTGATGGCGCGCTTCAAGGAGGTGACGCTCACCGAGGGAGTGCCGGTGCCCTGATCGCGGGCACACTGGGGTGCACCGCACTGTACAGATGCGCCGGCCGTGGTGGTGCGGAGAAGGCTGGGGTTGCGAAGATGACGGACGGGCTGACCAGTCGAGGGACGGGGCATTACCGCCGCACGAAGGCGACGGGGGCCGCGGGCCTGACTGAAGGAGGTTGAGATGGCGGATGGAGAGATACTGCAGCGTTTCACACCGTCTGCCATCCGCGTGGTGCAGTATGCCAAGGAGGAGGCGCGCCGCTTTCGTGGGAACACCGTCGGCACCGAACACCTTCTGCTGGGTTTGATCCGCGAGCAAGAGGGGGTGGCGGCGCGAGTGCTGGAGCGGCTTGGGGTAAGCCCTGGTCGGGCGCAGAACGAGATCCGCCGCCAGATGGAACTGATGGAGGCGCGGGGCGGCTCCGGGCCGATCACCGGCTCCCGCAGTTGGAGCGCGGGGGCGCGCCGCGTGCTGGAGCTCGCCTGGGACGAGGCCCGCGAGCTCAACCCCAAGCTGGGACTCCCCCTGTTCGTTGACACCGAGCACCTGCTGTTGGGTCTGGTGAGGGAGGTGGACAGCACCGCGGCGCGGGTGCTGCGGGCGCTGGGCGTTGATCTCGATCAGGTCCGCCGCGAAGTGATCAAGCTGCTGGGCGGCGCCCCCACGGTGACTCCCGCGGGACGACCGCGGTCCACCACGCCGGTCCTCGATGCTTTCGGGCGTGACCTCACCAAGATGGCGGTGGAGGACAAGCTCGACCCGGTGATCGGCCGGCATCAGGAGATCCAGCGGGTCATCCAGATCCTCAGCCGCCGCACCAAGAACAACCCGTGCCTGATCGGCGAGCCGGGCGTGGGCAAGACCGCCATCGTGGAGGGCCTCGCCCAGCGGATTGCCAAGAAGGAGACCCCGGAGGCGCTGTTCGGAAAGCGAGTGGTCGCCCTCGACCTGGCCGGGCTGGTGGCGGGCACGAAGTACCGCGGCGAGTTCGAGGAGCGGATGAAGCGTGTCACCGATGAAATCCGCAAGGCGAGCGGTGAGATCATCCTGTTCATTGACGAGCTGCACACGCTCATCGGCGCGGGCGCCGCGGAGGGGGCGATTGACGCCTCCAACATCCTCAAGCCGGCGCTCGCCCGCGGAGAGCTGCAGTGCATCGGGGCCACCACCCTCAACGAGTTCCGCAAGCATGTGGAGAAAGACCCGGCGCTGGAGCGGCGCTTCCAGCCGGTGATGGTGGACGAGCCCAACGTGGACCAGAGCGTCGCCATCCTGAAAGGGCTGCGCGCCCGCTATGAGGCCCACCACGGAGTGCGGATCGAGGACGGAGCGATCCTCGCCGCCGCCCGGCTCTCCAGCCGGTACATCTCCGATCGGTTCCTGCCCGACAAGGCGATTGACGTGATGGACGAGGCCGCCTCTCGGGTAAGGCTGCAGATCAGCGAGGCGCCGGCAGAGGTGAAGCGGCTGCGGGAGGAGCTGGAGGCGATCTCCCGCGAGCTTCAGAAGGTGGTGAGCGTCAGCCCGCTGGAGCGGGATGAAGCGGACTTCCAGCGCGGCATGCAGCTTCGCGACCAGCGACAGCGGCTGCGCGAGGAGCTCACCATGCTGGAAGAGGAATGGCGGGAGCAGCGCGCCGCCGCCCGCAACCTGGTGAGGGAAGAGGACATCGCGGAAGTGGTCGCGGCGTGGACGGGCGTCCCCGTGGTTCGGCTGTCTGAGGGCGAGACCGACAAGCTGCTGCGCATGGAGGAGGGACTCCACCGGCGCATCGTGGGGCAGGAGGACGCCGTGCGCGCGGTGTCCAAGGCGGTGCGGCGCGGCCGGGCCGGGCTGAAGGACCCCCGGCGGCCGGTCGGTTCCTTCCTCTTCCTCGGGCCCACGGGAGTGGGGAAGACGGAGCTGGCGCGGGCGGTCGCCGAGTTCCTCTTCGATAACGAAGACGCCATGGTGCGCATTGATATGTCGGAGTACCGGGAGCGCCACAGCGTATCCCGGCTGATCGGCGCGCCGCCGGGCTATGTGGGCTACGAGGAGGGCGGCCAGCTCACCGAGGCGGTGCGGCGCCGGCCCTACTCGGTGGTGCTGCTGGATGAGGTGGAGAAGGCCCACCCGGAGGTGTTCAACATCCTCCTCCAGGTGATGGAGGATGGGCGGCTCACGGATTCGCAGGCCCATGTGGTTGACTTCCGCAACGCGGTGGTGATCATGACCAGCAACGTGGGCACCAGCTCCGTGGACCTCGGGGTAGGCCTGGGGCTGCGGCAGGCCGGGTCGGAGGAGGAGATTCGCTCCTACGAGCGGATGCGCGACATGGTGATAGACAAGCTGAAGCAGACCTTCCGTCCCGAGTTCCTGAACCGCGTGGACGAGGTGATCGTGTTCCACGCCCTCACCGAGGAGCAAATGGGCCGGATCGTGGACCTGCTGCTGGCGCGCGTCGCCGAGCGGATCGTGGAGCAGGGGCTCAAGCTGCACGTCAGCGACGAAGCCAAGGCTCTGCTTGCCAAGGAAGGCTTCGACAAGACCCTGGGCGCGCGGCCGCTGCGCCGCGCCATCCAGCGGCTGATCGAGGACCCACTCTCAGAGGGCCTGCTCTACGGCAAGTTCCACGAGGGCGACACTATCGAGGCCGTGCTCGAAGACGGCGTGATCGTGTTCCACCGCGCCGAGGAGCTGGCGCCGCTGGCGGGGTAGGCCGGCCGTCGAGCCGGAGGGGGATCTGGGCTGCATGGCGGCAGACCGAGGAGGCTCGCGGACGAGATAGAGAGTACTCGACTGTCCCTGTCTTCTCGTCCCTATCTCCCCCTCTTGACATGCATGCGGCATGGGCGGTGTGATGTATACATCACGATGTATGTGCCGCTTCCTTGGAGGCAGCAAGTGGCCGTCCGCATGAAACGCACACAGATTCTCCTTCCGGAGGAGCAGTATCGGCGGCTGCAGGAGGAAGCGGCTTCCTGGCGGTGTTCCCTCGGCCACCTGGTCCGGGAGGCCGTTGCCAAGACGTATCTCCTGCCGCCCAAGACGGCGCGCCAGAAGGCAGCCCGAAGGCTGGTGAAGATGAAGCTGCCCGTGGAGGACTGGGAAGAGATGGAGAAGCAGATGGTCGCGGTGCGCCGTTAGGCGCACCTAGGGACCTACGCCCGCCGAGGTGTCCTGCCGCGGTCGGGGAGGTCGTGGCATCTTGTCCTGAGGAGTGCGAGATGAGCGGAACCGGCGAGTCGAGCTCACGGATGGAGCAACTCGAAACCCTCGGCCTGATGGCCGCGCATGAGGCGGCGATCGGCGACCTGTACGTGGCCTATGCGGGGGCGCTGCCGGCCCACGCGGCTCTGTTCGCCAAGCTCGCCGAGGAGGAGAAGCAGCACGCCCGCCTGCTGGCGGGATTCGCAGATGACGTGAAGGCCGGGGTGGTGCAGGTGACCGCGGGCCGCTTCAGCTCGGAGGCGGTGATGAAGTCTCTCGACTCTGTGTGGGCGCGGCTCGAAGAGGCGAAGAAGGGACACGTCACCGCGCTAGATGCGCTGGCAACCGCCGCCGGGCTTGAAGACGGGCTGATCGAGCGGGCCTTCTTCGTGGTGGTGCAGGGGGATCACCCGGCTCTGAAGCAACTGCTGGAGACCATTGGCTCAGAGACCGCCGGCCACCGGGATAAGCTCAAGGAGGCATGGGCGACGGAGGCATGATAGCCCGCCCCGCGACTGGGCAGGAGCCAATGTCCTGCCCTGCGAAGTCTCTTTGCGTCCTTTGCGCCTCTGCGGTGAACGGGGAGGTTTCTGGAGATGGCCGCTCGCAACTACTCGATGTGGGATTACCTGAATAACCTGGCGGCGGAGAGGAAGCCGCTGCTGACTTTTGAGGGGAAGACGAAGGCGGACTGGGAGCGGTGGCGCAGGGAGTTCTCCGCCAAGCTGATGGAGCTGTGCGGGGAGTGGCCCCAGCAGGTGGACCCGAAGCCGGAGGTGATCTACTCCCTGGATGAGGGGTTCCCCATCGAGGCCTCGCTGCGGGCGCACGAACACCTGAGGCGCAGCTATATGGCCGCGGGTGTGGAGGGTAAGCTCCATGTTGACGTCTTCCTCGGCGGGCACCAGTTCCACGGGCCGAGCGCGAGGGAGTTCTTCGACAAGTACCTGTGAACGTGTTGCCCCGCGGGGGAGCCCCTCTGCGGGCTCCCGAAGGCAGAGCCAGTGGCAGATTCCTTTGTCCCGG
>Ga0315277_10006320_pt1 | contig 15540 bp, 10 predicted proteins | sample YL17G05_15_MG_FD_203695 | JGI IMG/M metagenome (GOLD analysis project Ga0315277, IMG submission 203695) | Sediment microbial communities from Yellowstone Lake, YNP, Wyoming, USA - YL17G05_15 | ecosystem: Environmental > Aquatic > Freshwater > Lake > Sediment | place: USA: Wyoming | collected...
ATGTCGCAGTTGCTCAAAGCACTGGACCGCCTTGTTCTTGGAAAGGAGCTTGACGAGAACCGGAGGATCGCGTGATAATCGTTCGAGGAATCGCCTTCCTCTTTTCAACTGTCAAAGGGACATTCTCTCTCAATGGCTGGGGACGAGTTATCGATGACTCCATAGTCGACCAACAGGTCAACCTGCGTCGGCTCAATCCTTAGGTCTGAGAGTAGACGCTGCAAGTCCCTTGGGAATGTTGCACACTGGATGTCCTTCGGCGTAACACGGATACAAGCACCTTGATTATCCGTCTTGACGAGCGACGCCACGGCGGACTGGTAGGTGGGACTTCGTGTCAAGCCTGTCACAGGCACTAACCGGAGTTGACGTGCCCGCGCCTCTTCCCCGAACACAACGAGTGGGTGGGCCTGTTTAGCGCCAGCCAGCGGTGGTTGCAGGAGTTGGAGATCCAAGAAAAACGGGTCTCTGCCCCAGCACGTTCTTACCTCATCCGCCTTCTGAGCTAGCACCCGATTTGGAGCGCGCGGAATACCCTCGCGATTCGGAGCGAAATCCTTTGGAACGACCTCCAGCAGCGGCGTCATCTTCCGTCTGTGCTGGGCCCGCAGGTTCTCAAGGGCAATCCGCTCGCCACGCTTCCACCGCAGTATCGGTACGTAGTGAGTGTGATTGAACATGGCGGTTCTTAACCCCAGTTCACTTCGGGAAACAACGTTCGCACCTGGTTATGACCCACTAGTTGATTGAGGACTCGATATGATTTGAATTCGTGACGCACGCGCCCAGCAACAATTGCCGGGTGAATGCCCAGTTGCTCCGCCAGAGCCTTGGCAGCTTCCGGCGACCGTAGACGACTCGCTGCGCTCGTTTCCCATTCTGACCCCGGTATGAGCGCCTCGCCAGCCAATTGATCGGCCTCTTCCTCACGCGCATCTCCTTCCCCTTCCACGTCAAGGTCGTCGTAGAACTGCGTAATACCTCCCCCTAAATGAAGCGCTATATGCGCCAATTCGTGCATTAGACAGAACCAGAAATTATCGATCCGATCATACCTCAGGGTGAGACCGATCGTTGGCCGGTCATGTTCGATCAAGATCGCCGCGCCGTCCAGATAGGTCCCAGGCAAGTGCCCTTCGATCACGAGAGGAATTCCATGCTTGCGAAGGTACTCCCGTGCCAAGACTGGTCCAGTTTCTGACCAGCTCAACCGCGCCACCTGTCGCATGAATTCGATGGTCACAGTCTCGGGCTTGAACTTCACGGGCGGTTGGTCTGCCAGCGCTCGAATCATAACACGAGCACTCCAGGCGGTGAGCGCAAACTCATCCATCGACCGTGCAGAACGTATGTGATCCGTCTTTCGATACAGTGCGACCGCGCTTGCCCCAGAGCCGAGTTTGGCAAAGAAACGACGCAGTACGTCCTCGGCCTCAGCACGCACATCGACGACCCGATCCTTAATCCAGCCTCGTGCAATCATCTCACGAACGGGGAAACGGTCCCACGCGATGGTATCTTCTTCCAGGTCGGTTGCATTGCGCTCCTGCAGCAGCACCCTCGCAGGGATGCCCAAGCCAGAATGAAGCGCCCGCATCATGGAGAGCGTCAGCGGTCGCTTCCTTGAGAGCACTTCGGAAACCTTGCTTCGGCTGCCAATATAGGGGACCAGATCGCGCTGAGTTAGATTCTGCTGCTCCATCCGGAATTGGATCGCATCGATCGGATCGGGCAGGACCTTCTGGAATCGTTTCGCCTCGTAGTCTTCGACGAGCAGCGTCAGCACCTCAAGCTTATCTGCGTCGGGAGTACCCCTGTCGGGATCGATATCGATCAGCCTCTCAATCGCTTCGAGGGCGTCGTTGTAGTCCGATTCACTCTTGATAACCTTGACCATGATCTCGTCCCCGTCAGAATTCCCAATTCTTGTATTCCGCATGGGTTCCGATTCTCATGATGAGAACCACTTGGTTCTTATAAGCCACTTTCGTGTCTAATCTGTATTTGTTCCCTTTCAAATTGAACACAACCCGGTTGTCGGCCAGAAAACTTGCATTGGCGAAACGCGCCTTTATGTCGTTGGGCGAAGCCCATTTAGCCTCCTCCACCTCGCAACGCCACGCATCGATCTGCGAACGAACGTCTGCGTGTCGGGTGGCGAAGTCGTCGAGGTGATTACATCCAACTAGCTTCATCCGTTCGGTGTTCCGTGGAATGGTCCCTACAAGGGACAAGCGGTGTTGTTCCCACCCAGGGACTATTGTATCGTCGCGATTGCCATCTGGCAACACCTTTTCCCAGAGAATCCTCCCCTTATACAGCATTCTTGCCCCAGAAGTGGTAGAGACCACACTCTGGCAGACCCCACCTGGGATCTACTGCTGTCTAGGTCAATTAGGTGGCTCAGTCGAGAGCGAGATTGCCCGCGCCGGTGCCACTGCTGGATTCTCCAGCCGTGCCGGCCAACCACAGAAAACAGTGCTTGGCAAGTCAGCGGTGGCACGCGCCCGGAGGTCCGTGGAGCTTCCTATTTCGACGCGGCGGCATTGGCAAAAGCAGGGGAGTGGGCTTGGATGGTCCTCATCGCCTCCCGGTCATAGAGGCTTTCGCCACAGTCGGGGCACTCGTACAATTCGAGGTTCTCTACCGTATAGGTCTGCCCGTTGTACTCCCCCTCCCATTTCCGCCGGACCTTCTCGATCTTTTCGCTGCCGCAGGACGGACAACTTGTGATTTCTCTCATCATAATTGCTTTCCAGGACGGCAATTGGTGCGACGGCAAACCAGCGGTCCGCCGAGGCGCGACCACCGGTCGCGGCTTTATGAGAATCAATGTTCTTTCACGCCCCCGGCTTCGAGCACTGCCTTGGCATGTCGGGCCAGGTGGCCGCGGAGGTCCTTGGTGTAGGACTCGAGGATCTTCTTGCCCACGCCCTGGTAGTCGCCGCAGCGGTAGAGTGCGCGGGCCAGGAGCAGCTCGCGGAGCGACTCGCGGCGGGTGGTTACCGCGTTGGTGCCGCCGGGGGCCTCGCGCTGGCGGACGATCTCGATCGACGACTCGACGTGGCCGGACATGCCGGGCTTCGCCAAGAGCCGGGCCAGCGGCTCGGCGGCCGTCTGGTCGCCGATCAACTCTAGGGCCAGTCCCGCCGCGCGATGGTGCGAGAAGTCGTCGTTGGCCGAAAGCAGCTTTAGCTTCTCCAGGATCACCGGCACCGCCTGGGGGTCGCGGGTCCGGCCCATGATCACGATCAGGTTGTCCAGCGGGCCTAAGGCCGTGCCGAACTGGCCCATGCCCTGATAGTTCCAGCCGCGATCCCAGCCGGGGAAGGAGCGGACCTGGGACATCAGCACATCCAGCCCGGTCGGATCGCCCAGCGTGGCCAGCACGCGGGCGTAGGCCGGCTTGTGCCGGGCGTCGGCGGCCAGGTAGGCCTCCTTCAACAGCGGCAGGGCCTTCTGGGGATGGGCCAGGATCACCGCCGCGCCCTTCCGCCCGTCCTTGACGGCCTCGACGGCCTCGGCGATCTTCTCGTCGGGCATGGGATACGAGTCTTTGTCGGTGAGCACGCTCTCGGGCAGGTTGCCGAGCTCAACCAGGTGCTGCTGCAACGCGTGGACGTCGATCTCGCGCGGGGAGACGTTCTGTTTGGCGGCCATGGCGGCGGCCACCCCCGCGGCATAGCCCCCGTTCTGGATGTCCGGCTGCATACGGACCAGCGGCACGGCGTCGCGGTGGGCGCTGATCCCCAGCCCGACCACCAGAATCCCCTCCAGGCCCTTGGGTAACATGGCGCGATAGGGGACGTAGACCCGAAAGCCCCGCTCTTCGGGATGCTCCAGCAGGAGGTAAGGATCGACGGTGTAGCCGTGGGTGTCGAAATTGCTGTAGGTCTGGACGACCGAGTCGGGATAGGTCCGCTCGTTCATCTGGTCGAGGATGGTGATCGTCGCATCGCCCACGATCCGCCGCCGCTCGCGGGTATCGACCAGCCGGCCGTGGTCGAAGGCGTCGGTGTACTTCTGCTTCGAGTAGACGAGCAGTTGCCAGACGTCGACCAGGTCGGTCTCGTCGGTGATAGTGAAGTCGGTGTTGTTGTAGGTCTCGCCCAGCTTGCGGCCGGGCAGTCCGGTGCCCTGCATGGCGAATTCGGAGGCGTCGGTATACTGGCACGGGGCGCCGGCCGCGGCGGCCACGTCGGCGTTGCCGGTGGCGTCGATCACCGACTTGGCCAGCACGACTCCGCGTCCCTGGGGCGTGGCGATCACGGCGCCGGTCACGCGCCCCTGGTCGACCACTGCCCCGCAGGCGATTGAGCCGAACCAGATCTCGGCGCCGGCCTGGAGCAGTTGGGTCCGCCACCATTCCATCTTTTGTTCGATGACCCACTCACTCTTGCCGGGGACTGTGGCGGTGAAGCCCACGCGGTTGCCCCAATAGTATTTGGAGATGGCCCCCTGCGTCCCCACGCCGCCCAGCCCGTGCAGGTACTCGACGACCAGGGTCTTGGCCCCTTTGCGGGCGGCGGCGATGCCGGCCGGCGCGCCGGCGGTCCCGCCGCCGATCACCACCACGTCGTACCGGCCCAGCACCGGCACGGCGCGGGCGACCTGCGGGATGGTCGGCTGCTCGTCGATCGGGCGGACGCCCAGCAGCGTTTCTCGCACGTCGCCGTCAGAGACGCCTCCCACAGGCACTTCGGCGCCGAGCAGCCTCACGCCGGTCGGACTCGGTAGCGATTTGGCCTCGTCGGCGGCCGCCCTGCCGATCCGTTCGCCCAGGGCCATCAGCGCCAAGGGCCGCAGCAGCTTTTCGGCCTGGCCACGGGAGACGTCGGCACACCCGCCCAGGACGTACACGCGGGGCACGTCCGCCGGTTGAAAGGCCCCCAGCGGCAGTTTGTGGGCACCTTCCCACTCCCCCGTGGCCGGCTGGCGGCCGTGCATCGGGTCAGGCGGGACCTCAAACAGGCAGTCGGAGGTGAACTGCTGCCCTGGGTGATAGGTCATCGTGCGGGCCTGCTGCTCGGCCGCGGCCCACGAGGCGTAGCCCTCGTCTTGCATGGGCAGCCGCAGCGTGTACTGGATGATCTGGAAGCCGCCCTGGAACGGGGGCGAGATGGTGCGTGCCGAGAGACTCTCGCCCTGCTGCACCTCGCCGCCGATCACCACGCGCTGGAAAGTATGCGTTCCGGCCGGGTAGGGGCGGAACCTGGCCCCGGCCAGCCGGGCCACAGTGGCCCGATCCGTGGCGTCGACGATCGTTTTGGCCACCACCGCCTGCCGCCCCGCCCGGTTGGCCATGACGATCCCGCAGGGGTTGCCGGCGGGGTCGCGCAATACGTCGGTTGCGTGGCAACTGTAGAGATACCGGACGCCCGCGGCCAGCAAGGCCTCGTCCAGGACCCGCTTGACGTGCATCGGCCGCGCTGGGGGGTATTCTACGCCTTTCGAGTCGACCCGTGCGGGATCGCTGAAGATTCGCTTGGCAAGCGGCGCTTCGGGGACTTCGCCCTCTTCGAGCCACAGCCGCAAGGTGGCGGTCATATCGTCGCCGAGGTAGGGTTGCGGTGCGGCCAGGAAGACGTTAGCCCCCGCCGACCCGCTGCGCGGGTACCGCGCCGCGGCCACCGCCGCCTGCACGGCGCCCGTGCTCCCACCCACCACCACCACGTCGACCCGATAGGCCACCGGGATCTCCCGGGTCGATTCGTTGACCACGGCCGCCGGGCCCACGTCAGGCACGGCCAGCAGGCAGAGCAACGACGACAACGTCACGCAGCGTCGCAGAATCATGGCGGCGTCTCCCGAGACTCGTGAAGCGTTCAGAGGACGGCTTCACTAGCTCCAAATTGTGGGGGAGGGTGGCTGGGGTCGAACGAAGTGAGTCCCCAGATCCCCGGGGGCTCGCTGACACTCGACCCCGGCCACCCCAAGTCGGACCCATCCGAACTCAGGGCGACAAACGTTCCCATTATAGGCCGCGGCGACACGCGGGCAAAGGCACACGATCGGCCCGCTGCCGGCTCAAGTCAGTTCGACCGGCTGGGCAGAGACTTCAGAAAGGGATCTCCGCCGATGAGCGCCCGCACCACGGCCGTCAGCACGTCGTAAGGCAAGAGGCTCTTGGCCGGCGGCGGCAGATCCCAACTGCCGCGCAGGCCGGCGTTGTTCCAGAGACTGCCGAAACCGACGACCGTCACGGCCCCTTTGCCGAACCGGGTCATGGTGCCGATGGGCGTCTGCGGGTCCAAGGCGGCAAACGGCTCCCCGCCGCTCAGCTTCCAGGCCGTGTCGATGCTGATCCGGGCCCAGAGCCTTCCTTCGTCGTCGCTGATGACCAGCGTGCCCTGCCGCGCCGTGGCGCGATCCACGGCCAGCTTGAAGGGTTTCAAGAGATCGTTGGCCGTGGACTTGGCGTTCTGCGGCGAATCTACCACCAGCAGCTTTCCGCCGGAGGTCACGTATTGGACCAGCCGGTCGCGAAACTCGCCGCTGGGCTCGCGGCTGGGGTAGAGGATCACCAGCAGGTCGCCGGAGAACGCCTCGGTGTTGCTGCCGCGGGCAGTGGAGTATCCCAGGTACGGGAACCACATCTCCGCCAGCCCAAAACCCTCGTCGTCCTTGGGGGCAGTGCCGGGCTCCGGCAGGCTCACCTCGGAGACGGTGCGATCGATGACCACGCGGCCTGAGAACACCTCGGCCACCGGTGCCATGCCCACGCCAGCGTGGGCATGCCACGTCATCAGCGCACGCAGCAGCGCGAACTGCACGTTGTAGCGGACGTAGGTGCCGGAGGTGAAGAGCATGTTGGCGTCGGGCTGCACGGACCAGGCGTGACCCATGCCCGCGTCGTTGAAGATCGAGCCGAAGCCCAGGGCCATCACCGTGCCCTTTTCGTGGCTGGTCACCGCGCCGACGGGCGTTGCATTCCAGTGCGCGATCGGCTCTCCCCCGGTGACTTGGCACGCCCGCTCCACGTGGATGCCCGGCCAATCGTCGGTGAGCATCAACCGGCCGGGCTCCTCCGGCTTCTCCGGCTCATTCGGCTCGTGCCGGACCGACAGCCCAAAGGGCCACAGCAGGCTGTTGGCCGTCGAGGCGGTATTCTCGGGCGAATCGATCACCAGCAGCCTGCCACCGTTTCGGACATACTGCACCAGGCGCTCACGAAACTCGCGGCTGACCGAGCGGTTGGGACAGATCACCACCAGGGCGTCCGCGTCGTCTGAGAGCGCCTCGGGACCGCTGCGGCGAGCGGTGTAGAGATTGCGATCAGAGTCTCCCCAAGGCACTGCCACCCGCGAGATCCACTGCTCGAACAGCCCATAGCCCTCCCCTCCGCCTTGTGTGAAGGCCCCTTTGGAGAGCGGGACCTGGGAGGTGGTTCGGTCGATCACCACGCAGGGTTTTGTTCCCACGGCCTTAGCCTCCGGCACCGGCATGTTCCAGCGCCCGGCGGCCGCCACGCCGGCACCGGCCACGGCCCAGCCGCAGGTGGCAGCCGCCAGCAGCACCAGCCACATGCGGAATGCTGAATGCGGAATGCTGAATGCTGAATGCTCAGTGCTGAGCGCTGAATAGCGGGTGTGGGCCAGCCACAGGCCCAAGCCCAACGGCAGCATCGCCACCAGCAGCAGCCAGGGGCACGGATCGCCCGGGTTGCGATGGTTGAGCCAATCGATCATGCCGCGCATGAGCTCGGCCTTGCCGGGCTGGAAGGCGCAGAAGTTGGAGAAGATCGTCGAGTCGGTGAAGGCCAGCACGCGTCCCTTCCCGTGCCGCGTGGACCAGAGTTGGATAAACGCGCCGTAGCGGATTTCGGGACGATGCTGGGGGAAGGGGTGGTAGTTGCCGATGTGATACTCCGGCGGCATACTCCACAGGCCCGCCTCCCGGATCACCGCCCGCCCCCAGCTCAGGCCGGGATCGATCGAGCAGGAAACGGCGAAATCGGTCGGTGGCACGTGCTGGACCACGGGATGGGGCACCCGGGGTCTTACGTACAACTGGTCGTAGGGCGACTCGCCGGTGCCGAACAACAGGTCGTAGCGGAAGGTGAACCCCATCCGCCGGGCGACGTCGTTCAGGTAGGTGCCCGACTTGTCGAAGTTTGTATGGTCGCCGATCATCAGCAGCCCGCCGCCGCGCTCGACAAACCGCACCACCGCCTCCACCTCGTCCCGGCTGTAACGTGCCGTCGGGGTCTTGATCACCAGCACGTCGTGGTCGGCGAGCGTGGAGTCGTTGATCTTGTCTGACTCCAGCAGTTGCGACATCTCGAAGTACTGGGCGAGATAATCATAGACGGCGGCGTAGTTGTAGCCGGAGTCGTGGCCGAAGAACTTGGTGTCGTAGGGCCGCGTGGTCGGTTCCCAGGTGGAGTGGCGTTCGACGACCATCACCCGCCCGGCCTGCGGGGTGCCCACCGGATCCCAGGTGACGGCCGCGGTGAAGATGGCCGCGGCCAAGAAGAGCAGTGCCACTGGCGTGACGCCAGTGCCACTCGCCGCGGGATAATGCCAGGGTCGCGCCTCGGCCGGTGGGGATTGGTCTTCCGCTGCCGCTGGTGCAGTGCCGCTGGCGTGACGCCAGTGCCACTCGCCGGTCAACGGGCGGACGAACCGCCAGGCCAAGAGCACCGGCGCAAGCAGCAGGAGCAGTAGCACCCAAGGGGAGAGGAACTGGCTCATCGCGTTCAGCGGCAAGTCGTAGTCGGAGCGGAGTACGCGGTGCAGATAGACCGCCATCAGCAGCCCGGTACGCACCGGCAGCCACAGCGCCACCACCAGAACCAGGATCCCCACGGCGCGGCCCCAGGCCGAGAGCCGCCCGGGGGAAAAGGGGACAGGTCCAGTTTGTGCGAAGCCGGGGCACCCACGCTCCGTGGGTCCCGACCGAAGGTTGGTCGCGGGCCGTTCCGGCAAATTGGACCTGTCCCCTTTTCCCAGCCCGATCACCAGGCCCAACATCACCAGCGAGCCAACGAAGAAGCAAAGCGTGGCGGGGTCCAACAGCAGCTCCCAGGTCGCGCCCAGGCGATGCACCTGGCGGATCGAGTGCATAACCACGTCCGAGCCGTCGGCCACCGCGTCGATACCCAGCAGCCGCGCCACGCCGGCCAATATCTCGGGCAACGGCCGGGGCAGCTCGTGGGAGCGCGCGGTCCAGGCGGCGTAGGCAGCCACACAGAGCCACTGCGCCAGCATCACCACGCCGGCCGCCACGGCCCCGCGCCCCAGCCGCCGCCACCCAGAGGGTGCCCGCTCGCGCGGCATCGGCAGCAGCTCGGCCGCCAGGCCCGCAACGATCGACAGCGGGGCCGCGCGCAGCGGCCAAGGGGCAAACCAGACGGCCGGCAAGAGCAGCAGCAGGGCGATCCACGCCTCGCGCCGCAGGGGAAAAGGGGACAGGTCCAATTTGTGCGAAGCACCCGTCGGGCCGTTCCGGCAAATTGGACCTGTCCCCTTTTCCCCAGTGACGCCCCAGCTCAGCAACACCACGCCGGCCACAACCACCGCCACCCAGGCGATCCGGTTGGCCGGGGAGTAATAGGTCATCCCCAGCAGCCACGAGACCGCCAACAGCGCCACACCGATCCATGCCCGCATCATCGTCTCACCTCTGGCAATTGATGATTGATGATTGATGATCGATGAAGTGGCCGATAGCCGCCAGACCTCTCGTCAAATCATCAATCATCAATCATCAATCATCAATACTGGGAGGCTCTTCGAGCGGCAGCTCGGCCGGAGGTTTGCCTTTGGCGTCTTGGGGGGGCGAGGGCATCCAGTCTTCCTGCCCGGTCACGTGGGTGAGCAACCATCGCCAGAAGTTGATGTTTTCGGGAAACGTGTTGACGGCCGATTCCAGGTTCTGGTTGGCGGCCAGGTAGGTGTCGCCGACCACCACCACGGTCCCGTGCCCCACGGGCCGGCTGACAATGAAGGGGCGGTAGGGAAGTCCGTCCGAGCCCTCAGCCATGATCTGCTTGTCTGGCTCGTTGCACTCGACCTCCCAGCTCGCATACGATTGCATCGCCGCCCGCAGCTTGTCGGTGTTGATGTAGAGCGTGTGGAAGCCGCCCAAGGGCTCCGCCTCGCGGGTCTGCTGCGTGGGCGCCACCGGCGAGGGCAGAATCCGGAATCCGAACTGTTCGATCAGTTCCCGGCTGGCAGCCGCGTGCTCGGCCCCGGCCATGCAGATCAGCGTCCCGCCGGACTGCTCGACGAAGTCGCGGACCGTTTTTCGCTCTGCCGGAGAGAACCGCCGGGCCGGACCGATCGAGATCAGCAGCTCGGCATGTTCCAACCGCTCGGGAGTCAGCTCGGGCAGCAGCAACGGCAGGTATCCGCACCGCATCAGGGTCCGCGAGAAGCCGGCGATGCCGAAGTCGTTCCAAGTGTCGCTGCTGTAGGCCTCCAGGTGCGAGGCGTCGATGCAGGCCAACTTGGGTCCGCCAGCATGGCTGCCGGGCAAGACCCGGGCGGCGTGGTGACTGACCGCGACGCAGCCGACCACGGAGCCGGCCAACACGACCGCGGCCACCCCCGCCCGCACCGCACTGGGGCGCCAGGCCAACAGCCCCAGCAACACCACCATGGCCAGGCCGCCGAGCAACTGCCGCCACCAGGTTTGAGGGTTGACGGGCTTGCCGGCCAGGTAGCCCAGCAGGCGCCCGGCGAACGGATAGGAGTTGGCGATCACATCGTTGTGCAGGCTCGAGGCGTCGCCCAGCACCACCACGGTCCCTCGCCCCACTGCCTGTTCGGCGGCCAGGACCAGGTCGCCCAGCTTCTCGCCCGCGTCGTACCGGGCCCCGCCCGTCCGCACGGCGTCGCTCCCCGGCTCGCTCCATGCCCAGTGTCCTACCAGGAGCGGCCGGGCGGGCCAACCGACGTTGATCGACGAACCCATCGTCAGGCCGAAGTGGTTCCGCCGGTCGCCGATGCCGCTGGTGGCCGGATGGGCCAGTGTCTGGCAGGAGTGCTCCCAGCCTGCCGTCTCCGAAAGGGTCGTGTCCTGGCGGACCCGCATTCCCGTCGGCTCGAGCACGTCGTTGAACGTGCTCCGGAGGTCGCCTGCGTGGATTTCGGGCTCGGCCACCACCAGGAGCGACCCGCCGCCGCGGACGAACTCCCAAATCCGCTCCAGCGTTTCCCGCTGTCTTGACCAATCTTGATTGGGATGTAACAGCAGCAGGATATCTGCCTGGTCCAGATCCTCCGCGGACAGATCGGGCGATTTGATGAGCTTTCCGCCCAGGCTCTCGACCAGCGGCTCCAGCATTCCGTACCTGCCGGCCGACGGCGAGCCGTACTGCGGCCGGTCCCAGTCGAGGAAACCCTGCCGGCTGGCCACGATCGTCTTACCGCTGAGGTCCGACTTGCCCAGGCTCAGCACGGTCAACAGGGCGACGGCCAGGGCCAATGCCACGGGAGCGAAGGTCAGCAAGGCGTCGATTCGTCGGGCAAGCGCCGTCTGCCTGGGATGCTGACTGCCTGTCCCAAAACGTTCTCCCCTCGCCCCGCCTGCGGGGAGAGGGGCCGGGGGTGAGGGGTTTGGGGATGAATGTTCTCCCCTCGCCCCGCGTGCGGGGAGAGGCACCCAGAGGGTACCCGGGGGTGAGGGGTCGCGCTTCGGGGTGGGCTCCGCCACCGGCAGCCACGCCGCCCAGCGGAACATCACCGCGGCAATCGTGGCGTGGATCGCCAGGGCGAGCACGGGCAGGTTCCAGGGCAACAGCGTGCGGGCGGCGTTGCCCCAGGCCCAAACCCCCAGCCGGCTGTTGTCGGCCTCCGGCGGGAGCACCACGTCGGGCAGGGCGGCCACGATCTGGTTGCAGAAGGACAATGCGGCCAGGTAGAGCATCTGCCCGGCCAGGATGGCCGCTGCCGCGCAGATCGCCCGGGGCAGCCGCGGCGGGGCGCTTGAAATCAGCCAACCGGCATACAGGGCGGCCATCAACACCAGGAAGTCGACCCCGCCGAAGCTGGCCCCCAGCCATAGCGGCTGACCGGTGAGTTGGCCGGCCACCCGGCCCAGCATCCGGCCAAAAACGTCGGCCGCCAGCCAGACCGAGGGAATCGAATCGGCAGCCAGACGGAAGACTGCCAGCACAGCCGTGGCCAGCACTGCAATCAGGATCACCCGGCCGCGGAGATCCGCCTGCGACCGGACCAGCGCCGCAGTGACCAGCGTGACGGCCAGGACGTTGACGGCCGGCTGGTCCACGGGCGTCATGATCAGGCCCAAGACCACGGCCGCTGCCAAGCCCAGCCACGCACGCAGCGGCCGGTGACCGGGCACCGACGGGAGGTTGGTCGGGTGGCGGCCGGGCCAGCCGGCCACAATCGCCACGCACAGGGCTACCCAAGTCAGCGCGTGCCGCAACGGGTGGGCCAGCAGCCCGGTCGAACCCGCCGCAATCCACGCGGCAGCCATCGCGGCCACCAGCACCACAATCGCGGCAACGGGTACGGCAGGATCGTCGGATCGGGACATGATCGGCGTCAGAGGGCACCGGGCGCACGGGTCACAAAGCCGTATAGTATGGCCGTGCGGCCGCGGTTGAGCAAGGGCGGTTTGCGCCGCTTGGCGGCGGCTGAACCAGATCCTCCGTCGGCCGCTCGATCTTGTGACTGCCGTGGCAGTCGGTGCACGCCGGCGGAGACTTGGACGACAGGCCCCGCTCCAAGAACCGCGCCACCACGTCCCGCGCCCGGGCGTTGTGGCGTTGGTGACACCTCAGGCAGAAGGGCTCCAGCTCGTCGCGCGTGAAGCCCACGTCCGGCGGCGTGGCGCCGACGTTCTCGTCGTTGGCGTGCGCGGCGCTCAGCCCGTGACACACAATGCACGTGACCTTGCCTTCGAGGTGGACCTTGCTCAGCTCCTCCCTGACGAAGGTCACGTGGCAGACGTAGCAGGCCGCATTGGCGCCCAGCGGGTCGGTTTCCTCGCCGGCGTCGGGGTCGTCGGCCCCGACCGGGCACCGACCGAAGGTTGGTCGCGGGCCGCGTGAAAACGAGAAGCTGAGCGCGGCCGCCAGCACGACGGCTGCCCACAGCGCAACCCGGCTCACACGCGCTCCCATTGGTGCAGCCATCGGTACTCCGGCGTCAGGCAGGCGTAGTAGTTCCTGGTGCACTCCTTCAGGGCCCGTTCATCCTCGGGTGTCTTGGGCTTCTCTCGCTCGTAGGAGCCTTGGACGTTCTCGTCGAGCTGCTCGGGGACGTTCACGCCGGGGATGACGGCCGAAATCCGCTTCTCCTGGAGCATCTCCTTGATTAGCACGCGGGCCCGCTTGTCGATGCGGCCCTTGATCTGCTGGGGCCTCAGCCCGAAGGTGGTCCCGGCGCCGAACGGCTTCAGCCCGATCACCCCCACGCCCTTCTCCTGGGCCAGCTTCAAGAGGCTGTCGCCGCCCAGATCTTTGGTGAGGAAGAGATAGGGGAAGATGATCACGGAGAACTGCGGGTACTCGCCCAGCACACGGCGAAAGACCTGGGGATTATGGGCCGAGATGCCCAGGTAGCGGACCTTGCCCTGTTGGTGGGCCTGCTGGAAGACCTCGACGACCATCTCCAGCGCCTTGCGGCTGACCATCAGCATGGTGGCGATCTGCGTTTGGCCCTCTCCCCAGGTGGCGCCGACGGGCCGCCAGATGTCCAATGTGTCGGTGCGGTAGGACTTCAGCCGGTCTTCGATCGACCGCATCATGCCGTCCTTGGTGAGCTTGTCCTCGTATTCGGTGGTGATCTTCTCCGGCCAGGAGGCGAAGCCGATCAGCCACTTGTCCCGCTTGGCGGTGGCCGACTTGGCCATGGCCTCGCCGTAGAGGTTGCACTCGTCGGCGATGTTGTTGTCGACGTAGTTGATCCCCAGCTCGACGGCCCGCTCGAGCACCGGCACGCGGTCCTCGACCGTCTGGCCGCCGTGCCCGCCCAGGCTGACCTCCGAGATCATCAAGCCCGTCTTACCCAGTGGGCGATAGCCCATCTTGGGGTTGTAGTTGAGGATCTTGGGCGTTGCTGCCGGGGCGGCGTGGGCCGAGCCGACGGAGCCCAGAGCAGCGCCCGCCACGGCCGCCGAGGTTGCCTTGAGGAAATCCCGCCGGGTGTTGGACGAACTTGTCATTGTGTATTCTCCAGGACTGGTTTCACGAGATCAAGTGTCGTGTACTGGTTGGCATTGAACCTCTCGACCAGATTGGCAGGTTGCGGCGCTCACGGGGCTTCTTGGGCCTTTCGATCAGACGGGTCATCGAGACGAGACTGTTGCCTTCAGTCTCTCGTTCATTTCGCGCCACAATTGTGCGGCAGGGTTGTCCGACCGGCTCAACCACTGCGTGCGCTGGTCGCGCTTCTCGTCGGGGCTGAGCGTCCGGCTTTCGGCGGCACGTCGGGCCTGAACCAGCCGTTTGTACTCCACGCAGTCAAACCGTTTGTCACGGCTTTCTGTCATTGGTGCCTCGCCTTCAATTCGGCCTGGGGATTCTCGCCCACGCTGCAGATGGCCGCGTCTGGCCGGATACTCCATACATTATGGCCTTTGGACCCCTTCTGGGCAACCTCCTCCATCTCTGCATTGCCGCGGACGACTGGGGGCCTATAATACCCGGCAGACTGGGCCCCAAAACCCCGGACCGCGCTATGCCCACTATCAAGACCGTCGCCGCCTTCCTGGAAAACCTGGCCCCCCTGCAACTGGCCGAGGATTGGGACAACGTGGGACTGCTGGTGGGCGATCCGGGCGGGGAAGTCAGCCGGGTGATGACCTGCCTGACGATCACGCCGCCCACCGCCGCCGAGGCCGTCGACGCCAAGGCCGAGCTGATCGTGGCACACCATCCCATCCCCTTTCAACCCGTCAGACGATTGACCACCGAGACGACCACCGGCCGCCTGCTGCTGGAGCTGATCGCCGCGCGAATCGCCGTCTACAGTCCACACACCGCGCTGGACTCCGCCCGCGAAGGGATCAACCGGCAGTTGGCGGCCGGACTGGGCCTGCGGGGGATCAGCCCGCTGGCGCCCCGCGACGAAGGCCCGGGCGCCGGGCGTTGGGGATGGCTGGAGGCGCCGCTCACCCTGGCAGAGGTCGCCCGGCGAGTCAAGGAGTTCTTGTCGATCGAGCAGATGCAGATGGTGGGCCGGCCGGAGCAGCCGGTCCGCACGCTGGCCGTGGCCTGCGGGGCCGCCGGCGAGTTTCTGGATGCGGCCCGGGAGGCGGGCTGCGACGGCATGTTGATCGGCGAGACGCGGTTCCACACGTGCCTGGAGGCGGAGGCGGCGGGCATCGGCCTGCTGCTGCCGGGACATTTCGCCAGCGAGCGCTTCGCCCTGGAATCGCTCAGCGAGACCCTCGCCCGGCAGTTTCCCCAATTGCAGGTCTGGGCCAGCCGGCAGGAACGGGATCCCATCCGCTGGGTATGAGGGGATGATGGGCGGCGGGCCGGAGGCCGCCGTGCCGGCGGCCGCTAAACGCTCGACGGTTGGGCAGCAGCAAGACTGCAATTCCCGCCACAGTCCCCAACCCCCA
>Ga0315277_10006321_pt1 | contig 15540 bp, 6 predicted proteins | sample YL17G05_15_MG_FD_203695 | JGI IMG/M metagenome (GOLD analysis project Ga0315277, IMG submission 203695) | Sediment microbial communities from Yellowstone Lake, YNP, Wyoming, USA - YL17G05_15 | ecosystem: Environmental > Aquatic > Freshwater > Lake > Sediment | place: USA: Wyoming | collected...
AAAATCTCTCCTGCGCAAAGGCTGAAGCTGATATTGCGATACGATCCCTTGAGTGTGAGACCTTTGACCTCCAGAACCGTGCTCCCTTTTTGAGGCGCGGCTTCTGTTCCTGTCGCCAGGCTCGAGACATCCCGTCCAACCATCATTTTAATCAGATCTTCGCGGGAAACTTGCACAACATCCCTGGTTGCAATGAGGCGTCCGTCCCGAAGTACTGTCACTCTTTGCGCCAGATCGAAAATTTCCTCCAGCCTGTGGCTGATATAAAGAATGCCTACTCCTTCCTCCTTGAGTTGTCGTACGATTCGAAACAGAACTTCTGTTTCCCGTCCTGAGAGCGAGGCTGTGGGTTCGTCCATGATCAGGATTCGGCTTTTGTGCGCCAGGGCTCTTGCGATGCCGATCATCTGTCTCTGCGCAAGGGAAAGATTTCCAACAGGACGATCATGAGGAACGTCCTCCCCCAGGCGGGAAAGGAGGGTCAAAGTATCCTGCTTCAATTTTTTTCTATGAAGCAGGAGGCCGCCGAAGATTCGCGGCTCTTGACCCAGGAAGATATTTTCCATGGCATTGAGATGGGGAAAGCTGGTGGATTCCTGATACAGGACATGGATGCCCGCTTTTTCCGAAGCCCGGATATCGCCCGGCGGAAGAAGTTCGCCCTCCATGAAAACCTGTCCCTGGTCCTGGATGTAAGACCCTGCGAGGATTTTGATCAGGGTGGATTTACCCGCGCCGTTTTCTCCGCACAGGGCGTGGATTTCTCCGGGAAGGATATCCATGCTCACGTCTGTGAGCGCATGCACTCCTCCGAAGGTTTTGCTGACTGCCTTTGCCTCGAGGAAGGAGCGGATCATGGTTTCAGTTTTGACCTCGCGAGACATGTCCCAGGATGAAAATCCGGGCATGAATTTCTTTTTCCCGGAAAGTTTTTTATTGAGTTTCCATGGTCATGTATATACAAAATAGACGTTTTTCAATAAGAATCACTATCAAAAGGAAAAGTCTTAATCATAATCGTAATCTCAAATCCGAATATTGTGCATTTTTTATCCTGCAAGGTTTGCGGAGGCATGGAATGAAGCTATGGATGTGTCATCCTTTTTTCATGGTGTTTTTTCTATCCCTTCATATTCCTGTCACAGGTGAGGAGAGCGGGAGACAATCCCCCAAGCCCAGGCATACGATATCTGAAGATCTGATCTACCCGGGGAAAGTGGAAAAGGAAGGGAAGACGGAACTGCGTATGCGGGTGGGCAAGGTGACGGAGCATCACAAAGCCTTGAGGATCAAATCCAAAGGTTCAGCCAATGCCTCGCTCCCCCTGGTCTGGAGAAGGGATGCCCTGTGTCTCTCCATCGTCATACCGGACGATCTCGAAGGCCATGAATATGATTTTGAAATACAAATCGAGGGGGAAACGCTTCACAAGCGGAGCGGAACCACACGCGGATTCGGCCTGCGCTCTTTCTTCATCGCCCTGCCGTCCTTGTCATTGCCGCCGGAGAAAAAGGAACTTTCCCTCGCGGTTTTGAATCACAGCAAAGAGGATTTGTATGTCAGGGAACTTGCCCTCCTTCCCAGGTTCGAGGACTGGCTGAGAAAACCTCTTCCCCCAAAGGACTTCACCCTGTCTCTGCTTGTGAATGAAGTGGATAAAATTTCCCTTGTGGATCGTTTGAGCGCGCTGAAGGACACTCCTGGCGTCCGGAAAGCCATGTCCACGGAAGTTTATTATATGGCGCGAACGCAGGAAGAACTTGCAGCCCAGTTCAAGACGATCCGCGATCTTTGTCAAAAACACCGGCTTTCCTTTGTGCCGATTCCCTGCTGCTGGTGGGGCGGCACACCCCAGGAGGTGAAGGACAGAATCGAGTTCCAACAGATCTGCTGGTCGGATTCCGATACATATGATGAAGGCCCCAGGTTGAAGGCATTCCTCGGGGACAAATGGGATATCCGGTATGGTCTCACCATTCCCAACATGTGGTCGAGCACTCCGTGGCAAACCATGAATCATCCGGAGCTGAACAGGCTCCGGGCGGAAAAACTCGCGAGTACTGCCAGGCTCCTGGAAAAAGAATTGAAGGAATATCTTGCAGGTATCGTCTCGGAAAATGAACCTGCGTACTGGGCTTTTGAAAGCGCGGACGGGAAATACCCGGTTCAGAGAAAACCCCTGTGGGCGGATTTCAATCCCTCTACCATCGAGGCTGCAAAAAAGGACGGCGTGATCCTTGATCCCTCTGATGGACTCGATATGACAGAGCGGATCTGGCTTCATTATAATCTTTCGAACTATATTGAAAACACGATCTCCGTGATAAGGGGGGCGGCGAATCTGGGCGAGATTTACTCGCACGCCCTTCTGGATTATACCCATTTTCCCCTGGCAGGAACAGGCCGCGCACGGCCTTATGCAGAGGCTGCGCGCGTTCCCAATGCCAGGCTCGGCGTGGAGATGCTCTGGAAGACGGACATGGACGCCTTGTGGCGGATCCGGGAATGGGGGCGCTGGGGATGCGTGAATCGCGAGGAATTCGACGGTTTTTCCATGAATTTTCACATCGCCACGCTCCAGGCCGCTTATATCATGGGCGCGGACATGCTCAATTCCTACAACTGGGACAGCATGGCGCGGGAGGGTGACCCCATCAGTTATTTCAATGAATTTCTCACGCGTGTGGATGCCGGCGGCAGAGTGCTTTTCTCCGAAAAAGGCGCGACAAAGGAATGGAAACCTCTTACCCAGTGGCAGGGACCCCTGGATATGGATATTTCCTTCCCCTGGTGTAACCAGATCGAGCTCCTTCTGAGGTGTCACATACCCGGCGCCCCTCTTCATGTCTGGATCACAAAAGGTGAAAGCGGCGCTATTATTTCCTTCAGGCTCCTTTATCCGGACGATGTTCCTTACGGAGGACCGACCACGGTCGATCTTGGGGACATCCCCCAGATAAACCAGGAGGAGAGCCTGTGGCTCCACCTTAAGGCTGGGGAGGGGTGGGAAATCTCAGGATCTGCCGAAGGCCCCTGGCACAGGATTTATTGCGATCTGTTCCAGGAACGCCGCCGCTCCCTTTATGTGATAGAACGACCTTCAAATGTGCGGATCGTTCCCCTTTCAGTGAAGAGCAATTAAATATTGAAAGCACAAGGGAGACACCCCTTGAATGAATGATATACAGGAGGATGTATCGAGAGAAATAAACAATTTGTTTTGATTTTTAAGACAGGAGGAATCAAACCTCTTCTGTCTGTGGCGGGTCTTCTTATCAAATACCCCGCTTCATTGGTAGGGAATTTGCGAGGGGGATTTTTAATCTCTGGGATTTGGTTTTGCCCGGGAGAAAAATGAGCGCTTAAGGATTTCATCGTCAGGGGAGTGTTTATGCGTAGAATGTATCTTGTTTTTCTTCTGGTTCTGCTGGTTCTTTTTCCCTTGTATGGAAAAAACATCCAGGACATTCCTGAGGATTTTCCCCAGTTCAAGGTCCCCGGGCAAATGCAGAAGATGGAGAGCCTGAGGAGTCTTTACTGGATCCATTATCCGGAAGTGGGGAATGCCCCGACTCTCTGGGATGAATGGCTGGTGGCGCCGACTCTCTGGCCCGGGGTGAAAGAAGGCGAAGGCTCGCGCATCATCCGAAATCAGTGGCAGGCGCGGCTTGGGAACCGATTGATTGACGACGAAGGATATGTAAGCACCAGCCAGTATTCATCGCTTGCCCATCCCCAGGGGTGGCCCTTTCCGGCCTGGAATCATGGAAAGGGAGGATGGGGATGGCACTTTTCCTTCAAGGATACAGCCTCGCCGCCTTATCCCAGCGACGAGCTGACAACCCGGACAGGTTGGATTCTGGATGGAATACAGGATAATGGAGTAAACGAGAACGGATGGAATCTGGTTCTTGTGCGGGAAAATGCCGTTATGACCGCTCCGCAGCATCCCCTTGAAACCTTCCAGGCGCCATTTATCCAGATCCGCTGGTGCGCAACCGGATTGGGCAATATCCAACCTTATATCCAATGGATCACCACTGAGGACAAGGAGTTCAGCTTCGAACGCCGGATGTTTTTTGATCCCGTCGAGTGCACCGGGATCATGGCCACAGTTATTCCCCTGTACAAACACCCGAAATGGACAGGCACTGTCAAACAGCTCCGGATCTGTTTTACGAATCAGAAACCAGGCATCCCCATCGTTTTTCAGGCGTTATTGACAACGTATGACACGCGTCACAATGTGAATTCGCAGAGCTTCATCTCGGGGTGCAGTTCGTATTTCTGGTGGACGCGGGATTTGAATTTCCTCAGGAAAAATATGAACCGGATGCGCCTTGCCCTGCGCCATCTGATGGTGGAACACAATACCCTGAAGGAGAAAGTCGTCCACACCCCATGGGTGGGACATGACGGCCGGCCCGGATTTCAGCGGGAATCCGATGGAACAAAGAATATCTTTTATGGCCGGGGAATAGGGAACAATTATTGGGACCTCATACCCTTTGGCGGCAAGGATGCCTATGCCACAATAAGGTATTATTCCTCCCTTCAGAAGATGGCGGTTCTGGAACGGGAAATTCTCCGGCATCCGGAGTGGAATATTCCCTCAAGTCCCCTCAGGTTCGATCCTGCAGAGCTGCTGGCTCATGCCCAGGAGGTCAAGGAAACGGGGAACCGGATTTTTTGGAATCAGGAAACAGACCGCTTTGCCGCGTGTATAGACATCAATGGCAAAAAATATGACTATGGATTCGTATTTCTGAATCTGGAAGCGGTTTATTATGATTTTGCTACGGAAGAACACGCCAGGACGATCATGGATTGGATCTGCGGCGATCGGATGGTGAAGGGCGATACCTCCCAGGGAACGGATATCTATCACTGGCGCTTTGCCCCGCGCACGACCACCCGTCGGAATGTGGATTATTTTTACTGGGCATGGAACGTCCCTGAAGTGATTCCCTGGGGCGAGCAGATCCAGGATGGAGGGGCTGTGCTTGGTTTTTCCTATCATGATCTCATGAGCCGTTTGAAATCGCGCAGCCCGGAAGACTCCTGGAAACGCCTGCAGGAAATTATTGCCTGGTTCGATGACGTCCAGGCTGCAGGAGGATACAGGTCCTATTATAATGGCAAGAGGGAAGGAACCCTCCAGGGCAATGGCGTTGCCGGAGGCCTGGGAATGGACAGCGAGTTCACCGAAAGCATGCTTCTTCCCCAGGTTATGTTGGATGGATTCCTCGGTTTCGCGCCCACGGGCGATGGATTCCGGCTCAATCCCAAACTTCCCTCCGACTGGACGGAACTCTCCGTCAACCAGGTCTGTTTCCATGATATCATCCTGGATATCAAGGTGATGAGAGACACCATCAAGCTGAGCAAGAAGAATTATTCCGATGAACCACTCTATATACAGATTCCGGAAGGCACATGGGAAATCATTTATATCCTCCCGAGCGGCTCTGCAAGCGCTCCTTCTCCGGTGAAAAAACGCAAAGAGGATGGAGCAGTGGAGGTTGTCTGGTCCAATGCCGATAGTGTCATCCTGAAAAATGTCAAAGCGCGCAAGTGATCAAGGATGTCATTGCCGTGAAGTAAAGGGAATAAGAGAGGAAAGACAGGGGTGAACTCGAGAGAACGTATTTTGGCAGCGATCAATCGGCAGCCCGTGGATCGCGTCCCTGTGGATATCTGGCACACGGATGAGGTCCTGGAATCTTTGAAAAATCATTTTAACGAAACGGACAATCTTTCCCTCTATAAAAAGATGGGGCTGGATAAAATGGTTTGGATCATGCATATTCCTTATAATGGCAAGGAGGCGCCCAGGGAGAGCGAATCTGATCTGGTGACACACTGGGGGGCGCATCTGAAACCGATGAAAATCGGGGATGCAACCTATCTGGAAAGCGCGGATCGCCCTCTCTCCGGATGCCGGACACCCAAAGATGTGGAGGATTACCCCTGGTGGCCGGATCCGGATGCGTTTGATTATAAGAAGGCATTGAAAAAAGCCAGAGAAGCAGCTCCTGATTTTGTCACTCTTGGCCCCTGGGTTTCCTTTTTCGAAATTTATTGCGGACTGCGGGGACTGGAACAGGCATTGATGGACCTTCTCCTGTATCCGGACATGGTTCAGGCAGCCCTGGACAGGATTGAGTTCGTTCAGACAGAAATGATCCGTCGGTTTTATAACATGGCTTCGGACTTTATAGACTGCGTGTTTCTCTCGGATGATATGGGAGGACAGAAAAGCCTGCTCATCTCCCTCGAGGCCTGGGATACATTTATCAAACCCCGCATCACCCGATGGTGCAGCATGTTCCATGAGTATGGGATCAAGGTGTTTTATCATTCGGACGGCGCGATTGAACCCCTGATTCCACGGCTTATCGAAGCAGGCATTGACATCCTCAATCCCATCCAGCATGTGTGTTCCGGCATGGATCTATCGCATCTGAAGAAAACCTATGGCAACAATCTGATCTTCCATGGGGGCATGGACACACAGAGGGTCATGCCCTTTGGCAGCGCGGAAGATGTGCGGCGGGAAACGCGGAAGTGCCTTGAAATACTGGGCGCTGAAGGCCGGGGGTATATCTGCTGCTCCTGCCATAACCTTCAGCCCGGAACGCCGGTGGAAAATATCCTTGCCATGATCGAGACCGTTCATCAATCCGGCGGCATAAAATAGTTGTTGCTCAAAGGAGAAAAGAGAAAAACATTGTGCTTATGAAGAAAAAAAATTTATTCATAACCTCATTGGTTTTTTTCCTGTTTGAAATCCTCATTGCCCGGGAAGGGAAATTTGATTTCGGAACAGAAACCCCGCCTTCGGGATATGTGGGAATCACAGGCAGGACCCGGTATACTCCGGAACTCGGGTATGGATGGATCGGCGAGGGAGACGTGAATTCCGGATCGCAGGACAAGCCCGAGCCCCTGTATCAGGATTTCTGCTGGTCGCCCGGAGAGGCGGAGTTTCGCATTGACGTAAATCCCGGGATTTATCTTCTGAGCTTTACAACAGGGGATATGTATGTGGCAAACCATGCCACCCAGCTGGAGATTGAGGGATTGGACATCCGCTTCCCGTTTCTGGAACCCGACCCGGCTGAGTTTCTGCAGGGATCCACAGCCTTTTCCGTTTCCGGGGATCACCTGGTCATCAGGATTAAACCAGGCAAGGATAATTGGCTCCTGAATGTCCTGACCCTGGAACCTTGTGAAAAGGAATTGCCTGTGAAGGTGATGCCGGTTTCTTTTGGCTCCATGAAGGAAAATGGCGCGGGGAAAAAAGATGAAGGCACAACCCTTGACCCGATCCTGCGAACATTTCTTTCCCATATTCAAAATGCCGATAAGATTACTTCCACGGGCGTGACAGCGAGGGAATATCTGGATCTCATCAGGGCAAATGTGAATTATTTCAGGCAGTTTCAGGATGCGCGGGGCGCCATTATGGATCCTTATGAAAAAAAGGAAAGCCCCTCTGCAACATCCGCTTACGCCTTGTGCGCAGCCACCCTCGTCAGATTTGATGCAGCCCAGGATCTTGTCAATTCCGCCATTCGCGCCATGGACTGGACTCTTTATTCCCTGGGCCAGGAGGACGCATCTTCGCATCAGGCAGAGGCTGTGACTCCCTTCCTGACGCATGCCATACCCCTTCTGGAGCAGTCTGTTGATAAAATTAAAATCGTGAAATGGAAAAGGAGGCTTCTCTTTGATCCCAGAGCCATATATAAAAATGCAGAAAAAGACGGCACAGCCATGGCTCTCGACGGGGAATCCATGCTCTATCTCATGGGACTCCGGGACGATCCTTCTTACGTGGACTCCGGTTTGAAAAAACATGAACGCTTTTTTACAACCCTGGGATTGTACAAGGACATAGATCATCCGGGTATGCCTTATGATCTTGATACGCGAATGTGGTTCACGGATATGATAGCATCCGGGTATTCAGGGAACATGGGAACTTCTCTTTCGGAAAGGCTGCGCCAGGGAGCTTTGACAACCCTCTTCCTCCAATCCCCTGCGGGTGAACTCCCCACCGGAGGCCCGGGATCCCAATATCAATGGAATGAAGCCCAATTGTGCGTCCTGTTTGAGTGTAACGCGCTTTTTGCCCATGCGGAAAGAAACGCAGTCCTTGCCGGAGTCTTCAAAAGGGCGGCGCGAATGGCCTTTTTATCCCTGAAACGATGGCAGCGCCCCACGGGCGATCTTTTTATCGTCAAAAACAGGCTCTCGCCCCAACTGCGCCATGGATATGATGCTGAGTCTTCTTTTTCCGGGGATAATCTTTCCGCTGCGGCAATGATGGCTCTTGCATATGAATACGCCTCCCGGACTGATGATAAGGTGAAGGAAAGACCGACGCCTGCAGAAATCGGCGGCTTTATCATCGATCTTCGCGAAGGATTCTCCAGGGTGATTGCCAATGCCGGAGGAATGTATGTGGAACTGGACACATCCGGCGACAGGGAAGACAGCTCCACAGGTCTGATTCGCGTTCACAGCCTGGACGGCAATCCACAGATGGGTCCGAGCGATGGACTTATTTCCCGGGGACAGGAGCATTTCGAGGTGTCTGTGGGCGCCTCCTGGATGGGGAGGATCAAAAAGGACTGGATTCGTCTCGCTGAGCTCGATTCCAGCTCGATCCAGGAAGTTTTTCTGAACAAACTGAAAGAGACCAGGAATCATGTGTCGTTCGAGATTTCTTATCTGGGAACTTTTGACGGCCCGGTCGCAATCATTGAACGCTATGACCTCAAACCCGGGAACATGGATCTCAGCGTGCTTCTGGAGGGGTATGATGGCCCTGCGCGTTTTGTGTGGCCCCTGCTTTCTGACGATGGGGAAAACAAGATGACAATTGAAACGCGCGGAAATACGATCCGGGCGGCACAGGGCGGAGCATCCCAATCTTTTACCGCCCTTAATGCGGGTTCCGTTCGGGTGAATGACATTTTGTATCCATCGAAAAACGGCTGGGCGAAACTGGCCCTGGCGGAATATTCCTCTCCAAAAGAAATGACCCTTCGTATCGAACCAAACCAGGATTGGGACAGGCTTCTCAAGGAAGATAGCGATCGCGCCTCCGGATTCCAGGGAGTCAAGGAGGACGTTTTGGATCCGAAATATATCAGGCAGAAGATGAAAAAGGTTTTTCGTTATACAGTGGCTCATCCCACTAAAGTCCAGAATGCCGGGTGGGAAAGAGCGGCGTTTTATACTGGAGTGATGGCAGCGTACAATGCAACCCGGGATGAGGAATATCTGAACCAGGCGATCAAATGGGCTGCGGAGAATAAATGGGATTTGGCGGATAATAAACAGGGATATTGGTTCGCAGACAATCAAACCTGCGCCCAGACCTATCTGGAGATCTTTTTTCTGAAAGGAGGGGAGGAGAAAATCGCCCATGCCAAAAAAATCCTGGATGAGATGGCAGCGAGTCCTCCCCAGGGACGCAAGGAATGGTGGTGGTGCGATGCCCTGTATATGGCGCCGCCGGTTTTTGTCCGCATGGCAAAAGCCACGGGCAACAACATATATAATGATATCATGTACCAGTTATGGTGGGACACAAGGGATTTCCTGTATGATCAGGAAGCCTCACTGTTTTACAGGGATGAGAATTTTTTCCCGGAAAAGAGAAAAACAAGAAGTGGGAGAAAGATCTTCTGGTCCAGGGGCAATGGCTGGGTTATGGGAGGTTTGGTTCGGGTTCTGGAATATTTTCCGGATGACGATCCCAGGTACACGGATTTTATCCAGATCTATCGGGATATGGCGGATGCCCTTGCCGATGTCCAGGGAAAGGATGGATTGTGGCGCACCTCTCTTCTTGATTCCGAGGAATGGCCCATGCCTGAAACCAGCGGCACAGGCTTCTTCTGTTACGCCCTCTCGTGGGGCGTCAATAATCACATCCTGAATCCTGTGATATACACGCCTCTGGTACAAAAGGCATGGATCGGCCTTGCGAGCTGCGTGTATCCGGATGGAAAGCTGGGATGGGTGCAGTATGTCGCCGGAAGCCCCGGGCCTGTCTCGCCTTATACCATGCGCGAATACGCGGCCGGCGCCTTTCTCCTTGCAGGAAGCGAGATGATCGAGATGGCGGAAGGGGAAAGCGGAACCCGGTAAATTTGAAGTATGAAAGGACGCTGCTTTAGTATGTCGTGGAGGATACGGGAATGAGTCTTTTGGGTATTGATATCGGAACCACGATGTGCAAGGCAGCGGCCTTTGATGCGGACGGATGCTGTCTTGCCTTTGCATCCCGCGAGTATCCCACACTGCGCCCACGGCCCGGATGGGCTGAACTGGACAGCCGGGATGTGTGGGACAAAACAAAACAGGTGATTGCAGAAGTCGCCTCTAACACACTCAAAAATCCCATTACAGCCCTATCGGTCAGTTCCCTGGGCGAAGCGCTTGTTCCCCTCTCGAGAGACAGGCGCATCCTCGGCCGGAGCATCCGCAGCACGGATATGCGCGGCGCTCAATATGCGGAGGCGCTTGAGAAGCATTTTGGCAGGAAGGCATTCTACCGGATCAATGCCAACCTGATTGGACCGCATTTCTCCCTTCCCAAACTGCTCTGGCTCCGGGATCATGAGCCTGAGTATTTCAGGAGCATCGACCTTTTTCTCCCCTGGGGGGATGCCATTGGATTCCTGCTCGGAGGCGATGCTGCGACCGCCAACTCTCTGGCGAGCAGAACACTGCTCTTCGACCTTTTCCATAATGACTGGTCCGATGAAATCCTTGCCTGGAGCGGCGCGAACCGGCAAATTTTCGCTCCCATAGCTTCAGCCGGAAGGACCCTGGGAACCGTGTCTCCCGCGATAGCTTCGGAGATTGGACTGCCCCGCGGCGTGATCATTGTGACGGGCGGGCATGACCAGTGCTGCAATGCGCTGGGCTGCGGCTGCATTCAGGCGGGCCAGGCAGTCTGCGGCATCGGCACTTATGAATGCATCACTCCGGTCTTTGGCCCCGTGACAGATCCCTTAAGCATGCTCGATGAGAATCTTAACATCGAGCATCATGTCCTCCCGGACCTGTACGTGGCGTTTCTCTATAACCATGCCGGATCCCTGGTCAAGTGGTTCCGGGATACCTTTGCCATGGCTGAGGTGTGCGCAGGCGGAGACGTGTATGGACTGCTCAACGCAGAGATACCCGCGGAGCCCACCCGGATTCTGGTTCTGCCGCATTTCGATCCGCCCCAGTGGCCCCGGTTCATCCCAGATACAGCCGGCGCAATCCTCGGGCTGAGAAATAATTCTACGCGGGGAGAGATCTTGAAAGGGATTTTTGAAAGCATCTCTCTCTATTTTGTTCCCGCCCTGGATGCCCTGGTTCGCATGGGGATCAACCTCACGGAGATAGCAGCTTCCGGCGGCGGGGCAAGGTCGGATGCCTGGCTTCAGATCAAGGCCGATATTTTCGGCATTCCCGTGATCCGCCTTCGCACCATGGAAGGCGGCCTTGCAGGCACTGCCATGCTTGCAGGGATGGCGACCGGGCTCTTTCATTCCGCAAGGGAAGCAGCGGAACATTTTGTGCACAAAGAGACCGTGTTCGAACCGGACACTGCCAGGCATGCCTTTTACAGGGAAAAGAACGCCCTGTTTCAGCGGGTGTATCCTACCCTCAAGGAACTCCTGAAAGACCTCGGTTCGCCTTCAGATCAAATGCAAAACAGGCCATGAAAAACGAAAGGATAATTCTTGCCAGTCGGATATATAAAATTTTTTTACAGGATTAATAAAACAAAAATGTATTTGAAGAATCTCTGGGTTTGCGGGTTTGTGGGATTGATTGCAACCTTGTCTATTGTCGCTGCAGGCCAGAACCATGTCCGAATGTCAATCACAGACTCGGGTTATAAGCGGGGATTTGAAATAATTGGAAAGAAGTATCAGGAGATTCACCCGGATGTCACTGTGAGTGTGCAGATCATCCCCGGAGATGGATACGCCACGTGGATCCGCGCAGCCATTGCCGGCGGAGACCAGACCGCGCCGGATATTTTTAATATCAATATGACCCAGGGCTATTTTGAAGCAGGAAAAGCCATCAGCTTGAAACCGTATCTCCTGGGAACGAATCCCTATACAGGCAAGCCCTGGATCGAGTCGTTTCACAGGGAATATATCCAGATGCTGCGCGTGGGGGGAGACTATCCCCAGGCGCCGCTCAATTTCGTTGAGATCGGGTTCTTTTATAACAAGGATATTTTTCAGAAGGTCGAAGCGAAATCCCCGGAGACATGGAAGGATTACATGGATGTGTGCCGGAAGATTCAGGATGCCGGTTATATTCCCGTGAGCATCGGCGGCGACCTGGACAGCTACTGGCAGGGCACTGTGGGCTGGGTGGTCCGGGTTCTGTGCGACGCTTATTTTTTTGAAACTGTTCCCCTGGTCATGGCACGGCCGGGAGATTTTGTTTATGATCCTGAAACGGATGAAAAATATCGCCCGGATCCGAATAATCCCTATTGCGATCTCCTTGTCAACATCCCCAGGGAGCGGACTCTCCAGGCAATCCTGGATGGAGAAATTTCCTTTGACGGGCCTCAGATGAGGGAGATTTACACGAGGCTTCGCCAGTTTTCTCAGTTCTGGCAGAAGGGATATAACGGCGCAAACGCAGCCATGGCGTATCAACTCTTTTTCACGCAGAAGGCTGCCATGACCCTTTCCGCCAGTCCCACTGTCATGAGCCTGGAATATGACATGAAGGATCTTTCGCCCGCGGATCGGTTTGACTGGGGGATATTCCGCATTCCTTCCATCTCCGACAGTCCCCTTGTCAGGATCAAAACCCGCGGAGCAGGCGGTCCCCTCCCGGTTTATGGCGTGATCAGAAAAAACAAGGAACAGCATGATGTTGTCGCTGATTTTTTGATGTTCCTCATGAGACCCGAATCGTGCAGGATTGTCATGGAGGAGACGCTCGAGGATGAACAGGCGCTTGCAGGACCTTTTGCCATAAAGGATGTTCCCATGCCGCCGGACATGGAGGAAAAGTTCAAGCCCTTTTTCGGCCTGGGCCGCGAGAAAATCGAATTCCGCGGCCTGATGGATGAACAGGAATCCGTTTGGCGCTGGTGCATCCTCGCTCAGGATTATATGGCAGACCGCATGTCCCTTGACAAATTTCTCGAAGAGTATCAGCTCCTCATGCTCCAGGCAATCCCCCGCGTCATCAGGATGCAGGACCTGGATATGAATCCCCGAACGCGGGATAATAATCTTCCACTGCTACGGGAAATCGAGGCATTCTTCCAGGAGCTGCGAACAGGCAAAAGACAGATTCCCAAGACAAGCGAACTTTTTGTGAAGGAATTCTCCGGGCGCCTCAAGGATCTTTCCCGCTCCTGTAAAATCCCGGAACAGGAGTTTTTCGATCTGATTGTTGAGAGAACCCTGCCTTTGAAGATCCTGGGCGCAAGGCAGGCTTTCGATGAGGAAAACATGCGCGCTTCGGAAACCTGCAGAAAAACCTCATGCCAGTATCTTATTTTCGTACATCTTTCTGACGGACAATTCGATTATCGTATTCATAACTTCCGCCCCTCGTTAAAGGAGGTTGTGACCTCTCTTCACGGCAAACGCTATTCCGGAGAACAATTGAAGAAAATCCTGCATCTGGACTAACTCGTAATTTTCGTCATCCCTGTCTTAGAACCAGATTCCGGATCAGATTGCCGGAAAGATTGAAAGCTGTTTTCATTATGAGATTATTCCACCATGATCGTTGTGGAAAAGAGGGACCCCGGAGCGGCAGGCGCAATCTGAAGGGTGTTGTCGTAAATGGTTTTATCGGATTTCTTGAGAACAAGCCGGACTTCTCCCTTTGGAACCATTGCCTTGATGATGTTTCCTTCAGAAGCGCTCATCGGATACCACGCCCCGTTCGCATCATAGGTAAAGGATTGAAAACCGCTCACGGGTTTGCCGGCAGAATCGAATACCTCGATCTCGATTTCCACGCCCTCATGCATTTTCATATACACAAGCTTAGACTTTCCAGCCTCAACCAAAATCTCTTCCTGTATTTCCGAAACATACATCCGGTTTTCCTGATCGCTCATGATGCCAAAGGGAGAATATAAACCAACAGGGATTCCTGAGATTGTCTGGGGTGTATATTCCCTGAAATATTTCTCCGTAACACGTTCGTGTTCGTCCTTGAGCATCAAAGATCCCATCAGGGCAAGATCCTTGCCGGTATCAGCATCGAGCGCGCGAATTTCAATGCTCCCTGTTTCCTTCATGACAAGGATGACGTTATCCAGGATTTGTCCCGGTTCTATGGTTATATCCTTCATGATCCATCCTATGTCATCCTTTTTCCCTTGAATAATATAATCTCCGGGTATGACGTCCTTGAGTTCAAACTGTCCTTTTGAGTCGGTGCCTGTTCCCATGGAGCAAGCCTGGGAATCAAACACCTCCATACCGGGGATCATCGAAGACATCATATCTTTCTGATAGATTCCAACATTCATACCCGGGAGGGGAATGGATTCCGCCCCCTGGACAACCTTGCCGCGAATGCCGCCATATTGAAAAATGATATTCTTTTCGATCTTCTGTTGAGCCGGGATTTCCAGGGGAATGGTTTTAATGCATTTTTGGTTCCCCTCGAGAATGAGATAATAATTCCCCTGGGGGATGCCCGTTATCTCATATTTTCCTGAATCATCTGTTACATCCTTGAAGGATAGAGAGGATGGTCGTTTCGGGTCTTCGGAGTCGCTTAAAGTGATATAAATTTGACGAAGAGGTTTGCCCCCTCCGGAAATAATTCCGTAAAGTGTCGAACCTTGCATGGTAAAATTCAAGGTCGAGACCTCGCCCTCTTTGATGTAAACGATTTGCTTTGCTTTATAAGATCTGTTAAAACCATAAGACCAGTAAGCAGTAACATAATATCCACCAGGCTGGATCCGATCCCTGAAGTACCTGCCGTCCTCTCCAGTAATTGTTCTGGAAGTAGAACCATCCCCAGAGATGGACTCAAAAGAGATCTCGCAATTCGGCAAACCTTTTCCCGTTTCATCCAGAACAATTCCCTGAAGGGTTCCTCCACTCGACAGGCGGATCTCATAATCGGCAATATGGATATCCCCCTCGCCATATCCCTTTGTAAAATTCCCCTCGCAGCGCGTCCACGGAGCATAATCAGGATGAGAAACCGTCAAGACTGCATACGAAGGATGATCGAGGCACTCCCATTGGAGCTGGAATTTCCCGTTCGCATCGGAGAGAAAAGGGGAATCGGGGGCACCGGCGCTATTCACGGAGATCTCTGCGCCGCTGACAGCTTCGCCGCGGCCATTGACAACAGTTCCTTCCCAGACAAGATCCAGGGGTTTATTCCTCATCAGGAATTCAATCTCAGGAATCTCTTTTCCCGGTATTCTTTTGACATCCTGAACATTATCCCTGTATTCCCCAGCTGCGGCTTTGAGATTATTTTCGGACTCCATGTGATAAG
>Ga0315277_10006322_pt1 | contig 15539 bp, 12 predicted proteins | sample YL17G05_15_MG_FD_203695 | JGI IMG/M metagenome (GOLD analysis project Ga0315277, IMG submission 203695) | Sediment microbial communities from Yellowstone Lake, YNP, Wyoming, USA - YL17G05_15 | ecosystem: Environmental > Aquatic > Freshwater > Lake > Sediment | place: USA: Wyoming | collected...
TAAGCCTCACCTTCCACATAAGCTTCCCGTCCGCTGCCGACAGCTTGATCAGCCAGCCCTCCCTGCTCGACAGGAACAAGAAATTTTTGGAATATACCGGCCCGGAAAAGAACTGGTGGTCGAGCTTGACTTGCCACACCTTCTTCAGACTGTCCGGTTCAAGGCAGAATACCTCTCCGTCGATCAAAACCCCGAAAATATTATAGCCATCGGAGCTCAAATCGCAGAATAGGCTGCCGCCCAGGCGATTTCTGGCAAGTACAGTACCGCTGGAAGAATCGAGTTTATAAATCGTTCCTTCGAGTGTCGGGACAAATAGATAAGGGTCCTGATAAACAGGGGCATATTCTATCTTGCCTTTCAGTTCCTGCTGCCAGTTGCGGTAACCTATTTCCGAATTAAGGGAGATCACCTTGCCGTACTGGGTGAAAAGATAGAGCAGATTTCCGACCATGATCGGGGAGGAATTGGCAGGCCCGATTTGACGCTGTATGCGCTTGTGCTTGGTGTTGATCTCCGTGCAGTATACCTTGCCGTCCGGGGCCCTGGTATTGAAAAACATCTGCACTCCCTGGATCAGTACCGATCCGCCGAATCCGCCCTTGAAAGAGCGCACGGCCATCCTCTCGCCGGTGTCGCGGTTGAGGATCACTATCCGGTTGTCCTGGGTACTGATAAAAAGAAACTCGTCCACGGCGCTCGGCGTGGCGCCTATCGACCTGCCGACCCTTTTCTCCCAGGCCAGGTCGATAGGCATTTTTACCTGTTCCGACACTGCGGAGGTTCTGGCGAAGTTGCCCTTATATACAGTCCAACTGGCGTTATCAGCGGTAAAAAATCGGATTTTCTTCTTCTTGGCGCTGACCCCGCTCGGTCCGAAAACGAGCAGAAGGAGTAAACACAGGAGAATAGTACTATAGGTTTTGTTCGGCGTTTGTTTCATCAGTCTAAATTTTCGATAAAAAGTGCGATATATATTTAATCAGAGAGAATTCCTCGAAGCTCTGCTTCGGGAGTGACCCGCCCCGGGCAAGTCGCCCATAAGGTAGAGCTGAGAATGATCAAATTTGACCTTATGATACCTCGAGGCTCAGCCGCGGGGTAGTTCCTTAGCCTGAAAAAATTAGCTGCAAATTCCATTCATGTCAAATCAAATTGCGGTTGACGCTTATCCGGCAAAGGCTTAAATTTGTCTTCAAAACCTGGTTACCTGCTCAGACAGGGAAAACAAGCCGTGTCTAGAGTATCTACCTGAACTAACTTGGAATTGTTCCGTTCTCCTGTGGCAATTAGTCTTGTCGGCAGTTTTTCGCACCTGCTGGAGTTTCTTAAAACAGCCTGACCAATCGAGCTGGCGACCTTGCTTTCATACTCCAAAAGGTCATTATTCGATTTTTTCCTGGAGAATACAGCTTGAATATTCTGGTGCTGGCAGTGGGCCGCCTGCGGGATAAGACCATTGCCAGGCTGTGCGAAAATTACCTTTCGCGCATCGACCGCCCGGGCTCGGGTATCAGTATCGAGGAAATCAAAGAAGAGCCTGCGGACAGGGAAGCTTTACAGGTTTTAAAGAAAGAGGCTGATCGCCTGCGCTGCCGTCTCACTCAGGGCGCTTTTATCATAGCTCTGGACAGGGAAGGGGAGCTTTGCGATTCCCCGGAATTCGCCCGACGCCTGAACTCTGTTATGAACAGGGGTTTTAACCGGTTGATTTTCTTAATCGGCGGCCCGTTAGGCCTGGAAAAGAGCCTCATCTCAGGCTGCGACTGGGTTCTTTCCCTTTCCCGGATGACTTTCACCCATGAAATGGCCCGCCTGATATTGCTCGAACAAATCTACCGTGCGCATACCATAATGCGAGGAGAACCGTATCATAAATAAAGGCGACATTTGATTTTTTCAATTTGCCATTATGATAAAAATATGCGGATAGCTTTATCGCAGGGGTATGGCGCGCCATGCCCCTGCCGTTAAATTATCAGAACTCGTTCGGTTCAAAGAATGAAAGCCTGGTACGAAAAAACATTCGGCAGGGTGTACCTCGATATATACAGCCACAGGGATGAAAGAGATGCCCGCCGGGCGCTGAAAATTATCGAACTCATCTATTCACCCATTATCGAAAAGAGGGGGAGGCGCAGTTTAAGAATCCTCGATCTGGGTTCCGGCCAGGGAAGGTACACCCGGCTTCTGGCCCGGGCCGGGCATGAGGTGGTGGGACTCGATCTTTCCCGGGACCTGCTCCTGGAAGCCCGGGAAAGTCTTAAAAAAAAGCCTCCCGCAAAAGGCAGACTATGGTATGTCAGGGGAGACATGCGCGACATACCTTTTTCGAGACAGTTCGACCTGGTAATCAATATGTTCACCAGCTTCGGCTATTTCTCCGAAGACAGCGAGAACAGACGGGCGCTTACAGCGGTCGCCCAGGCTCTGAAACCCGGCGGAATGTTCATTATCGATTACCTGAACCGCGAAGAGGTTTTAAGAAAACTGGTACAGGAGGACAGTTACCGCAGGGATGGCCTGATCATAAAACAATGGCGCAGAATCAGCGAGGATGGTTTGAGGGTCGAGAAAAAAGTTTGTGTGGAAGGCCCGAACAGGCGGGAATGCTTCGAGGAGTCGGTGCGCCTTTACAGCAGCCGGGAGATGGAAATGATGCTTTCCCAGGCGGGCCTTGTTGTGGCAAGCCTGTTTGGAGACTATGACGGCGCCCCTTTCCGGGATGATTCACCAAGATTCATTGTCGCCGGGATAAAATATGAATGATACCGGCTTGAAATTTATCGCTTCCACGCAGGATGTAAGCGCCCTGGCCGAAGATTATCTCTGCGGGAAAGAAGCTTTGGCTGCTTTTTTCACAAGCCATTATGCCCGCAAGGGGATAATCGAGGATATGGCTGGCCGCCTCGAGGGAAAATTCAACAGGGAACAGGCTTGTCGTATTCTATCCGCACAGAAAACATTCGCGGTAGTAAAAGACGGGAAGGAGCGACTCAGGCAATTTGTGGACCGGCATGGTTTTATCGTTGCCACAGGCCAGCAGCCGGTTCTTTTCGGCGGGCCGCTTTATATCCTGTACAAGGGACTCACTGCGGCCAGACTCGCCGCCAGCGCCCAGGAAAAACTGGGAGTGCCGGTTTTGCCTGTATTCTGGAACGCCGGGGAAGACCATGACTTTGCGGAAGTAGCCACTGTGGGCCTTCTGGACAGGCAAAACAGACTGGTCAGTCTCAGCCTTCCGGAAAAAGGCGGCCTCCGGCAGGATTCATATCAGGTGAATCTGGGAAAGGAAATTGAATCCCTTCTTGACGATTTGTTCAGGATACTGCCGGACACAGAGTTCCGGCCCTGGCTTTATGAACTTCTCGCTTCCGGCTATTTCCCGGGTACTAACCTGGGGATGGCGTTTTCCGAATACCTGGCCCGCCTTTTTGCCGAATACGGGATTTTCATGGTCGATTCCTGCCATCCTGACCTGAAAAAATGCTGTCGGGACCTGTTCGAGGCAGAATTATTCGATGCCGGATCGAGTATCGAGGCTTTCGCTGAATCGAGCCGGGCGGTTTCCGGTGCCGGTTATCACCTTCAGATAAAGCCCTCGGACAGCGATACCAGTCTTTTTTTAATCCGTGACGGGGTGAGAGACAAAATCCGGCTCGGACAAGAGGCCAATGAATTTGTCTTGAAAAATACCGGAGCGAAATTAACCTCGGGTGAGCTCGAGAAGTTTCTCCGGGAAAGCCCGGAATCTTTCAGCCCGGGAGTGCTCCTTCGGCCCCTGGTCGAAGCCCAGGTGTTCGGTACCCTCTGTTATGTAGCTGGCCCGGGTGAGATTGCTTATTATGCCCAGATGAGAGGCCTTTACCAGCTTCGCGGACTGGAAATGCCGGCAATTTTTCCCCGGCTTTCCGGAATTTTGCTGGAAGACAAGATAGCCAGGATACTCGATAAATTCGCGGTGGATGCGGGAAGCCTCAAGAAGGGGGCGGATGCCCTGGCCCGGGAACTGCTCGGGAAAAAAGGTAATCCGGCGCGTATTCTCGCCGAGAGCGAGAACCTGAAATCCGTTATCGGTGCAAAAATGGCCGCAATAGGAGAAGTCGCCGGAGAAATCGACCCGACTCTGGCCGGGCCGGTGAAAAGCACAGGAGAGTCGCTCATGGACAGTCTCGACCGCCTGGAGAAAAAAGTTACCCAGGCAGCGAAAAAACGGGATAAAATCCTGGTCGACCAGCTTAAAAAAGCTCAGGTTCATCTCTGGCCAGGAGGGAAGCCCCAGGAAAGAGAGCTGGCCGCAGTATATTATCTCGCACGCTACGAGAGGGAACTGCTTCATTTCCTCTGGGAGAATATTAAAATCGAGCTGAAATGATCCGAGCCTGCTTGCTTTTTAATAGTGGGCTATGTAGTATAGTAAATAAACACCCCCCTGTTTCCCCTCTTGATAGGGGGGAATTTTTACGACACACCTGGTCCGGGAAAATCCCCAGTCTTGGTGTGATGAAAATCCCCTCTAAGATAAGGGGTGCCGGCTGTAGGGGCGCGATTTATCGCGCCCAAATCCTGGGGTGCAATGAATAGTCTGTTAAACGACCCGATTTGCAATAATCTGGCCCGGGTGCGGGAAAGAATCGCCCGCGCCGAACAAGCTGCCGGAGTTCCTCCGGGAACTGTGAAGCTGGTAGGTGTTACCAAGACAAGGCCCGTACAGGAGATCGAAACAGCAATATCCGCGGGACTGAAAGATATAGGCGAGAACCGGCTTCAGGAGGCCCTGGCCAAACTTCCCGGCCTGCGTCTCCCGGTCACCAGGCACTTTATCGGCCACCTTCAGCGAAATAAGGTGCGCGATTGTCTCGGGCTATTCGACATGATCCAGTCAGTAGATTCGGTAAGGCTGGCCGAGGCAATAGATGAGCGGGCGGGGAACCAGGGGATTCGCGCCCGGGTTCTGATCGAGGTGAACACTTCCGGGGAAGAGAGCAAGTTCGGAGTCGATGAGGACAGCCTGAAGGAGCTCGTGGAATTTGTCGCCGGATCGGGAAATATCGAACTTCTCGGCCTGATGACTGTCGGCCCCCTGACCGGGGACAGGGCGCGCGTTGCCGCGAGTTTCCGCGCCTTAAAAAAACTTTTCGAAAAATATGCCTCCCTCAAAGCCCGGAATATCCGCATGGAAATCCTTTCCATGGGTATGAGTGCCGATTTCGAGATCGCAATAGCCGAGGGAGCCAACATGATCCGCGTAGGCACGGCAATTTTCGGCCCGCGCATATAGTCACTGAAAAATTATCGAGGAGGCCAAGGTGAAGATCACCCCACTGGAACTGAAAAAACCTGATTTCAAACGGGGATTCCGCGGGTTCAAGGAGGATGAAGTATACAGTCTTCTGGCCTCCGCAGCGGAGACTATGGAAGAGTTAGTCAGGGAGAACATGGTGCTCAAGACCCAGTGCGCGGAGCTCCAGGAAAAGCTGAAAAATTATCAGGCCCTGGAAAGCTCTCTCAACGAAACCTTGATCATGGCGCAGAGGGCCAGCGAATCCACCCGTCAGAATGCACAGCGTGAGGCCGAGCTTATCCTGGCCAAGGCCGAGGTCCAGGCGGAAAGGATGCTTGAAGAGGCCCGGGCGAAGCTTAAAGACCTGAAAAACGAAATCGAACGCCTGGAACAGGATAAATCCGCTTTCCTCGTTCGCATGCGCTCGCTTGTGGCCAGCCAGTGGAAACTTCTCCAGGAAGAAAAGGGTGGGCGTGAAGCGCGGGGCCGCTCCAGGGAAGCTTATGCCGGCGAGGGGGAAAAAGCCGGGGAAGGATATGGCTATGGTTCAAAGATAGGGGGTGAAATGAAAGAAAGCAACACTGCCCCTTCCGCCGGGTCCTCGTCAGAGCGTTCACATTCCGCTCAGGCTCCGGAGCCTGTCCAAACATCCCAGGAACCGGAAGGAAAAGCTATCGAAGACATTAAAAGAGTCAAAAATCTGTCCGAGCAACTGGGAAGCATCTTGAAGACCGGCTCAACTCTCCGGCCCGGAAAAGGTTCGGTCAAGGAAGAAGGGGAAGAGAAACCGGCTGAGGAAAGCCCGGAAAAGGAAAAGAAGGATGCTTTCTGGGATGAAGAGAAGACAGCGGGCGAGGCAGGTGAGGGTAAACCAGAGGTATTCTGGGGTGATGAAACAGAGGAGACCCAGGGTGAGGGAAAACCCGGGGGAAAGAAAAAGTAAATATTATTGGCTTTATATCATGAAGATGTCAGGCTGGTTATGTAACTGCAGTGTATATCAATGTTTGCCGTAGGGGCGCACGGCCGTGCGTCCCTGCAACGGTGAATCAAAAATCAAGAGGATAGGGAAAATGAACCGGAACAGCACTTTTGAAATGATAAGCGAGGCTGTGAAATTTATCAAAACACGCACCAGCATTCATCCCGAGGTGGGTATTATCCTGGGTACCGGTCTGGGCCACCTGGCCGCACAAATTAAAATCGAGTGCGAGATTCCCTATCCCGATATTCCGCATTTTGTCTCCTCGACTGTGGAAACTCACAAGGGCCGTCTTCTTTTCGGCACGCTGAGCGGCAAGAAGGTGGTAGCCATGCAGGGCCGCTTCCATTACTATGAAGGCTACTCGATGAAAGAGATCACCTTCCCGGTGAGAGTCATGAAAGCCCTGGGTGCCGGGGCGCTCATTGTCTCCAATGCCTGCGGCGGCATGAATCCCATGTTCAAAAGGGGTGATCTCATGCTCATCGCTGACCATATCAACCTGCTCGGCGATAACCCGCTGATCGGGCATAATGACGAGCGCCTGGGCTTGCGCTTCCCGGACATGTCCGAGCCTTACAGTCGCGAGCTTATCGCCCTGGCTGAAAAAGTGGCCGGCGAGGAGAAAATCCCCATCCGGAAAGGCGTCTATGTCGCTGTCCCCGGCCCGAACCTGGAAACTAGGGCCGAGTATCGCTTCCTGCGCTCGGCAGGTGCTGATGTTGTAGGCATGAGCACCGTTCCTGAGGTAATCGCGGCTGTTCACTCCGGGCTGAAGGTTCTGGGCATTTCCATTATCACCGACCTCTGTTTCCCGGAGAGCCTCGAGCCGGCGAATATCAACGAGATAATCCGGGTAGCCGGGGAGGCCGAGCCAAAGCTCACCCATCTGGTCGCCAGGGTCGTGGCTAACCTTTAATCCATCCGGTGGTTTGTGATGCGCAAGCTGGTCATCTTCTTTCTGGTCTTTTTTTCTGCCTCCTTTTCCCTTGCCGCAGTTTCCCCAGCCGCTGTCTCTCAATCCGCAGAAGCCATCTGGCGCGGTGACCTGACCGGGGACGGCAAGGTCGACATTTTCGACCTTCTGGCCTTGCTGAAAGTGTTAGCTGGTGGCGGGCTGAAATCGGAAAAAGAGCGCCAGGTGGCTAATACGGACGAGTCACGTGATGGAAGTATAGATATATTTGATCTGATCGCCCTTTTGAAACTTCTTTCCGGCCAGGAGAAACCAAAAGCCATAGTTTTTTCCTCGACTATTGCCGAGATTTGGGCCGTAGGGGATGGGGAGAAGGTTTTCCGCGACGACCTGGATCACCCGAGCAAAGGAGCGAACAGTGTCTGGGATGGGAGTGTTATCCGTCTTAAAGGGTTGTTTAACGAAGTCCTGGCTTTCCAGGTAGTTGTCGCCGCTGACAGCTCCGGAGTAAAGGAAGTGGAAATAGCTGTAGATCCGCTCAAAAATTCTGTTTCCGGCAAAGTGATCGGCAAAACCGGGGGCACACCCTATGGCCCCGGCGGGTATATCGAGCTTTTTAGCGAGCATTATCTTCAGGTCACTGATCCCACCAAGCCCTTGTGGTTCTATGGATCAGCCGCTTCCGCGCCCAAGCGCATGACCGGCTGGATACCGGATGCCCTGATTCCGCCTGATGCCGCTCAAGGCCGCGGCGGGTTCCCGCTCGACATACAGCCGAAAACTACCCAGGCTTTCTGGATCGATCTCTACCTGCCACGCGATACCTCGAGCTACCCCGCAGGAATTTACCAGGGAGCTGTCCGGGTGTTCGAGGGGGGCTGGGAAGTTGCGGCCGTACCTCTTGAAGTGACAATTCTCCCGCATTCACTCCCTGAGGAGAACCACTCCAATGTCTGGCTTTACCACGACAGCGTGGAGCCGTATTTCCCGGAGCTTTCCGACAGGGAAATAGAGACCATGCTCAAGTATGAAGCTCACAGGCATAGAATCGACCTCGTTGGAGGGTTCCAGCCGCATTACTCGGGGTTCGAAGAGGCGATGATGGACTCCTACAAGCCTTACCTTGACGGGAGTGCGTTCACCGAAGCCGCGGGCTACCAGGGGCCAGGCCAGGGAGAAGGGGAGCATCTTTTCCCTATCGGCATGTACGGCAGCGCGGTACTGGGCGAAACCTGGTCCGAGGTCCAGAAACAGGCCGACCTCTGGGTGAGCTGGTTTGAGGCCAATGCGCCAGGGGTGCGCTTTTTCTGGTACCTTATAGATGAGCCGGGTGAAGACAAATTCGACTGGATTAAAGAGCGCGCCGACTGGATCCATTATAATCCGGGCCAGGGAAAGCGCCTCCCTATTTTCACCACCCGCGAATATACAAGTCAGCTTGACAGCTATATCGACCTCTGGGCCGGTTACCATGGAGTAGATCTGGTTATGCTGCCCAAGCTCAAAGCCCAGGGCAAGGATCACTGGTTTTATAACGGCGCCAGGCCCCGCTATGGCTCGGATATGATCGAAGCCGAGGCTGTAGATTTCCGGGTCAACGCCTGGGTCAAGTATATCCACCAGGTGAACACCTGGTTTCTCTGGCACGGCACTCACTGGCGCCACAACAGCCAGGGCCCGCGCGCCGGCCAGCACCAGAACGTGTTTGTCGATCCGAAAACTTATGTCGGATCTCTACAGGAATTCAGTAACGGTGACGGGGTGGTGTTCTATCCCGGCCGGGAGCCTTTTTTCCCTGACCAGGATCGCGGGGTGAACCGTATCCTGCCCTCGATCCGCCTGAAAAATATCCGCCGGGGGCAGCAGGATTACGAAATCATGTGGCTGGCCGAGCAGAAAGCTGGGCGAGGTAAAGTGCTCGAGATAGTGAAATCCGTGGTGCCGAAGTCATTGGAGGTCGTTATGAGCTCAACAGTGCTCTGGTCTCAGCGGGGGGATGACTATGATGCAGCGAGGGAGAAACTATTGGAACTTATTGAATAGAATTAAGAACAAAAAGAAAACAGGGTAAGGAATTATCGAAAATGGCCGATTACCAAAAGAAAAAAAAGAGTCACACGGAAACACCTGAGGAACTTGGAAAGCTGGACGGGCTTGTTGGACGCGCTCAGAAAGCCTTGCGGGAAAAAAAGCCGCTCAGCGAGGTTCTTTCACCTGGGGAATTGGAAATCCTTCGTTCACGTTACAGCTTCTTTGAAGACAAGCGCAACAAGGAGGGTTTTATTGCCGGAGGAAGCCATGAGCTACGCAAGGTCACTACTCCCCGGCCGTACCTTCACCTGATCTCGAGTAATCATTCACGGGAATACGGAGTTTTCGGCTCTTTCTGGGACCAGACCGGGGGCGGATTTTCCTGTCTAGACGTGGTGCTGGCCGGAGCGGTAACCTCCCATAAAGACACCTCCTATGTGCCTACTGTGCCTCGCTCCACTGACCACCGTCATTTTTACCTGCGGGAAGAACGCTCGCCAGGCGGGCCTCCCTGTATCTGGCACCTGCTGCCCCAGTCTGGACGGGATGAGGAAGCCTATGACAGCTTTCGCTGTGCCCAGGGCCTGGGTACTGTGGAAATCTCAGCCGGGTGCAACGGGATCCGGGCCGATTTCCTGGCTTTCGTGCCGGTTAATGACCCAATCGAGGTCTGGAGGCTTATGGTCGCCAATACCGGGTCAAAGAGGAGGAAGCTTGACCTTTTCCTCTCAGTCAACTGGGGCCTTGAATCCTATCCGGCTTATTATTTCGACCCGCGCGTGGTGAGCCTGGGCCGCAGGTATGAGGAGCTTAACGCCCTGGTGGCCCTGAACAGGGATCAGAACAACAGGCACTCCCGCACCGGGTTCCTGATGAGCCGGGAGAGTTTTGCGGGATTCGATATGACCGGCGAGGAATTCAACGGTATCGGCCACTTCCGTCATTTTCCCCGCGCCGTTGAGCAAGGCCGCTGCCGCAATTCCATAGGAGTCCAGCCCTGCCTGGGCCTTGTGGCCGCGATGCAGTTCAAAATCGAGCTCGAGCCGGAAGAGGAGAAAGAACTCCAGTTCCTCCTGGGGGTGACAGACTTTGACCAGGCGAAAGGAAAACTCCACCTGGCAAGTCTGCGCAAAGTTTATCTGGGGAAAAAGGGTGTCGAAAAGTCCCTGGCCCAGCTCGAAGAGTCCTGGAAGATGATGATCGGCCGGCACATGGTAAAATCTCCCGATACCGAGACCGACAGGTTTTTCAATATCTGGTCCAAGTATCAGGCCAAAAACACCGCCCGCTGGACCAGGGCGCTGGACAAGGTGGGCTACCGGGATGTGCTCCAGGACCTTATGGGGATCAACTCTTTCAATCCCGAGTACACCGCTGCCATGCTGCCTGTCATTGTGCGCCACCAGTACCCGGATGGCCGGGCGATGCGCCAGTTCGCCAAGTTCCCCAACTGCCCCCACGATCTGCGCATGTACATGGATTCCTCGAGCTGGATCACGGACACCCTGGTGGATTATGTCCAGGAAACAGGAGATTTCGAGATCCTCGACTGTGAGGAGGGATTTTACAATCCCGAGACAGGAAGGGTGGAAAAGGAGAATAAGGCCGCTATTTACGAACATGCATTGCGGGGTTTGAAATCTTTATACAGTAACCGCGGCCTTTACGGCTTGTGCCGTATCGGCCATGGCGATTGGAACGACGCCCTGGATGGTGTGGGCCGCGACGGGGAAGGAGTGAGCGTATGGCTCTCCATGGCCCTGGTTTATGCAGCCCGGAGGTTCCGCGAGCTGGCTCAGTGGAAGAGAGATAATGAAAATGTTCTTTTCATGGATAAAATCATCGATGAATTGACCGGGGCTATCAACGGCTCGGCCTGGGACCGCGGCCACTATATTTACGCTTTCATGTCGGACGGCACTCCGGTAGGATCGATAAAGAACGTGGAAGGCAAAATACATCTCAATGTCAACGCCTGGTCTCTATTCAATGGAGTAGCTGAGAAGGCGGGCCGGGTAGAACAGGTTCTAGCAGCTATCCGTGGGTTATCCACGCCTGTCGGCACCCTTCTTCTTTTCCCGGGATATACTGAAAAAAGCCGCTGGGTGGGGCGTATCGCCGATGCTGTCAAAGGCCAGTTCGAAAACGCCTCGATCTATACCCACGGCCAGAGCTTTGTCATTTACGGCCTGGCCGCGCTGGGAAAAGGCGATGAAGCTTTCGCCGAGATGAAAAAGATCCTCCCCGGGGCCACTCTGCCTGATATCGCCACAGGCCCCCTGCACCAGATCTCCAACTACACTGTGGGTATAGAGCACGAACATTTTGGCCGCAACCTCTACAGCAATTTCAGCGGGGCGCTCTCCTGGCTCAGGAAATCTTTGGCCCGCATGTACGGCCTCCTGCCTGATTTCAACCGCCTGGTGGTCGATCCCTGCATCCCCTCGGATTGGACAGAATACGAGGTAGTGAAAGTTTTCCGCGGCCACAGGGTTAAAGCCCATTTTCTTAACCCGCAGAAAGTATGCAGGGGCGTGGCTCGGGCAAGGCTTGATGGAAGGGCCCTGCCAGTGGAAGAAGGGAAAGCATACCTGCCGCTTGAACTCCTGCAGGGCAGGGAGCAGGTTAAATTAGAGATCATTTTAGGTGGTTAATATCTCATTAAGATTTTTTAATATTTATCAATCCATCGCGCTCCGGGCTGGATAAAAATCATGATAAAAGAAAATATTTTGGAAACGGTCGGAGATACTCCCCTGGTCAGGATTAACAGGCTTAATCCCAATAAAAATGCGGTCATTTACGCCAAGCTGGAGGGATTTAATCCCACCGGGAGCATCAAGGACAGGATTGCCCTGAAAATGATCGAACAGGCCGAAAAAGAAGGCAAACTTATCCGGGGGAAAACCATTATCGAGCCGACATCCGGCAACACAGGGATAGGCCTGGCCATGATCGGCGCGGTCAAAGGCTATGAGGTTGAGATTGTGATGAGCCGGGTGGTGTCCGTGGAAAGGCGTAAGATGATCAAGGCTTTCGGCGCCAAAATCACTCTCACCGAGGCCAGGCTCGGTACCGATGGGGCGATCAGGAAGGCCCGGTCGCTGGTCAGCAAATATCCGGATAAATATTTCATGCCTGACCAGTTCAGCAATGAATACAACAAAATCGCTCATTATAAAACGACAGCAGAGGAAATCTGGAGGCAGACCAAAGGCAGTGTGAACTATTTTGTCTCCTCCCTGGGCACCTCGGGAACTATCATGGGCGTGGGGAAATATCTCAAGGAAAGAAATCCGGAGATAAAGATAATCTGCGCCCACCCGGTAAAAGGCCATTATATCCAGGGGCTGAAAAACATGGAGGAGGCGATAGTGCCTGCCATTTACGACCCTTCCCGGATCGATGAAACTATTATGGTGGAAACAGAGGCGGCGTTCGGCATGACCAGGCGGATTATCAGGGAAGAAGGCATTTTTGCCGGGATGAGCAGCGGCGCTGCCATGCTCGCTGCAGTGAAAACAGCGAAGAAAATAAAATCAGGAGTCATCGTGGTCATTTTCCCGGACAGGGGAGAGAAATATCTGAGCACGGAGCTATTTAAGGATATAACTTGCGGCTAGGGTTTAAAAAGTAGGGGCGCGGCATGCCGCGCCCGCGATTTGGAGGCACAGGGAACCTATATGGATCGCTATTATTATCTTTTTAGGTTTCTAGGTAAAAATTTTTTAAAATAGAAATGTTTGAGTTAAAATTGAAAGAAAAGAAACTGCAAATCAAAAGAAGGCCTACCATTACGGTCAAGATCGGGAATCTCCAGCTCGGGTCTCGGTACCCGGTGCTTGTCCAGTCCATGACCAACACCGACACCCGCGATACCAGGGCCACTCTGGCGCAAATAAAGGCTCTCCAGGAGGCGGGCTGCGATTTCGTGCGTGTGGCAGTGCCGGACAGGGAAGCGGCAAAGGCCTTGAAAGTTATTGTCAAGGGGTCGCCCTTGCCTGTGGTGGCGGATATACATTTTAATTACCGTCTGGCCCTGGAGTCACTCGATGCCGGGGTGTCCAAGCTGCGGATAAACCCGGGCAATATCGGCGGGGCGGAAAAAGTACTTAAAGTTGCTCAGGCAGCCAGGGAAAAGGGAGTGCCGATAAGAATCGGAGTCAACTCCGGGTCTCTGGAAAAGAAACTCCTTGATTCATATGGCGGCCCAACAGCCGAGGCTTTGGTGGAAAGCGCCTTGGGACACTGCAACTTGCTCGAAGATAGTGGATTCCGGGATATTGTAGTTTCAATTAAAGCCTCGGATGTGCCGACCACAGTCACAGCAAACCGTCTGTTCGCCGGAAAAACAAAATACCCTATTCATCTCGGTATAACCGAGGCCGGCACGAGGCTCAGCGGAGCTGTAAGAAGCGCGGTAGGGCTGGGGATTTTGCTTGCCGAGGGGATCGGCGACACGATAAGGGTAAGCCTGACAGCAGACCCGGTTGAGGAAGTAGGGGTGGCTTATGGCATTCTGGGATCACTCAGGATCAGAAGACGAGGGGTGGAGATAATCTCCTGCCCCACCTGCGGCAGGACCGAGGTGGACCTTGTCACTCTGGCCGAGGACGTGGAGAGGCGCCTCCGGACTGTTGACCTCCCGATCACCGTGGCAGTCATGGGCTGCGTGGTGAATGGCCCTGGAGAGGCGCGCGAAGCTGATTTCGGTATTGCCGCAGGGAGGAAAAGCGGTGTCGTTTTCAGACACGGTGAGGAGGTTTGCAAAGCCACGGAAAAAAACCTCGTGAAAAAGCTCCTTGAGGTGATCTCCACAGATACAGGGATAAAAATAGAGATTTAGCTCGAGCTATAGGGACGCAGCATGCTGTGCCCGCCCAGGCGAGGAGTGTAAAAAAGCAGTAGGGGCGTGATTTATCACGCCCAAACCCTGGGGCGCAATGAATTGCGCCCCTACAAAAATTTTTTCAATATACCTTACAAAGACTTCTTTACCGGTCTTGCCAACAAACAGAAAAATGATTATTAATAAAAGAGATTTATTCAGATAAAAAATTATGCCCCTGTAGCTCAGTGGATAGAGCACCGGCCTCCGGAGCCGGGTGCGCAGGTTCGATTCTTGCCAGGGGCACCAGATAAAAGCGGCAATTTCTTTGGAAACAAGAAATTGCCGCTTTTTATTGCCAAAATAGATCGGAATTTCTTATATTTTAGTAAAGCAAATTCCAGTTTAAGGAGATTATCTGATGATTTCCAGAGAGATAATAATTGATATTCTTAAGAAAAATCGCCTTGAGATACAAAAACGATTTACGGCCCGGAAGATAGGACTCTTTGGCTCCTATGTCCGTAATGAGGCGACATCAGGCAGCGATATCGATCTTCTGGTGGAATTTGATATCCCTACTTATGACAATTATATGGATTTGAAATTTTACCTGGAAGATCTCCTAAAAACCCCGGTAGACCTGGTCCTGGCTGATACCATCAAGCCAAGACTAAAACCATATATCAGCCAGGAAATTGTTTATGCCTAGAGATTTTTTACTCTCTTAAGCTTCTGAAAAACTCTCTCATCATCTCCGCGCATTCCTTCTCCAGCACCCCTCTGGTCACCGCCACCCGGTGGTTGAAACGAGAATCCTCGACCAGGTTGTAAAGGCTCCCGCAAGCGCCGAATTTCGGTTCTGTGGTTCCGTAAACGAGCCTTCCCAGCCTCCCCAGAATCACAGCGCCTGCGCACATCACGCACGGCTCCACTGTGACATAAAGTGTGCAGTCCTGGAAATACCAGTTGCCGAGCCAATCCGCAGCCTCGCGCAGGGCCATGATTTCGGCATGGGCTGTGGCATCCTGGAGCCTTCTGGTCACGTTGTAGCCCCGGCCGATTATTCTGTTTTCATAGACTACCACCGCGCCAATTGGCACTTCGCCTTGTGCTGCAGCCTGAGAGGCCAGCACCAGGGCTTCCCGCATCCAGCGCTCATCTGATAAACCGGCTTCCATTTAAAATATCACCTCGAACAGATGGTATTTAGGCGTGGCATGCCGCGCCCCTGCAACATATTGATTTTAAATATATTAGAACTGATAGCTTAATGTTTATTCTCAAGGAGATAATATTATTTCACTGCGTATTTGAATCAAAATACAATGTGTACCGGGGTTGTACAAGGATTTGAAAAATTGCCTTTTTCTTGAAATTTTTAGCAGCTTATAGCAGATTTTAAACAGCCATTTTAAACCTCTTATATATAGTGTCATGATATAGCACATTCCAATCAGAAGTTAAGAGACAGAAGTCAGGAGTCAGAAGTCAGGAG
>Ga0315277_10006323_pt1 | contig 15539 bp, 17 predicted proteins | sample YL17G05_15_MG_FD_203695 | JGI IMG/M metagenome (GOLD analysis project Ga0315277, IMG submission 203695) | Sediment microbial communities from Yellowstone Lake, YNP, Wyoming, USA - YL17G05_15 | ecosystem: Environmental > Aquatic > Freshwater > Lake > Sediment | place: USA: Wyoming | collected...
CCTGAGCGAGGTGCGCGGGCGCCGGATCGGCTTCGTTTTCCAGTCGTTCAACCTGATTCCGCAACTGACGGCCCTCGACAACATCGAGGTGCCGCTCTTTTACCAGCAGGTCCCGCGGCGCGAGCGCCGCCGCAGGGGCGAGGAACTGGCCGAGCGCGTCGGCCTCGGCCCCCGCGCCCGCCACAAGCCCATGGAACTCTCGGGCGGCGAGCAGCAGCGTGTCGCCATCGCGCGGGCCCTGGCCAACGACCCCCTGATCATCCTCGCCGACGAGCCCACCGGGAACCTCGACTCGCGGACCGGTCAGGAAATCCTCTCCATCTTCGACGACCTCTCCTCTCGCGGACGTACGCTCATTATCGTGACGCACGACGAATCCGTCGGACGACGCACGCACAGTATCGTCCGGGTCGCCGACGGCCTGGTCGTCAGCCACGATAAGAACTGAAATGGCCTGCAAAGCAAAGAACGGCGGGAACTGGGAACAGGGAACCGGGAACCGGAAAACATGCGTTGGAACGCCCGTTCCCTGTTCCCTGTTCCCGGTTCCCGCTTTTAGAAGTCGGCGGTGCCTTCGATGCTATCACTGAAGACAACCGAAACGCTTCGCCTGGGCGTCGAGAGCATCATGCTCCACCCGGCGCGGAGCGTCCTGACGATGCTGGGGATCCTCTTCGGCGTCTGCGCCGTCATTGCCACGCTGGCAGTCGTCGAGGGCATCAGCCACAAGATGCAGGAAGAGGTCCTGAAGATGGGGGCCACCAACATCATCATCCAGGCCGTCAGGCCCCCCGAGAGCCAGACGACCACCAGCGCCTCCAGCGGCGACGCCCTTGCCTACGGCCTGACCTACGACGACGCCGAGCGGATCCAGTCGAGCGTCCATGGGGCCGAAGTCATCGTCCCGACGCGCAAAATCCCCACAATGGCCCGGCACCTGACCCGGCGTACCCGCGTCGAGGTCCTCGGCACCGTTCCCTGGTACAGCACCACCTACGGCATCCAGATGGCCAGCGGCCGCTGGCTCACGGCCACGGACCTCCGCAAAACCGACAACGTGTGCGTCCTGGGCGCCTCGGCGGCAGATGTCCTCATGCCGCGCGATGAGCCTGTCGGAAAGGCCCTCTGGCTCGGCGAGTACGCGTACCGGATTGTGGGCGTGCTGAAACCGCGCGGCATGAGCGCCACCAGCAAGGGCGGCAAAACGGAGGACTACGACCGGGCAGTCTATATTCCGCTGACGAGCGCCAGCCGACGCTGGGGCCAGGTCCTCACAGATATGTCTGCCGGCGGCCACAGCCACGAAATCTGCGAACTCCACGAGATCACCGTCAAACTGGCCTCGGCCGACCAGGTGCACTCCACGGAGCGCATCATCACGCACCTGCTGGAAAGGTTCCATACCAACGGCAAGGACTGGGACGTCCTCGTGCCGCTTGAGCGGCTGGAGGCGCTGGAGCGCACCAAGTGGCTCTTCGTGGTCCTGGGGGCGTCGATTGCGGCGATCAGCCTGCTGGTGGGCGGCATCGGCATCATGAACATCATGCTCGCCAGCGTCACGGAGCGCACGCGCGAGATCGGTATCCGCCGCGCCATGGGCGCCAAACAGAAAGACATCGTCCAGCAGTTCCTCGTGGAGACGGTAGTCCTCTCGTCGCTGGGCGGGGCCATCGGCGTGCCCGTCGGGGCGACGCTGGCGACGATCATCCCGTGGGGGCTGACGCGGGCGGCCACGAGCCTGGGCATCGGCGGCGAGGCCGCCCTCTCGAGCCTCTCGCAGACCATCGTGACGCCCAGCGCGGTCTTCCTGGCGCTCGGTACGAGCGTCCTGGTGGGCGTGGCGAGCGGCGTGTACCCGGCCTACCGCGCGTCGCAGATGGACCCGATCCAGGCCCTGCGGCACGAATAACGCCGGCTACCCTTTTCCAGTCACGCAACCCCCTGCCGATAAAGTGCGAATGAAGAAGAATCGCTCGGGCCACGCTGCCAAACCCACCGCGTTTAAGGGAAACATGAACCCAAACCGGCAGCCGCACTCCAGTTGGACCACACCGCCGGAATCGATGGTGAGGCTCAAGGGCTCGCTGCGACACCAGTCCATCCGGACATAGATCTCGTGCCGGCCAGGCAGGGCGCCGAACGAGCACCGTGCGCCATATAGGAGTTGCCCGATCTCCTGTCCATCAAGGAAGACTTGCAGACCTCGGTAAATCCCAATGAGATCGCGAATGCGCCTCAGGCTGATGCCCGTGCGAATCTCATTGTCCTGACGCAGAATCCGTTGCGGACTCAGGTTCAATTGCCCCGAGAAGAGTAGCAGGCAATAATCGCACGTCGCGTCCCATGCCTTACCTCTTTGCCTGGCGATGAACAGCCAAAGAAGCACTCCGTAGAAGACCAGGCAAGCCGCTCCAATAATCCGAACCACTATGATCTTGAACAGATTAGGGTCAGAAGCAAAGAAGACCAAGAAGACGCCGAGGCCCAGGCCGGCGGCAACAACTACCAGAAAGAGAGGAGGGAACGCCTTCACCGCGCGGAAGAAGCCGCGGCCCACTGCAGCAACCAACGGCGATAATTGACTCGCGGGCTTCATGCAAAGATGCCGCCTGCACTGGGACCGACAGCCTCCGGCGGAAACCACAACAGTTGGACAAGCCATCCGTACCGCATCAAGTCCGGAATTTCGCGGCCCACTTAACGATGAGTACCGAGCAGTCGTCGCCCAGCCTGCTTATCTATCCCACCATGCCTTGCGCCTAGGCTATCGTTCGCCGCACCATTTCCGCCGCATGGGTCCGGTCGAACGCGTGTTCTACGTCGCCTTCCGGCGCAAGGTCGTAGCGCAGCGTCGCGCCGTAGGGGGTCAACCGCGGCAGGTCCTGGAAATCCGGGGGGAGGGGCAGATTCTGTCCGCTCAACAGGTCCAGCAGCAGCGCCAAATTGTGCGTCCGCGGGAAGTCGACGGACTTCGCCGTCAAGACGGCCTTCAACGACTTCTCCGCCGCCTGCTGGGCATGAAATCCCATGCTCCACGTAGGAACGTTGGAATCCGTCGCCAGCCGCTCCAGCACATAGAGATCGTCGCGAGCCTTCTGAAGCAGCACGAGGGCGTATTCATGCGACCGGTTCATAGACCCGCCCTTCCTTGAGCGCCCGGTAGAAGATCGTGTTGGGAGTGTCGCGCCAGTAGACAAACTTCTCTTCGCTGACCACGAGCACGTCCACCGGCGCCTTCAGGGGCCTAAGCACCTCCCCCAACCGCACCATCTCTTCGTAGGCGTTTTCGACGTGCGGCTCAATCACCAGGAGGTCAAGGTCGCTGTCCGAATCCGCCTGGCCGCGCGCCACGGAACCGAAAACAATCACCTTCGCGCCAGGCGCAGCACGCATGATCCGCTCGACCGCTTCACGAACAGTGTCTTCACTAAGCATGGCCATGACCTCGGAGAAGCCCGCTGTAAGTCTACCCTCGCCCGCGTCCCCAGTCAAATGGTCGCAGCAGAGGACCGCGATCGGCTTATTTCACGATGAGCACCGGGCAGGCGGCGCGGTCGATGACTTGTTGGCGCTGGCGGGCCAGGAGGTCGCGGCCGACGCGGGTGGAATGGAAACCGCCGACGCAGATGAGGTCCACGCCGCGCGCGTGGACTTCCTTCGGCACGATGTCGCCGATGTTGCCCGTGACGAGCACTCCATCGACCGCCAGGTGGTGCTCCTGGGCCTGCTGGCGGACGACGTCCAGGTGCCGCCGGGCGCTCGTTTCGAGTTCCTTCTCGAACTCCGAGAGTTCCACGTCGACCAGAATCTTGACGCTCAGCAGGTGATGCAGCGTGTCGCGGTCGATGACCGCCAGGGCCGTCAGGCGCGCCCCCAGCGACCGGGCCAGGTCGATCGCCCGGTCGGCGGCGTGGAACGACGACTCGGTGCCGTCGACGAGCACCAGGATGTGGTTGACAAGGAACGACTTAGCCATTGGGGGCGCTCCCTTCGACCGCGCGGGCCATGCGGTCCTTGATCATCTTCAGGATGATGAAGGACTCTCGCTCGCGCTCCTCCAGGCTCGACAGGATGTAGCCGATCGTCTCGGAGTAGTCCGGAATGAAGATCTTCGAGAGGGCGTTGCACCGCCGCTGGGTCTTGCGGAGTTCCCGGGCGAGCCGCAGCACGGCGTTCTCCAGTTCCGCCAGTTCCCCCAGGAGACTGAGGACCTCGGTGAAGCGGCGCATGGCCTCGTCCGTCCCGGCCGACGTGCCGACGACGCCGAACTGCGCGCCCGGCGGCGGGGCCTCGACCGTCACCTTCGGGATACGGATGCCCATCAGGCCCTGGTCCGAAAGGACGAGCGTGTAGGCCGGCGCCACCGCCAGCGAGGCCCGGTCGACGGCGTCGGAGCCGATGTCGAGGAGCGATTCCCGCAAGGCCGCGAACGCTTCCGCCATCGCCTCGGAGATGCGGCGCTCGGCGTCGCGGGCGCGGCCGAGGCGGCTCATCAACTCGAAGATCAGGATCTGGCGCTTCTGCTCCAGCAGGTCGTAGCCCTCGCGCGCAAACGCCAACTGGCGCCGCAGCGTCAGGTAACTCGACTTCGTCGGGGCTACGTTCAGTTTAGCCATGGCACGCTTTTGCCAATCCGCCGTAAGGGCGAGGCGTGCCTCGCCCCTACAGGCGCCCGATAGGCTACTCTCTTGCTACTCCTTTGCGGCCGCTTCCTCGGCCTCGTCGGCCACGTTCTCGCGGTAATGATCCTTCAGCAGTTCGTCGGTCACGCGGTGCAACTCGTCGCGCGGCAGGAGCGACACGATGTCCCAGCCGATCTCCAGGGTTTGCTCGATGCTGCGATTCTCGTACTCGCCCTGGGCGAGGAACCGCCGCTCGAACGCCTCGCCGAACTTCAGATACTGTTTGTCCAGGACGCCCAGTTCCTCTTCGCCGATAACGTCCGCCAAGCCCCTGACCTGCCGCACGCGGGCGTAGCAGGCGAAGAGTTGGCTGGCCAGCTTCGGATGGTCGTCGCGCGTGTAGCCCTTGCCGACGCCGTCCTTCATGAGTCGCGAGAGGCTCGAGAGGGCCGCGACCGGCGGATACACGCCGCGACCGTGCAGTTCGCGGTCCAGCACGATCTGCCCCTCGGTGATGTAGCCGGTGAGGTCCGGCACGGGGTGGCTGATGTCGTCGGAGGGCATCGTCAGGATGGCCATCTGGGTGATGGAGCCCTCGGAGCCCTCGATGCGCCCCGCCCGCTCGTACACGCTGGCCAGGTCGGAGTAGAGGTAGCCGGGGTAACCCTTACGGCCGGGGATTTCGCCGCGGGCCGTGCCGACTTCGCGGAGCGACTCGCAGTAGTTCGTCATGTCCGTCAAGACCAGCAGGACGTGCTGGCCGCAGCCGAACGCCAGGTACTCGGCCAGGGTGGAGGCGGCGCGGGGCGTCAGGAGGCGCTCGACGCTGGGCGCATCGGCCAGCGAAAGGAACATCGCCACGCGCGAGAGCACCCCTGAGTTCTCGAAACTGCGGATGAAGAACTCCGCCACGTCGTGCTTGACGCCCATGGCGGCAAAGACGACCGAGAACTCGACCTTCTCGTCTAGGAGTTGCGCCTGCCGGACGATCTGGGCGGCCATGCGGTCGTGCGGCAAACCGTTGCCCGAGAAGATCGGCAGCTTCTGGCCGCGCACCAGCGAGTTCAGGCCGTCGATGGCCGAGACGCCCGTCTGGATGAACTCGCGCGGGTACCGCCGCGAGTACGGATTGATGGGCATGCCGTTGACGTCGCGCCGGTCGCCCGAGAGGGCCGGCGGCCCGCCGTCCACGGCGCGCCCCAGGCCGTCGAAGACGCGCCCGAGCATCTGGCGCGACACCGGCAGACGGAAACTCTCGCCGAGGAACCGCACGCGGGTGTTGCTGCTCGCAAGGCCCGTAGTCCCTTCGAGGACCTGGACGACCGCCTGCGTGTCGGAGATGTCGAGGACGCGCGCCATGCGCGCCCGGCCTGCGGCGTCGACGATCTGGACGGTCTCGTCGTAGCCAACGTCGCGGACGCGATCGACAACGACCAGCGGGCCTTCGATCTTCGAGACGCCCACGTACTGTAACCCGCGGTCCGCACTTTGAAGTTTGAAGTCCGGCACGTTAAGACCCCTGCCTGACGTACTCTTGTTCCAGCGCGTCGAGTTCCGCCTTGACGCGCGATTCCAGCGCCTTCAACTCCTCCAGTTTGTCGTTGCCGTAGGCCGCCTTGGCGCGGACCACGTCGGGCACGCACTTCATCTCGCGCAGTCGCGCCAGCGGCGCCCCCGCGTGCACGAGGTCGCGGCCGCGGCGGTACAGCATCAGGATCAGCCGCAGCAGCGCCACCTGCCGCTCGGGCGAGCAGTACGAGTCCACCTCGTCGTAAGCGCTCTGCGTCAGGAAGCCGTCCTTGAAGATTTCGGCGATAAAGAGGATGAGCCGCTGGCTGTCGGGCAGAACGTCCGGCCCCACCAGCCGCACGATCTGCTGGAGGCGGTCCTCGCGTTGAAGCACCGTCATCGCCTCGGTCCTCAGGTCGTTCCAGTCCGGGGCGGCCTTCTCCCACCACGTGCCGACGTCCTCGATGTATTCCGAGTACGACCGCAACCAGTGAATCGACGGGTAATGGCGGGCGTAAGCCAGTTCCGTATCCAGCGCCCAGAAGCAGCGGATGAACCGCCGCGTGTGCTGCGTGACCGGCTCGGAGAAGTCGCCGCCCGGAGGGCTGACGGCGCCGACAATGCTGACCGAGGCCGCCTCGTCGGCCAGCGTGCGGACCGCGCCGCCTCGCTCGTAGAACTGGGCCAGGCGCGTCGCCAGCGTCGCCGGAAAGCCTTCCTCGGCGGGCATTTCCTCCAGGCGGGCCGCCAACTCGCGCAGCGCCTCGGCCCAGCGGCTGGTGGAGTCGGCGAAGACCGCGACGCTCTTGCCCTGGTCGCGGTAATACTCGGCCAGCGTGATGCCGGTGTAAATCGAGACCTCGCGGGCCGCCACGGGCATGTTCGAGGTGTTCGCGATGAGGATGGTCCGCTCCATCAGGGGCCGGCCCGACCGCGGGTCCTTCAGTTCGGGGAACTCCCGCAGCACCTCCGTCATCTCGTTGCCGCGCTCGCCGCAGCCGATGTAAACGATGATGTCGGCGTCGGACCACTTGGCCAACTGGTGCTGCGTAATGGTCTTGCCGGTGCCGAAGCCGCCGGGGATGGCCGCCGTCCCGCCCTTGCCGATGGGGAAGAACGTGTCGATGATGCGCTGGCCGGTGACGAGGGGCTGCGAGATGCGCAGGCGCTCGCGGATCGGCCGCGGCTCGCGGACGGGCCACTTCTGCATCAGCGCCAGGTCGCGCGGGCCGGCGGCCGTCTCGACCACCGCGATGGTTTCCTGGACGGTGTACCCGCCCCTGCCGGCGATCGACTTGAGCGTCCCCGACACGTCGGGCGGCACGAGGACGCGCATCTTGACGAGCGGCGTCTCCTGGACCTCGCCGATGGGCTGGCCGGGCTCCACCTTCTGGCCGGCCTTCGCGGTCGGCTCAAAGGGCCACTTCCTGGCGGTGTCCAGGGGCGGGACCTTCTCGCCGCGGCGGATCCACGCGCCGCTGCGTTCCTGGATGCCGGGCAGCGGCCGCTGCACGCCGTCGTAGATGTTGCCCAGCAGGCCGGGCCCCAGCCATACCGACAGGGGCGCCCCCGTCCGCGTGATCGGGGCGCCGGGCTTGAGCATCGACGTGTCTTCGTAGACCTGGATGGTGGCGCGATCGCCGACCAGCCGGACGACCTCGCCGATGAGGCCCAGTTCGCCCACGTGGACGACCTCGTACATCTGGGCCCCGAGCATGCCAGCGGCGGTCACGATGGGGCCGCTGACGCGGGTGACGACGGGCCCGGCGGATCGCCCTCGGGCGAAGAACTCCACTTGTGAGGAAACGGTCATTGCGACCCCTTCTTCTGCGGCTCGGCGCCCGACACCAGCCGCGTGGCAACGGCCAGTTCGCTTCGCAGGGCAGGCCACAGTCGCTCGAGACGCGCCAGGAGGGTGTTGTCCCAGACCTGTCGTCCCTCGACATCACGGATGATCACCCCCGCCTGGTTCTTCTTTTGCGCCAGCGCCGTCGAGAGTTCCAGCCCGTCGCGGCCGGCCTGCCGGCGGACCTCGTCCAACCATCCCTGGCCGAGGGCCTGGCTGTCGGCGTCGGAAACCTCGATGACAAACCGGTTGCCCTCCATCCGGCCGAGGGCCTCCGCCGCCAGGCGGATGACCGCCTGCCGGTAGTCGAACCCGTCGCGTGCGGCCAGGCGGCGTGCGGCCTCGTCCCGGATCTGCGCGAGCGCCGCCTCGATGCACTCGGCGCGGCGGCGGCCGACGACGACCGGAATCGTCGCCAGCACAAGGTCGTGGCGGCGCTTGGCCTCGGCCTGGGCCGCCTGCGACTGGACGCGCCGGTCGTTCTCGGCCTCCATGCGGGCCTTGGTGATAAGGGCCTCGGCGTCCTTCCCGGCGCGCTCGGCAGCCTCCTGGGCCTGCCGCCGTGCATCAGCAAGGATCTCTTCCTGCAAGACCTGCTCCGGATTCGATGGGGGGGACGACACTTACGATTCCTCCTGACCGATGCGGATGCCGATGGCTTCCTGCACGAATTGCCGAAGGGTCTTGCGGCCGGGCAACGGGCCCTTCGGACCGGGTATCTCCACGATGAGCGGTCCGTGCGGAGAGGCGCGATGCGCGTCGACATGCGCGCGGATGCCCGCCGCCACGGCGTCCGTCAGGACCACGATGCCGACGTCCGGGCGCTCGGACGCCTCGTCCAGCGCCTCGACCGCCTGTTTCGGTCCCACCACGGCCCGGCCGTCAACGCCGGCCAGTCGGAACCCGCGCACCGTGTCCTCGTCCGCGATACAGTAGAACTTCACGCCTGTCCTCCGGCCTTACGACTTCAGGATCAGATAGGCCAGCGCGAAGCCGACCACGGCGAGCCCTTCCGCGATCGCAACGAACAACAGCGCCCGGACAAACAGTTCCGGACGCTCGGCCATCGCACCGAGGGCGGCCGACCCGACGCGACCGACCGCGTAGCCGGCGCCGACAATCGCCAGCGCGCCCACGATGGCCGCCGCTATGGCGACGCCGACCGCCTTGCTGGCGGCCGTCTCGCTCAGCGGGGCGGTCTCCGCGGCGACCGTCTCCGCCGCCATCGCCGCCGACGCCATCAGCCACAAGGCCATCACTGCCAACAGCCCGATCTGCCACTTCATCGTCGAACCTCCTCTTATTGTTGACCCGACATTCCCTGGCTACCCGAGGTAATCCCTCACAGTTACGGGGGGAGCTCAAAGATGCTTGCGCCGGGTGGCACGGCCACGCTGTTGCGTGGCCGTGTTCCACGCTCGGGCGCTTGCACGGCCACGCTGTTGCGTGGCCGTGTTCCACGCTCGGGCGCTTGCACGGCCACGCAACAGCGTGGCCGTGCCACCCCCGTAACTGAGGGATTACTACCCGAGGAAATCCGGAACGGCTCGAACGCTCGGCCGCTGCCGGAGAAAAACTTCCCGAAAAACTCGTACCACTCCAGACGAGTCGCCTGCGCGATGGCCACCACGCCCTCCAGCAGAATAGCCATGATGTTTCCACCCACAACGACAGCGGCCCAGAGGACGCCGGAGGCCGGGCCTTCCACCCAGGTCCCCACCTGGGCGGCGATCGCGACGGTCGCCGTCATGATGGCCGCGTGACTGATGCCGTAGGCCGCGAGACGGATGAAACTGATCGTGTTGGCCATGTAGGCGATGACGATCTCGAACGCCTCGACGAGCGACATGAGGACCGCCTCGAGCATGCTGCCACCTGCGGTCTCGTGACCGTGCTTCTTGTGCCGTCGCCCAGGCGACCGGGCCAGCGCAAACTCCAGCGGCTCCTTTATCGCAATCGCCGCCAGCGGCGCCGCGACAACCGCCACGAGCGCCACCCAGAAGAGGCCCATCTCGGTCACCGCGGCGTACTTTGCCGCCAGCGCCAGGACGCCCCAGTAAAAGACCGCCCCCGCCACGCTGTACTTGTCCATCAGGCCGCCCACCACGTCGCCGCGGCGGAACTTGTTGATCATGTTCAGCACGAGGCCCAGGCTGATCATGCCGATGCCGATGCCGATGCTCGTGGCCATCAGGGCGCCGCTGCCCGCCAACGGATCGCCCCAGAGCGGCGGCAGCGGCCACCCGTGCGCCTCGTTGAATCCGAAGAACTCGCCGTAAAGCAACCCGAACACGACGCTCGCCAGGCCCGCCAGGGCCAGCAGCACGCCGACGTCCCTGACCTTCGGCGACTTGCCCAGCAGGATCGTCCCCAGGCCGCCCAGCGCCACCACCAATCCGTGCCCCGCGTCGCCGAACATCATGCCGAACATCAGGACGTACGAGAGGGCCACGAAAAGCGTCGGCTCAAGTTCGGTGTATCGCGGCAGGCCGTAGCCCGAGACGACCATCTCGAACGGCCGCAGGAGCCATGAGTGCCCCAGCAGCACCGGCACTTCTTCGTCCGGCAACTCGCGCGGGTCGTGCGTCGTGAGGACAAACCGGCCGCCCGTCACGTTCTGGAGAGCCGCGCGGGCGTCCGGCACCCTCTCGACCGCCGCCCAGCCGCGCACCAGGATCGTCTGCTCCGTCCGCGGGAACTCCTGCTCCGCGCCGAGAATGCGCCGTTCGGCGATGATGGCGCGGCGGAGTTCGCCCAGCGTCGCGGCAGCCTCGGGCCGGAAGGCGGCGATTGCTTTGCGGGCCTCGGCCAGTTGCGATTTCACGCGCTCGCACTCCTGACGGCTGTCGCGCGCCAGCGACGCCGCCGTCGCGCCTTCCTCGCCGCAGAACGTCGCCCGCTCAAACCCCGCGTCCCGAAGGGTGCTTTCAAGGGCGGCCTTTGCCCGGCTGCTGGTGATCGCCACCACCGGCCGCAGGCCTTCCTCGACCTCCGGCAGCGGCAGGAGGAGCACGTTCGACCCGACCTGGCCCTTGACCGCCTCCAGGCCATCCGCCGGCAGGCTGCCGATCGCAAAATGCAGGAACGTCGACCCGCCGAGCATGTCAAGCGGAACGTCCAGGCCCTCGAACGGCAGGACTTGCTGCTGGACGGTCGCCACCTGCCTGAGCCGCTGCCGCAGTTGCTGCTCGTCGTGCAGGAGTTCGTTGGCCTCGCGCTCGACCGGCCGCAGGGTGGCGTCGACGCGGTCGAGGGTCATTTCCGGCGGCTCGGCGGCGGTCCCGGCGGGCAGTTCGATCTCCAGGCGGCGGCAGAGGTTGTCGATCCGCGCCAGCAGTTCGTCGCACCGCCCCAGGGCCACGCTGCGGTCGACCGGCGGCAGCGGCGCCGTTTCCGGCCCCGCCTCCGTCCGGATCAGGTGGAGCACTCCCAGCCGGCCCAGGGCGCGCAGCACCGCGCGCTGATCCCGTCCAAGGACCACCGCGCTGAGGCGTTTCATGGGCACGGCCTTAAACACGTTCGTGCTCCTGGACTTCGCGCGGAATGAGGCGGCGCCGCAGCGCGGCCGGGGCCACGCCTGCCCGGACCCCTTCCGACAGCGTAATCAGGTTCGCCAGTTCCACCCGCCTCATGGCCGCATACCCGGCGATCGTGCCGACGCCGATGTGGCTGCGGCGGAAAACCCAGTACGCCAGGCGGTAGTACCGGTTGAGGGTCAGGGTCTCCAGCACGGCCGGCGTGACGGCCTCGCGGGCCTCGCCGGCCTTCGCCTCCGCCGCCGATGCCCTGTCGATGGCGCGGCCGGCGGCCTCGGCGGCCACCTGCTGCGCATCGTGGGCCGACAGCATGGCGGTAAACACCGCCCGCGAGATGCCCGCGCCCGGCACGTAGAACGCCATCAGGTCCTCCGGCCGCAGGTCGTACGTCAGCCGCCCGCGGGCCGCAAGGTCCACGTGGAACATCGCGGTTTCCTGGCACGCCAGGACCTTCAGGTCCGGCATTTCGCGGGCCGCCAGCGGCTCGACGCGGGCCAGGAGTTCCGTCAGGTAGCCGTGGTCGAGGCCCGCCTCGATGAAGAACGGCCGGCGGTTGCGCTCGAAGGCCGAAGCGGCCAAAGCAACGCCGCCGCGGAGCAGCCTCGAGGGAATCCGCGCGGCAAACGTCTCGAGCGAATCGGCCGTCACCAGCGCCTCGGCGTCCAGCACGAAGGGCTTGCGCAGCGGCACCAGGTACGGCTCGACTTCCTCCAGTTTCGCCCCCGTCACCATGCCGCGCGCCAGGACCTTCAGGTTCTCCACCTGGAAGCGGACGGCCATCCACTCCAGACAAGCGCCGGAGGGGCCGGCGATGCGCCAGGCGAACGTGAGCAACTCGTCGGCCAACTTCGAGACCATGCGGCGCTGGAGGTCGACGACGGACTCGTTCGGGGCGCTCGGCTCGATGGCATGCACGAGTTCGGGGACGGACCGGATGGCGCACAGGGCGTCCAGCCGCTCGGCCTCGGCCAGGCGAGCGCGGCGCCCGTGCAGCAGGGCACTGACAAAATCGACATCCGACGCGGTCTCGAAAATCATGGGCTCTTGACGAGTCCTTCAGGAACTCTGGCCGCTGACGAGTTGCACGACGGCTTCGGCGGCGGCGCGGCGGGTGGCATCGTCCAGGCGCGTTCGGGCTTCAACGGCGGCGATCTCCCGGGCCAGGCGCTCTTGTTTCTCGCGCTCGGCCTCCTGGACGGCAGCCTCAACGAGCCGTGCGGCCTCGGCCCGGACCTCGCGGCGCGACTGCTCCAGGAGGCCCTGGGCCTGCCGGCGGGCCTCGCCCAAAACGCGTTCGGACTGGGCGGCGGCTTCCCCCAGGATCCGCTTGGCCTCGCCTTCCGCCTCGACCATTTTCTGGATGACTTCGCGCATCGACAACTCTCCGCGGCAATCACTCCTCGGCATCCAGGATGTCGAGGACTTCTTTGGAGGTCCTGGCTTCCGTCAGTTTCCGGAAAAAACCGGGCGTCTGCACCAGGCGGGCGATCTCGGCCAGGGCCCGGACATGAGGCCCGGGGTCGTCCACCCGGGCCAGCAGCATGAACACCACCTTGACGCGCTCGTTGTCGATCGACTCAAAATCGATGCCCTTCTCCGAAATCCCGAGCGCCGCCGTCAGGGTTGGAATCGAGGGGTGCTTGCCGTGCGGGATGCCCACGGCCTGGCCGATGCCGGTGGTGCCCTGGGCCTCGCGCTGGCGTACGGCGGCCAAGGCCCCGGCGCGGTCCTTGATGCGGCCGGCCTTCACGAGCAGGTCGACCATCTCTTCGAAACATTGCTCTTTGTCGCGGCTTTTGAGGCCGACCTTGACCACCGACTCGTCGAGCAGGTCTCGCAATCTCATCCGTTGGCTCCTCGGCCGCCGCTCAACCGCGCCGGCGCAACGAAAACCGCCTTCACGTCCGTCTTCAGCGTGGCACCCCATTCCTCCTCGCCGGTGCCAGGGCCCGCCGCGGCGGGCCGTGCGCCGCTTCGGGCGCCACGGCTTGGCAAGCAACCCGTGGCGCCCCGCTGGGGCCGCGAGAAACACGCGCGCCTTCACTGAAGGCAGCCCCAGCACACCCGGAAACCGCGCATCATAAAAACCGCGCCGGAATTTTTCAAGATATTCTTCCCACCCGCCCTCCGCAAGGCTATCATGAAAGGAAGTAGGTCTTTCTCTCCCGCACGGAGGACAAGTCATGCCCAAGCACATCAATCTGACGATCCCGCTGGCGTGTCCGCATTGCCGGGTCGAAATCCCGGCGACCCTCGACGACCTCCAGGAAGGGGCTACCCTCGAATGCTCGGTGTGCCGGACGCCCATTGACCTGAGGCCGGAGAACCTGCCCCTGCCGCCGCAATGGAACGCCGAGCCGCACGAGGCTCTCTACTACGGGATCCAGTTCTGACGCGCGGGGCGGTCACCCCCGCATGTTTAGCGTGTCACCCGATTCCCCGCCAGGGGTGGCACGGGTTGGCAAGCAACCCGTGGCGCCCGGCTCACGCCAAGCCAAACACGCAGGGTCACCCCTTGATGACGCCGATGGGGCGCAGCCGACATACTTTTTGCGCCAGGCCGGCCTTCTCCACGACATCCACGACGTCGGCCACGTCCTTGTAAGCGCCGGAGTACTCTTCCGCCAATCCGCGCCAACTCTTGGCCAGCGCCACGATGCCGCGCTGGCGCAGGTCCCGCCGGACGTCCTCGCCGCGCACGTGCCGCATCGCCTCGTGGCGCGACATCGCACGCCCTGCCCCGTGGCAGACCGAGCCGAAGGTCTCGGTCATCGCCGCCGGCCGGCCGACCAGCAGGAACGAGTACCGCCCCATGTCGCCGGGAATCAGCACCGGCTGGCCGACGCTCCGGTAGACCTCCGGCACCTCCGGGTGCCCCGCCGGGAACGCCCGCGTCGCCCCCTTGCGATGGACGCAGACGGTTTTCGTGATGCCGCCCACGTCGTGCGGCTCCATCTTGGCGATGTTGTGGGCCACGTCGTACACCAGGTGCAGGCCCAGCCGCTCGGCCGACTGGCCGAAGACCTTCGCGACGGCCTCGCGCACCAGGGCCATCAGGAGTTGCCGGTTGGCCCACGCGTAGTTGGCCGCCGCCCGCATCGCCGCCAGGTACCGCTGGCCTTCGCCGGAGTGGACAGGGGCGCAGCAGAGTTGCGCGTCGGGCAGGTCGATGCCGTACTTGCGGGCCGCGCCGCGCATGGTCTTCAGGTAGTCGTCGCAGACCTGGTGGCCGAAGCCGCGGCTGCCGCAGTGGATCATAATGGCGACGCCCCCCTGCCGCACGCCGAAGGCCTCGGCGGTTTTCGCGTCGAAAACCTCGTCGACCACCTGGACCTCGAGGAAATGGTTGCCGGCGCCGAGGGTGCCGACCTGGTCTCGCCCGCGGTCGTAGGCGCGCGCGGAGACGGCGTTCGGGTCCGCCCCTTCGAGGCCGCCGCCGGCCTCCGTGCGGTCGAGGTCCTCGGCCCAACCGTGCCCTTCCTTGACAATATAGCGGGCGCCCTCGGCCACGATCCTCCGCAACTCCTTGTCGGCGAACTTGATCGGCCCGCCCACGCCCACGCCGCACGGCACGTGGGAGAAGAGTTGCGCGAGGAGTTCCTCGATGCGCGGCTGGACGTCGGCCGCGTTGAGGTCGGAGCGGATCATCCGCACGCCGCAGTTGATGTCGTAGCCGACGCCGCCGGGGGAGATGACGCCGCCCTCGGCCGGGTCGGTCGCCGCGACGCCTCCGATGGGGAAGCCGTAGCCCCAGTGGATGTCGGGCATGGCGAAACTGGCGCGCTGGATGCCGGGCAGGCAGGCGACGTTGGCGACCTGCTCGGCGGCGTCGTCGTGGCGGATCTGCTCGATGAGTTTGGAGTCGGCGTAGATGATCCCGTCGACGTTCATGCACGGCTTGTAGGACTTGGGGATCCGCCAGCGGTATCCGCCGATGTCCTCCAGCGGCCCGCGATAGGCTTCGGAGGCCATGATGGGTGCTCCTTTCGTCAGGGTGGCACGGCCACGCGCCGTTGCATGACCGTG
>Ga0315277_10006325_pt1 | contig 15532 bp, 15 predicted proteins | sample YL17G05_15_MG_FD_203695 | JGI IMG/M metagenome (GOLD analysis project Ga0315277, IMG submission 203695) | Sediment microbial communities from Yellowstone Lake, YNP, Wyoming, USA - YL17G05_15 | ecosystem: Environmental > Aquatic > Freshwater > Lake > Sediment | place: USA: Wyoming | collected...
TCCAGCCTGACGTTCTGTTCGGTGATCAACTGGGTGAGTTTTTCATCCTTGCTTTTGACCACTCGCTCACGCACGGCGAGTTCCTCGCTTATCCTGGTGACCTCTTTCGCCTTCTTCTCCACAATTTCCAGCTTCTTATCGAGATTCATCTCCCGCTCGTGCAGTGTCCGCTGGAAATCCTCGAGTTCCTTGCGCTTCCCCACAGTTTCCTTCTCGAAATCAATCCTGGCCTGGTAATATTTCTCTTTGCTCTCGATCACCGCGGACTTTTTTATGTTCGCCGCCTCTTTCTCGGCATCTTCGTGCATCTTTTTGACCAGGGTCTCGGTATCGCGCATCTTGCCCTGTGCAATCTTCCGGCTGGCCCAGTAACCCAGCAGGAAGAGCACTGCCGCGAGCACCAGGACGGCAATCAAGATTATCAAATAATTTAATTGAGCAGGCATTTATTCTCCGAAATAACTATTTGTTATTAAACTTTCAACCGGCGAACCCGATTGAGAACACTCTTAAAATAAACGAATTGAAATCTCAAATTGTTTAAGGTTACTGTCGTAGTGCTGCAATAAATTTAACATTTCGTTCGAACGGATAAGGCTCCTTTTGATTTTGACATCACTTCCGCAGATAATTTCGGATAATCATGTAGCGGTGGAAATAAAAACCCCGTCGCACATGATTAACAAGGTTGAACCCCTTTACTCAAGGGCGGGTACCTCCTGCCGCATTCCCAAGTCCCCGGCTGATCTATGGGGCGTTTGGTAGGTCGCCAGAGTCGGCACCCATTGGTTTAGTGTAGGATCAATTTGTTAATCACGCACTGACGGGGAAATCCCTGATCTCTATATCCTGTCTGATAAAGATTTGGTTATCCGGAGACCACTTTTCCCGCCTTATGTCTGTCCAGACACGCCTCGATAAGGTTAATTAAAGAGCTGCACTTGCTTTCCAACTCATCTCTCTGTTCTTCGGCAGTTTCTCTGGATTGAAAAAGCTCGTCGGTTATCGACATAGCCGCTAAAATCGCTATCTTCTTGGCATCCTGCAAACCAACCTTTTTCTTGACCAGGTGCATGGTCTGGTCTACATGTTCAGCTACCATCTGTGTGTATTCAGGTTCTGCCTGACTTTTAATGGGATAGGTTTCTCCAAAAATGGTAACCCGAATCGAGGTGCCTTTTTCTTCGACCATAGCGATCTATGCGTAACCTTACGTGATTATCAAACAGTTGATCCTACTTCGGAAAAAGAAACTTCAACCATCTATCTAAAAATCGCTCTTCTTTCAAAATGTATATTATTCTCCACCTCAAGTCAACAATATCTAGTCGACCGAAATGAAACGACTGATAAACCAACGGTGAAAGTTCAGCATGAGCTTTCAGAATTTCAACCGGTCCAGTTCTTCCAGCACTCTTCCCAGGCCCTTTTTGACCAGCTCCATCTTCCTTTCCAGTTTCTCTTTTTCAAGTCTCATTTTCTCCAGTTCGCCGATAACCTGATCCTTGGTCATCTCTGAACTGTTCCCGGCGATCAATGAACGATAGGATCTGTTCTCCGATTCCAGATTGCCCATCAATTCGAGAAGCTCTTTTAATTTTTCTTCCAGCTTTTCCAGTACTAGACTCATTCGACAAACTCTGTCAGTAAAATAAATTTTTCCTGCAACTTTGCCTGAACAATAAAGTTACAGATAAAGAATGAAAAGCAAAACTCCAGTCGGCAATGCATCGGATTAAAAAGCACTGATACCCTCTTTCTATCTCATCTCTGCTTGGCACCGAACTTCTTCACCAGTGCATTAAGGATTTTATTGAATGCTTTTTCGATCTCTTCATCCCGCAAGGTGCGTTCACGGCTTTGGAAGAGGATCGAGAAAGCAAGGCTTTTCCTGCCCTTGGGGACATGTTCTCCGGAGTAGAGGTCGAAAACAGTCACTTCGACCACCAGAGGGGAGCCGTGCTTCATTACCTCGACCAGATCAGCGCAAGGGATTTCTTCATCCACCAGAATGGACAGGTCTCTCCTTGATCCCGGAAAAGGAGAAATCTCTTTATAAGCGGCAGTGACTGATTTGGATATTAGAGGCTCCAGTTTGAGTTCGAGAAGGCAGGTATCCTCCGGCACTTCAAGCTGGAGGGCCAGTGACGGATTTATCCTGCCGATGTGGCCTATCTTTTCGCCGGCATGGATAATCGCAGCCGTAATCCCCGGATGCATTAACGGATGATTGTCTCCGACCATTTCCGGGAGCGGCAGATTGAGCTTGACAAATACAGTTTCCAGTTTCCCTTTCAGAGCGAAGAAATCGAACAGGGGCACAGGGCCGCTCCAGTGCGTCGGCCTCTGGTCGCCGGCTACTGTAATCCCCAGGTGTATTTCTTCACCGGTATCTATCTGTCCCGGCCTCCGGGTAAAAACATTTCCGATCTCGAAAAGCCTGATGTCCTTGCGCCGCTGATTGAGATTGCGCTGGAGACAAGCGAGAAGAGTGGGCAGGAGCGCCGGGCGCAGTATATTGTCTTCATTGGAAATAGGGGATTCCAGGATCAAAGGATTAAAGGCTTCGCCGCCGTAAAGCTTCTTCACATACTCCGAGCCAGTAAAGGTCGAGGTGAGTACTTCCTGGAAACCGAGACCGGCCAGAGCACGGCGCAAGTCCCATTCCCGGTGATATCTCTCCCGGCTGCCCAGATCTATGGTCACATCCAGCCGCTTGGGGACAGGAATCCTCTCATAACCCCACAGACGGGCTAATTCTTCGATCAGATCCTCTTCGCAGCTTATATCCAGACGGCGGCAGCCAGGTACCCGGACCTGGTAAATGCCGGTACCCTCTGTCTTGACTCTGAAATCCACTCCCTCGAGCCATTTCCTCACTTCCTCCTCGGTGAAACCCACTCCCAGAACGCGGCGCGCCCTTTCCCCGCGCAAGGCGATCTCCTTGACTGCAAAGGGTTGAGGGTAGGCATCGATAGTTCCCCTGACCACTGTCCCGGCGGAGATCTCGGCGATCAGCCTGGAGGCACGATCTACGGCATAGGGCATGAGCTCGATATCCGTGCCATGTTCAAAACGCCGTGAAGCTTCCGTGTTGATCCCCTGGGCCTTTCTTGTCCTGCGGATGGTTACCGGATCGAAATATGCGCACTCGAGCAGGATTCGTTTTGTATTCTCATCCACCTCAGTCAGCTTGTCACCCATTATCCCGGCCAGGGCTACAGGTTTACGGGCATCGGCAATGACAGTCATTTTTTCACCGAGCTCGCGCACCATGCCGTCGAGGGTTACAATCTTTTCCCCTGGCTGAGCCTTGCGCACAACGATTCGTTTTTCTTCCAGCTTGTCCATGTCAAAAGAGTGCAAAGGCTGGCCCAGTTCGAAAAGAATATAGTTGGTCACATCCACCACGTTATTTATGCTTCGCTGGCCGACAGCCTCAAGCCTCTCCACCAGCCAGCGCGGCGACGGGCCTATATTCACGCCCTCGATCACCCGGGCCATGTAACGCGGGCAGCCCACCTGATCTTCGAGCGTGACCGAGGTCAGCTCGTCTATGCCCGGTCCATTTTCCGAGACCTGAGAAGGCGGCAGGCTCACTTTTCCGCCGACAAACGGCTGTAGTTCACGGGCCGCTCCCAGATGGCTCCACATGTCACCCCGGTTGGCGGTGATATCGAGCACCAGGAGCCAGTCGTCCCGCCCCAGGATTCTGGCGAAAGGAGTACCCGGTGTGCAGCCCGGCTCAAGCTCCATCAGTCCGGAGAAATCATCACTCAAACCCAGTTCCCTCTCCGAGCAGAGCATCCCGCAGCTCTCCACCCCCCTGATCCTGGTCCTCTTTATCCGCAATCCCCCGGGAAGCTCGGCTCCTTCAAGGGCCAAAGGATAACAACCGCCGACTTTAACATTAGGCGCCCCGCAGACCACCTCGACCGGCAATTCAGCACCGTAGCTCACTGTGACGAGTTTAAGCTTATCCGCTCCAGGGTGGCTGCGGATTTTCTCCGCCCGGCCGACAACCACCTGTTCCAGACCCCGGCCAAGATAAATGAGCTCATCCACCGCATGGCCGATCATGGTCAAACGCTCGGCCAGCTCCCGGGCGTTCATGTTGAAATCAATCAGAGTTTTAAGCCACCGGTAACTGATATTCATAGTTTTGCGGTTTCAGCTTTAATTTAAAATTGTGATAAGAACCCCAGGTCGGATTCCAGGAACAGCCGGATGTCATTTATTCCGTAAATCGGCATGCAGGCCCGTTCGATCCCCATACCGAAAGCGAAACCGGTCCAGCGCTCGGGATCGTAACCTACTGCCTGGAATACTTTGGGGTGTACCATGCCGCTGCCCAGAAGCTCGATCCAGCCGGTCTGTTTACAGACACTGCAGCCGGCGCCCCTGCAGAAGATACACCAGTAGTCGACCTCTGCGCTTGGCTCGGTAAAGGGGAAAAAAGAGGGGCGGAAGCGAAGTTTAGTTTCCGGACCGAAAAACTGGAAAGCGAATTGTTCAAGAGTGTATTTAAGGTCTCCGAAACTTACATGTTCATCCACATAGAGGCCCTCGATCTGATGGAAGACAGGGCTATGGCTTGCATCCACAGTATCGCGGCGGAATACCCGGCCCGGGGCGAGTATGCGGAGCGGAGGCTTGTTGGTCTGCATGTGCCTTACCTGTACCGGCGATGTATGGGAGCGGAGCAGCAATCCGTTATCCAGGTAGAAAGTGTCATTTACATCCCGCGCCGGGTGATCGGCAGGCGTATTCAAGGCGTCGAAATTGTGGAAATCGTCCTCTACCTCCGGGCCATCGGCCAGAGCGAATCCCATAGTGAAAAAGATTTCGATAATCCGGGAGAGAGTCAGGTTCAGTGGGTGGATTGCGCCTGGCCAGTTCATCAGGCCCGGAAGGGTGACATCTATTTTTTCCCGCGCAGTTTCCCTGGTCAGGCGATCCCGTTCCAGTTCAACACGGCGGGATTCAATAAGCTCTGTAATTTGCTTTTTCAGCTCATTGGCCCGCTGGCCGATAAGCGGCCGCTCTTCCGGGGAGACAAGGCCCAGGCTGTGCAGCACTACAGTGACTGCGCCTTTCCGGCCGAGGAACTCCAGGCGCAGGGCCTCGAGCTTATCCTGGTCGACTGCGGCGGCAATACGTAAAGGAGCTTCGCTGGAGATACGCTCAAGCTTGTCCAGATATTCGGACATCAGTGCACCTCAAGAACGGGAATCTGATAAATATCAAACCGGGATAACTGCCGGCAGGACAGCTTCTTTATCAAAGCAATTTTTCGGATTTCCGATGGAAACTGAAAATCCAGCGGAGTCTAATTCCGGAGGGTTCTTTCCAGTACTGGGAGAGCGGGGAAATATAAAGGGCGAAAGATTGACCCCGGTCAACTCTTCTCTTGGGCAAGGTGTTCCCCCGGCTCAGTTTCCCCTTACCACATTGACCAGGCGTTCCAAGGCTTTGGGATCGTTGACCGCCATGTCCGCCAGGACTTTGCGGTTGATCTGGATTCCCGCTTTGTTCAGACCGTCGATAAACCGGCTGTAGGAAAGACCGTAAGGACGCACTCCGGCATTGATCCTCAGGATCCAGAGAGCCCGGAAATTGCGTTTTTTCTGCTTGCGGTGAATGTAAGAAAAGCGCAGGGCACGGTCCACAGTCTCACGGGCGGTGCATAACAGCTTGCTGCGCCCGCCTCTGTAACCCGAGGCCAGCTTGAGAATCTTTTTCTTCCTTTTGTGTGAAGGTACGTTCGTTTTGACCCGAGGCATTTTATTTCCTTTGTTCAGTTTCTTGCTTGGTTTTCGCTGATAGAAACCAACTGTTGTTTGAACCCCTGATCCGTTATTTCACGACCCGCTGAAGTTATAAGTAAGGCAGCAAGCGCTTAATGCGGGGCTGATCTGTGGAATCGATCAAGGTGGCAGTGTGCAGCGACCGCTTGCGCTTGGGGCTCTTTTTGGTCAGGATGTGCCTGGCAAAGGCTTTCCTGCGCTTTATCTTCCCACTCGCTGTTTTTTTGAAGCGTTTCGCCGCTGCTCTTAATGTCTTTATCTTAGGCACTCTAGCTCCTTGGCGTAATACTTGAAAAAAGCAACCAATTTAATTAAGCAGGAATTGAATTCATTCGACCATTTTGGGAGTTAAAATCATAATCATGTTCCGGCCTTCCATCTTGATCTGGCCTTCAATAAAGGCAATATCCGTAACTTCATTAAATATCCGATGGAGCACCTGTTCACCTAATTCCTTGTGCACCACTTCCCGCCCCCTGAAAACCATGGTCAGCTTTACTTTGGAATGTTTCTCCAGAAAGCGGCGGACATGTCTTAACTTAAACTGCAGGTCGTGTTCATCGATCTTGCTCCGCAGTTTAAGCTCTTTCATTTGGATCACATGCTGTTTTTTCTTGGCTTCCTTTGCCTTTTTATTCTCCCGGTACCTGTATTTCCCATAATCCATTATGCGACAGACCGGGGGTCGGGCGGTAGCAGCCACTTCTACGAGATCCAGCTCCCTCTCCCTGGCCAACTGCCGGGCTTCCTCGATCGGCACTACGCCGACCTGTGCCCCGTCAGCATCAATCAGACGGATTGGTGAAATACGTATCTGTTCGTTAACACGGACGTTTTTAGTAACCACGAGCCTCCTGCCGGCTGGTGTTAAAGTTGAATGCCGGAAAAAAAAGAAATAATTCAGCCAGCCCGAGCGGCTGGATATCTTAAATTACAAAAAAAAGCGGATAAAATCATCCGCTTAATTTGGCATAACCAAACTGCTATTTCAAGAAATTTTTATTATATTACCCGTTAACGACAAATTTCTCTTTTTCGCTGGTTGCCCTGGATTACCTGGTAAAACCCGCAACTTTTTTAATAATCCCATCTTAGCCGTCTTCAGGGTTTTCCCCTTAAGTTATTCCTTAAAATCATCCCCTCAGGCTGATCGGCCTTTTTATTCGTGCGCCGAAAAGTCTCGGAAAGAATACGCGATTAGATTAGTAAAAATTAAAATAGTATGTTTGAAAATAATTGTCAACACTTTTTCATTGGATCTAAGCTATAGGGCACTTTCTTGACTTCCTCTCATAAAGAATTATAATATTATTTTACAGAAATCGATATTTCCCACCTGACTCCGCAACAGGAGTTATTGCATGTCAGAAACAATTTCACACGATATTCTGATTTTGGGGAGCGGACTTGCCGGACTGCGCGCGGCTCTGGCGGCAACTCTGGCCAGCGATGGCCGGGTTGATATTGCACTGATCAGTAAGGTACAGTTGATGCGTTCTCACTCGGTGGCTGCTGAGGGCGGCACCGCGGCAGTTCTGCGCCGGGAAGAGGGCGACAGCCCCGAACTCCATGCCTGGGACACTGTAAAAGGCAGCGATTTTCTGGCCGACCAGGACGTGGTTTTCCGCTTCGTGGAGGATATCCCCGGGGAAATACTCCAGCTTGAACACTGGGGCATTCCCTGGAGCAGAAGGCCCGATGGACTAATCGACCAGAGGCCGTTCGGCGGACACAGCTTTGATCGGGCCACCTATGCTGCAGACAAGACCGGTTTCTTCGAAATGCAAACCCTTTATGACACCCTGATCCGGTTCGAGAACACTACCCGCTACGATGAATGGTTCGTCACCTCCATCCTGGTCGAGGATGGCCGTTTCCGCGGGCTGAGTGCCATAGATATGGCCACCGGTGAATTCCACGCTTTTATGGGTAAAGCGCTGATTATTGCCACCGGCGGCATCGGAAGGTTGTCAGGATTTACGACCTATTCCCATTCGGTCACCGGGGACGGAATTGCCATGGCTTACCGGGCAGGCATTCCCATTGAAGACATGGAGTTTATCCAGTTTCATCCTACCGGGCTTATTCCCTCGGGAATACTGATCACCGAGGGTGCCCGCGCGGATGGAGGATACCTGCTCAACAACAAGGACGAGCGTTTCATGGAAAGCTATGCACCGGGGAAAATGGAACTCGCTCCGCGGGATATAGTCTCCCGCTCGATCATGTCCGAAATAGATCAGGGAAGAGGGTTTCCCGAGCCCGGGGGATTAGACTATGTGCACCTTGACCTGCGCCACCTCGGAGCGGATAAAATCAACGAAAAACTGGGCTTCATCCGCGAACTGGCGATCAAATTTGTCGGTGTCGACCCGGTGGATGAACCGATCCCTATCCGACCCGTATTTCATTATACCATGGGCGGTATCTGCACGGATATATACGGAGCCACAGAACTGAAAGGAGTCTGGGCTGCCGGTGAAGCGGCGTGCGGAAGCCTCCACGGAGCCAACCGCCTGGGCGCCAATTCCACCGCCGAGTGCCTGGTCTGGGGAAAAATCACCGGGGAGGCCGCTTGGGAGTATGCCAGCGGATGGAGCGGGGAGCTGAAAGTCCCCCGGGAAGCAATGACCAGGGCCAGGGATCATGTCTTTCAGGATCTTTTAAAAAGGGACGGGAAGGAATCGATCTACGACATCAGGCGGGAGTTGCGCCGGAACACCGATGAAAATCTATGGGTCTTCCGTAGAGCGGAAAAAATGAAAACCGGTCTGGAAAAAGTGCGCGAGCTAAAAGAGCGCTATAAGAGAATCGCTGTCCGGGATAAAAGCAAGGTATATAATTTGGATCTCATGTACGCCCTTGAGCTGGGCTTTCTGCTCGATCTGGCGGAAGTGGCTTTCCAGAGTGCGCTGCTCAGAGAGGAATCGAGAGGAGGTCACGCCAGGCACGATTTTCCCAAAAGAGATGATGAGAGCTGGCTCAAGCACACCATGGCCCGGATCGGGACCGATGGTCCTCAGATTTACTATTCGCCGGTAAATATCTCGACCTGGAAACCAGTGGAAAGAAAATACTAGGAGGCGCAAGATGAGATTTGCTCGAGGAGCCATCAATACTCACCCCAATAAACTCGGACTCCCCGGCTGGGCCTATGGCGGAAGATATCCAATCGAAAGGTACCTTTACACTCTGCAGAGGATAACCGGCCTGGGGATTCTGCTTTATCTTCCCATGCACCTGATTGTTACCGGGCAGAAGCTGGAACAGAAAAGCTGGGAATTTGTCATGTATCAGGTAACCAGGGGGATTTTGCCTCTGGGAGAGTTTCTGGTCTTTGTCGGCGCCGTTTTTCATGCGCTCAACGGAATCCGGCTTATCCTCGCCGAATCAGGCTTCTTCCTGCCCAGTCCTAAAAGGCCGGTTTATCCTTACACTGCCGCCTTACATAAACAGCGGCCTGCTGTATACCTCATGTTTATCCTGGCAGCGGTGATAATTTGTTACGGCGCTTATGAATTCTTTATCCTGGGAAGTCACTGAAAGCTGAAAAAGGGGGAGAATAGAATGCGGGAATCCACTCTCTGGATGCTGCACCTGGCCGCGGGAGCCGTGATGCTAGTGGTCCTGGGGATTCATTATGGAGTGATGCATTTGGGAGAGCTGTTCGACATTTCCCGGGCCACGGTTCTTTCTTTCCCCTCCGTTCAAATCCGCTCCCATAACCCGTTCTTTCTCGTGGTTTACCTTTGCCTGCTGGTCGCCGCCCTTTATCACGGGCTCTACGGACTTCGTTCCCTTATCTGCGAGCTTTCGATAATCGGCAAGAGAGCCAGAAAAGCGATCAGCATCCTGATCGTTTTGACGGGCTGCGGATTTTTCTGCTACGGTGCTTATGCAATAATCGCCGGTTTTGTAAAATAAAAGGGGAAAAAATGCAGGCCAGCGAATCAAAAAATAAAGATACCGGGAAAAGCAGTGAATATCAGTTCAAAATACTGCGGTTCGATCCCGGCCAGGATGCGGCTCCCTGTTATAAGATTTACTACCTGGCGTGCGAGCGGGGGATGACAGTGCTTGACGCCCTGATGCGGATAAGAGAGACTCAAGACCCGACTCTCTCTTATCGCAAATCATGCCGTATGGGAATCTGCGGGTCCTGCGCCATGTTTGTCAACGGCAAGCCTGTTCTGGCCTGCCAGACCCAGCTCAGCGAGCTCGCCAGCGTCCAGGTCGAAGTCAAGCCTCTGCCCAATTTCCCGATCCTGCGCGACCTGGTTCCTGATTTGAGGGCCCTGTTCAGGCACCACGAAAATGTCAAACCTTATATTATCCGTGAAGATACGCGGGAAACCGATCACGCCAGCAGAGAATTCATGCAGACCCCCCGGGAGCTGGAAAGTTACCTCCAGTTCGCTTACTGCATTAAATGCGGAGCTTGCCTTGCTGCCTGCCCTACTTGCGCCACAGATGAAAATTTTACCGGTCCGCAGGCCCTGGCCGCTGCCTATCGTTATGCGGCGGATTCGCGGGATTCCGGAATAAATGAGCGACTGGAGTACATTGACGGACCGAACGGTATCTGGCGCTGCCACTTCGCCGGCTCCTGTTCGGAAGCCTGTCCCAAAGGTGTAGACCCTTCTCTGGGTATCCAGCTTCTCAAAAAGGAAATATGCAAAAGCCGCCTCTCGGCCGGCCAAAAAGTCCCTGCTCCCCTGGCTCTTGTGCAAGCAGGGGCTGCACGACGGAAAGATATTCCCAGTGCTCCTCCCCCGAATGTGGAAAAATAATTATGTAAAAAATCTGGTGTGCAGCGTCTTTAATCTGCAAAATGCCATTATCTTTGCTATTGGAAAGAAAAAATTTTCCTATTTATATAAGTAAATACTGTTCTTTACTTTTTTTCTTGAGCGAACGGCTCAAGGAGGATAAAGATTCGTTACCGTCGGCTGTAAGGTATGCCCGCTTCTCCCGCTTTCAGGAAATAGAAGTCTTGACATCCGGCCAGGTTTCTGGAGTTCCACCCCGACCCGTGACAATTTTTCTGGAATAATATTTGCTCTACTTGAACCAGGATATTGAAAATCTGTTTCTTATTGTACTTACCGGGCGTGATATTTAAAATAACCAAAATCTGTCGCCGTAAGCGATTCGCAGCTTTACTTTCACCAATCAGCTTCCGCCAGTTCAAAAATTAATTATTCTTGAAATTACTGTCAGGAAAGCCTATCTTTAAATAATTATAAAATTTTCTTAAAATCGAGGTAATCCGGATTATCTCTGCATTGTTCTATGACAATGACTCGACTGGTCAATTTGCTTGAATGAGTTGCGGCTGTCCGCATTTTCATCCTGGCCGGATTAACTCCCAAGATCGTAACTTTAAATATCCGATCACTCCGGATCGGATTGAGCAGCTCAACTTTAACTCCGGCGCAGTGTTCTGATGAGTTTGATTGTCTTTCTTCTAATAATCATAGGTTCCTTTTCTATTATTGTCGTCGTCTGGAACCTCGTTCTCCGTTACCAGCGCGAACGTAAAATATCCGAGCTAAAGATCACCTACCTCCGTCTTTTCGGGGAAGAGGAAAACGCCTATCAGCGTTATATCATGGCCGAGAAGAGCATGCAGACAATAGAAATGGATATGGAAAAGGCCAAGGAAATAATAATTGAATTGAAGAGTAGAATAATTACCAGGAGAAAAGAGCTGCGGGAATTAATCCAGCAGCTCAGGATTGTAAAATCAAAACTAAACCTGACCGATTCCCGTAATTCAAACCTTGATTTGGAAGTTGATAGCACCAAATTAACCAGTGAGATCAAAACCCGGCTGGTTTTGAACAATGAAGACAAAAAACGGGTGATCAGCGAGAGGAAGAAGATCGAGGAAAGAATGGTGGACCTTCCGCTGATCACCAGGGAAGTGGAGCAGTTGGGCAGCATTTGGGAGAGCTTGCGCCGGGAGGTTGAACAGGTGGAAAGCGAATTCCGCCAGGTAGATGGAGAAGCGTTCAAGCGTTTCAGCGAAGCATTTATCAAGAAAAAAACCGAGGAAAGCAAGCTCGATCCGGAAAGAGAGCTGATCAATCTGCTTTTGCTCTTGAACAACAAGCGCGGGTTGCTTTACGTGCGGAAAAAGGAAGCGGCCAAAGACCCGACTACCGAATCTGCCGATCTGATAAAAAAGTATGAATCAGATGTAAAAAAACTCGAGTTGCAGTTGGTTTCCAAGAGCCGGAGGTTCGGCATCTCGGCAAAGAGGCTGGAAGAGCTGAAAAATCTCTTCCTTAAATGATTCCTGGTCGATTTAAACGAAGAATATTGTTTGGAGATTGTGCCGCATGTTTAGTGTTTCACAGAGGACTTTAATCGCTCTTCTGTCCTGTCACCTGAGTATAGCTGGTATGCTCAATGCCCAGAATATCGGAAATCCTGACACACTCCCGCCGGACACTTTACCCAAGCAAGAGCTTTCTCCGGCTATAGAACTGGCGGATACTATCCCGCGTGATTTTTTCGGGATTCTGGACAGCCTGGGAATAAACAGCTATACCCTCCGCCTGATTACCCGTTTCGAGACAATCCCGGAGAATATAATTCTTGAAACCCTGGACGAGGCCAACAAGCAGCTCGATTACTCCCGGGTGAATGCTTTCATCGTGGCCCGGGCCATCCAGCTTCTCTGTAACCAGGACAGCCTCTGGAAATCCTTTTTCTCCGACATAGAAATGCAAATAAGGGAACCCAATATCCTTCGTTTCGACTTTCGCGACGATCAGAAATGGAAAAGCTACGCCCTGAACGAACTCTTCTACTCCACCTTTTTCCAGGAACTTCTGCTCAGTATGGGCAATATCGGCATCAAGTATTCCCGGGACGGGCGGCAATGGCTTGCCGGGTGGCCGAGCGATCTGCGCTGGAAGTACCGTGAGTACACCTTCGAGTACATGCCTGAAGACATGAAAATAAAGGTGATAGATCTGACAAAAAGGGGGGGCAAGGCAGATCAAGAGTCGGCAACCATCCGCCTTACTCCAGCCAAGCCAATCCTGCATATAGAACCAGGCGATTCTGTCGAGCCGCCGTACAATATTCCCCGCAAGTAAAAAATTACGGGAACAGGTCCGAAAATACCCTGTTATTTACCATATCTTACCTTCCCGGAAAAACCATTGGAAAAACTCATACTGCTACCTTTAGAGATTGACTTTGAAATTTTTTTCCGCTATTTTTTCTTTCACTATCCGGCCTAGATTCCGATCCGACTGAAAACATTTTTCTTTTTTAAGGTAATTATGAAGCTTGCCGCGCTTGGCCCATGCGGTACATTCTCGCACGAAGCCTGCCTCATATTCGATCCCGCAGCGGAAATTATCTTTCAGCGCACCATCCGCGATGTCTTTTCAGTCACCGCTGCAGGCGAAGCCGATGCCGGTCTTGTTCCTATCGAAAATTCGGTTTCCGGGAGTGTGGGTGAAACTCTGGATGCGCTGACCGACACTGATCTCGTTATTGAAAAGGAGCTGATTCATCCGGTGATCCAGCACCTGGCCGGAATAGAAGGCACGAAGACCGTACGCAGAATCTTTGCCCACCCGCAGTCTTATGCCCAGTGCGAGAGATTTATCCACCAGCATTACCCGGATGCTGAAATAATCCAGACTTCCTCCAATGGCAAAAGCGCTGAGATCCTTGTCGAGTCAGGCGGTAATGACGGGGCGGCCATAGTACCGGAGCTGGCGATAAATCTTTATCAGCTGAAAATCATCCGGGCGAATATCCAGGACAACCGCTACAATGTCACCCGCTTTGTCCTCATCTCCCGAAACCAGACTCAGCCGACCGGCTATGACCGGACCAGCCTGTCTATTTATCCACAGATCGACTACCCGGGCCTTCTTTACGAAATGCTGGGCCGCATAGCTGCACGCGGCATAAACCTGTCCAAGATCGAGTCCCGCCCTTCCAAGGGCCGCCTCGGGGACTATATATTTTTCATCGATGTCCACGGCCACCAGCAGGATTCTCTCATAGGCGCCGCCCTTGATGACCTGAGGAAAAAAGCCTTTGTCAAAGTGCTCGGCTCATACCCCCGCCAGTACTAGTCGTGCTTCCCCAAGAAAATTGACAGTCAGCAGAACAAATCTTAAATTAAAACTTTCGAATCCGAAAAATATCTTGTAGGAAACCCGGCTGGTTTTCCATTCCATGATCGGCTGCGCCTTGAAAGTTTTGAACACGATAAACTCAACCTATAGATTGGAACTATGACTGAAAAAACTTGCACGATCGGCATAGACCTGGGCGGGACAAATATTGTCTTCGGCCTGGTCACCCCGGATGGGAAACTGCTGGATCATTTTGACCGCCCTACCGAAGCTTATAAGGGTGCGGATCAGGTGATGGAAAACATCCTGGACGGATTGGAAGAGACAATAGCCAAAGCTGGCTCGTACCGGGTAAACGGGATCGGCCTTGGCTCCCCCGGCTCCATTGATACCAGCTGCGGGCAGGTGATTGTCTGTGCGCCGAATATTCCCAACTGGAGCGGCCGTCAGATCAGGGAGCCGATTGCCAAGCGTTTCGGCCTGCCCACATTCGTGGACAACGATGCCAAAATGGCGGTTATCGGGGAGGCGACATTCGGCGCCGGGGCTGGCCGGAAGCATGTTTTTGTGGTTACCTTAGGCACCGGGATCGGCGGAGGGGTTGTCCTGAACGGAAGGATTCACCGCGGAGCTTACTATTGCGCCGGTGAAATCGGGCACGCAGTCGTGCAGATGGCCGGCAGGCGCTGCGCCTGCGGGCTCGAGGGCCATCTTGAAGCATATGCCTCGGCCAAAGGACTTGTCGGCCAGGTGCGCGACGGCCTGGCTGCGGGACGAAAATCAGTGGTCAGCGAATGGGTCGGCGGCAGTCTCGACAAACTCACCGCCAAGATGGTCATTGATGCCGCCGGGCAGGGGGACAAGCTGGCCCGTGAAGTGACTGAGCTCTCTTTCCATTATCTGGGCATGGCCCTGTCTTACTTCGCCATGGTCTTTGACCCGGAACTGATTATCCTTTCCGGGGGCATCTCCCTGGCTGGAAAAATCCTTTTCGACCCGGTTCAGACCGCTTATGAACGCTACCTGTTCTATAAAGAAATACGCGTAGCCCCTGTTATTCCGGCCAGGCTCGGATTTGAAGCTGGAATGGTCGGCGCCGCGGCCATGGCCATGATCGAGCTGAACCTGAAATAAAACCGCCTGCCAAGGAACTCTGAGTGTATGTCTTTTATCCTGGCCCTCGATTTCGACGGCGTGATCAGCGACAGCCTCCTGGAAGCTTATCTCATAACTCAGCGCATCGCCGGAGCCTTCGATCAATCACTGGCCCCTGCTCAAAAAAAACTGCCCACTCTGGCCGGCATTCACCGGTTCCGGGATCGTAACCGGGAACACTGGCAGGCCTTCCTCTCCCTCGTTCCTTTCGGCAACCGCGGCGAGGACTACCTGGTGATCCAGAAAGCAGTCAAACTCGGGCGCAGTTTCAGCTCCCAGGAAGAGTTCGATTCTTTCCGTGCCGCTATCATGGATAAAAACACCCTCGATGCTTTCCACGAGGAGTTTTACCGGGAAAGGTACGCTCTCGAAGCCCGGGATCGTGAAAGATGGCTGGCTTTGAACGCACCCTATCCGGGTGTGAAAGAAGCTCTGGAGAATCTAGCCCTCACTTTCCAG
>Ga0315277_10006326_pt1 | contig 15530 bp, 9 predicted proteins | sample YL17G05_15_MG_FD_203695 | JGI IMG/M metagenome (GOLD analysis project Ga0315277, IMG submission 203695) | Sediment microbial communities from Yellowstone Lake, YNP, Wyoming, USA - YL17G05_15 | ecosystem: Environmental > Aquatic > Freshwater > Lake > Sediment | place: USA: Wyoming | collected...
TATTCCTTTGTCCATACGTGCGACTTCGTTACGGATTCCTCTATACGTACTTCCTTGGATCTGCGAGCTTGCCTTCGACAGCGCTCGCCGCCGCCGTTGCGGGGCTTGCAAGGTAGACTTCGCTCTTTGGGCTTCCCATTCTGCCGACGAAGTTGCGGTTCGTGGTGCTGACGCACCTTTCGCCTTCGGCCAGTACGCCCATAAAGCCGCCTAAGCACGCCCCGCAGGTCGGCGCGGAGATTACACAGCCGGCGTCGTAGAATACGTCGAATAGTCCCTTGTCCTTCGCCTGCTTCCATACTGTCGGCGTCGCGGGCACTATTATCGTTCGGATGGCAACCTCTTTGCCTTTTAGAATCTGCGCGGCGATTCGCAAATCTTCGATCCGTCCATTGGTGCAGCTTCCGATATACGCCTGGTCCATCGCCTCGCCGGCACACTGCCCGATTGGCACGCCGTTGCTCGGCAGGTGAGGCAGCGCCACCATCGGCTCAATCGCAGAGCAGTCAAACTCCTCGACCCGAACATACTCAGCGTCGGCATCGGATTCATAGACGGTATATCCGCCTGTCATTGCGAGGCCCCTTTGTGCCGCGCCAATCTTCGACGCACCGGCCTTTGAGATTGCTTTGCTCGCCTTGCTACCCCGCGCTGACGCGGAGAGATGCTCGTCGAGGTACTGCTTGGTCACATCATCGAAGGCGATAATGCCGTTCTTGGCGCCCGCCTCGATGGCCATATTCGTCATCGTCATCCGGGCCTCCATCGACATCTCGCCCAAAGCTGGCCCGACAAACTCCATCGCCTGATAGAGCGCACCGTCGGTCCCTATCCTCGCGATAATCGCAAGGATAACGTCTTTGCTATAGACCCCTGGCCCGAGCGAGCCGTTGAGCAGCAACTTGATCGAGGCCGGGACCTTGAACCATAGCTTGCCCGTAGCAATCGCCGCAGCAAGGTCGGTCGAGCCGACACCGGTGCTAAAGGCCGCGAATGCGCCATAAGTGCACGTATGCGAATCGCCGCCGACGATTACCTCGCCCGGGCGAATATGACCCTGCTCCGGCAGCAGCGCGTGGCAGACCCCGGCCCTACCCAGTTTATAGTAGTGCTTTATCTGATACCGCCTGGCCCAGCGGTCCAGCCGCTGGTGCAATTCGGCGCTCTTAACATCTTTCGCAGGCTGAAAGTGGTCCGGCGTAACGATGATCTTGTTCCTGTCGAAGACCTTATCGATCCCCTTCTCGACAAGCATGGAAATCGCCGCCGGGGCGGTAACATCGTGACACATCACGACATCGATCTTCGCATCGATCAACTCTCCCGGCCGAACCGTCTTCTTCCCCGCCGCCTTCGCCAATATCTTCTCAGTTATCGTCATTTCTATTTTTGAATTTTGCATTGTCGTTTTGCTCTTTGCATTTTGACTTTTGATTTTCTCATATTTCAACTTTGAGTCCCGGCTCTTCGCCTTTCTTTTGTGCCGAGACCATTCTGTTTATCGCATCGACGTAAGCCTTTGCACTGGCCTCGATGATGTCGGTCGAGATTCCTCTGCCGACGAATTTTTTGCCGTCGTCGGTGATAAGGACGGTCGCTTCGCCGAGGGCCTCTTTGCCGCCGGTAAGTGCGCGGATTGTGTAGTTCTCCAGCTTGGGCGATAGCCCCGTCGCCTCTCGAATCGCCTCGTAGGCGGCATCGACCGGGCCGTCGCCGCACGCCGCCGCCTGCTTCGTTTCGCCCTTTGCGACTATGCGGACGCTGGCTGTCGGCAGAGTCCCCGTGCCGCTGGCGACGTGCAGATATTGCAGCTCGTAAACATGCTCGACGACGTGAATCTCTTCGTTGATTATCGCGGCGATGTCCTCGTCGAAGACCTCCTTTTTCTTATCTGCTATATCGAGGAACCGCCGGTACGCATGCTCGATTTCATCCTTCTTGAGCTTGAAGCCGAGCTGCGCGCAGCGGTCAACGAATCCGTGGCGTCCGGTATGCCTGCCGAGGACCATCCGCGAGCCGCACCAGCCGATGCTCTCCGGCGTCATAATCTCGTAGGTGGTCCGCTCCTTCAATACGCCGTCCACGTGAACTCCGGCCTCGTGGGCGAATGCGTTTGCGCCGACGATTGCCTTGTTCGGCTGGACAAGAAAACCCGTAAGCCGCGAAACGAGCTGGCTCGTCTTGTAAATCTCTTTCGTGTTGATATTCGTGGTCAGGCCGCCTTTGGTCTGCGTCGCAAAGAAGTCCGGCCGGGTGCGAATGGCCATCACGACCTCTTCGAGGGCGGCGTTGCCCGCCCGCTCGCCCAGGCCGTTGATGGTGCACTCGACCTGGCGGGCGCCGTTGCGGACCGCCGTCAGCGAATTCGCCACCGCCATTCCCAAATCGTTGTGGCAGTGCGTGCTGATGATGCACTTGTCTATGCCCGCAACGTCGGACTTGAGCTGCGCAATAATCCTGCCGTACTCGTACGGCATCACGTAGCCGACGGTATCGGGTATATTCAAGGTCGTCGCCCCGGCCTCGATTACCGCCGCCAATACCTCAATCAGAAACGGCATCTCGCTGCGGCAGGCGTCTTCCGGCGAGAACTCGACGTCATCGACGAAGCTCTTGGCATACCTGACCGCCTCGACGGCCATTTTCAGCACCTCTGCGGGCTTCTTCTTGAGCTTATGCTCCATGTGCACCGGCGAGGTCGCAATGAACGTGTGGATGCGTTTCTTCTTCGCAGGGGCTATTGCCTTGCCCGCCGCCTCGATATCGCCTTCGTTGGCCCGCGCCAGGCCTGCAATAACGGGGCCTCGGACCTGCTCGGCTACGAGCTTGGTCGCCTCGAACTGGACCTGCGAGGAGACCGGGAAGCCGGCCTCGATGATATCGACGCCCAAAACCGCCAATTGCCGGGCGATTTCGAGCTTCTCAGCTATCGATAGCGATGCGCCGGGCGACTGCTCGCCGTCCCGCAAGGTCGTATCGAATATCAAAACTTTTTCTTCAGACATCTGCTTGTTCTCCTAATTTCTAAGACCGATTGGGCTGAATTATCGCCCAGGAAGGGTCAAAACGCCACGAATTTACGAAAAAACCGAGTATTGTGCGATTGGGCTTAGCGGACGCGCGCGAGTAAGGTTCTAAGCTGTTGGCGTAGATCAGTTATCCGGCCCTGCGAGGATGCGCGCGAACGGAAAGCCCGGTCGGCAACAATAAAAAACAGGTTTTGAAGGGGAGTGTATTCTGCGCCTACCGGCGCAGGAGCAGCGCACTTAGGCCAAGAACGGCCTGGAATGAAGAACAGATTGTGCACTTATGACTCATAAAACAAATTATACAGAAGAATCGAGTTTCTGCAAGCCTAATCTTCAAAGGCGACAAATATTTTTCGGATGAATTAGCTTGGCGCGGATTCGCCCCCAAGGGACAAGCTTCGCTCAGCCGCAACCAAATCCGAATCACCAAAACTCAAAATTCAAAACGAACATAACCGTAGCTGGTACGCCGACCGTATCTCTTGTCCTTCCAGCCCGCGCGCAAGTCTTTGCCCCGCCTGCAATTATGGAACAGTAAGAAAAAGTCCTATAATTGACCATTTTTTCCTTGACTTTTGCCCCCCCCTGTTAAGCTGGGTAAGATTCGATAATGTCAGCACGGACGCTGGGTAAGGAAGCGTTTTTTGTAGTCAAGCCTTTCCCCACAAGCAGCCAACCATTTCGGAGGGCAGCAGTGAAATAACATAATAATAGCGGCACGCTGTCTGTTATTGCCGGAGGAGGTGTCTTATGGACTGAGTTGCTTGTCTTGTTAGCGTGGATAATTTTGGTTTAAGAAAAGAATGATTTAATTTTAGGAGGAAAAAAGATGAAAAGAAATTCTAAAGTAGTGTTGGGAACCCCTGTTCTGCTCATCACGAGTCTCTTATACTTCGTTATCACACCCGTTGTGAGCGCCTCAATGAGTACTCAGTTGTTCTTCGACGACTTTAGCGGCACGGCTCTCGACACATCGCAATGGTCTATATTTGTCGATTCAAACGGGGAATATAATTGGCCATACGTTGCGGGCGGGCTTCTTCATTCACAGGGATATCACACGCGAATAGATTCCATCCCCACCTTCGCCGCACCAGAGACGGGTCAAAGCGTAATGGCTCGTGCGCGAATTCGTCTCGGCGGAGATTATCATGAATTTGGCTTCGGTGTGGGCGCAAGTGAGCGTGGCGGTCCGATCACTGATTACTACTTTGACACATATAACCGGTTTGATGAGTCAATGGGCCGGGAGGACTATGTTCACGCTGTATCTTGGTTCCAGCCAGCTTCCGGGTCTCCGGTTAATCTCTTAGATGTCGAAATTCCTGTGACATGGTATGAGTTCCATGAATTCGCAGTCGAGCGAACGCCATCGGATGTCATCTATTCAATAGACGGCCAGGAGGTCGCGAGAGTAGCAGATGCGTTCGCAGGCGCGTTGCCGGTATGCGTTTGGAATGCCCGTTGGGGTTTGATGCAGACTGACTGGGTTGAGGTCGCTTCCGTCCCAATCCCTGTCCCTGGTGCCGTTGTTCTTGGCAGTATCGGCGTAGGGTTTGTCGGTTGGCTGCGGAGGCACAAGGCGGTCTAAGAAGCGAGCGATTGGAAACCTGAATGGGGCTGCAAGTTTCGTACTTACAGCCCTTTTTCATTTCTGCTGTTCACTCTGCGAACAACCAATTGCGTTTATCGCTTTGTCAGCTACCAGCAGAATCGCAAACCTATAGGTTCTGCTGTGCTGGACAAGAACTTACTATTGCTTTTACCCGACAATAATCTTACTATCTCCTTGCCGGCGCGGGAGGGTAGGGCAACGCAGGCCCCCTGGGGGCAGGCGTGCGAGGTGAGCCTCGTGTTGGTGCTATACAGCAGAACGGCTCTGGTCCGCCGCCGGCGAATCGGAGGCGTTTTCTTGACTGCTGTTAGCCGTAATGCGCTAAACGCTTTTTCACCCGATGGGCTTTTTGCAGATTGCCGCAATAAAAGGCCTTGCGTCGGCGTCTTTACGGGTTAGACTAAGCAAAAAGCCCGGCTTATGCCCGCGGTGGGCGCAGGCCGAGGCGTATCAATCAAACTTTTTATGGAGGATATAGTTATGAAGCACCGCATATTTGCAGTCGCAGTCGTTCTGGTTGCCCTGGTCGTCGCCTGGAGCGTTTTCGCCGAAGAGGGCAGCGCGACGAGCCAGCCCGCCGGCGCGGCCTCCGGCAACATGTCTGCCGAGCAGCGGGCACAGATGAGGGAGAGATTCCAGAACATGTCCGAGGAGGAAAGGGCAAAATTCAGGGAGGAAATGAGGGCTCGCTTCGAGAATATGTCCGAGGAAGAGCGGGCCGCCGCGCGTGAAAGATTCGGCGGACGCACTCGATTGAGCCGGGAGGACCAGCTCAAGGCGATTGCCACGATGGAAGAGCAGCTTGCAAAGCTGAAAGCGAGCATCGAAAGCGCCGCTCCGGCATCTGGAACGAATCTCCGCGACCTGCCCGAAGAGGAGAGGACGAAGCTGAGAGAGCAAATGACCAAGTCGCGCCAGGATCGGGAGACGGCGGTGGCGGCCCTCAGGACGGAAATCGACAAGATCAGTCCCCCGCGCACCACGCCCGAACAGATGGAAGCCCTTCGCGAGCTAAGAGCGATTAGCGAGCTGGCGGGAACGGAAAAGGCCGCCGAGACCAAGAAACGCCTCGACGCCCTGATCGCCAAGCAAGCCGAGCAGATATCCCCGATGGGCGGCAGAATCAGAACAGGCGAGCCTGGCCAGAGAGGCGGAGAAGGCGAGCCCAGCCAGAGACCCGGTCGGCAAAGTACCCGCGAGGGCGCCTCAACCGGCTCGACCAGCACAGGCGCAGAGACGAACAGATAGCTGCGAACCCAAACCGGCCGGAACACGCTGACCTGAGCCGCATCACGAATCACATCAAGACTGTTTTCCGGGGTGGCCTATCTCGTATAGGCCGCCCCGGTTTCATTTCAAGCCGATAATGCATAGTCCACGTCTCTCACCGCCGAGGCCGCATAATGTCTGTTTTCTCGGCGCTGGTTAAGCCGGTTAAGCCGTGGCATAGCCACATGGCATAGCCATCTCGGCGTGCTCCCTGCCCCTTAGGGGGGCGGTTAGTGAGAAATCCTGATTGAGCTTGCGTGGCTTCGGCCCGGCTCTTGCAAAATTCACTATTCGCCGCTATCATTGCGGACATGCCGGCAAAATCGAACAACAAGAGCGGCCCTGAAGTAGCCAACAAGAAGGCCTACCGCAATTTCGAGCTTGTCGAGAAGCTCGAGGCGGGGCTTCAATTGCTGGGCACGGAAGTCAAATCGCTGCGTGCGGGCCAGGCCGACCTTACCGGCTCCTACGCCAGGATTCGCAACGGCCAGTGCTGGCTCGTAGGGGCATCCATCGCCCAGTACGCACAGGCATCGACCAACAACCACGAGCCGCTCAGGGACAGAAAGCTGTTGCTTCACAAGGCGCAAATCCGCAAAATAACGATAAAGCTCGAGCAGCGGGGCTTTACCTTAGTGCCGTTGAAAATTTATTTCAACGACCGAGGCATAGCCAAGGCCCAGCTCGCCCTTGCGCGAGGAAAAAGGCAGTACGACAAGCGAAAGACTATCACCGAGCGCGACCAGAAACGCGACGTTGATAGGAGTATGAAAAAGTATCGAAAGTAATCTCAAACAGCAAATTTGCAGAGGCGGATGAATTATGGCCAAGGAAGATAAGAAAGAAGAAGAACCGAAGATCATAGTCGATGAAGACTGGAAGGCCGAAGCCCGGAAGGAAAAGGAGGTTTTGGCGGCCCAGGAGAAGGCCGAAAAGGCCGGTGAGCAAGAGAAGAAACAGAAAAGGCAAACGCGAGGCCGCGTCCCCCAGGGCAATTTCGCGGCGCTGGTGAGCACCCTGGCCACCCAGGCCGTCTATTCAATGGGCTTGATGGCCGTCGAAGGACAAGAGCAACCCGAGCCGGACCTCGAAATCGCCAGGTTCAATATCGATATGCTCGCAACCCTCGAGGAAAAGACCAAAGGCAATCTCAGCAAGGATGAAGAGCGAGTGCTCAAGAGCACGCTCAGCGAGCTTCGAATGACCTTCGTCAAGCTCACCGACAAGGCCGAGACGAAGGATGAATAGAGAAGGATGAATAGAAAGGATAGCTGCGTGCCGGTATTCGAAAACCGTCATTGGCAATGAATGGACCGAGTGAATTGGCCAATATATTAGATAAGATAATCGCCGACAAGCGAATTGAAGTTGAATCCCGGCGGTCGCAGACGAGCCTCGACCAGCTTAGGGAAAGGGTGTCAGACTTGCCGAGATGCCGGAATTTCTACAAGGCCGTCACCAAGCCTAATCCGAGGGGCATTAACGTCATCGCCGAGGTCAAGAAGGCCTCGCCCTCAGCCGGCCTCATTCGCAAGGACTTCGACGCCGTCGCAATCGCGCAGGTTTATGAGCGGTGCGGCGCCGACGCGATAAGCTGCCTGACGGATGAGAAATACTTCCAGGGCCGGCTCGAATATATCGACCAGATAAAGCAAGTTGTCGATCTACCGGTGCTGCGAAAGGATTTCATCGTTGATTTATGGCAGGTCTATGAATCTCGCGCCGCCGGCGCCGATGCGATACTGCTGATTGCCGAGGCTCTCAAATCCGCCGAGTTGATGGACCTGATGATTGCCGCATCCGAGCTGACTCTCACGGTCCTGCTCGAAGTTCACCAGGCCGATACGCTCCTCAAGGTCCGCAGCCTTGTCGGCTTTCCCAAAAAGGGCAATAGCGTCTTAGGAATCAACAACCGCGACCTGACCACGATGCAGGTCGATTTGAACACGACCAGCCGATTAGCCGGCCTGCTCGACAACACGAGCGAGCTCGTCGCCGAAAGCGGAGTGAAGACCCGCCGGGACGTCGAGAAACTGATGAGAGTCGGCGTGAGAGCAGTCCTGATAGGCCAAACCCTCTGCCAACACCCGGACATAGCGGAGAAGTTCCAAGAGTTGTTCGACCCGCACTCGTAACAATGCCCGACCCCACAAGCCCCGACCGTGAGCTTGCCCCATAGGGGAGAGGGGGTATATCCCGGCGCTGACTTGTTGGCTACCCCGGCGCTCACGCTTAGGGCTTGTCGGGTACCTCTGCTTTCTGTATCTTTGCCCAGGCGTCGCGGAGGGTAACGGTGCGGTTAAAAGTGAGTTTCCCTTCGCCGGTTCCGGTATCAGCGCAGAAATAGCCTAATCTCTCGAACTGGTATCGGTCCAAGGGCTTCGCCCCAGCCAGCGACGGCTCGACGCGAGCGGAGACTATCTCAAGCGAATTGGGATTCAGATTAGAGACGAAATCCTCGCCTCCGGGAGTGTCGTCGGGATTTTCTTCTGTGAAGAGACTATCGTACAGCCGCACCTCGGCTTCGAGTGCGTGGGCTGCCGAGAGCCAGTGCAGAGTCGCCTTGACCTTTCGGCCATCGGGAGCGTCGCCGCCTTTGGTGGCGGGGTCGTAAGTGCAGTGCAGTTCGACTATTTGTCCGGTCCGGTCTTTAACGACGCCCGTGCAGGTGATGAAATAGGCGTATCGCAGCCGGACCTCCCGCCCGGGGGCCAGGCGGAAGAACTTCTTGGGCGGGTCCTCCAAAAAATCATCCCGCTCGATATAAAGCTCGCGCGAGAAGGGCACTTTCCTCGTCCCGGCCTGCGGGTCTTCGGGATTATTGACGGCGTCCAGCTCCTCCGTCCGGCCGTCAGGGTAATTGTCAATAATCACTTTCAACGGGCGAAGAACCGCCATCACGCGCGGCGAGGTCTTGTTCAAATCCTCGCGCAGGCAGTGCTCGAGCAGCGCCATATCGACGGTGCTGTTGAATTTGTTGACGCCGATCCGCGAGCAGAACTGCCGAATCGCAGCGGGCGAATAGCCCCGCCTTCTCATCCCGCTGATAGTGGGCATTCGCGGGTCGTCCCAGCCGGTGACGCGACCCTCCCGCACCAATCGCAGCAGCTTCCGCTTGCTCATTACGGTATAGGTCAGGTTCAGCCGGGCGAATTCTATCTGCTGCGGATGATAGACGCCCAGCTCGTCGAGGAACCAGTCGTACAAAGGCCTGTGGTTCTCGAATTCGAGCGTGCAGATCGAATGTGTAATCTTTTCGATCGAATCCTCCAGCCCGTGCGCCCAGTCGTACATCGGATAGATGCACCACTTGTCGCCCGTGCGATGGTGCTCGGCGTGGAGAATCCGGTACATAACCGGGTCACGCATATTAAGGTTGGGATGGGCCATATCGATCTTCGCCCGCAGCGTCCGCGAGCCATCGGGGAATTCGCCCTTACGCATTCGCTCGAAGAGGTCGAGGTTCTCCTCGATGCTGCGATTGCGGTGGGGGCTGTCTTTTCCCGGCTGTGTAAGCGTCCCGCGATACTCTCTAATCTGCTCAGCCGTCAAATCGCAGACATACGCCTTGCCCGCCTTGACAAGCTGCACGGCGTACTCATACATCTGCTCGAAGTAGTCCGACCCGTAGTAAAGATGCTCGCCCCAGTCCCAGCCGAGCCACCGAACGTCTTCGATAATCGAATTGACGTACTCCTGCTCCTCCTTTTCGGGGTTGGTATCGTCGAAGCGGAGGTGGCACGTCCCGCCGAACTCCGCCGCGATCCCGAAATTCAGGCTTATGCTCTTTGCGTGCCCGATATGAAGATACCCGTTCGGCTCCGGAGGAAACCGCGTTACAACGCGTCCGCCCCACTTATTCGTCTCCAAATCTTCGGCAACAATCGCCCTGACGAAGTCGAGACTTGCCTGTGAATCATTTCCCTGCATATAGATACCACTTTCAGCGTTTCGCTTGTTCTTGGATAACTTACTCAAAACTGACCGATCCCCTGGGGCCGGCACGATAAATCCGTATGCGCCAGCAATATAGCGCAGTGTGTCATTCCCGCGAAAGCGGGAATCCACTCACCCGCCACACTTCCCCCCGGGATGGCGGGGCCAACTGGATACCTGCTTTCGCAGGTATGACAAGGCGAATCGGTCAGTTCGAGTAGATAACTTAGCACACTAAGGGCATCGTGTCGAGTTTGTCATTGGTTTTCGGCCACCCGGCTTGACTTTTCTGCGCCAACTGACTATAGGTATGCAATAGGCTAGCGCATTCGCCGACGTTCCGCCGCCGCGGCGGCAACGGACGGCGCGTTGAAAATAATCAATAGCAAATAATCAATAATAAATTGAAAATGCCCGTAATCTTCGACCAGACCGCAGTTTTTCAGGTTCAACAAGCCAACGATATCGTTGACATTATCTCGGAGCACGTCAGCCTGAAGCGCAAGGGCCGCGAAATGGTCGGGCTGTGCCCGTTCCACGAGGACCACCGCCCCAGTATGAACGTCAACCCCCAAAAACAGATTTTCAAGTGCTTCGCGTGCGGCGCCGGGGGCGACGTCTTCAAGTTCGTCCAGATGCGCGAGAATCTGACCTTTCCGCAGGCCATCGAGAGGTTAGCCGAGCGAGCCAACATAAAACTAAAACCCGCAAGGCGCGCCAGGCCCGCCGAATCACAAGACGCCGAATCCGCCGTAGGCGGGCCCGATGTTGACCCCAACCGTCTGGCAAAGGTCAATGCCTGGGCCGCCGAACACTTTGCCATGAACCTCCGGGATGAAGCCAAAGGCAAAATCGCACGAGATTATCTTGCCCAAAGGCAAATCTTGCCGGAGAGCGTAAAGGCCTGGCGAATCGGCCTGGCCCTCGACCCCGGCGACGACCTTCTCAAAGCGGCCCAAGAAAGGAAGGTCCCGCTCGACTTGCTCCGGCAGGCGGGCCTGATAACGCACGACAACCAGGATAAATTCATCAATCGGCTGATGTTCGCCATTACCGACGTCACCGGGCGGCTGATCGCCTTCGGCGGGCGGACACTTGACGGGACCGGCGCGAAGTATATCAACTCGCCCACAACGGTTCTCTTCGACAAGAGCAACTCGCTCTTCGGCCTTGAACAGGCCCGCCATGCAATCGTCTCATCGGGCGCCGCCGTCGTCGTGGAAGGCTACACGGACGTCATAATGGCCCATCAGCACGGCTGCACCAACGTCGTTGCCGCTCTCGGCACCAGTTTCACCGCCGGCCACGCGAGAATCCTGCGACGCTACGCAAAGAAGGTGATACTGGTTTTCGACAGCGACGTCGCCGGGATCGAAGCGGCCAATCGCGCGCTCGAGGTGTGCCTATCCCAGCACATAGACATCAAGCTCGCCTCCGTACCGCAAGGCAAAGACCCCTGCGATTACATCCTCAATTCGGGCAAGGAGGCCTTTGACCGGCTGCTCGACGGAGCAGTTGACGTCCTGCAGTACAAATGGGATCGGCTGCGGGAGAAATTCGCCGAAGACGATACTCTCGCCGGCAGGAAGGCCGCCCTTGAGGAATACCTTCAGGCAATAGCCGTCGGCCTGCCTGCGGGCAACATCTCGCCCGTGGATGCGGGCCTTCTGGTGAACCGCATATCCACCATAGTCGGCCTGACAAGCACGCAGATAAACAAAGAGCTCAATACTCGCATTACTCGCGCAGCAAGAGCCGCAAGCTACGACGCCAAAAACAAGCAAGTCCCGGCTGCGGACCTCGGCCAGGGCCTCTTCGCCGCCGCGCAGAGAGAAATCCTCGAAGTCCTTCTAAATGAGCCTCGCTTCTACAAAACAATCAAAGGCGCAATTAAGGCCGACGACTTTGACGTGCCGCTGCTGAGGCAAACCGCCCAAATCCTCTTCGAGGCTCTCAAGACCGCCACGGATATCTCTCTGCAAGAGCTGCTTGCCTCGGTGGAGACCGCAGAGATGAGCAACTGCATCACAAGATTGGCGCGGGATGGGGAGGAAAAAGGCAAATACGAGGCCCGGCTGAACGCCGCCGTTGACCTCTTCGACAGACAGCTCGCCGCCAACGCCGCCGACCGCCCGGGCGACGCTAAAGATCGAGATGAGTTCCTCAAACGCGTCTATCGAAACACGCGGAAAGACAACCCCCACAATATCGGCATGACCTAACCTCATACACCTTATCCGCTTCCGGCTGATCCCCTGCGTCTCTCGCAAGACCCCACGACACCCCGTAGCACGCCCATCTCCGCATGGAGCCCGTGGGGCTTGCCCATGCCCCATCTCCTAATCAAACATCTCAACCAGACAGCGTGAATTCATTAAACGTATTGTCTCCCCAAGCGCAACGACTATTCTCTGGTAATGCCTGATATCATCATACGAAAGCTTCCTTCCCCGCCGGTCCTTCAACCACTTCTCGCAAACCTGATAACCCCCAATATGAAACTCCCAAACCTCCTGCCGAACACCCTCGAAATACTGATCCTTATTGATATATACCCGCCCTTTATTAGCCTTCTCCGCATGACAAACATACTTCGGATACCCCTTCTCCACCTCATTTCCTCCCTCCACAGGATACCCCGGCCAACGCTTATCATCCTCTAAGACAGGATGCTCCATCAAATGCAGCTTAACCAACTCCCCGCCCACCTTACAGACCCTCTCGAATATCCCCCGGCCTCCAGGCCACGGAACTCGAGGAAAATCTATCTTCAAAAACTCCGCATACCGCCGCCGATACTCCGGCGAATGTAAAACCCCATAAATATAATCAAAAACATCCTCCGGGCCAAACGTCCCCTTGTCACTTACCGCCTCTTTGTCATTCCCGCGCAGGCGGGAATCCAGAACATTCCCGCGCCCGTCACTCACAAACTCCAATTTGATCCGCTTGCCCAGCTCCTCTACAAACCCTCGGCTTAAATTCGGAACACGACCACTCCTCCCCCGCGGCCAGGATTCAAAATCCATATCTGCTTGGATGCCATTCGGATACAAGTACAAAGGGGCTACATTCGCGTTATCCACAGACGTAAGTGCCGTCTTATCAATAATCCCACGCATAACGAAGAAATTTGTACTCGTTTTTTCTCTGCTTCGCCTCAAGAAGCACAATGCACAATTCTCTTTGTCCAAAAGGTGGATCATCACCTTCTTGACTGTTCGCCAGACAAGCGAATCATGGTAGAAAATCCAACGCAAGTCGAATGGGCGATAACTCACAGGACACAAGTAGTTTCCGATACGACCCACCTGCCTGATCAGAGACCTTGCATTTGAAATGTCCCACCCCTTCTTCCGAGGTATCTTGAGTCTCCGGCGTACTTCCTCGTCCGAGTCAGTGGAATCACGGAAGAACTGCGCCCGCTGCGCCAACGGCTTCTTCTCAAAACCTACCACAACATGATCTCTAGCGGTGGTAATTCCGACCCCATTAAGGGGAAACAGCTCGACCAATCTTGTGCCTCTCTCATACTCCTCCATCGACTCGCGGTTTTCTGGTCGAAACAGCCAAAAGGGACCCTTCACATCTAGCAGTTGCCAATCGGTTGTTTCTATTCCGTTTTCCTCGAGCCACGCATATTTGCCTTTGCGCAGACCGTACAGATCCGCGTGGAAAACCCTCTTCTTGCGCTCTAATTCGGGCCTTTTGATGAAGAATCCTATACTCACTCCCGGCTGTATGTCGAATACGTTCATGTCCTTCGAACCATCAGGACACTTCTCCTTCTTCTTCAAGTCTCCGTGCAGGTCTATAATGTAAATAGCATCAAACGCATCCAGAAGCCGCTTTCTCATTCCTCGAAATGTTGGATTATCCAAATAGCTATGGTTTGTTATCAATGCCAGAATGCCATTTCCCGTCTGTTCGATCCGCCACTGGCCAAACCTAATAAATTTAACGTAGTCATCCTGGAGACCCTTTGGATTTCTTTCTCGGAGCGCCTGTCCATCCACTCTGTAGTAATCTTGAACTAGCGATCTTGTCCACTCTCCCGTGTTCGCAGAGTTGTATGAGTACGGCGGGTTTCCCAAAACGACCATAATTGGTAAATCACGTTTGACCTTGTTCGCTTCACGCGCTTCGTCGCTAAGCCACTGTGCAAACAAGTCTCGTGTCGTTTCCTCCGCTTCCTCTAATGTATTCGTCAGATATATCCCCAAGCGTTCGTCACTTTCAAAGTCATACCCCGTCTCCGCAAGTTCAAGCCCTAATTTCATGTGCGCCACCGCGTATGGGGCCATCATCAATTCAAACCCAAACAGCCTCGGCAACAGATGATCGCGCACATACCCCGACCACATCCCCTTCTGCTTCCCGAACCTCCGATATACCAAATCGATCACCTCATACAAAAATGTCCCTGTTCCTACCGCCGGATCAAGTATCAAAAGCTGGTGCACATCCCCCTTATCCGTCTTGATTGTGGAATCATCGGCCAGCCCTCGCTTGACTCCGAACTTCTCCTTTAAAAGCCAATCCACACCGCGAACAATATACGAAACGACCTCATCCGGAGTATAATATACGCCCCGACTCTTTCGCAGCTTCGGATCATACTCCGCAAGAAACGTCTCGTAAAAGTGGACCACAGGGTCGCTCCTCCCTTTCCTGCGAGCGAAATCACGAAGTATGACACCCATATCCGCCTGGCGCAGTAGAGCAACCAGATCGTCCACGAGCCACGCTATTCTATCGTCGAGCTCGGGTCCGGCAATGTGAGCAAACAACTTTCGCAGAAATGGGTTGGTCTTAGGGAGCATGTACGCAGCCCGCTCCCTAGTGAATTCTCCTGACTTGCTATCTATCTCATGGAATGTTGCGTACCTATCTTTCCCATATAACGTAACATCATCAATGTGGCATCTCGCTGTGAACAACCCGTATGCTATCGTCTGCGCGTACATATCCGCGAATTGCCGTATATCTAAATCGTGGAGCAGAACCTCGCGGAACGCACGGAACTGGCCATGTAACGAGCCGTCCGTGTCCTCATGCATGAACGCAGTCCCTATCACCCCTTGAAGTAGATGAGCGATCCCGGCCATTCGTGTCGCCAATTCCTTCGCCGTGGTAATTCGCTCGGGTTCCTGTTGAAGGAAGACCCCAATTAGTTCCCCAACATCTCTTAGGCCATCTTCGGTCGCTTCGAATGCCCCGCCTTTTCCCTCCCGTGCCACCCGCCCGGTCAGCTTTAATTCTCCGCTATGATACCACCGAAAAACGATATAATCCGTCAGAATAACATTGGGGTGACTTGCTATATATCTTTTTAGTTGTTCCGTCTTTTCTTCTTTTTTTAGGTCGGTCCCAATATCTTTGCACTCAATGTATCCGACGCGCTGATCTAGGCGCCGTTTTCTGCGCGAGACAAGCATATCGGGGGCACCGCACTCAATTCGCCTCGGTTCATTGGTCGCAGTGATTCCATCCCCCAGCGCCTCAATAAGCCCCTTCAGCGCCGGCCTATGCGTATGCTCCGTAGCATCGCCCCGCAAATACGCCTCATTTATCTCGCTCAAATAACTGTCAAAAATATCTTTCGCCATCCTTGAATTCCAATCGCCAAACCCACAACCCACCCCGCCCCGTTGTGCCCCCAACTTTACGTTGGGGGGGCC
>Ga0315277_10006328_pt1 | contig 15529 bp, 10 predicted proteins | sample YL17G05_15_MG_FD_203695 | JGI IMG/M metagenome (GOLD analysis project Ga0315277, IMG submission 203695) | Sediment microbial communities from Yellowstone Lake, YNP, Wyoming, USA - YL17G05_15 | ecosystem: Environmental > Aquatic > Freshwater > Lake > Sediment | place: USA: Wyoming | collected...
GTGCGGCCGGCCTGGCGGCTGCGGGGAGCAAAGTGGGGGTCCCGGCGGCGGAGAAAGACTTCTTCGAACAGGCCCGTGAATTCTGGGATTCGGCCGACAGGCTTCTGGACCACAGCTACAACTTACGGCCGCACTTGTTCACCTTGAGAGATTCCGTGCCGGTCGCGCGCGCCTATAAGGGCGGCGATGTGCATGTTTGGGAGGGACTGAAGTTCGAGGTGATGCAGACGCCGGGACACACTGACGGCTCGGTCACCTATGTGGTCGAGATCGGCGGGAAGCGTGTGGCCTTTACCGGCGATTTGATCTACGGCCCCGGGCAGATCTGGGAGACCTACAGTCTGCAAAAGCGCTTCCCTGGAATGTCGGGCGATTACTGGGGATTCGGTGGAGCGGTGGAAGAGGTGAAGAGGAGCCTGGAGGGTGTGCTGGAAAAGCGGCCGGACATCCTGATCCCTTCGCATGGGGTCATCATGGACGATCCGGTCTCGGCGGTGGGGAAGTTGAAGCAGAGCTTGGATGCGGTCATGGAAAACTACCTGACGACCGCGGCCTGGCGCATTTACTTTCGGGGCATTTACCCGGCGGAGAAACCGCCCATGCTTCGGCCCTTGCCTGCGGTTCCCTATCCGAACTGGATCCGAAATATCGCTTCCACCACCAAGGCGATCGTGGCGGAGGACAAGTCGGTGTTCGTGGCCGATTGCGGGCACCCCAAGGCGATTGACGAACTGGCGCGGTTGCAGGCCGCCGGAGAGATCGGGCCGGTGGAAGAGCTCTGGATCAGCCACTACCACGACGACCACACCCAGTTCGTGAACGCGGCCAAGCGACGCTTCGGCGCCAAGGTTTGTGTGCAGCGCGAGATGGTGGACATCATCGAGAACCCGACCGCCTACCAGATGCCCTGCCTGTTCCCGGAATCGATTCGCGTGGACCGCGCGCTCGAGCACGGTGAGAGCTGGGAATGGAAGAAGTTCAAGTTCACGGCCTACCACTTTCCGGGGCAGACTCTCTATCATGGCGGGCTGCTGGTGGAGCGGGACGGGTTCAAGGTATTCTTTGCCGGCGACTCGTTCGCCAATTGGGGCGTGGACGACTACTGTAGTCAGAACCGCTGCTTCCTGGGCCGCAATGTGGGATACGAGAAGTGCATTCAGGTGCTGCTGGAGGCCCGGCCGGACATTCTGATGGCGGCGCACTGGGGCCCCGTGCCGGTCTCGCCCGAGTATCTGGAGAAGAGCCGGGGCCTTTTCCAGGAGCGCGAGCAACTCTGCCAGAGGCTCTTTCCGCATGAGGACGTGAACTTCGGCCTGGACCCGCAGTGGATTCGGACGTACCCTTACCGGCAGAGGGCGCTGCCGGGGGCCAGGGTGGAAATCGAGGCGCGCGTGCTGAATCATTCCGCCCGACCAAAAGAAGTGCAGGTTTCACTGCGCCTGCCTGAAGGATGGAAGCCGGGGCGGGCCGGCGCAAGGGCGGAGATCCCTGCCCGGAGGGAAGGAGGGATCCGGCTCGATGCGAGGGCGCCCGCGAGGCCGGCCGGGCACCGGCAGGTGCTGGGTCTTTCGGCCACTGTGGACGGCCGGCCGCTGGGAGAGGTGGCCGAGGCGGTGGTGGACCTTTTGGGGTAGCGCCTGCTACGGGGCCGGTTTCAGGACGACTTTCTCGAGGTTCATGGCGTTGAGGCCAGCGCGGGGGCTGGCTTTCACTTGCAGGGTTTGTTGGCCGGCGGGGAGTTGGATTTCTCCCACCGGATAGGTCTTGAAGACCCAATCGCCCTGGGTGCCGGCCACGCTGCCGGTGAGCTGGGCGGAGCCGGCGGTGAGGGTAAACTCGGCGCCCTTGCCGGCGCTGCCGTAAGTAATCTCGGCCTGGTAGCGGCCTGGGCTGGGGATAGTGAAGGTCCAGGTGGGAATATCGTCGGCGCGGGTCCAGCGAGTGAGAAAGACGTGGCCGAGCGCGTTCTCCTTTTTGGCGCGCTGCTCGAAGCGGGTCTCGATCTCGCAGGATTCGACGCCCAGGGTGAGGAGGCCCTTGGCGTCCGAGCGGATCACGTAAGGAGTGGTGGAGGGCGAGCCGTCCAGGGTCAGTTGGACCACGCTGGCGATCTCATCGGGAGCCTGCCTGGGGAGGGAAACCAGCAGGTCGGAAGAGTCGCGCCGTACGGGGAGTTTGGCGGCCGGGCGGGCCAGCAGCCGGGCCGAGACCACTTTGTTCGCCAGGCCGGGCACGCGCAGCATGCCATCGGCGGGCCACTGGAAGACGTGCAGGTAAACGGTATTGCCCTTGGCGGTAGCGCGGCCGAAGAAGGGGAGCCTGGCAAAGGGGCTGGCGGTGGTCCCGTAGATCGCCTCACCGTTCACCTTGAGCCAGCGGCCCAGGGCCTCGAAGCGGGTGACGAATTCGCGCTGGATGCGGCCGTCGGGCGTGGGGCCGACGTTGAGCAGCAGGTTGCCGCCCTTGCTGACCACTTCGATGAGCATCCGGACCAGATCGCGCTCGGTCTTGAACTCGGTCTCGTACTTGTTGTAGCCCCAACTGTCGTTGTTGATGGTGACGCAGGATTCCCAGAGGATGGGCTTACCGGAGGGATCCTTGAGGCCGGTGGCGGGGACGAACTGCTCGGGAGTGCCGAAATCGGCGCGATTGCCCGGCTCGCGCTTGTAGAGCCGGTCGTTGATCAGGGTATTGGGCTGCAACTTGCGGATGAAGTCGTAGACTTCGTCGGAGTGCATCTCCTGGGTGGTGTGCTCCCATTCGCCGTCGAACCAAATGACCGCCACCTGGCCGTATGCGGTGAGCAACTCGCGCAGTTGGGCTTTCATGAACTCGAGATAGCGGTCCAGGTTGCCGCCCTCTTTGGGGTTGGCCACCTCCCAGGCGCGCTTGGGGACATAGTCGGGGTGATGCCAGTCCATGATCGAGTGATAGAAGCCCAGGCGGAGACCCTTGCGCTGGGCGGCCTCGGCCAGCATCTTGAGCGGGTCGCCCTTGTAGGGCGTGATCTCCATGTCATAGTCGCTGACCTGGCTGCGGAAAATGCTGAAGCCGTCGTGGTGCTTGGAGGTGATGACGATGTAGCGGACGCCGGCGCTGGCGGCCAGGTCCGTCCAGGCGTCCGCGTTGAAGTTCACGGGATTGAAGCGCCGGGCGTAGGTATCGTACTGGGCCTGAGGGATCTGGAAGCGGTGGCGGGCCCATTCGTGGCGCCCGATCACGGCGTAGACACCCCAGTGGATGAACATCCCGAACTTGGCTTCGCGGAACCAGCGGGTTCGCTCGGCCTCGGGAAGCGGGGTTTGGGGGGTTTGAGCTGGGGCAGCAATGGAGAGCAAGAGAACTAAGGCCAGCAGTCTGGCCGCGCAGAAGGGGCGCCAGCGCGGCTGGGTGCAGTGGGCTTTGGGTTGTGGGTTGTGGGGTGTGGGTTGTGGGGGGTCGGTTGACGGCTGCATACGCAGCCATTATGCCACCGCGTGCTGCGTGATTGAAGCCTTCGAGCGGTTGACCAGCGGACGATTGAATCGCAAGCAGCAGCGGGAACTGCGGGGGCGATGGCCGAGGATGCTCCGGTGTGGAAGAAGAAAACCGGGAAGGGCAAGGGGAATGCGCCGCAGTTCGATCCAAGGGCGGAACGGGAGCGGATCAGTGGAGTCGATCTGACGACCATCGATGGGATCGATGTGATGACGGCGCAGAGCATCCTGGCGGAGTTAGGGACGGACATGAGAGAGTGGAAGACGGAGGCGCACTTTGTCTCCTGGATGGGGCTGCCGCCCAATCGGGAGATCACCGGGGGAAAGTCATCAGCCAGCACGCTGATCCGCAGTGAGAGCTATTTGGGCGCCAAGTACCGATCCCTGCGAGCCCGGCTGGGGGCGCCCAAAGCAGTCAAGGCCATGGCTCGGCATCCGGCCTGTCTGGTCTACCGGATGTTGACCTACGGTCAGGCCTGGGTGGGTCGTGGGACGCAGGCGTTTGAGCGAAAAAACGCCGAGCGGCAGTTGGCAATGCTGCAAGGCAAGGCCGCGGGCCTGGGCCGGAAACTCGTGGCGGCCTAATCCAGCAGAACGCCGGGGGAAGTTTCTGGAGAGAAGTCAGGTTGGCCGAGCCGGCGGTGCTATCCGAGCGGCCGCGGTCCGGAAATGTTGGAGTGGTTTTGTTGAGGATCTCCGAGGTTAGAATCTAGAAGGATCGCGAATGAACTCCAATCGAGTGGCAGCGGGCATGACGCGGCGCGGATTCGGCGCCGCCGTGGCGGGGGCGGCGGCCGGGGCCGCGCTTGGGAGGGAGAAGTTGAACCTGCTGATCCTGACTAACGATCAGCATCGCGCCGACGGCCTGGGGTGCATGGGGAACCCGGTCGTCAAAACGCCGGTCATCGACCGGCTGGCGTCGGAGGGCGTCCTGTTTGAGAGCCATTACGTGCAGTGCCCGCAGTGCGTGCCCTCCAGGTCGGCCCTGCACACCGGGCGGTATCCGCACACCAACCGTACCCCCACGAACCTGTACCGGCTGGCCGACCGCGAGGAGACGCTGGCCGGAATCCTCAACCGCGCCGGCTATCGCACCGCCACCACAGGGGAACTGCCGTTCGCTCCGACCAGGTTCCTGGGCGGCTTCCAGGAAGTGCTCCCGGGCTGCGAAACGATGCCGCCGGAAATGGATGCCGCCAGGAAGCGGCATGCCGAGAACCTGAGGCGCGACTTCCAGGCGGTGGCCGCGCCGTGGGCCGCGGAATTCGACGAGACCGCCCTGTTCGCCGGGCGGGCGATCGAGTTCCTGCGCGCCAACCGCGCGCGGCCTTTCTTCCTCCACGTCAACTTCCGGCGCCCGCATCATCCCTTCGACCCGCCGGCGCCGTTCGACCGGATGTACGATGGCGCCACGTTCCCGCCCTCGCACAAGCGCGACGGCGAGATGCGGAACAAGCCGCCGGGGCAGCGCAAGGCCCTCGAAAACAGCGTCGGCTTCGACCTGCGCACGATGAGGGAGCGCGATCTGGACCGCATCAAGAGCTACTACTACGGGATGGTCTCGCTCAACGACCACTACATCGGCCGCATCCTGGACGAGCTGAAACGGCTGGATCCGGACCGGCGCACGGTGGTGGTCTTCAACGCCGATCACGGCGAGATGCTGGGCGACCACGGGCTGCTGTTCAAAGGCGGTTACTTTTACGACGAGGTGGTGCGGGCGCCGCTGATCCTGCGCGCCCCGGGGCTGCCCGCGGCCCGGCGTGTCAACGACCTGGTCGAGACCGTGGACCTGTTGCCTACCCTGCTGGACCTGCTCGGGTTGCCGAAGTCCGACCGCGTGCAGGGCCGCAGCCTGCTGCCGGTGATCGCCGGCAAGGACAACCGTCCGCGCGCGGCGCATTCCGAATTCCCCAACATGAAGATGATCCGCACCCGCGAGTGGAAGCTGGTGCACTACCTGCACGCGCCCTACGGAGAGCTGTACAACCTGAAGGAAGACCCCGGCGAGCTGGACAACCGCTGGGACGATCCGGCTTGCGCCGGAGCCAGGAGCGAGATGCAGGGGCGTCTGGCCGACTGGCTCGTGGACACCGAGGATCCGGCGCTCCCGCCCCTGAAGGCCGAGTAGGCCGCGGCCTTGCGGCGGCGCGGGCAGACGGCCATGGGCAGGTCGAAGCCGGCGCCTTCTTTACGAAGGTTGGCGGGGGCCAGGTTGATGGTGACGGAGTTGTGGGGGTAGCCGAAGCCGGAGTTGAGGTTGCCGGGCATGCCCACGGTGATGAAGTCGCGCTGGTTGGGGGAGGGGTCGATGAGATGGGCCTGGATTGCGTAGACCGCAGCGGTGCGCGTGCGGAAGCGGAAACCTTGCGCTTCCCGAGGGTGGGAGAATGGTGCAGAAGCAGGGTGACGGGGGCGTGGGTTTGATCGGGGGGCAATCTGGGTTCGTATGGCTTGGGATCGGGTCCGTCTTCGGGCCCGGAGAGTGGTTCGAGGGGGCTGTGTTTGAGGGCTTTGCGGCAATTGGCGTGGATTTGTTGCTGTTGGGCCGCGAAAAATTCGAATTTGGACAAAGGAAGCCAAATTGGGCGCCTCCGGCGCCAGCATTGACGAAAGACTGTCGATGTTCAGGAGTCAGGACTCCGGACTCCGGTAACAGGATAGCAGAGGGGCGTGAGGCGAGAGGGGCGTGGCGGGGGGAACTTATTGAAAAGGTTGGGGAAAGATTGTGGCGAATTGAGTCATTGAGTCATTGACGATTGAGTTGCAGAGACGCCCGGGACGAGTAAGCGCCGGGGATGCAAAAAGCGCAAGGGCTCGGCTGGGGTGCGGGAGGCGGCGCTGAGATCGGACTTGGCGGGCCACCAGCTACGCGCCGGAGCGCTGCCGCCGAGTCCCAATTTTGGGCCTACGGCACTCCTCTGGCGTGATCCGCGATTCCGTGCAGGAGAACAACTTGGGCTGCGCTTGGTTTTTGGACGTTACCGGCAGCACCAGTATGGGAAGCGGTCACCGAGCAAGGGTCGCAAGCGGGTCACGCGGCCGGTCCCCGCCGTCGTCAGCGAGGAGGTGTGGCGGAAGGCGCAGCCGAACCTCAGGGCCGACCTTCTCTTCGGCCAACGGAGCGCCCGCAATCAATTCCTGCTGCGGGGCCTTATCAAGTGCGGCCTGTGCGGCCTGACCTACGTCGGCATCGCCGCCAGCCGACCGAGTGGGAAGCGGGAGTTCTACTATCGCTGCAACAGGGCCCACTCCCCGTCGATCTATGCGGGGCGCGGGCGCTGCCAGTCCAAAGCCGTCCGCGGCGACCACCTGGAACAACAAGTGTGGTCGGACTTGGAAGCGTTCCTTCGCAACCCCGAGCCGGTCCTCCAGCAGCTTCATGCGCGGCTGGAATCGGAGGCAAAGGGTTCGGACCAGATCAGGAAACAGGTCACGCGGTTGCAAGGACTGCTTGAACAGAAGACGACAGAGCGCAGTCGGGTGGTGGGCCTGTACCGACGCGGCCGATTGACCGAGGCGGACTTGGACGCCCAGATGGAGGATATCGGCAAGGAAGAAGAGGCCCTCGAGGCGCAGATTGCCGAACTGCGCAGCAAGATCGCGGGAGCGGACTCGATCGGCGCGACCATCGGCTCTGCGCAGGCATTTCTGGAGAGACTCAGGAAACGGCTCGACGAGCCGGTCTCTTGGGAGCAGAAGCGGCGCCTGATTGAAGTCCTCGTGGCCGGCGTACGGGTCGACACCGTCGAATGCTGCGGCGTCAAGCAGACCAAGATCACCGTCACGTACCGCTTCAGCCAACCCGACCAGCCGATGCCCCTGGTTCTGCCGCAATCGTACAGCGCTGGCTCCGTGATCCGGATTCCCACTGAGCCGCAAACCGTCGGGGACCACATCCGCAGACGGCGCCTCGCTCTGAAGATGCTCCAAAGAGACGTGGCCGAACAGATCGGCGTGGATAAGACGAGCGTCTTCAACTGGGAGGCCAACACCGCCAACCCGGAGATTCGGTACATGCCTGCGATCATTCGGTTCCTCGGCTACAATCCGCTGCCGGAGGCGAAGACCCTGGGTGAGCAATTGGTCCGGCAGCGGACGAGCCTGGGGCTGTCGCAGAAAGAGGCGGCGAGCTGCTTTCGCGTGGCCCCCAGCACATTGGCGCGGTGGGAACGGGGCGAGCGGCAGCCCATTGGGAAGTTTGCGGCGCGCGCTGAGCGCCTCCTGGCGGCCGCAGAGCCGACGTCGTCGCTAGCTGCCGCGCGGTCGGCGTGATCGCTCGGGGTTACCCGTGCTACCGGACGGATGATTGCCAAGCGCTGCCGCGACTCACAGGCCTCCCATGTGGATTCGGTGAGCCGGAATCTCCCGATTACCCAAAAAGCGTCTTCCGTATTCGCCGATACTCCTCCGTTTCAGCCTGGTTGCTCGGGAATACTTCAATCATGGGACGTGTGGCCGTGCTCAGCAGTCCTTCCCAGATGGAGGCGCCATGCTGCGCCGCAAGGATGCGGTCCCTGAGGTTAGGGCCGGTATCCCAGATGAACACCTTCAGACCGTGGTGCTCGACTGCATCGGCAATAGTGGCATTCACATGGTCGTCGCCAAAACCGTATCCGACGATCATCAGCCGCACGTTTCCGGCCGATAGCACCTGTTTGAAAATTTCCCAGTACCACGAGAGCAACTGAGACGCAGCGATCTGGCCGCCTTTGCCTGTTCCCACGACCAGCGCGTTCCTCCCGTCCGTCGTCCGCCAGTTAAATGACCCGTGTAGCTTGATGACGTTGAAGCTCCCGCGGAGGTGCCCTTGGCGCGCGGGGTCCGTGACTGGCTGCATAACGAACGCGTCGCTGTAGGGTCCAATGTCTGTCGTGAAAAGCGGCTGGTTCGGCCGTCGTTGTAACCCCGGCAACGATGCTCCTGGTGCGCCGTATACGTGCTCATTGTAGAGGCGCCGCTCGGGCCACAGATCCTGGTTGAGTGTAAACATATAGCCCGCGTCGGTGCCCTGACCGCGTTCACCCCAGAACCGGAACACCAGATCTTGGACCTTATAGATGTTGATCCAGGGATCGTGATCGGGGCGGGCGATCTCGCGATCGATGGCGACGAATGCGTCGAGCACTGCCTGCTCAAGCACCTGGCGGTCGGCCGGAGTGAACGGTTCGGCCTGAACCTTGCCAAGAGCGGCCTCAAAGGAGCACTCTTCAAGAAGAAGCTCGCGCAGCCGGGAGTTGCTCTGAATAGCCCGATGCCCCATCAGGTCTTGCCAGAGTTCCGCCGCCAGCCGGCCACCCCAATTCCGCGTCCAGCCTGCGCCTGTAAGAATCGTCTGCCTGGTGAAGTTCCCAATGTCAATGTTTGGCGCCCCAGCGGTCATATCCCGATCCTGTCGTCCTGATTGCTGTTGTGCCGCATGCTGAAATTGATTCTCACTCCCTAAATAGCTCCACTTCAACCTCCGTGCCGATTTCGACAAACGGAACTCTCTGGGCAGCCGCTATCTCAAGCGTGTCGTTTCCATGCCCACCCAACCCTGTCGGGAGGTGTAACGGCCGGATTCGGAATGCCTCTATTCCGTTGATCCTGCAGCGCTCGAAAATGAGGTCCTGTTCGGGCTCATCTATCTCAGTGCCCTTTATCCTGAAATCCTCCCTGGCCTCAATCTGACCGTCGATTTTCACGTTCAAGGTGCCGGGAAACAGCTCTTGGCCCAGAGTTTTCGTAAAGACGTGACGATATTTCGTCATGCGGACCTGAAAATGATTGCATCCACGGACAATTTGCCCCCGCACAATCATGCGGACCTCCGCCGATGGACAGTGCCGACCGCCTGTATCACGCCTTCATTGTAGGGGGATCCGCTTGATCCTCGGATACAACCCACAGCCGGAGGCTAACGGCTGGGGCGAGCGCCTCGTCCAGCATCGAACATTCCTGGGGCTCTCGCAGAAAGAAGCGCCATTGAGGCTCGGCGTTGACCCCAGCACGTTGGCGCGATGGGAGCGAGGCGAGCGGGAGCCTGCGGGCGGGTTGCTGGGGCGGGTGAAGCGGTTTCTCGATGATGAAGAGGCACAGCGGTTGGACTCACGGCGTGTCGGGTAACCCACTAGAAACATGGGGCGGGAGACGGGACTCGAACCCGCGACGTCCAGCTTGGGAAAACGCTCCACGATCGTTTCCTGAAGCGAATGGCGTTTCCTGAGCACCACACAAAACCACACAGTTTCCACAACATCCCGCCAAGCCCGCCCGAATGGAGTCACAACGGAGTCACGCGCTCGGTCGTTGCTCTCCGCCGTCACCGTCCTTGGACGGGGTTTCTTCTGCGAGCGCACGCCACGTTCCCGCCCGGAACTCGAATTTTGCCGCACGCCGTGACGGGTTCCGGATGGGGAGCACGTGCAAGCTAGCATCGTCCCGTCGCTCGACCACGTACAACCAGTAATCAAAGTCGTCCGCCACGGTGACGCCCTCAGCCTTCTTGTTGAACGCGTCCAGGAACTGGCGATCACTCAACTCTGCCGTCTCGTCCTCCGACCAAGCGCAACCGTGTCCTTTGACCTCGATCCGCCGCACGAGCCGACGCACAGGATCATCCAGGGGACGGTCATAGCTGTCGATGTCGAAACCTGGCTGGCCGGCATCCTTCGCCTCAGCGTATCGACCGTTGGCGCGCTCAAAATCAACCACTGCCTGGCGGTACGAGACATCCGACGCTAGCCCTTTCGAACCACCCTCGCCCGGCGGCTCCTCCGGCTCTTCGGGTGGGAGCGGCCCCGTACCCAGTAACTCCCGCTCCTGCGCGTCATACTTCGCATTCGACTCGGCGCGCTTCTTGCGCACCGCCTGCAACCGCCGCTCCCGATCATCAGCCGTGTAACCCCCGGACGCCGGCGGAGGCGCCAGCGGCTCGCCCGGTCCGGGCTCTGACGGCGGTTCACCACCGCCCGCGGGTTCCGGCGATGGCCCACCGTGCTCCAGAGGCCCGCCAGCGCTCGTGGGTCGCCCACCACCCGTCGTTGGCGTTGGACCAGCAGGAGGAGCGGGGGCAGGGTCTGGTGGCGTGGGGGCGGGTGGTGTGGGGGTACGAGTCGCGGGAGCAGGGGGCGGCGTCATCCCGCGCTCCACCCGGATCTCTGCCAAGCGCTGCGCAAACGCTTCCGGACTCCCCAAGTACACGATGAGCTGGGTAATCGTCGGCGCAAGATCGTCAAGGTCTCGCCGCCCAGACAGGCCAGCCCACTGCAACAAGACCCGACACAAATCCGCCATAAACTCGCGAGGCTCCCCAGACAACAAGATTCGGCCGCCGTCCCGCGCGGCGCGCACCTCCCACGAGTGCGTCACGGCACCGTTGTCCACCAGCGACTTCTGCAAGCGCGCGAAATACCGCACGTCAGGCATCACGGGAGTAATTGCTTCCTCGTTCTCGTCTCGCGCGAACGCGTACGCGAGGTCAACAATCGCGCGCAACGACTCCAACCATCCCGCCGGCAGCACTCGGTCGCCCTCAGGACGCAGATGGAGCCCGAACCGGGTCGACAAGAGCCGAATGCCCAACATCCCTGCAACACGCCGTTGCTCGTCAGGCGTCTCGCCAAGATGCCCCGGCGTCGCCAACAACAAGCCACCCACGAGCGCCTTGAGACGATCCTCCCCGAGATCATCAAGGTAGAGATCCTCACTCTTGACGCTCACCCACCGCCGACTCGCCACGTATACCATCGCGTGCTCACGAACACGACCCTCCTGCAGACCACCAGACTGTAATTCATCAAGAACGAGCCGGTACAATCGCGGGAGCGTCCGACGAACCCCCTCCGCTTCAGGTTGCTGCTTCCACACCCACTCCAACAACGCGAGCGCCTGCGACCCCGTCGGCACAGGCGGGAGGTCGAACACGGACGTCAACAGGCCAACAAGACGCGCAAGCGGGCCTTGCTCGCCACCATCCTTGGTGATCGCGTCCGTGGACAACAACCAACCACCAAGGTCAGACCCACGACCACTTCGCACCACAAACCGGTCAGCACTCACCCGTGACGCACCATCAATGAGCACCGCCCCCGGCGGGACGGGGAAGAGCGCGACGGACCGCAAGACCACCACGAGCTCCTCACGGGCCTTCGGGTCCTGCGCCGTCTCACCAATCGCCTGCACCAACAGTTCCGCCACGCGCTCCACACTCGCCGATGGTCCCTCCCGGTGCAAGCGCTCCAACGACAACACATCCGGGACCACCGTCCCGAACCGTACTCCACAATCCTCCAGTGTCTTGACGAGCACAGCGGGCAATTCCGCGACCACGGCGTCAGGACGGGCGGGGTCCGGGCGCGGCAGCACCTGCTCGGGAGCGTACGGCCCGCTCCCGTTCGTGCCGTACAACCACTGCGCCCCCTGGAGCGCAACAACCCACGACGACACAAACCCCGTCAACGCGCGGTATACAGAACTTGAATTGTAGGCAACGTACACCACACGAATCTTCGGGTCCGCAAGGAGAACTTGGCGTGCCTCGTCCAACCACTGCCGGACAGCCGTCGCAACCTCGTGCGTTATCTCGCCGGCCAAGGTCCGAGTGAGTTCCTCAGGAAGGGAAGGGTCAACGAGCAGGTAGTTGTCCGAGCTGAACCGCACGCCCTCCCAGGACGCCCTCATTGAGACGGCTCTCCTCTGGGGCGGAGCGTACCCTGGCAATGCCCTCGTGAGCTGGTGCCCCGACAATTCCTTCACGGACCGCACCAAGCGGAACGGACCACGAATCGCCGTGCTCGCCTCCTCGAAGAACGAACGCCAATTCGCCTCCGATGAGCCAGGCTCGTACTGGATGTAGCGGACCGAGACGGGAAGAGACTCGGGATAGAAGTACCGCCGCGCTGAGGTCGCGTACGGTTCCGCAAGCACGGCCTCCCCGAACGGAACCAAGGCGATGCCAGCACCATCAACGCAGAGGACTCGCTTCACGAGCCCAGGCTGCTGTTTCTGCTTGTTCCGCACCCAGGACGTGACCGCAAGAACCTGCACGCACACCTCCTCGCTAGGCGTGCGGGGGAGCGACTCCCACCACTTCCCAAACACGCTATCAAGCACTTCGCGCCGGACGCTGTCGAGGTACCCCTGCACTCCTGTGTCGCGTTGCACGGACCGGTCGAACTCCCACTCCAACCGCACCTCCCTCGCCGGCAGGCAAGGCTCGAACCACGACCGGATGGCTGGCTCCTCCTCCGGAACAAAACCCCAGTCCTTCGGCAAACCAACGGCCGAGCGACGGTCGATCCAGCCACCACTCGCGGTCGGCAAGCAACACAACCGCGCATCACGCCACGACGATTCACTATCGAGGACCGCAAGCGCTCGCAATAGGCGCGAATGCGCATCCTTCGCGGCCTCACCGACAGCGTCCCGCCACACTCCGACTGCACCAGCCTCCCAGAGGGTGACCAAGTCCGCCGGGGTCAAGACCTGCAAAATCCCGAGCTGATCCAGCGACGAGAGCATTCGCTCGCCGAGCAGCTTCGTACTGATGATGTCGTCACCAAACAAGACCCATGGCCGCATCGCGGGAACGTCAAAACCACGCAACGCCGCCGGCAGCAACCGCGCAACACCAGGAGTCACGAAACGAGTGCCTTCGCTCGTCCGGACCGGAAGAAACGACAGATCAGCAAGTGCCGCCCGCAGAGAATCCTTGAACTCCTTGCCTTGCACGTACGATCCGAGCGCACCGTCCTCCTCTTCCCAGCTAGGCAGAACCCCAAACGCCTCACTCAATCGCGACTCGGCAAGGCCCGAAAGCGTGCAAACCCACGAAAGATACGCCCGCAGGAGTCCGGAGAGTCGTGAGAGGATCTCTTGGTGCCACGCGTTCGTCTCGACATCCATCAGTTCCCGGCGGCTCGTGTTCAGGAGCCAGTCAGCCTGGACATGCAACCCAATCGGTACCGTCGCTCCTGTCGATAGGAGCGCATACGCGTGTCCGCGCTTTGGGGGCACAGGAACGCCGTTCGTATCGAGTGGGCAGAACACGTCCACGGTGCGCGTCCGCGCCGCCTCAGCGTAGACCTTCTCGCGCTCCTCCGGTCGCGGGCGAATCTGTCGGTGTTCCAGGAATCGCGCGATCGCGTCCCGGGACGGCTGGTACGTCGCGCTAAACAAGACCCACGCTCGGACCTCCCCGGTTCCTTCCTCCCTGGCCGACAACACCAGCCGGGACGTGCACTCATCCACCGGGTGCGTGGTCTTGGTGAGCTGCCATCGTTGCCCGTTCCACGACAATTCCTCCACGCCACGCTGCGCAAGCAGCGCGAGCACCAGCAGGTCGGACGAGAGCACGTTCGCGACGTCATCGTGCACGGACCCCAACCGCGCCAGGCGGTCGGTCAGGACGAACCGGCATTGCATTCCCGGCGATGGCTCAGCAGCATCAACGTGTTCTGGGATGACGCACCCCAGCATGTCGCGCAAGCGCTCGCCGTACTCACCCGTTTCTTCCTTCACGGTGAACCCGAAACGCCAATGACCGGACGAGATCGCGGCTCGCTCGAAGCTTTGGAAGACGGCCTTGAACCCGATCCCCATAAAGCCCACGGTCCCAGCGCCTTTCGTGGACAAGCCGCGTGCGCACAGCGCGCGCACGTGCTCGGGCTCGAACGGTGTGCCGTCGTGTTCGAACAAGAACCCCTCGGGGATCGCGGCTACTCGGATGTGTTTCGCGCCAGCGTCCACCGCGTTCTGCAAGAGCTCGCCTACGTACAACCAGTGGTGCGGGAACGTCTGTTGAAGATCCCTAAGGGCGGCTTGTCCAAGGTCGGACGAGTAGAACGAGCGATTCTCTTCATGAATGCGCTTGATGAACTCTGCCTCGGCAGGCGTCACCACAATAGGTCCGGGGCCCATATCACTGACCATCGCACACTCGCCAGCAGCAAACCAACAGGCCGGCTGGAGTCAAACGGGGTCACAGAATTCCGCCTAGCAGAGACGACGCCTATAACGCTATGATGTGAAAGGGTTTATGGAGCGGGAGACGGGACTCGAACCCGCGACGTCCAGCTTGGGAATCAGAGCGTAGACTGCAAATGGGGAATTTAGCGTCTACGGCGTGGATTGGAAGCGATGGCAAGCAACCCAGTTTCGGCAGGTTGGCTCCGAGGCTCTCTTAATGGAGCCATTTTGGAGCCATCGCATCCGACCTCACGCGGGCCGCGCTGGGGCACTCTGCGGTCCCCAAGAACCACCGCCCACCATGTCGTCAATCTGAGAGGTTGCGCCCCGAAACGCCAACTTCCGTATAGCCCGTCACCCGTCAGCCTGGACTGAACACGAGATGGAGCCGTCCTGCCGATACGGTCATGTCAACGCCTATTCCGGTCCGACTGGGTTAACTCATCCCCCATTACGATGCAGTTAACCTCTTTTGATCGGGCGATTTCGATGAGACGCCTGAGTTCCTCCCCCTCCGTTGTCGCGGGCACTCTAACGCCCCAGTCCGATCCCTTTACTTCGATAAACGCGATCTGCCGTTGGGCGGCAACATTCAATAGCCCCGTAATAAGCGCACCCAAACCGGTCCCCGCTAGACCGACGAGAGCGACCAAAACGCCCACCTCGGCGCCGCGAAACCGCTGCAGGACCAGCTCGACTGTGAGCGTGCACTCGCACAGAGAGCGAAATTCCAAGAGCTTCTTCAACTCATCTGCAGGGATCGCGTTTGAACTGATAACAATTCTCCGGTTCATTGACTCCATATTGTACCCTCGATGCCGCCCGTCCGAACTTCGAGCCTCCACTTCAATGATCTTCCTGCGATTTAGTCGTGTCGCCCGTAAACGCAAAAGGGGGCCCATTGAATTAACCTGGGATACGCACCCTTGACCTCAGCCATCGCCTCTCGCAGGCATTCGGCTTTGTCCCGGTTAGGGCCAGCCGCAACAAGGCGTCGATGAAACGCCCCCATCAGAAGTGCTGTCGGTTCCGAATCGACCGGCCATAGTGACGCAACGATCGTGGATGCACCGGCATAGAAGAACCCCCGTAACAGCCCGATC
>Ga0315277_10006329_pt1 | contig 15528 bp, 13 predicted proteins | sample YL17G05_15_MG_FD_203695 | JGI IMG/M metagenome (GOLD analysis project Ga0315277, IMG submission 203695) | Sediment microbial communities from Yellowstone Lake, YNP, Wyoming, USA - YL17G05_15 | ecosystem: Environmental > Aquatic > Freshwater > Lake > Sediment | place: USA: Wyoming | collected...
CGGGTTCCGTTTGAAGAGGCTGTGGAACTGGTGTTTCGGTGCCCTACGTGTAACAAGGCTCTGATGCATTTTGACAATGGGAAAATGCTGAGCGCTTTGTCGAAGAGGGTTAATCAGCTAAGGAAGGAGCTTGGTGAGTGAAAGGCTTCCGTCGCGGGTGCAGGCACTGCGGATTCTTAGGCAAAGTGGATGTCCGAGAAACGTTGTGAGGCACTGCGTAGTAGTGGCTGAGTTGGCTGTTGAGATTGCGGAAGCCTGCAGAAATAGGGGTTTGAATGTTGATTTAGAGCTTGTGGAAGTCGGGGCTCTTCTGCATGATGTTGGGCGTTCTAGGACTCACAGTGTGCATCATGCGGTTATTGGGGCGCGGATTGCAAGATCGCTTGGTTTGCCGGAGCAGGTTCAGGCGATTATTAAGAGGCATGTTGGGGGAGGTATTTCGGCGAGAGAAGCGAAGAGGCTTGGGTGGCCGAAGGATGTGTATGTTCCGCTGACGCTTGAGGAGAAGATTGTGTCGTATGCGGATAAGCTTATTGAAGGTTCGCGGCGGGTGCCTATTGAAAGGACTATTGAGAGTTTTGCTCATGAATTGCCGCCGTCTGCTGTCGAAAGGGTGCGGAGGCTGCATGAGGAGATGGTGGCTTTGGTTGGCGATTGTGAATGCTTGCCTTGACGTTGCAGGTTAAAGCCTACGCTAATGCTCAATTAACGCTTGTTAAGGAGCTTTTGGAATCAGCCCTTGAAGGGTTGAAGGCTGATTTACAAGTTCGGGGCGTGACTTCTCGCAGGTGGGTTCAGGTGACTGTTTCAGGCGAGGATGAGAATATGGCGGTTAGCTTTCTTGCTCGTGAGTTTGGCCAGTGCCCTGAGCGGCTGGACTTAGTGCATAGGTTTTCAACGTTGAAGGGGCGGGTTAGGGGTTTGGGCGATAGTAAGGCTGAGGTGCTTGTTGATGTGGGTATTGTTTCGCCGCGCGTGGTTGATGCTGTGTTGCCTCTGGCTCAGCTGCAGGCGCAGCTTGTGGATGGGAGGAAAGTTGCTTTGGAAAAGATTTCGCAGCTGTTTGGCCTTTGTGAGAATCTGCCGTTGACTGTGAAGGTTACTGGCGTAAGTGAGGAGGAGAGGGTGGTTGAGGCGATGCTTGCGGAGAAGCAGTTGATGTCGTTTCGGGGTTGGACTTTGTCGCTTTTGGATAGATTGTTGGTTTTCGGGGTTCCTGTTGGGGATGTTGAGTCTGCGCTTGAGAGAGCTGAGTGTGGTCGTGATGTGGTTGATGTGGAGTCTTTGGGGTTGTTTGAGCATGCGGTCGTGTGCAAGCTTGGGACGGATGCGGCTGGGTTGATTCCGAGGATTGGCAGGCGTCTGAGGCGTGCGAGCTTTTCCGTGTTTAACCCGAGGAGGATTTTGGAGTTGCTGCCTGATGGGTCAGCCATGTTTGCTTCCCAGCACATGAGATGATTGCGTATACAACTGTGCTCGGGCGCGGTAGGGCGGTTTTGAACTGGCGTGCGCCTTTTTCTTCCTCGCATGGAGAATTTTCAGAGAGGCAATTCCTTAAGAAGACCAACGCGCTTATCCGGAAAAGCAGGTCTTCCTAGGGTCCTCTTCTCGCTAGGCAGGGTCAGTACCGCTTTTCGTGTTTTCATAGTGAGTTTCAAAGAAACCGTGTCGTTGGGCTCGCTTATTCAACCAGCTCTTCAATTCTTGAATGTTGAAACGCGTTTTCTCATGTTGGCTGAAGGTAGTAGATCAGAAGTTTCTTTCCATTTCCGTTTGGAATCACTATGCCGCAAAACTTGGCGTTCGTGTGCTTGTGTTCTTTGGATGGGCCTGAATCGTATGGTCAGTGCTGTTTCGAATCGTTCTGCGGGGTTGCGGTTCGTTCGTTGGTGTCGTGTAGTGCTTGTGTTCTTTGGTGTTCTTTGGGCTTGCCGCGTTGAACCTGCGTGTAGATTGATGTATGTTTGAAATGTGTCTTTTCATGTTGGCTGAACGTCTTGCTTTGGGAATCACTTTGCTGTTTTTTTTGGAATCACTATGGGTGAAGGGCTGTTTTTGGCTGTTTTTTTGGATTTCAGCTTAAAGCGGAGTGTGTTGCAAAGAACGATGGTTTGCCATATTGGTTTTGTGTTGTTGTGATCTTTGTGTTGCTGGTTTGTGTCCATAGCGTTTTGTGTGTCGCATTTTACTCTGGCTTTGGGAGTGTCTTGTAGTGTTTGACTTGTGTTTGAGGCTTTGATGTTGGAGTGGGATTCTTCATTTTGGGAAGGGTTGCAGTGTCGTGACGGCTTTCTTTTCTGCGCGCGCGGGCTGTTTTTCTGATCAGTTGGAGGAGCGGTTTTTGTCATAAAGGTCATAAATGTTCTTTGAATGTGGTTTTCAAGGTTATCGTTGCGTTTTCACGTTCTTTGTGGCGCGCGTGTGTTTGTCGCAGATTCTGTGAGGAAGTTTAAGGCTGGAGGGAGCTAGTTTTTGCCCAGAAGCTTTTTGAGTACTCGCTCAGGACGTTGTTGTAGATGGTCTTGGTTTGTTGGGCTATTCTGTTCCAGTCGTATTTTTCTTGTATTCTCTTGTATGCGTTGGTTCTTAGCCAGTTTGCGTACCCGTCGTCGGTTATTACCTTGGTTATTGCCCATGCTAGTGAGTCTGGGTTGTTGGGGTAGGTTTTGACGCCGCTTACATCATGTTCAACGATTTCGGATAGGCCGCCTGTGTCTGAGACTACGACTGGGCTCTTTGCTGCCATGGCTTCGAGGGCTACTATGCCGAAGGGTTCGAAGAGGGAGGGAACGACGGAGACGTTTGCGCATGTTTGTAGTCTTCTTAGTGTGTCGTCGTCTACGAAGCCTGTGAACGTTACTTTGTTGGCCAGCCCTGTGGCTTTTACGAGGCCTGAAAGCTGGTCTTTCATGTAGCCGTTGCCGACTATTATGAATTTGGCGTTTGCTTTGGTTAGAACTTTCGGTGCGGCGTTGACAAGAACGTGGACGCCTTTTTCGTAGACGAGTCTGCCGACGAAAAGCACGATTTTTTCCTCAGGTAGGGCGAATTTGCTTCTGAACTGGCGCATATCTTCATTTTCGTATTTTGAGTAGATGTCGTAGTTTACGCCGTTTGGCACCATTATAAGTTTGTCGGAAGGTAGCCCGAAGGCCCATTGTACGTGCGAGACCATGTAGTCGCTGCAGCATATCACTTTCCAAGCTTCGTACGTGAGCCATGCCTCGGTTTCATGGATCATCCTTTCATAGTCAAAATGTATTCCGTTTCTACGCCCGGTCTCTGTGGAATGGATTGTGGCAAAGAGTGGCTTCCTGAAAACATGCTTTAAACCTATTGCTGCAGTCGCAACAAGCCAGTCATGAGCATGGATGATGTCGACCTTTCCGCCTAAGCTGTTGATCAAGCCTGCTGCTTCCTTTTGCATGTTGACGTTCATTAGGTAAACCCATGTTGCGAAGTCAGGGGACGGATTCTTGTAAGAGTCGATCCTGAAAACTTCTACTCCGTCAACGACTTCGTGTTCTGGTGCACCTGGGAAATCGCATGTGACCACGTAGACTTTGACACCGCTTCTTGCTAGGCTTGTTGATAGGTACTTGACGTGTTGGGAGATGCCGCCGATGATTCTTGGTGGAAACTCCCAAGACAGCATCATCACGCTTAGGTCTCGACTCATTAGGAGCTTCCACCTTGTGCAACATTTTTGTAGGTTTCCAGTATATCATCGATCCAGCTTGCAGAGTCTGGCTTGATTATCGTAATTTTCTCAGCTGGCACCTTGTAAAGCCTGATAACCTCATCTCTCATCCACTCTGATTTGACGATCAGCCTTTTCGTTTCGTGCATTCCAAGCCACTCAATACTTTTGATGGCCATGTTGAAGGGCGAGTTTGCCCCGTGGGAGCGGTGCTCCTCTAAGCTTTCAACAGAATAAATGAAAGGCATATTCATAGCCTTCTTCAAAGTTACCGCGGCTGGGATGAAATGCCAATCATAAATGTCAATCAACTCCACTTGTTTGCCCACATCGTAGTAGACGTTTGCGGCCACCCTTTCAACCTCTTGGTTCAAAGTTAAAACCCAAGTGAGGACTCCGATGTGGGTATGAACAGGATTCGTCACCAAGATGGTTTTAACGCCGTCCGAATTATCATGTCCTCCTGTCAGGAAGTCGTGGTAAGTTACAACGTAGACTTCAACTTTGTTTTTGACAAGCTGGACTGCAAGCTTCTTCACGTAACCAGCAAGCTGCCCCACCATTCTCGGCGGATATTCCCATGAGAGAATTATGACACGCATCAGGTCTTCACTACGTGAAAAGCGCAGAAACCCTGATTATCCCACTTCCCGTCAAATAGTACCGCTTCTTTCCTTCGTTATCCATGAAGCTCTCAGCAAAGCCTTCAGCCTTGTAACCGTCCAAGATTCTCTCCAACTCAGCTAAATCAATCTGCATTACCTGCGACACCTCCTCGCTTCTTCTTGCCAGATCAGGAGCAGTGGCGCACAAGTTGTGCAATGTCTGCAGAATCTTCTCTGAAAGTGGAAGTTCCTCTCGCAACATTTCACACCCTAAAATACGATACCCAACTACTCTTCATGTCTTGTTCTTATAAAAGCATACGCAAGAAGCACGGGTTGTCTAACTATCAATCTAGCAAAGATTGTTCGGAACATTTCATAGCAATAGCGTCAGCTTCGAACCCTGATGCACAGATTCACCTTCTTCAGAGCAATCTATAACGAGATGAGCATCAGACACCCAAAGACCCAATTCGAAAGGTTCCTCAAAGAAATGAGCATAATCTAGCTTGTAACATCTAGCTCCAAGTCAAGAAACGAGGCGCATCTAGAATCATGCATGAGTAATGCAATGTACCCTATTTGGAGTCTCTATCTCTAGTAGTATAGGATTCTAGTAGTAGAGCAGAGCATCATATTCCTACTTAATCTCTATATTCTTCTCCTCTCTGTTTATGCGCGCTTCATTTGATTACCTGATGACAAAGGCTATCGGTGATGTCTCAAGACTGGCCCAAGACTCAGAATCTGTCTCAATCAATCCTCCAGCCCATCTTGGCGGCGTTATACCTCTTACACTGTATGATCCTGAAGATAGTCTGAACCCCATGGTTTTGCCAGAGTAGTCAGGTATTGTCTGATCCCAGATGTATGTCTGGGTTAGGTTTTCTCCGGGCATAATAGTATATTCATAAACCGTGGGGAATACAACATGGTCTTTGCTGAAGTTGTAGACTGTCGTGCTGTTTTCTGCTACTATGTCAAAATCGAAAAGAATCGGCGGCTTCCGTTCCTGGTACATCAACGAGTCGAACACAACTATCGTAAGGTTCTTCTTGCCTATGTTTTCCATCAGGAATTTTATGGTGATGTTCTCGCCCTGCTGGAACTCTGTCTTATTCAATTCCATCGAAAGCCGAAGCGGCTGCAATATCAAGGAAGATACTCGTGTGCCTCCAACCGAAGATAACGACAAAAAGTATCCATAAGCGCTTGCAGCCACTAATACAATAACGAGGGTAATCAATAAGGCAGCTATTCTACGACGGGAAGCAGATAAACTCCTAAAAGAAACCACTTTGATCCTCTAAACCATGCTTGTTGAACCCAAAATATAAGTTTTTGTTTCACCTGCAATCTTGATGCGCGCGGCTCTAGTTAGCAAACCAAGAAGATGAGACCTTAAAGGAATCAATGATAGTAGCATAGAGCTCGTAGACTACGTTGTCTACGGAGCGCGCGCGCCAAGGGTCAAATGCCTCTTGTCGTAGATGTAAGTGTTAAGATAAAAAACATTACCGCTATTATGATTACGCTGAAGAAAACCTCTTGTTTTCTGCTCTTGTGAGGAACAGGAAATATGCAAGGAACTTCTTTTCTATATTGCAGGTACTGTTCATTCACTCTTATCAACTGTGACTCTTCAAGAAGCGCCAACAACACGTATCCAACCACCATAACAAGCCAAGGAAAGACCAACAACCACCAGCCGAGCACAGGAATACGCATGAACCAGCCCCATAAATTCGAATTTGATGGTATTGCCGATTCGCCCCAACCAGCCTCTTTAGCCATTACGGAAATACCGTGTGCCATAATAATCAAGCTTAGGTATTGTGGATGTCTGACGACAGAATAAAATCCTGATTTCCTGAGTTGACCTCGATGCTTGATAAATTGTAGAAGAGCTATAAGGAATAGGGCAAAGCCTATTACAGTTATTATTCGACCAGGCATTAGGCGTGGTTCGAAAAATAATATGTTAACTTGCCTAGGTGAAACGCGACCGTTCATCCATAACATAGAAGCTAAGTAAGCTCCTAGAGGAAATAGCATAGGCCAGGTTCCTGCGAACACTACAGGTATCTGTTGAAAAGAAAACAGGAAGACTGCGATCAAAGAGACAATAAGATGTCTAAGCTTTCCGATCGATCGTCTAATTTTTTCTCCTAACATGGAAATTCCTGTGCCCCAGAAAATGATGATCGATCCTGCTCTTAATTCTACTTTTTAGAACATATAAAAAAATATAGGCTAGATTGATCGATTTGTTTGCGAGTGTGCGCGCGCAACATCCATCAAAGGTTAATCTGCTGTTATGCATTCTGAGCGCGCGCGATTACATTGGCTATTGACTTGTATTCCATATCCGTATAAATTCAGGGTTTGCCAAAATTAGTAAGGGGCATCTGACAAAGGCCATAACTCGGCGCGAAGAACAAGGAAATATCATAGATTTTGTGTGGCAGCTTAAGAAGGATGGCCTCAGCGAGACTACTATCAGAAACTATTCAAATTCTCTCAAGAGACTAGTTGATGATGGAGCAGAGTTATCTAACCCTGAATCTGTTAAGGCTGTTCTGGCATTTCAAGAAGGGTGGAAGAACTCTACGAAGTTATTGATGGTTGCGTCTTATCAGAAATATGCAATTCTTAATGGCATAAGGTGGAATCCACCGAAGTATGAAGTTAACAGGAAGCTTCCATTCATTCCTTTGGAAAGGGAAATAGACGAACTCATTGCATGCTGTGGCAAAAAGATGAGTGTTATTCTGCAATTGCTTAAAGAGACAGCGATGCGCATAGGCGAAGCTCTTAGACTAGAGTGGATTGATGTAGACTTTGAAAGGAGAATAATCATTCTTAACAACCCAGAGAAACATGGCAATCCTAGAGCGTTCAAGATGTCTGAGAAGTTAGAATCGATGCTTAACAGGTTACCGAGAGATAGCAGCAAAGTATTTGCTACATCATGGCGCACCAGTATCAATAACCTTAGCGCACAAAGGAAAAATGCTGCAAGAAAGCTGGGTAACCCAAGGCTACTGAGGATTCATTTTCATACGCTGAGGCACTGGAAGGCCACGATGGAGTACCATAGAACCAAGGACATTCTATACGTGATGAAGTTATTGGGACACAAGAGCATCGCTAACACCTTAATCTACACACAATTGGTGGAGTTTGAAGGAGATGAGTATTCATCTGCAGTGGCCAGTAATGTGGATGAGGCTAAGAAACTGATTGAAGCAGGGTTTGAATACATTTGCAGCCATGATGAAACAATGCTGTTTAGAAGAAGAAAATAGGAAGGTGCACATTTAGTAGACCTCTTTCTTGCGCGCACTGCACTTCGGAAAGATTAATAAGTCCTTTTTGCGAATGACTGTGGCTAAAGTAAAGTGATAAGGCTAACCGTATGTCTCTCTTGGGTCTCCCTCCAATCTAATAATAATATCCTTTTTAGGAGACAACTTTATGTCGTATGGGAGAGCTGCTCTAGCCAAGATCGAAGATCTCTTCAAAGAACTTCAAACTGGACCTGAGGGTCTTTCGGACCAAGATGCGAAACGCCGGCTTCTAAAAACTGGTTTGAACGTCCTTCCTAGAGGCAAGAAGACCAGCTTGGCCAGGAAGATTATCTCACAATTCAAGAACATGTTCAACATCCTTCTGCTGGTCGCATCATTCCTCTCGTTTCTAAGCGGCTTCACCTCCAATGATCCAACCTCAGTTCAGATGGGTCTTGCAATATTTGCCGTAGTTGTTTTGAACACAATCTTCAGCCTTTTTCAAGAGTACAGAGCCGAGAAGGCTGTGCAGGTGACAAGAAGCCTAATCCCCACCAAGACGAAGGCCGTCAGAGACGGTCAAATGAGGGAAATTGACGTGACCGATGTTGTTCCTGGAGACATTCTGGCTTTCGAGGAGGGAGATAGAGTGCCAGCTGACCTGCGGTTAATCAGTGCATTTGAGGTTTCTGTTAACAACTCGGTATTGACAGGAGAGTCTGAGCCTCAAAGGCGATTTGCTACGATGTCTCCGGAGATCGAGACAAGCACTCCCTATGATGTGCACAACATTCTCTTTGCCGGAACCACTCTGGTTTCAGGAGTCGCCAGAGGTGTTGTGTTGTCAACAGCAAAGGATACCGAGTTCGGGAGAATCGTTTCCCTATCGGGCGAAGTGCATGAACCTATGAGCCCACTTGAGAGGGATATAGACTACACCGCTAGACTGAATTTCCTGTTGGCGATTGGTGTGAGTCTAATTTTCTTTTCGGCAGCTTTGTTGTTTGTTAAACTGAACCTCGCCACGAGTATACTATTCGCAATTGGCGTGATGATATGTCTAGTACCAGAGGGTTTCCAGCTGACTGTTTCTCTTTCGCTAGCTCTGACTGCTCGTAGGATGGCTGAGAGAAATGTTGTTGTGAAACGACTTTCCTCTGTTGAAACGGCTGGGTCAATGACTGTGTTATGCGTGGATAAGACGGGCACGATTACGAGTGGAGAGATGATGGTGAAGAAGCTTTGGGCTGCAGGCGAGATTTTTGAAGTCACTGGTGATGGATACAGTCCAGATGGCCATATCACTTTTAATGGCAGAAGAATCGGTCGTAGTGAGGACTCTACAGTCTCTAAGCTTTTGGAGGTTGGTGCTTTCTGCAACAATGCCAAACTGAATGCACCGTCGGACAGAATTGGCAGATGGACGGTTTTGGGAGATCCCACTGATGGGGCGTTTCTAGTCTTCGCTGGAAAGGGGGATTTCAACGTCAGTGAAGCCCTCGCGGAGAATCAGAGAATTGGCCTGATTCCATTTGATTCTAAGAGGCGAATGATGACGAGTGTTCACAGGGGTTCAGAGGGAAAGATAACCGCTTTTGCCAAGGGAGCTGGTTTGGAAGTGCTTAGACGATGTACTCATGTCTTCTATGACAATAAATGCATACTTCTCACAGACGATATCAAAAGAGCCGTAACAAAACGGATGAATGATTTTGCTTCAGACGGCTTTCGAGTTCTCGCAATGGCAACAAAAACTCTCCCAAGCGAACCTGAAAATCTATCCCGAGATGTCGAAGAAAACATGACCTTTCTGGGTTTGGCAGCGTTACTCGATCCGCCTAGACCAAAGGTAGAGGCTGCTGTTCAAGAAGCCAGGAGTGCGGGCATACGAGTCATTATGCTGACGGGAGACCACGAACTCACTGCATATTCCATAGCAAAGAAAGTTGGCATCATAACGTCAGAGGATCAGAAAGTCTACACTGGAAAAGAACTCAGCCAAATGAGTGACAAAGACCTAACAGACATCCTCGTCAGAGGCGAGTCCGTGTTTGCGAGGATAGCGCCTGAACAGAAGCTGAGGATAGTTCACATCCTGAAATCCATGGGTGAAGTAGTGGCAGTGACCGGGGATGGCGTGAATGACTCTCCCGCGCTTATTGAAGCAAATGTGGGAATAGCCATGGGGGCAGGTGGAACCGATGTGGCACGAGAATCCGCTGATATGGTGCTTTTGGACAATGATTTCACATCGATAGTCGAAGGGGTCAAGCTGGGAAGGTCAACGTTCGACAACCTAAGGAAATTCGTCTATTATGTCTACACGCACAACTGGGCTGAACTAGTCGCGTTCGTCGTCTTTGTACTACTTCAAACCCCGCTTCCGCTGCTTGTTATCCAGGTACTCGCGATAGACCTAGGGATGGACGTCCTTCCTTCCCTTGCTCTCATAATGGAGCCTCCCGAGCCCGACGTAATGATGAAGCCCCCCAGAAAGACTGGCACGAGACTGATCAATGTTTCGACACTACTCAAAGGTCTTTATGTAGGCGTGGTTGTATCGGCTGGTGCGATCTACTGGGCCTTCCACGTTTGGGGGATTGAAGGATGGGTTTTGGGCCAGAGCACCGTGAGCGATGCCATGGTATATGCGAGAGGCACGACGATAGTTATGGTGGGAATAATGATGGGTCAGCTTGGGAACGTCTTTTCCGCACGAACGAGTTCATTATCAGCATTTCGGCTAAGCCCGTTCAGAAACCGATGGATTTTCCTAGGGATACTGGGTCAATTCGCTATAATGGCAGCAATCATATACACACCGTTCCTTCAGCCGTTGTTCGGGACAGCCCCACTACTTCCGTTGGACCTACTCTTCCTTCTCCTGCTAGCTCCCGCGGCTCTTCTGCTGGAGGAGCTAAGAAAAATGCTGACACGTAAACTATCGCGTGCGTAGCGCGCGCTTCTATCTCTTTCTGAATCTAATTTGGAGAGTGGGACGTTACATGTTAAAGTGGGACATTAGATTCATTAACGATACTGTAAATGCATGCAGGTTAAATCACGCGCGCTTTATGAATTTTTGATACTGATGTTATACCCTTGGAGTGCGATTAATCTAGAAGTATTTGGTCGCCGCTTTTGTCTGGGCAGACAATTCGTCGAACCTTTCTTTGACAACCTTAGCTGTTGCTTCTGCCAAAGGCTTTCCATTCAGCTTTGAAAGTCTCACTTTTTTCAGTTTTTTCGCTAAGGTTTTGTCTCCCAATGATGCCTCTGCCCATTTCTCAAAGTCTCCACGGGCATTGTGAAATTCCACTGACTTCAAATTGGCTCTTCTGAGGGCTTCTGCTAGTCCTTTCAGGCTCCAAGCTACTGTGCCCGTGAAGTATTTGTCTCCCTCGCCCGTGTAGAATAGGAAGGGCTCGTTTGCCACGATGGCGGCGAGTCTTACGCGGTTTTCGAAGTCTGTGATGGTTGCTTGTGCCGTTACGAAGGCGTCTATTGGTGTGTCGAAGGAGCTGAAGTAGGAGTGAACTTCGCCTGGTCCTCCGCCTGAGGTGAACATATAGTAGAGGTGGTCGCTTGTCTGCATGTATCTCCACAGCTTCAAGAACTCTTTGTCGCTAGTTTCCTTGACAAACGGTTCGAGTTTTCTAAGGCTAGTGTAGTAAGCCCACTGCATGGTGTTTCCAAGCCAGCAGCTTGCGTCCCTTTCTAAGTCTGCCCAAGAGACGGTTCCGCCCAGTTCTGGCACGTCAATCTCGCCAGCAGACGCGTATTTCTCGACAACTTGTGAGGGCGTCGCCATGTGCAATTGCCACCACTTCAAGACCTCGCCCGGCAGATGCCTGAGAAAGTCGTGGATGCCTGTTTCCGGCCAATGGTGCTCGCCGAAGGTTTCGTAGTCTGGAAAGATGCAGATAACATTTCCAGGCGTTCCAGCCAGCCAGCTTGAATACTTATCCGCCGTTAATGGCCATTCGCTCCACCATCTTGCGGAAAATCTGAATCCGATGTCGTCGGTCAGCTTGTAGTTTCGCAGCAGAATTTTGATTCTCTTGCAGTCTTTTGGTGTGTAAAGGTAGTTGGGCGATTTACCATGAAGTATTCTCTCTACTCCTTCTGTGAAAATTCCCTTGTATCCTAATTTCTCAACGGTTCTTGCCACGGCGTTGTTGTAGAGCAGTTCTGTGTTCTCGAAAACCGTAGGCGTGTAGCCGAGCAGGTCCTTCATTATCTGCTGGTGCGCTTCTACTTGTTCGATGAATTCTTCTTTGTCAGGGTAAAGGCTTGCAAGGGAATGGTAATAGGTCTGGCTCAGGAATTCTACGCAGTCTGTTTCTGCAAGCTGTTTGAAAGTTTCCAGCAGATCCCTGTTATATTTCTCACATTGTTCTAGGAAAATCCCGGAGAGGCTGAATGAGACTCTTACTTGTTTCCTCTCTTTCTTGTGTTTGTCAATCTGTTCAAGCAGTATCCTGTTTGATGGAAAGTAGCATTTCCGGGCCGTTCTATCGAAGATCTCCTTGTTCATTAAGTGATCAAAATAGTAGTCGAAAAGCTCCGCCTTTTTCAGCCGTTTGAATATTCTGTTTTCCCAGAAAAAGTCTCGTCTCAACCTGTACGGCTGATGGACTTCGAAGACGAACACGACATCTGTCAAAGCGTTGCCTCTATCCATCTTTATTCGATTCCCCATTTATTTCAAATTTGTCATTCAGAGGCAGGGTGGAAGACACGGATTGGGTTCATACACCTCACGGTGTCGCTACGTAGAACACTGTAGTTTCCTATAGAAGATAGTTCCCAAAGTCATATACTGAGCTTGGGGAAAAGCCATAGTCTTCAATTATGTAAAAGAATAGTCCTTGACTGGTTTCTAGTATTAGTATAAGACTGTGGAAGGAATGAAGCCTAAAGACAGCATGGTCACTGGTCTAAGCCCTTTTGACATTAAGCCATATCATTGTATCCTGATACACATTGTTATGGAAAAACTGAATGAGGAGAAAAAGGAGGAGTGGAGGAACAACTACTAATAGTTCAAGAGGCTATATCCATGGGGTAAAGCCCAGTGAGACCCAAACTTTTGAAGTGGTTCCTGAAGTCATTTGTAACTAGACTCTGTATTGGCTTATCAGCCCTCCTGTTCTCTTTTCTTCTCCTACTTGTCCTTGGTTCTCATCACTTTGAGGGCGAACCTGTAATTCACCCTCTCTCCTGGCACCCTCAAACCATGTTGGTTTTTGAAGACTTCGAACAAGTGTGTCTAATCCTTCTACTTGCCTCTGGAATTCTGTTAATTTCTTTTGTAATAATTGTCCAATATCTTGACAATCAAACGCATACTGCAACAAATTAAGAAATAACAAACTAGAGGTTCAAAAATGTCTCAGCAAATACCTCCACCGCCTTCAAGACTCAGGAAAGGCTTTCTCGTTGTTGGATTAGTCCTCTTGATTTTGGGTTTCTTCTTTTTCTATTGGGCTAGTTGTGTCAATTGGGATTACGTGGCGGGATACACTCGTGAAATTAATCTCGCCCATTCTAGCTATGGCCCAGGGAGTCCTCCTCAATTCGGAGCATATGCATACTATGCAGGATATAGTGTTATGCAACCTAGCGATGCTCTCACAGTTTCGTATCCAGAAAATATCCAGATTAACGGAACACTCAAGATAGTGGTAGTAGATGAAAATAATAATTTGTTAGCTTCTTCTGGATATCCATTTTCTGACTGGGTTGTAGAGTACAAAAATGAACCAACAAATCATGTTGTCGTTGAAGTGTATCTCATTGCTCAAAACATACAAAATGTAACGGTCTCAATCACAACGACTCTTAATCATTATACAAAACCACAATTGGTCTATTTTGGTGTCGGTGCAGTTCTCTTGTCGCTAGGAACGATTTCAGTTTTCGAAAGGAAAGAAAGAATAACTAATCGCAAAATGCTAGGATTCATAATTATAATAATTGGTTTTGTTCTTGTGGTTTCTGGGCTAACCATGTTTGGTCTTCTAGAACCAAGAACTCAATATGGAATACCAGGATGCTTATGCATTGGGGAAATTGGACCACCACCCCTCTATTGTTACAAGACATTCCACGGGTTATTGTTTGATTCAGGTCCAATTCTCATAGCATTGGGCATAGTTCTAATGATTGTGTTCAGAAAAGAAAAACTAAATACGAAAAAGTGAGTCTAGGTTTTTCTAGTTGCTGCTTTTTCTAGTGCTGTGACTCCTGGTAGCTTTTTGCCCATTAGGAATTCTATGAGTGCTCCACCGGCAGTGCTAACGTAGGAGATCCTACTTGAGAGCTTGAACTCCTGTAAGGCGCCTATTGTGTGTCCTCCTCCTGCCAGAGAGTATGCCTTCGAGTTCGCGATTTCCTCAAGTATTCGTCTAGTTCCGAAGCTGAACTCGCTGTTCTCATAAACTCCCATCGGACCGCTGACCACTATGGTCTTTGCGTTCCGTATTATGTTGCCGTAGTCTTCAACCGTTTTTGCTCCAATATCAAACGTTAAGCAGTCTGTCGGCAGTTTTTCAACCAGTATCTCTTTCCGTTTTCCGTTGGCCTCTACTGCTACGTCTTTCGGGACTTTGATTCTCTCTGGATACTTTTGCTCGAGCTCTTTTATGCCCGGAAGCAAGTCCAAAAGCTTCTGTTTTTTCAAGAATTCCATGTTTGGTTTGCCAAGGTCCGTGCCTTTCGCTGCTAAGAAGACTTGGCCAACGACGCCGCCTGTGAGCACGTAGTCCGCTATTTTGTTGTCTAAAACGTACTTGGATATTTCAAGTGAGTCGTCTGCTTTGGCGCCTCCGAGAATGAAAATGCACGGTTTTTCAGGTTTTTCCAGAACCTTGCCCAGTGATTTTAGCTCTCTTTCCATTATGCGGCCTGCTGCGCTTGGAAGTACGGCTGTGAATCCTATGATTGACACGTGCGCCCTGTGTGCTGCTGCGAATGCGTCGTTGACGAAGAAGTCGGCCAGTGGAGCAAGATTCTTCACCAGGTCAGTTTTCGCGTGGTCTTCAGGCGTTCCTTCCTTGGTTTCGGCGGAAAAGGTTCTAACATTGTCCAAAACTAGGATTTCGCCACTTTTCAGCTTCTTGATTTCATTTTTGGCTTTCTCGCCGAAGAGTTCATCAACGTACTTCACAGGTTTGCCCAGGATCTTGCCTAGAATTTCTGCATGCTGTTTTGTAGGTATGAAGTCTGCGTCGCCTTTCCTTCCTTGGTGTGCTAGGATCACTACTTTGGCGCCTTTGCCTGCGAGTTCCTTTATCGTTGTTTCGCCATGTGCTCGGATTCTAGCGTCGTCCAGGACCTTCTTGGTTTCAGGGTCGACGGGCGAGTTAAAGTCAACTCTTACGAGCACAACTTTGTCTTTCACGTTTATGTCATCTAGAGTTAGAAACTTCATGATTCTGTTCACCTTTTCTATTTGAAAGAAAGAATAAGGGGGTGTTATTCTAAGCTAGAGTGTTCAGCGTGTTTACAGGCCTGCTTTTTTGCCCACGAGCTCGATGAGTTCAGTCATGCGGCATGAGAAGCCCCATTCGTTGTCGTACCAGGCGAATACTTTGATGAAGTTGCCCTTTCCGCCTTCACCTAGAACCATGGTTGATTGTGCATCGATGGCAGCTGACCACGTGGTGTGGTTGAAGTCTGTTGAGACCACGGGGTCTTCAGTGTACGTTAATATGCCTTTGAGTGGGCCATCTGCGGCTTTCTTGAAAGCAGCGTTAATCTCCTCTTTGGTTGTGTTCTTATCCAAGATGCAGGTTAGATCCACGATTGAGACGTTTGGTACTGGAACACGCAGGGAGATTCCATTCAATCTTCCGGTGAGTTCTGGAAGCACGAGGGTTGCGGCCACGGCTGCGCCTGTTGTAGTTGGTATGATGTTTATGGCTCCTGC
>Ga0315277_10006330_pt1 | contig 15527 bp, 15 predicted proteins | sample YL17G05_15_MG_FD_203695 | JGI IMG/M metagenome (GOLD analysis project Ga0315277, IMG submission 203695) | Sediment microbial communities from Yellowstone Lake, YNP, Wyoming, USA - YL17G05_15 | ecosystem: Environmental > Aquatic > Freshwater > Lake > Sediment | place: USA: Wyoming | collected...
CGCAGGCTTGGACGCTGGACCTTCAGGTCCGCGACAACGCCGTCGATGGTCACGCTGAACTTTGGGCGTTGACGCAGTTCTTGGAGCCTGCTCGCACCTATGTCCGAATGGGCCAATACAAGTGGGCATCGGTTGCAGTTGCTCTCAATGCTGTGGACCCTCAGTCTGGCCAGAACATCGGTGCGATGGTGACTTCCATTGCGCTGACAAACACGCCCTTCGTTGAGGGGATGGAGTCTCTTGTGGCGACAAAGCAGAATCCGAAGCCGGGTCAGGCACCTGATGTGAAGGCGTATCGGCGCACGTTCTACGAAGCGGCATCCTCGATCGAGGATGCGATTCACTGCATGCGGGAGTTGTTCGGGTTGCCCGAGACTGCCGGCATCGACGGTGTGATGAACCAGCTCATGATCGTGGCCAGTTGGTTCAAGACCGGCACGGCTCCGCTTGGCACCGACCCCGACTATATCGTCGGATCGCTTCGCACCATTCTCAATCTACCCACGCTGACGCCGGACGCACAGGTCTTGGAGGAGGCGGGGAAGTCCGTGCAGGTGCTCATCCAACAGGAGATGGCGTCGGCGGGAACAGCAACGCCCGAACCAACCACTGACAGCGGCACGGTGCCGCCCGTGCCAGTTGTCTCAGCTTCAACCACCAAAGGGAAAACGACCATGAGTGCCACGCTACTGCTGACCCTCTCGACCATGTTGGGTGTGCGCGAATCCGAAGACGCCATCACCGCAGCCACCAAGGAACTCGTGCAGCTTCGCACGGGTCTTCAAGAGACCTTGGGATTGGAGCGTGACACCACGCCCATTCTGCTCGGTGCCGCGAAGGAAACCGCCAGTGCTAAGGCCAAGCTGCTGAACCTGTTCACGGCACTTGGTATCGACGACCCCGACCAGGCGGTGGCCAAGGTCGCGCAGGTGATGGAGGCCAGTGCCAAGCTGAAGGAAGTGATGCCGGAGCTGGAAGGCCTGCGCATCGAGAAGGTCAAGCAAGAAGAGACTCAGGCCGAGACCGACGTGGACCAGGCGATCGCTGCGTCCAAGCTTCCGGCGTCCGTGCGTCCCGCGTTTCTTCTGCATCGCAAAGCTGACCCCAAGGGTTTCCGCGAGCAGCACAGCATTGGAAACACTGCCGCACCCGTGGCCGCTCCGGTTCTCTCGTCCAGCCAGATCATGCAGTTGACGAGCCGCGTCAAGATCGACTCGAACGGCAACGCTCAGATCGTGCCCGAGGGTGGAGTCATCAACCTGGCGAAGTACCAGGGATCCAACCCGACTGCCCGAGCCAAGGCGTATCTCGCCACGGTCACCCCGGGCTGGGACAAGATGACCAACGACGCGCAGTTCTTGAGTGCGGTCAGCCTGCGCAAGCAGCCCAACGTCGTCGACGCGCAGGCCTGAACCCAATGGAGTAACCCGCGGGTTACTCCTCGAACCCACCGCACCAAAGTTCCAACGTCAATGTTTTCTGTAGGAGAAGAACCATGTCTTTCCAGACCAGTGTGATCGTTCCCGACAAGGGCATCCGGCCCGGCAAAAACTCCTCGGGTGCGGACATCGCAACCGCGGTCTTCGTATCCATCGTCGCCGCGGGGACCGAAGACCCAACGCAGGTGCGCCTGCCCGCGTCGGCCGGCGTCAAGATCTTCGGCTGCGTGATGGCAGCGGGCGGCCTCAAAGATGGTCAGAACGGTGACATCCAAGTTGAGGGTCGCACTCGCGTCCTTGCTGGTGCGGGTGGCATTGCGGTCGGGCAGGATGTTGCCACGACCATCGCTGGCGCGGCCGTCCTGGCAGTGTCCGGCAACGTCGTCGCGGGCGTCTGCGTGAAGGCAGCCACCGCCGGAGCCTACGGCGAGGTCGAACTCGGCACCGCAGTTGCAGGTCGTGTGGTTCCCTGATTCAGGGGCCTGATTGGAAACAAGAAAGACCCTGAATCGAGGGAGAAGGTATTTGCCATGAGTCGTCAAGTCACGTTGCAGCTTGCAGAAAACGTCCAGGGAATCGGCATGGCCGGGGAGCGAGTCACACTCGCACTTGTGCCCACTGACATTCGGGACACCACCGAGATCCCCGAGTACCTTGCGGGTTACACGCCCTACGGGTTCCGAGCCGACGAGGCATCCCCCGTCGTGCTGACCGATGCTGAGGAGGCCAAGTACCGGACCTTCGACAGCGACGACGCCTTTCGGCGTGTACAGGTCAAGGGTTCGACGCAGGGTCCCGTACCCGAGGTTGACCCGAAGTCCGGGCTGAGCACGTACAAGGTGCTCGAACGTTACGTTGGATCGTTCGTGCCCCGGCAGACGCAGCTCACGAACAGCTCGAACAGTAACTACAATCCGATGATGGCAGCGTCGCGACGTTGCAAGCGTGCGATCATGCTCGACCGCGAGTTGGACGCCTTCGCTCTGCTTGGAACGTCGGGCAACTGGAACGCCTCGGCCATCACGGCCGCGGGTGCGGTCTGGACCGACGACACGCTTGGTGACCCCATCCTCGACATTCAGACCATGGTCGAGAAGTCGGCTCAGATGGTCAACACCGTCTGGATGAATCAGAAGATCGCGAACCGCTTTCTTCGTCACTCGAAGGTTCGCAGCCACATGCGTCAGCTCCTCGGCGACGGTGCGGCAGCGGGCGTCGCGGCGGCAGTGGCCAACGCGGGCAACCCCAACGCGAATGCGGACTTCGTGATCCCCGGTCTCCCTGTGATCAAGGTCGTGGCAAGCAAGGTGAAGAACGAGAGCACGGGCCTGCTCGACTACGTGCTCGGGAACGTGGTCATCGGCGTGACCGTGCCGCCCGGTGGCATCCCCACCGACGGTGAGGAGATCGCGACCACGTACACGTTCCGCCGTCGCGGAATCTCGGGCACCGGTCTCGACGTGCGTGAGTTCGAGGTCGAGGGTCGTGGTCCCCTCGGTGGAACCATGATCGTCGTAGCAGCGGCCGACATCCCGATCATGACGGCCAACAATGCAGGCGGCATCATCACGGGAGTCTGAGTCTCATAGGAGATCGGGCAGCAGATAGTTGGAGCCCCCTCACTCCCTCACGGGCGAGGGGGCTTCGCTGTTTTCAAGGGGTCAGCGCGGGAAGGGTCAAGAGACAATGGCAAAGTCAGCGAGGCGTATTCACACGCCAGTCAAAAACGTGATGGATGAACTGCTTGAAGAAGCACTGCAGCTTGAGGTTGATGTCACCGACGAGGATGGCGCACCACTGGATGAGTCGGCGTTGAGGGAGCGAATCGAGGAAGCGAAGATCGAGCGCGATGGGGAGCCTGAGCCTGAGCCTGAGCCTGAGCCTGAGCCTGAGCCTGAGCCTGAGCCTGAGCCTGAGCCTGAGCCTGAGCCTGAGCCTGAGCCTGCTCCGGTCGAAGTGCCCGCCGTCACGGGGCGCAAGGGCGGTCCCAGGGCCCGCGGGGTGGCGACGGCGAAGTCGGACTTGCGGACTCGCATCAGATCGCCGGATCCTGAGTTGCTTGCAAAGTGTCGCCTACCAGCACCATCCGATGACGACTACAAGTTGGCCGACCTGCATGGATATCCGATGGCGATCCCCGGCGCGAAGGCCTACCGCATTTCGATCTCCATCGTGTGCGTCTTCGGTTGTGGTGAGCGACCGGCCGGCTCGGTCATGCTGATGATCGATTCGGTCGCTGCGAACAAACTCGAGTACCTCACCGCAGTCTGAAGGAGTCACCATGCCGCCCACGCTCGCTGAGATTCTGATCCTCGATGACCTCTACAGCCGAGTCCCGGCCAACGTGATCAACGGGTATTTCAACGACTCGGGGTTGAACAACATCAGCGAGACGGATCAGATCGTCCAAGATGTTTTGATGGCGGCAGAGGGTGAACTCTATTCGCGCATGTTGCGCGCGTACCCTGGTGACACGACAGGTGCTCTCAAGAGTCTGGTGTTGAACGACCCGGCGCTGAAGATGCACCTTGCGTGGGTGGCCTGCGAACTTGCGTGCGAGCGGCGACCTGAGTTCACCGATGCCGAGGGGTTCGGCGCGTACAAGGCTCAGTACATGCGAGCGATCGCATACTTCGAGAATCTGTCGAAGGGCTTGATCCGTTCGCGGGGTGAGCAGGTCGCCGGCAAAGGTCGGAACACTGGCGGCGACTATCAACCGAATGAGCAGGGCGAGGGTGAGTTCACATTCGCGCCTTCGCGTAACAATCCCGGAGGACACGGCGGTTTCATCATTCCCCTACTTTTTACGTTCGAGATCGTGAACCAGCTGATGGTGAGGTTGGCATAACCACTCGACATCGAGAGGGCGGGAGTAGTCTGGATGATGGAGGTTTCTGATGAGTGCCGATGTTGACATCCGGCTGGACGTGGATGAGTTGAAGGCTCGGCTGAATCGCATGTCGGCCAATGCCGCGACGCTTCCAATGGATGCATTTGCCGCGATGGCCGTGGCCGATGTCGACGACATGTTTCAGACGCAAGGTGCATCGGGAACCGATGGTGAGTGGGCACCCTTTCAGCGAGCCACGTTGATTCGACACCCTCGTCGTATCGGTGGGATGTTGCTTCAGGACACGGGGGCAACTGCGAACATCCAGGTGGCAGAGGTCACCGAGCAGTCGTTCCGCCTTCGGTCCCCGACCGCTTATGCGGGCTTCCACGTCCGAGGCACCAGGTTCATGGAAAAGCGCAATTTCTTCGCCATCAACTTCCCTGATCTGCTCGAACGCATGAGTGAGCTGGCATTGGAGGAACTCAAGCGATGAGCGACATTCAGGTCAACACAGCTTCGATCGTCCAGGCTGGACGCGCTCTGATGTCGTGCTTGCAGCCATTCACTGGCGAGCAGTCGTTCGGCAAGGTTCGGATGAAGGCCAAGTCGGGTAAGCAGTTCCGCTTGCACCGGTACACCTATCTGATGCCGATCATCAACGGTGCTCAACACTGGTCGTGGTTGTTCAAGGTGAACCGCGGACCTGAGCCTGATGGGAGCTGGCTCATCGGCGACGTTGATGTCGACGTTGATGTGTACAGCGCGATCGGCGGGCAGCGGTTCAACGTGACCTGTGGGACCTCGTTCGTGTTCGACTACCTGATCCAAGAGTTGGACATCGACCCGGCCCCGTACACGGTGGCTGACTTCATCGGCGGGCAGGAGCCACAAGACAACTTCGCGTGTCTGCACGATGCTGCGGTGTACGAGACGTTCGATGGGCCGGCGATTCCACTCGACCTGCGCCGCAGCTTGTTGACCCGTTTCCCTGCAGTGCTTGTGGCGTTCATCGACTTGATGCCGGCCGATGGTGTGACGTCTGCTCAGACGAGTTCAGGCGGCGTCAATGCCGGGGACGGGACCAAGTTCTACAAGATCAACTTCGCGATCAGCGTGATCGTGAGTCGCACGGACAACGACCTGAACCGCCGCTTCCAAGGGATGGTGATGACAGACCGGCTGCTGGCCGAGTTTGTCGATCGACATGCCGCGCACGATGGTGAACCGCTGTCCAACCCTGGTGGTGTGCAGATCCGTCAGGTGATCCGAGAGTCTGGGCCACAAGACCTCTACAAGAAGTTCTTTATCTACACGCTGCTCGTGTCGGTGATGACAAGCGTGACTCGAACTGAGCGACGTTGGGACAGGTTCCCCCCTTGGCTCAGGACTCGTGTGGACATCGAACATCCTCAGACACCTGCGTTGCCGAACCAAGGTCCGCTCCGCATCGTCGACAACATGCTGATCGACATGCCTGAGCAGCCCGACCTGACGCTTGATGGCACGTTCACCCGCGCCAGTGCCGCCACCTATTGGGACGGCTCGATGCTGGTAGAGTATGCGGCGAACGAACGTCGGATCATCGGTGGCGATCTGTTTCTTGAGCCGGCGGTGGCGAACGTGCTTGGAGCCAGGTCCACCGACTTCACGCTGTGGAGTCTACAATCAGGCGCAACAGTTGCGTCGCTGGCCGCGACCAGTCCGACAGGAGCCGTAGCGTCGGCTGATGTGTTGACGTTCGGCGCATCCAACCTCAGCGGTCTGGAGGACATTGCACGGGCGGCAGTGGTCGGTCAGCCCTGCGTCGTCTACGTGTTCGCGAAGGCGACTGCGGCATTGGCCGATGCGTTCAAGTTGACGGTCGACGATGGCGTGGCTGAGTACGAGTCCGAGCTGTTCGACGTGACCACGGCTTGGAAGCAGTACCGGTTCGAGTTCACGCCGACTGCTACCCCAGTCACCATCCGCATTCTGAACGGGCTCGGAACTGCACACTCAGTGGCGGTCTGGGGTGCGTTCTATGACCCGGCCGCAAGGTGGGGGGCTGAGTTCGCGGTGAACAAGGTGAAGGACGTGCTGACGTTCTTGCCTGGTCTACCGACAGATCCGCACAACACGAATCGCACACCGGCTGTCCTGCTCACAGGCTCGTGGCTGATCAAAGTTCGGACACCCGACTATGTGGATCCCGAGCTGGTCGGGGCGGGGCTCGCGAGTGCTCCGGTGTTGGTGACGATCAATGACGGTGCGACGAATCTGCTGATGCTCACGCTGACGGGCACACCATCTTCGGGCGGTGCCACATTTACACTTTCGACGCGCGGGCATGGAGTGGTGCTGACGTTGACTGGTGTGTCTTGGATTCCCGGTGATGTTCTCGAGTTCTGGCTGGACGCCATGGGTCAGCTCGAACTGGTGAGAACTCAGACCCATGATGGGCTCTATTCGTTTTCGCGTTACGATGTAGACGCCCTTCCGTTGGTCGATCGGCTGGTGTTGGGGAGCGATGCAAGTGGGGCGAGGGGCGCAGTCCCGGGTTTCTATTCCGTTGAGATCAACGTGTGAAAGGTTCAGGGTGTCGCAATGACCGAGGCCAAATTCAGATATTTCAGTCCAGGTGATGGGAGGGCGGTTACCCGGTACGGGACCGATCAACTTATCGGAGGGACGCGGACGGCCGATGGCTACGTGGTCAACACGGCGGCGGTCGTTGCCATCCCTGTCGTGGAGTTCAACGGCTTCCGCAGGGAGTACCTGTTCGGCCTCAAGAACGGGGACCTCATCGAGAAGACTGAGGCCGACTACACAGCCTGGATGGCCAGCCGCAAGGAAGCCAGCAAGGCCAAGTCCAAGGCTGCCAGTGACGCCAAGAACTCCGACACGTCCGAAAAGGGCGAGTAAAGGTGGCAGGTCCAATGACAACGAGTCTCGCTGTTGGCCCGGGTGTTCTCACCCCGGGTCTCTACCTTACGGTTGACCTCCTCGCGGGGGCAGGCACCGGAACTGCGATCGAGCTGAAGACCCTGCTCATCGCCCCTGTCAACAACAGTGTCGACACCGACGTCTACCCTGACGGGGACCTCGACATTGGCAACGACGAAGTGCGACGAGGCTCCGGCCCTGAGTCGGCGGCCAAGGCCTTCGGCGTGGGAAGCTCAGGACACCTTGCCGCGATCCAGATCTACGGACAGTCGCCCGGTGCGATCGTGGACTTCCTCGGGACACCTGCTTTAGAAGGTAGCCGAGCTGAGTTTCCGGTTGTTCTGATTGGCGTGCCTGATGTCGCCAATACCATCTACATCGACATCGCTGGTCGGAAGTTCAGCGTGGTCTGGCCTGCCGGTACTGACTTCTCGCTGATGGGTCAGGTCTTAGCAGACGCCATCAACCAGAAGACTGCTGACCTTCCGGTGTATGCCACGATCGCGGGCGATGATGATCAACTGCTGATTCAGGCCAAAGACGACGGGCTGTGCGGCAACGATGTCCTGATCAACTTCCGACTCGATCACGTAGCGGAAGGTGGCGGAACTGAGGCGATCACGATACTCGACCCGAACACCTACTATCCGTTGGAAGACGGTGCGGGTGCTCCCGATCTGAGTGACATCTTGTACAAGGTGGAGACCACCGAGTACGCCTTCATCGTTCCTGTCTTGTCGAACGAGGACATCGACAACGATGATCAGGGTGGCGTGTTCGAGGTGCGCAGTCACATCGGGCGCTTCAACAGCGGCCTGAACGCGAAGCTTCAGCAGATGATCGTCGCCCAGACATGGGACTCGATCAGCTCCATGAAGTCTGTGGCTGTGAGCGTGGACTCGTTCGCGAACGTGGTCTACGGGCAGCTCGTCCACTGCATCAACGGTCGCGCCCTTCCGGGTGAGTTCGCTGGTCGCGAGGTCGGGGGATGGCTGGCGGCCCTTCCTGTCGACCCTGCGGTCAACAGGATTGGTGAGCAGTACCTCGAAGTGAGCGGGGCGTTCGACCTGTTCGCGAACACTCCCACGGGTGCACAGACTGAGGATGCGCTCGGTGGTGGCGTGTCGATCGTCTCGTACACGGCGCAGGGCATTCCGATCATCGTGCGCCCAATCACGACGCATTGTCAGGACGCCTTCGGTGGACCTGACCGTCGCTGCCTGGACGCGCAGTTCGTGAGCGCGACGTACATCGTGGCGCGCGATCTGCGCTCAGCCCTACCCGCACAGTTCCCCAACGCGAAGATCACGCCCGACATTGAGATCGGGCAGGACCCTCCGCCGCGTGGGGTCATCGAGGAGCGCGACATCAAGGGCTTCATCATCACCCGGCTGCGCAAGTGGCAGAACAACGGGGTTATCACCAAGGCTTCCTTGGATGCATCGATCGCTGACGGCACGCTGTCGGTGAAGGTCAACAGTGACGACGCGACGCAGGTGGACATCTTCCTGCCGTTCAAGATCGTCCCGCCCCTCGCCAAGTTCGGCGTCGTGGTCAACCGAGTGCCGAGCTGAGGAGGCTGAACCATGGGCGACAAGATTTATCCACGAGGTCGAATCGCGCTGGGAAGCGGCGACCTCATCGACGTGACGAACGTCAAGGTCATGCACACGAACAACGCCAAGCAGGTCCACACGATGAACAGGTCGGGGACCGGTACGGTGAAGGGCAACGAAGAGACGACCATCTCTTACGATTGCGTCGTGTCCGAGACCGGGCAGGAGCGCGACTACTTTGCGCTCGTGAAGACTGGCAAGATCGTGCAGCTCAGAATCAAGCTCCCGCTGGAAACGATCACAGTGGAGGGGTCATACAAGTCCCGAAGCTTCGACCTTCCGTTGGACGACTCGATCAAACTTTCTCTTGAGTTCGTCGGATCTATGGCAGACTGAGGATTGCTGTTGCTTTCGCCCCGCATGATTCGACCCCCGCAGTGACCCGAGACCCCGCCCTACTTTCGCGAGTAAGGCGGGGTCTGCTACTGTTTGGCCCATGAGTGAACAGGTCGAACCCGATGCAGCGGAAAGTCTCCTGCACATTCTGAACGACCTTGGGTATGAAGGTCTCAATCCCACTGATCGTCGCCGGCACATCATCGCCAGGTTGATGCGGGCGGATTGGGCGGATGCCGGCGTCATCGAGGTCAACGACTTCCTGCTGTTCCCCGACGTGTTGGTGCGCCGCCGAGCCGACGGCACTTGGGACGAGAAGCCTGTGATGTTGAGGGTACCGCGTGAAGGCGACCTACGTCGGGCTCGTGTCCTTGCGCGTTCACTGGCTGCCAATGAGAAGATCGACGAGACGCGCGACCGGGACATGTTCGTCAATCTTGAGAACCTGTGCGTGCTGGCGTTCGCCATCCGAAACAACACGGCACCCTATGAGCCTTGGCAACCCGAGCCGCTGCTACTTGAGCGGCAGTACGACAAGGTGTGCCTGCAGGGGATGTGGAACAAGCTCGACCAACTCAACGAGGTATTGAACCCGTCCCCCAACCAACTCTCAAGTGGTGAGATTGTGGCGCTGATTGCGGCCATTGCGCGGAGCCGCAACCTCGGCCCTTTAGTCGTCTACGGGCCGGGTGCGCAGACTTCCTTTGTGGTCTCTATGGCGGACCTGCTACTGAACTCAGTGGGCTCCAAGTTATCCTCGGAATCCATCGAGCGCTTGATTCAGGCGACCTGACCATTGAGAGATTCGCGACCTTGATGGATGGTCAGTCACTCGAACCGCTGTTCAACCTGCTGAAGGAGTGACCATATGTCCGTTGCCGGCGACGTATCCCTGAGAATCTCCCTCGCCCCGGCTGCGTTTCAAGCTGGCCTTCGCCAGCTCACAGACCTGACTACCTCGGCGGGTCGAGCGATGGGTCGGTCGCTGAAGGAACCGATCAACGCCGGTTTGAAGAGTGTGCGCAAAGAGATTGGCGGGATGTTCTCGGACCTGAAGGACGGTCTCAGAACGGTCGGTACCCTCGGCGGCGCGCTGGCGGTGGGCTCGTTCGTCCGCGACGCAGTAGCACTTCAACAGACCTACGGCAGCATGGCTGCTCAGGTGAACAAGGTCGCCGGGAACACTCAGACTTGGCAGACGATTCAGCAGATGGTGCAGGCTGAGATCGAAGTCACTGGCCAGAAGGCTGAGGACTTGAGCGCGACCTTCATGGAGGTGTTCAAGGAGACGGCTTCGGTGGAGCAAGCACGCGCTGCGATGCGTGCAGTCGGCATTGCGGCTACGGCAACCGGTCAGGACATCAACGTGCTGGCACAGGCCACGCAGATCGCGATGACGAAGTTCGGGATCAAGACACCTGAGGAAGCTCTAGCCCGAGTGATCTCTGGCACTGGTGTCGGCGGCAAGCGACTTGAGCAGCTTGGTGGAAGCTTCGAGATGTTGGGTGAAGCTGCGGCTGCGTCGGGCACCACTGGTGGTGAAGCGATGTCGATGATGCTCAACCTCATCACGACCATGGGTGACAAGGCAGAGCCTGGTCTCAATGCGATGTTCCAGTCGATGAAGTCCGGGTCGGGCAAGGTGCTTGCGCTTCAGAAGGCGATGGGGGGAAGCGTCAAGTTCACTGCCGACATGACATCGCTGGATCGAATACGCGCGACGTTCATGAGCGACAAGGGTCGGAAGGCTGCTGAGAAGTTGTTCAAGGCCGATGCCCGCGTGGTCTATGACAAGCTCGCCGAGCCGTTCGACCAGGCATACAAGGACGCGAAGACGGCGGGGCTGAGCAACGCTGCGGCGACCAAGGCTGGCCTCGAGGCATTCGACAAATTCATCCGCCAGGCAGGAACAGCGACTGCGGACTTCGCTCAGATCCAACGTGACGCTGCAGCTCGTATTGAAGACGACCCAGGCAAGAAGCTCGACATGGCAGTTGAGAAGATCCGCCTTGCCTTCGCATCGCCGAAGGTGCTCGGCGCGTTGGACCGATTGGCTGACAAGCTACCTGCGTTCGCAGAGACCGTGATCAAGGTGATCAACATGATCATCGACAACCCATGGGAGACCGTGGCCGTGGTAGTCGGCGGGAAGCTTGCGCTCGCGTTCGGTGGCTCGGTGATCTCAGAGGTCATCGCATCGGGTATGAAGGGGTTGTTCGCCCGGGCTCTCGCTATCCAGGCTGCCAGCGGGGCGGCCTCTGTGGCAACCGCAGGCGCAACCAGTCTGGGAGTAGGCGGAGCCGTAGGGGCGGGCGTAGCGGGCGCAGGGACGGGCGCAGGAGCCATCGCGCTGACAGGTGCCGTGGTTGCCGGTGCAGTGTTGGCCGCGGGCGCAGTCGGCGCGGGTGCTGGAACTCTGGCCTACAAATACGGTGGGATCGAGGATCGGCAGAACAAGGAATTTGATGCGGTGCGCGGAGCCCGCGAGACCTTGATGGACACGAGTTCGGCAAAGACGCCTGCTCAGATCAAAGCGGCGATGCGCAAGCTGGACATTGCCAAGAAGAACCTTGACCAAGGCTCGACCATGAACAGCCTGGTCGGGCTTGTGGCTGCACCGTTCGTGGGGAATGCAAAGCAGGACGTCAAGACCGACATCACCACTGAGACGATTCGGTTGAGGGAAGCGTTGCGCATTCTGAGTGAGGGTGTGAAAGCGACGGGAGAGTCGATGAAGGGAGGGAGTGGTGGTACGAGTCGTGGTCCACTACGCCCAGCCGAGTCGAACCCTGGTGCCCGCCCGGTAGGAGGTTGAGATGGTTGCCCTTGAAACAAGAGACACCACTGATCAGTTCACTGGCACGGGAACATCTCTTGTGGATCAGGAGATCTTCAACCAGTACAAGCCGGCACAGTTCACGGTCGCCAATGTCACCTATGCATTCCCGGTCATCCGCATTCAGGAGACGGGTGGCAACCGACTGATTGAGCGTGAGCGACCATATCGCAATGGTGCCAAGCTGGACGACACTGGAAGCAAGGCCAAGCGGTGGACACTCGAGTGCATGTTCGAGAACTCGATCTCGGATTCTGGTCTCTCGACGATCAACAAGAACGTCCCGCTTTACCCTGACGTGCTCAATGCATTGGTCGCGTTGTTCGACACTCATGAGACGGGGGACCTTGTAGTTCCAACCACTGGCAAGCGGCGAGCGCGTGCCGAAACCTACGGTCGGGTCGAGTCATCTGAGCTGCGCGACTGCGCGATGCTGACTCTGACCTTTGTGGAGGACAACGAGGATTCAGTAGACGCCGCGTCAATCACGGCGGTGACAGCGAACGCGAACGCGCGTCGACTGTCGGAGTCAACTGAGTTCGATGTACAGGCAGCGGGGGCATGGAGCGGAAGCCTTGCGGACCTCTCACAGTTCGTGGCCGACCTCGAAGGTCTGGCCAATGCACCTGGTGAGTATCAGCAGACGCTTCGTCAATCTGCCAAGAAGATTCAAGGCGATGTTGAGCGAGCCAAGCAGGCATTCCAACGCCCAGGTCGACAGGGCCGCGACCTGATGAACGATCCATCGAACAGCCGAGCAGAGCGTAAGATGGTGCAGCAGCAGGAGATTGCGGCGAGAGCTGCGAACAACGCACGCAAGGGACGACCGAAGATCGTGCAGGTCGTATTCAGAGACCCGATGTCGTTGTTCAAGATCTCGGTCATCGTCGGTCAGGACTTCGACGAGCTGATCGTGATCAATCCTCAGATCGATCCGTTCGGATTTATCGCGGGTACAGCGGTCAACATCTATGCAACACAGGAGCTATTGAATGGCCAGCGCCAGACCGCGTGACACGGTAAGGGTCGAAGTCGTCTCGTCCTCCAATGGTCAGGCGGGCGGCGCGTTGGACAACTTCACCACGCTGGAGATCACCAACGACATCACGATGCCGAACGAGGCAATGTTCGAGGTCGGTGATGACATCTCCTGGTCGAGGCTCGGCGATGTGTTCGCACTCGGGACTCAGTTCATGGTCTTCGTCAACGACGTGAAGCGCCTGACTGGTCGGGTCGAGATGAACAATGCGCCGTTCGACGTGGGAGCGGGTGCGGTCATACGCTTTGCGGTTCGCACGAAGTTGTCAGATGCGATGTTCGCGAGTGCGTTGCAGAGCACTCAGGTCAAGAACGTTTCGATTCAAGACTTCATCTTGAAGCTGTACGCACCACTCGGGTACGAGAAGAAGCATTTTGACTTTGCACAGCAAGCGTCGCGGAATCTGCTCACCGGGGTGGACGGGAACACAGGCGAGACCGCGAAGGATCTTGAGGCAATCAAACTCGAAGAGGCTCGGGTCAATCCTCCCGAGTCGATCTACGCAGCGGCCGACCGGCATCTTCGCCGGCATGGACTCATGCATTGGGATTCACCAGATGGTCGCATTGTGGTCGGTGCTCCGAACGACTCTCAGGATCCGACCTTCAAGTTCAACTTGTTCCGCACACTCGCGTCAGGTGACCCGAACACGAACAACGTCCTTTCAGGATCGCGCACACGCGACTGGTCTGGTGTGCCTGGACGGCTTGCAGTCTACGGTCGTGGTGGCAAGCGCGACTTCACCAAGTCAAGTGTGTCGGCAGTGGCCAAGGATGACGAGGTGGTGGCTGCGGGGTTCTATCGCCCGGTGTTCATCTTGGCGGAAGGCATACGCACTCAAGCTCTCGCTCAGGCGGCAGCGGCTCGTGAACTCAGTGCGAGGTCCAAGCGCAAGGACAGCTATCAGATCGAGGTCGACGGGTTGTCCTATTGGACGGGATCTCAGGTCATCCAGTACGCGACTGACACCGTGGCTCAGATCAACTCTGACGTAGCAGGCGGAACAACCGACCCTTACTATGTCCACTCGGTGACGATGACGCGCAGCGCCGCAGGCGGCGACACAACGCAGCTCAACATGGTAAAGCGCGGGCTCTGGAAGCTCGCGTGAGGATGGCTCTATGAAGTTCGGCGGCACACTTGGTAGAACACCCGGAGCCAGTGAACTTGGGGGCGGCGCACGCACTGGTGTCGACTCGGATCTCATTGTCCGGTTCAGCACGATCATCAGCTCGTCGATCAGTTCCAAGACGAACGCAGTTCAGCTCAGTCTCGCTGGGATAGCGGGGCTCGACTACGACGCGGGGACAAGCGATCCCTCGGACACGATCAACGCTGAGACCATCGACAACGCCGAACAGTTCGCATCGCCTGGCATGGTCGGTCGGCCGTTACCTCCGCGGACGATTGGCGGTGTTGAGCAGCACATGGATGTGATCGCCATCGCGACGGCTGACGGTCTGGTGCCGATTGCCTATCGTGACTTGCGCTTGAAGATGGGACCGGGCGCACCAGGCGCGGGTGTGCTTGCGTTCGTCGGGTACGGTGGAGGCTTCTTGTCGCAGACTCCTGTCCCGTTGAGCGGTGACCCTGCAGGTGGTGGCACGGTGCAGGCGCTTTACTGTCCCTTCGACTTCGACGGGAACGGCATCGCTCAGAAGGCTCACACGATTCTGCTCGACCCGACTCCGGGCAACGAGTCCCTGATGTTGGTACACGCCGACGGCATGGCGATCACCATGTTTCAGAACTCGCTCGTGATGAAGAACGCTGCGGGTGATGCAACACTCAGGCTCGATGACGATGGAATCACGATGACGGCTGTGCGCATAGTGCTGTCAGGTGGCGTCGTTGTCGGTGAGCCAGCGCTTGCGGTACCGATGCTTGCTGGCGCGGCGTCACCACCTAGCTCCAAGCTGTGGGTGAGTCCGTGACGATGGTCGCTGGCACGGTGACCGTGACAGGAGGCATCGCATCGGGTGCCGGGTTCGCCCGTCAGATGTACGATGTCCTCGAGGCCGGTACCGACTTTCAAGGTGTCGTTGGTCCAGGGCTGCAGGCGGCGAAGTCTCAGCTCGCGGTGTTGGCGAATGCCGCGGCAACCTTGGTGTCCTACGTGCAGACGAACGCTCAGGTGAGCACGACCGACTCGGGGACCACGCCGATTGCCTGGACAGGCTCAGGCTCAGGGACGGTGGCCTGATGGCACTGGTAGAAGTTGCGGCAGCGACTGCGATCTTCAACGTACTCGACGCAGGTCAAGACTACGGGGACGCGCAGCCGGCGCAGATCGCACAGGCTCAGGCAGCGTTGCAGAACCTCGCGGACGCTTTCGCGAAGTGCATCCCCCATCTCGTCAGCTTCGGAGTCGTCAGCACCTCCGACACTGTGACGGTCACGGGCGCAGTACCCGCGCCACCACCTGGGACTGCGGGCGCTGTGGCGGGCTCGGGCACCGGGACGCTAGGCGGGCTCGTCCAGGGCGCGGCGGGCGCTTCTACGGGCC
>Ga0315277_10006331_pt1 | contig 15525 bp, 16 predicted proteins | sample YL17G05_15_MG_FD_203695 | JGI IMG/M metagenome (GOLD analysis project Ga0315277, IMG submission 203695) | Sediment microbial communities from Yellowstone Lake, YNP, Wyoming, USA - YL17G05_15 | ecosystem: Environmental > Aquatic > Freshwater > Lake > Sediment | place: USA: Wyoming | collected...
CATGGTGTTTGATCGCGGCATCCAATTCATCATTGGTATACTTGTGGAACGGAAGGTCTGATCCTTCGTTCAAACGGATATTGTGCAGGGGAACCTTTTTCGATTCGTAGGCTCCATGATCGACCACCTTGGTGCCAGCAGGATGAGCCGGGGAGACGAGACCCTTTTCACCATAGGATTCGTCCAAGGCCTGGCGACGATAGATGTCCCAGGCAGATTCTTCAGATAAATCCCGTATACCCTTTTTGACATCAAATGAGGGCTTGTTGCTCATACGATCAGCCGTCTGTTGGGACTTATTGAAATGTTTTTCTGCTGTGGCTTCATCACCCTTCTTTAAGGCTCTTGCCATCTTCCCCACACGCGCTTTGTATACTTTTGTAGCAAGGCCTTGAGAGATTTCATCCAATTGTTCGGATTCTTTCATATCTCGATTGCGTGAGGTTGCCCGGTGGTTCAAGATCGCTCTGGCAATATCCGCCTGGACCCCACAGACATGGGCTTGATGGGCGTTATCTTTCGAGGCCGCCACTTGACCCTTCCTGTTCACGGTTTCCAGGGCCCTGAGTTCATCATTCGTTTTGGAATGATACTTGTGACCTTGGGCTGGACGCCATTCTTCTGTGAGTGCCTTGAAAGTTTTCATGTTATCCCTTCTGATACTGTGTGCCTGCGGCTGCATGGAACCTGGCATGGTCAAACCGTGGGTTCTGTTGAGCAAACACATGGGCGTGATGGTTGGCCAGGGTCTGCCGATCAGTCGCATTAGGGTTGGCCTTAATCAAATCTGCTACCATCTGGAAATCCTTCCGAGACACGGCTTCCTTGAGTTGATTCTTAGCCTTCTTTGGGCCGGATGCAGGTTCAAGATTGTCATGTGACCCCTGGCCATCATCATTCGGCATTGGAGGCGTTCCAGCGATAGGTTTAGGCCAGTTCCACTTTCTACGTTCAGGCTTCCCATAGCGCCAATTGCTGGATGGCTTGAGTAGGGCTTCGTGAATCACAGCCTTGACGGTGTTGAAGGTGTCGGAGTGCTCTTCCTTGACTGGGGTGATCTTCTTCCTCTTCAGATATTCTGCCTGGTGCTTTCCATAGGCTGCGTCACCCTTCTTACCACCAACAAAGTGCCCACGATTGGGTACATAGGTATACTGGGTCAAGGGCTTTAATGTATTTGCTTCTTTGAGCATGGTGTCCTTATTAAGAGGTGGTGCGGGTTTCATAATTTCTCCAAAACTATTATAGGTGATAGACTTGGTATTTGCAATCTTATTGAACTGTAAGGACCCTGTGGTAACCCTGCGCTCCTTAATAATATGTTTACGGCGAGCAAAGGCCAAGGTGGCCTCCTTGCGAGAATTGAAGATCGCCAGGTGACGATACTTCTGATGGTCCGCTTCCTTCTCCTCGGCCGACTTTACAGGTTTCTCTGTTTCCAGAGTTTCCTTAAGGGTCTTGAGTTTACCAGGTTCCTGACCACCGTGAGTATTCTTGATATGTGACGCCACCTGAGTAATCTCCTCTGGGGTGAATCCCTTATTATTGTTTATGACATGCTGAGGGGACACCACGATGCTGTGACGCATCGGAGAGAGTGCCCCGTCTTTATCGAAGTGATGGGGCACGACCCAGGTTTTCCCATTTATCTTGCCACTATAAAATTGTGCACCTTTGGTGCCTGGTTCAAAATAGGGGGCTTTCATTTTCGTCGTATATCCTTGAAGGCCTTCTTGGCCCCTGTCGTAACTTGCCCACCGTTCGTCATGTCATGGGTCTCAGCCGGAAGACCTCCGAGTGCGGGGCCTCCGGTCTCCATGGTATCTACAGCATTCGCTTCTTGGAGACCTTCTTGGGTTTTGTTTCCTTGAAGGACCAGTTGTCTTCCCAACCTATCGATGAAGGTTCTGTAATCAACTTTCTCTTCTTGGCCTTCTTTTTCTTCTTGGAGGGTTCCTGCTCCACCACTTCCGATATCTCCCAGGAGGTCGTAGTCGTCGGGAGCGATTCCTGTGTCGGATAGACTCTCAAATAGCCCGTTCTCCTGATCTCCAATTCTGGTGCCGCCTGGGGCATCGGTGAGGTGTTGCTTTCCGTGAACCAGGCTGTCAGTCTCTTCCAAAAGGTCTGGGTAGTCGTAGGCATCGTCATGTTCCTCCGTAAATAGTGCATCGAATTCCTCGTTGATACTCTTTTTCTTTTTAGGTGCTGCTTTCTCTTTGGCCTCTTTTTCTTTGTCTTTCATGGACTTCGGGAGCGTCAAGGCCTTCTTCTTCTCAATCAACTTCCCATTCAGGGCAAAGTGACTGATGCTTCCATTCTTACCATATCGACCTTTACCATAATAGGACAGACCCAACTTACGGGCATCTTCGGCTGTGGCACTGTCTTTGGTTGGGGGTACCTGAGACTTCTGTTGAGCCTTGTTTCCCACCGGTTGCTTGGCCAACTTACTCAGGTTCTTGTAGACCCATTCCTGGGCCACAGGATGCACCGGCGGCGTCTGTGCAAACTTCTTGACCGTCTTATGTAGGTCCTCCAGTTCAGAAGTCTTCTGGCCCTGGATCTCAGGGTCGGCATTATGACGCAAATCTTCATCGTTATTGAATTCGTGATAATGTTCTCCACCAAACATCTTTGACAGTGCGACCCGAGCATCCTGGGCCTTGCGCCACTTTTCGGCTCGTTGTTTCTCAGGGATCATGCGGCCGCCAGATTGTCCTCGCTCAACATTGCGATTGCGTGAGACATTATCAGCGGCATCCACAAACACCATCTTGTTCTCGTAGCCGAGACCATCCAGGAGATCCTTGATCTTCTTGGTCTGAGCCGCATTGGCACTCGAATGATTGATAATCAACCCATTGCGTCCTTGTAGGGCCAGGCGCTGTCGAAGTTCCTTGATCGACTTGGCCTTCTGAGGTCCTTCACCTTTGGCCTTTCCATGATCGGACAGGTGCTTTAGTGCGGTCTCCGCATCCACTTCAGTCAGGCCGTGCCCCTGTAGTGCCTTCTTGAGCACAAAGTCTTTACCTGAACCTGGGGCCCCGGCCAAATGAATGGCCTTGAAGATCCCAGCATCATGGACATGCTCGGTGAGATAGTCCAACATGTCGGCATGCACCTGATCGGCGAGATAGTCCACTGATTCTTTCAGTTGAGTACAGACACAAGGAGATTGACTATGAGTACCCCATGAATGATACTTTGTCTCGTACCCTGTTCCATCACAATCTTTACACTTGGGATTAGGTTTTTGTGTGTAGGACACAGGAAACTTTCCCCTTTTTTCTGGCATCTGGTCCATATAATCTTCTTTCACATGGGAATCGCGTTCCTCTTGGTCATACTTGCGGTGTTGTTCGTCTTTCGATGGTGTGGGAGCAGATTTCGTTTTGAGGGTGGCCCACTTGGTGTTCAATGGGAATGGTTTCTTGACTTCTTCGTTCACGGTCTGCCCCTTTCGCACATCGTCATAGAGTTCTTTGGCATGGGCATGTGAAACTGTAGGTGCGACACCCTGCTTAAAGCGATGAAAGTTTCCTGCTTTGGCATGTTCGCGCATCTTGCTGGCCGACATTCCTTCTACTCCTTTGGCATCGGGGTCCCTGTGGCCGGCTGAATGGACCGTAATGCTCTTGAAATGATACCCATGACCTTCTTTATCGAAGTGTCCGTTATATTTATGTAATGAGTCATGGAATTCCTTGACCCGATCTGATCCCACGACCACATGGAGATGCTTGGTGCCGGCTTTATGGAGCAGGGCAGCATGATGAAAAATTGTCGGATGTTTGGGGGACGAGGTGGTGACATGCGTACCTGGGAAGGCATGCTTGGCGTGCTTCAACTTATCGCCTGGGCTCAGAGGATTCTTCTCGGAATCATGGGAATGGCTCAGGACCACATGGTGATCGGCATGATGTTCCTGGGCCACTTCATGGACCTTGTGAACGAGTTTGGAGTGGCCCGAGGTCGGGGGATTCATGCGACCGAATGTCAGAACACTATGTTTCTCAACGGATTCTGTCAGAGTCCTGAAGGATTCCACCACAGACTTGGTAAAGGACTTGGGGTACTCTTGGGTCGCCTTGAGTAATTCAGGAAAGTTTACACTCATTTTATACACTGGCACCTCAGCATGAGGGTCCATGTTCAGGAGCGCGAGCCATCGGTGGTGACCGTCACATATGATGTAATCAGCAGAAACAATGATGGGTTGATTGAGGTCTTTACGGTCCAGGGTCAGGAAATGCTCAACTTTGGACTTATTGAAGTGCCCCTGAGAAGGGGTCAGATGATTTGCGGGTAGATGGGTCTGGATGCAATGGATGTTCTTATTCTTCTGCATCCAATGGAGATAGTCTCGAACGTCGGCTGTTTTCACCTGGGGGAGTGAGGAGCGATCAATGTTCAATGAGTATTTGGGCACAAAGAGTTCAGATAACATGAATCCCCTCTACAGAGATGAATTGTATCTCCTATTTATGCGTTTAGAGTTCTGCGGCATAATCGGAGCAGACCCCGACCACGTGCTCCTCCTTCAGATACCCTGGGATTGATTCCCTCCTCATGAATGTCTCTGGCAACACCACGACGGCCCTGGGGGACGGGGGTGTCTTGCCAGGGTAACACCAGACAAAGCCATCAGAAGTCAGGGTGTAATCATCCACATGATGAAAGAAGAACCGAACGCCAGGCGCCAATTCTAGGATTATCTGGATCGCCATGGCGTTCTTGCAATGTACCCACAGGTGCGGATCACGCTCCTTGAGGAATACGGTGGAGATAGGGATGGCCGCAGACAAATCATGCCCCAACCACAGGCGTCCATCGCCCCCCCATACATCCAGTTCCACATCATACCCCAAGGCCAGAGCAATATCAATGTACCCTGGGGTGTTCTCGCGGCTCGGTTGAGGACCGGTAATATTACCACGGTGGGCTATGAGTATCATGCTGGTTTCTGACACCTCACCCAAATCCATTGCGGATGCAGGTCATGACAAGGTTCTGTGAAGATATGGTCAAAGCCTATAAATCCATGATCTTCGATATCTTTTTGAAGGTCTGCCACCTTCTCCACGCGCACATCTGGATTGTCTGTAGGGTCAAACTCGGCAAAGTAATCGACTGAGTGATTATGCCCAGGACCAAATCCCATCTGAAAACAGAAGAATCCGCCTGGGCGCAAGATACGGTAGAATTCCTTATACAAGTCAAGGCGCCATTGGCGCGCTGAGATATGCTGCATACAGATCAACGAAAAGACCACATCATAGGTTTCATTCTTCACCTGGGGAAGAGAATGTCCATCGGTCAGGTAGAGGGTGGGTACTGGGACACCTGAGGCACCCAGGTTCAACGGGACCTTGGAAAGAATTCCTGGTGAACGATCTGCGCCGTCGATCTGGCGGAAGTAGTTACGAAACTTGATGAGGTTGCGACCGGGTCCACAGCCATACTCCAGGGCTAATTTTCCCTGCATGATGGGCACACCACGGAACAGGAGTTCCTCATTCTTATCGGCATTGTGTTCATTGTACCATCCCACCACAGGCTCCTTGTTCTCTAAGGACCACATGGCCGCCTCTCGTTCAAGTAACTGTTGAAAATGCTCGACAGGCGCGCCTCCTGGCATAGGTAATGTTGGAACTTCGGATGTCTGTCTCAATGGATGCCCAGCGGTGCTATAGATAAATGATGCTCCCATAATTAGTCCCTCCAGTATACGATGTCAATTTCCGAATTGTCTTGATGCACATAATCTACCCGCTGATTGAACCCCTTACTCTCAAGGAAGGCCTTCATGGATTCATAGGTGTTGTCTACATCAGTTATATAGACAGGCACTTGATAGGTCGTTTCACAACGGCCACCTTTAAGGGTCTGAATACGATCTCCCAAACTCTTCAACGCCAAGAGGTCATTCCCCTGGCAATCGGACCACATATAGTCAATATGATCGATGTTATAGAGATCCAAGAGTGTGCAAAAATTGATCGTGTGTACGGTGATCTGACCAGTCATTCCCTTTTGGTACTGCCAATGTTTGGCTAATGGAGTTGAAAGTAGATCAGGATGCAAAGGATAGAGACTGTTGATGCCGCGTTCATGTTCCATGATATTGAAGGTCCTGATAGCATCAGTGGTATCGATAGCAAAAGGCCAGAGGACCACTCGCATATCATGCTGAAAACGTCTGACAAGATGGGCAAACAGTACAGGGTCAGGTTCAGCCGCATAGAGTCTATCGGGGTTGTGCGCCGCCAATAGTTTTGCTGTATCGTCACCGTTGTTGGCACCAAGTTCTACCACAATTTTCATAATCACTCCTTTATTTTCTAAAAAAACGAATGTCAGGCTCTGTAAAATGGCCTGTGGTACTGTCTACAGCAATATCAAACCCATGATCGAGGAGCCATGCAGGCACCACAGAGCGTTGTCCATAGCGGCGAATACGACCACCCTTGACTTGGTCGACTCGATTACCCAGGCTCTCAAGGATCATCTCTTCTCTGAATGGGGCATCCACATGCAGATAATCGATATCAAAGACTGAGTACAAATACATGAAGGTATCGAGGCGGATCGTCCAGGTCATGGTGAACTTCGATCCCGCGGCACCGAACATCGGGGGATCCAATGTACTCTGTCCATCAGACTTATGGAACAACGGTTCCTGGTTGTCCCCGATATCTACCGCAAACGGGAGCACCGTCAACCGAGGAAACTCTGCGGCCTTCTGAAGTAACTCCCTGAACTGTTGAGATTCAGGTTCAAACGCAAACACCTTAGCCTCAGAGTCCGTCAGGAACTTGAAGGTCTCTGTCCCTGTATAGGCCCCCACATCGACAATGTTACCCATGATTACCTCTTGATGATCCAGTAACGGCGTTGTCCCTGTCGGAAATGTCCACTGTTTGTTTCAGCCCAGTTATAATAATGAGTGCCGCATTCAGAGCCAGGTGGAACATTCAATTCAGGCACATCATACCGGTCCCATGTGGCACCTAGCGTAGTAACATGCTCCTGGAAGTTATTGGCCGACATCACCGTCCCAATTCGGTTCACCGCATGGTCATACTGATCCATCTCGTCCTTCTTCTGCTCATAGGTAGGATCTGCAAGATCAATGATCTCCGTCTCAAGGCATAGAATAGGTGCCACCTTCAGACAACAGGCCACATCCTGCTTCCAGTTATTCAGGTGATAGAGTAGCCCCCAATGCACAATCAGGTCAAAACGTCCAGGTACCGTCCATTCGGTATCATGGTCCACTAGGTAGGCTTCATATCCATCCTCTTTTAAGAAGTCTACAAAGAATTGACGACCATCAGTAAACGCAACCTCAGCACCCAATTGTCGAATCAGGCGTCCGTTGTTGCCATGACCACAGCCTACGTCAAGGACGCGCTTGCCTGGGAACCAATCGGTACCCAATACTTTAGCGAGCATATCGACCCTCGCCTTATTCCACTCATTGCATGACGGATGATGAAAATATTCTTCTCTTCCCATGATTAGATCCCCTCATATGTGGTGATATTATACTTGGTAGTGGCCCAAGGATACCAGTCAATCTCTGGCAAACTTGGTGTGTAGGTGGCAACTTCAGGTCCGTTATTGTTCAGCACATGCCCCCACTTTTTCTGGTAGTATGCTTGAGCGCGAAGTAATGTCTTGTTTCTGTCGCGGCCGTCTTCAGGCTGAATGCGTTCCATGTGCCAATGAACATTTTCATAGTCAGGATCAATGGACTTGCTCTGGAGTTCTGTACGAATCGCCTGGCGAATCCCGATAGAGTTATGCACAAACCCCCAGTCATGGGTATCCTCAATGCTCATTCGGTTCTTATCATACCCTGAATGGTAAACTCGCTTCATGAAGTCAGCATCACCGCAATACGGCGAACAGAATCTCTCATCCCAGTACCCTGACTTTCTCAGGACATCCAGTGTTATATAGTAGAACTGATCGCCTGCTGGTCCCCAAATGAAATCATACTGCTTGCGCCACTCTCTCAACCATGTGGCAAACTCAGGGTGAATAAATGTGTCATCCTGGATGCAAGCAATGTCTGTGGTATGCTGCAAGGCTTTGAGAAACACACTGTTCCAACTTCGTGCATTCCACAGATTTGATTCGTCGGTATTCAGGCTGTTGACTACCACCTGATCGGTATAACTCTTAGATTCTTCTGTGAGTTGTACCACAGAATGATTCGACATGATATTGGAACGAATACCTTGACGCCCCAATTCAGTGATAAGCCGATTGAGTGCCACAGGTCGATTGAATGTCAGAATCCATAATGATACATTACTCATTGATAAGCCCCCATGTTTGAATCGCTGCGTCATATTCGCTACCATATGTATGATCGATGGCCTGGCGCATGGCGCGGCCTCCTGCCAAGGTTCCTCCTGGATGTCCATGCAGGGCGCCCCCGACATTCGCTAGGTAATTGTTTCCAACAGTCTTGGTGATATGATTGACATTGCCTGGGTGCATACCACACGACAAGGTCGGCACGACATTATGCTCACCCAGAAGTTCCATGACCGAGTGCAATTCCACCGTATCGGCATTCATGTATCCACCGTACATTCCTGCATGGATAGAATCAACGCCGCAGAGGGCCGCCAATTGACACATAGCAAACCATGACAGACCAAAGGCATTGCCGGGGTGAGTAATCACCTTGTCTCCGCTCTTTTGATAATGAAGGAACAAGGGAAGATTCAGGCGCCGAATCGTATGATAGACCCCTAGACCACTCCAGAAATTGATATGAAGTCCAGAGGCTCCCTCATCGGCCAGGTACTTGACTCGTGGCTCGATGACATGGGGGTCACCATTGATCGCAAAACAATACACCACTTTACGCCCACAGTTTTGTATATACTTGGAAATCAGTGGTACCCGATCTTGTAGACTACAGAATGCAGGGTTAGAAAGAATTTCATCTTCCTTGATGAAGTCCACTCCCCCATCGACCATTTCCTTCACCATGTCAAGTAACTGGGGCGGTCGCAGCCCAGTCTTGGGCTTCACAATGCCGCCAAACAACGGCTTATTGTACTGCCCTGTGATTTCACGCATACCACTGAGGCCATAATAGGGTTCCTGAAAGTGATCCTTTACTGAAGCAGGAAACGTAAAACTGTTGATACGGGATCGAGTGATATGGGAGATATCAGCCTGACCGCCGAGGACTTGGCACATCAGGTGCGAGATACCGTCACCGTCCCAATCAGTATTGACCACAGGGAATGCAATAGTGACGAATCCCCGCTTTCTATCCTTGAGGCAACCCTTGGGTGTATCCACACGACAGGAATGCTCCTCAAAGAGTGCATCAGTCTCCCAGGCATTGCGAACATTGGGATTACCCACGCTCTGCCCTATTGAAAGATCATAGGCAGCCTTTTCAAGACTGATCGTACTTTCAAGAACATAGTGGACAAACACATATTTTTCAGGATCGAGGTTGCCTGAGAAATAATCATCTGTAGGTCGAAAAATGTTAAACATTATACTTATCTCCTATGATGGAGGGCACTTTCACGACCACAATGGTACTCTTTTCATGTACGATGCAATCACTCACTTCATCCTTCTCGAAAATGAAGATGTCTCCAGGGACCAACATGCGGCCATTGCAGGTCATCGACCCACTCACAAAGACATTCATTTCCTCAACAAGGTGATGATAGTGTAATGGTATATAGGCTCCCTTTTCGTGCGTCATCAGGGAAATTTCAAACTCTTTCGTCCGAATCAACACAGGCTCAAAGTCACCGATAAACCATCCGTTTTTGAAACGCTCAATTCGATCCATTCTCATGTGTGATGCTCCCGAAGGTAGTAGGTCAAGTCCTCTGGTGTACCCAGGGACCACATTTTCTGAACTTGCTTGACACGAATCTTGGCCCCATTCTGAATGGCTTCATTATACACAGGGCAAACGTAGAATTCATTATTCACTCGAATGTTCTTACGAATCATCTGATCGGCACAATTCACAAAGTCTGCGCCATGTGTCCAATAATACAGTCCCACGGTCGCCTGGTCCGAAATAACTTTCTTCTCGGCCACTTCACTGACAAATCCCTCCTCATCGACCTTGGCAAACGAATACTGAGGATGCACCGACTTGAAGGTGATAATTCCACCCGCAATACCATCGGCAGAAAACGCATAGAGGCATTCATTAGAATTCCACTCGACACACTGATCGGAATTGGCAATAAGGATGGGATTCTCATTGTTGATAAGGTGTCTCGCTAGTAATACTGTACACGCTGCACCTTCGGTCACCCCATCGGCTTGCACGATATCGCAACCGGGAGCAATCATGTTGAGCATGTATTTAAGTTGATACCTCTCATAATGCTCACGTTGGACTATGAATATGTAGTGTGATTCGATGTTGAGGCTTTCTTTGACGACCTGGATCATGGGGCGTCCATTGACCTCAATCAAAGGCTTAGGAAAGGTGTAGCCGGCAACAGAAAACCGTGAGCCGTGGCCGGCCATCGGCACGATCACATTCAATTTCTTGTCGCGCCATGGAATCGTGCTATGCACAATACCTTTGAAGTAGTCGGCAATTGATTCGCCCAGTTCATATGTAACATCTGAGGGATTGCATACTGGAATCAAGTGGGCACCTGACGCTATTGCACCCTCACGACCAATATGGGAATCTTCCACCACTACGGTATTCTTCACATCAGTCCGTAGTGCAATCATACACTTCCAATACATCTCAGGGAATGGTTTTGGATGCTTGACCTCTTCATTGGAGACAAAGAAATCCACTTGTTCGATAACCCCTAGGCGGCTGAGTGCCATCACTAAAGTCTGACGGACACTATTTGAGGCCACGGCAATCTGAATATCATTCATCTTGATATTATCAAAGATTTCCTGTAGTTTATGATTAGACTGAATGCCCTCATAATATTCAACGGTGTAGTGTTGTTTGGCTTTCCATACTCGATCATATGATGTAGCAGGAAGACCCTTTTCTGAGGAGAGCAGCAATAGTTTCTTGGTAGTGGGTAAACCATCATACTTTGAGAGGTGCTCCTCCCAAGAGATCACAAAGCGTTCATCCACATCACGCAGGGCAGCATTGAGCGCCTTGAAATGTATCTCCCGCGAGTCTATCAACACTCCATCAAGATCAAATATCACCAGTTTATTTTTCATCGGTTATCCCTATGTGCCTTATTGTGCCGAACGATGGCACCAGAGTTACACTTTATCACGGCCATGTTTCTCATTCTCAGACTCCACTCTACATCTTCCGGTGATCCAGGGGGCATGGCTTCATTGAATGGATGGGCTAAGAGAAGTTGTCGCTTGACCAGAAAATATCCACCACTGATATATTGAAACTTTGTAAATGTCCAGTTGTCATAGGGTATCGAGTAGTACCTGGGGTAGATCGTATGATCCCATATGACCCAATCGGTCGAATGTCTTTTCCCATTCAAGAGGAGTTGTGGATTTGAGCACACATCCCAATCATATCCAAACTTCTCATAGGACTCATACCATCCAGGATCGAAGACATAGTAATCATGCAACAGCACCAAGGTCTCATACTTGGCATGGAGGGCCACCGCATTTTTCTTGGTGGTAATCCACTCTGGTCCATCCATAATCATCACTTCATACTGTGGAATGGACAAGGCATCAATCGAGGCAATCACTTCTGCCAATCGATCTGGACGAGGGTGTGTGGTACAAATTCCGAATGTCAGGTTCATGCAATCACCTTCAAAATATCCTCAACAGTATGTTGGATCAAATGAGAAGCCAGAACGTAATACTGGCCTGTAATACAATCAGCACTAGGCGCACCCTTGAAGTGCCGCAGGTACTCTTCCAGTTCATAGGGTGTCGTATAGGTCTTTCCATAGTCCTGCATGGTCTCGGCGCCGGCGATCTTGCGAGCCACCCAGGGAGTCATGTTCAACATCGATTCAAGCAGGACCAAACCAAACCCCTCGGTTGTGCTATTCAGTATATAGAGGTCGGAATCCTTGAGGGCTGACAACATATCCTCCCGGTTCTCAAGTAGATAGGGCTTGACAAATTCGGAAGCCTGTGGCATCAAACCATGGCGATTATCATAACCTGTCAGGACCAGAGTCACATCAGTTCGGCGAATCGAATTGAATATCTCAACCAGTTCACCAAAGCCTTTGTTAGGCCAGTAACCACCGGAGGATAAAAACATATACTGGGTCTTGATGTCCATACGATCACGAAACCCAGGCTCTCCAATAGAAGAATGTCTGACGATCCCATGCCGCACCTTTACCGATTTTGATTGCACCGCAAACTTTTCCACATGGCGCCAGTCGGCAATCGTGCTGCATCCGATATACGAGGAGTTCTCTAGACCCTTGAGACAAACTGGGGACTCAGAAGGAAGGATCAGCAAGTAAAGGACAGGCCCACCGAGTTGTGGGTTGTTTGCGTTCATCAGGACAAAATTCTGCATACTCACATCCCCACCATGCACGACAATCAGGTCCCAATATTGAGCAAGAATCTGTGGATCACTCGTCACATGCACACCATTCAGGTCCCCCTGGTGTTCACCAGCAAGGACCGCAACGAGGTGCCCTCGATATAATGTCTCTTCGGCCATGTTACGTACATAGGTTTCAGACCCTCCTGGAAAGGGGGCATAGCGGTGGACCACATAGAGAATTCTCATGAGCGATACTTCCTTTCGACCATCTCGCGGATCTCAGGTACTCGATCCCATTGGTGCACGATGGCATACGGTACTCCCCCAGGAGTTTCCACCTTCTCGGTAATGGTGTTATACTGTGGAGCAGGTTCGGTGTGGAACGGTGCAAACTCCTTGATCTTATTGGGGTCCATCATCGTGCCGAGTTGCGCGGCCCAGCCATCTCTATGGTTAGAAAAATGCCCACAGTCACGATAGGCTTGGGTATCCAGTAGAAGATTCAACGCAGCTTGATCGGGACCCCCACCGCCAGGCACATGCTGAATCGTCCCATGTGACATGAGCCAGATGGTCTTACAGAGGCCCATGAATGTGTGGTGCTCGCCAGCCAAGACGCCACAGTTGTAAATATTGTTCTTCTTGTGGGACTCATACATGATATCCCCAAATGATAACTTGAGATTATTGGCACCCCACGGCTCATTCTGATAATCAATACCTTCGGATGAAAGGACCATCCTGATTGGGGAGGTTGAGGGGCAACGCGCGGTGATATAGTCAGAGGGATTGGATTGGAAGATCACATCACGGATATCCGTGGCAAACACATAGCGCACAGGTTGGGTGAATTGGGTCAGAAAGAACCAGGTATGGAGAAATCGCTCGACGACAATCGAAAAGTCTTTGACTGGGTAGGACAGATTTCCCTGAGGGTCCTTGGCGAATGAGACCACGAGGTACCCACGATTTGTGAGTTCAGCCGCGGTGGCCGCGTCCATATTATACGCGAGAACAACCTTATGCCCTGTGAATTCCGAACGATCTAATGAATTCACCCAATACTGGATCTGTTCCCAACGATAGCCTGTGCAGGCTGCAATCACCATATCACGCATCATGACTCCATACTATAAAGGTAGGTTGAGTTGTTCTCCTACTATGTATACCACTTCTTCTTGAGGGGCCGTGGCTTCGGACTCGACCCAAAGGTCTCGGGCATACTTATCCCAGGCATCTATCATCTCTTGTGTCTTGTCGCATCCCCCAAATTTCATCTTACTTCGTCCAGTTCTTCGTGGCCGTAAAGTTCTGGTGTGAGAAGGACAGACGGTCAACGAGTTTTACCGCATTACCGATATGGTCCACAGCCACGAATCCTTCATCCCCGGCCACCGCATACCCATCAGCCGTCTTGTAGAACTTATGGGTGCCTTGGACCGTTTGCAATTTATTCACAATCATCATTTTAGCATAAACCAGCTGGTTTTGCAAGTCAAAAATTTGTTTAAGGTCAGCCGCGTGGTTTCTCAGGAACCCGAGAACCTCGGTCTTCTCTTGGGTACGCTTGCGCTTCGTCTCAGGCTGCTTGGCTTCCCCAATCGCTTTGGTCATCTTTGCGTCCATCCATCGAAGCAGTTCATTGGTATGGGCTGTGGTATTGGTGATCGCCTCGCCCTCACGGACCTTGGAGTTATTGAAAATCTTGATGGGTTCACGAAATGTCGCATTCAGGGCAATCTGGTTGAGGACCTTGTTGTTGATGTTATGGAAAAATCCTGCGGCCTTCTCAAGAACTCCCAGAAGATGCTGGGACTCTTCCACGGTAAACGACACGGTACCAGATTGATCGACCAGACTGGCATCTCGAAACCAGACATCCTTGGTGTGCTTCAGGCGTCCAATGTCCACGGTATAGTTGGCCTTGAGGTTGCTCATACTACTACCATGATAGGAGGTATGAAACACAATGCCTAACTGTGCCTTATGTATGCGTTCCACTAATTGTGTCTGACTCAAGGGAATCGCATAGGTGATCGTATTGGGAGTAAAGGTGATATACTTTTGCCCCTCAATCGTCTTGGTCACCACATCCCCTTTGGTAAACATGAGTTCACCCTGTAGGATGCCGGTGATGCCTAGTTTTGAAAGATAGAACAGACAAGTCTTCAGTTTAGCATTCAGACCCTCGGAAGGATGGTTCGCGTCAATATCCTTCTCGGTGTAGTTTAACTTGGCCTCTTTGTTGAAGACACCTTTGGTACCCACAAAGAACTTCCCATTCTCAGGATTAATACCACAGAACACCGCGGGGGCGCCGTCCCACTTGGTCGTGATATTGATGGGCTTCTCGACATGCCCCGATAACATTTCCTTGAGCGAATGAAGGAAATTGAGTGCCTCTTGGGCGCCGGCGGCACCGCGATTCAGGACCTGGTCTTCCAGGTGCTCCAGGTGCACATTCTTGCCTTCTTTGGCTTCAGTGATATGAGTCTTGAAGGGAACCATTATGCGTCCATTCCTAGGGTTTCGGTGAAGGCGTTGGTTGAACTTTTACCACGAAGACCAACCCAGTTTTTATATTCTTGAGCATAATTAACAGAACTATAAAAATGATAGACCACAGTCTTTCCTTGTTTTTTTGCCACAGCATAGGCAATAGCCTTCTCACAGAGGACCATATCATAAAACATCTGATAGAAATTATACTTGGTTGTTGATTCTTGTTTCGCCGCATCTATCAGGATCTTCTCACAGGACACAGAAAAATTCCCAAACACAGGTTGAATGTCTTTGTCAGTTCTCAAGGCAACCTTCATAAACGCCAAGATCGTAGCGATATCCTTGAGACCCACAGCGGGGGAGGTCAGTTCTGTCTTTGCGGTGACAGAGGCGAACTTCGTCTTGGTTTGCGCCAGGGCATCTTTTAGAAATTTTAATGTTGTAACTCCTGGTGGTAGGTAGCGAGCACGAATTACCTGTTCCGTGGCCTGTCCTGTAGACTGCTCATTCAGGAGATTTCCTACGGC
>Ga0315277_10006333_pt1 | contig 15522 bp, 10 predicted proteins | sample YL17G05_15_MG_FD_203695 | JGI IMG/M metagenome (GOLD analysis project Ga0315277, IMG submission 203695) | Sediment microbial communities from Yellowstone Lake, YNP, Wyoming, USA - YL17G05_15 | ecosystem: Environmental > Aquatic > Freshwater > Lake > Sediment | place: USA: Wyoming | collected...
TTGATCTTAACCCATTCTTCCTTGGGCTTTAGGATAATGGCCTGAGCTCTCGATACTAGTTCCATTCCTTCCTCCTTCTTGAAGTTTTCAAGGCATTTATACCTTTTTTAGACGAACCCTGTCAACCCATCGACACTCATGGAAGCCATGAGTGCTGCAAGGCTGCTCCCCGGCCCTCCCGCTTCGCATCGCTCGACCTCGTAGAGAAATCTTGGAGGCGCGGGCCGGACTCGAACCGGCGAATCGAGGTTTTGCAGACCTCTCCCTTAGCCGCTTGGGTACCGCGCCATATTCATGAAACAAACTGGAGCGGGCGATGGGACTTGAACCCACGACCTTCTGCATGGCAAGCAGACGTTCTACCACTGAACTACGCCCGCTCTCGATTGGACTTCATGGGAAGTACCGGCTTAAACTAACAAAAACGGCCCATCCTGTCAACCCTTCGACTCCCCGGCATTCATGCCGGGGCTTGCTCAGGGTTAACCCTGAGCCTCGCTTCTCGTCCCCGCCTTGAAAGGCGGGGCTAAGCGTCGGCGAACGGGTCAAGGTCGTGAACGGGCGCCAACGGACGAGCGGAAGCGTAAAACCGAGACCCCGGCTATTTCTCCGCCGACCCCTCCCGCGTCTGGACTTCGGTCCCGGGCCGGATGACGTCCTTTGCGGACAGAACCTTGACGGTCGCGGTCGTCGGGCCGACGTCGATGACGACCATGCTGGCGATAGGCCGGCGGGGAACGTCTCCCTGGACGCGTTGGAAGGCGACGAGCTGCTGGCCGACCGCCAGGCCGTTCTCTGTCCCCAGGTTGATGAGAGCCCAGTATCCGGTCGCGGCCTCCTCCAGGGTGTCAACCAGGAAGACGACGCGGCCGCTCACGCCTTCGCCTTCGGCAGGGGCGGAACTGTAGCCCAGATCCTGGCCCATGACGATGTCCCCTCCCGGGAATGGGACCAGGTAAAAGCCGACCATGACCTGCCCGCAGGACTTTTCGAGACGGACGGTCGCCCGGCTCTCCTCGACGTCAACCACGCACGCTTGGCTACGCTTGAAGCCGAGCGTTCCCAGGTTGGAGCCGGAGACGGGATCGACGACATCGGAGCCGGCTTCCACGATCAGGAACCGCTGATCGACCTGGATCCCATCCTTTGAGCCCCGGTTGATGAAGCAGAGGTCGGAGTCGGTCAGCAGGACTTTCTCCCCGCCCAATTCGGCCGCCAGGATCTTGATCTCGGGGCGCGTGGGGCCGAGGATAAAAAAGGAACAGAAGAGGTCCGAGTGGCTGATGAGCTTGAATATTTTTTGCTCGCGCCTCGCCCTCTCGATCGGGCTTTCCTGCCCGGAGCCGGCCGGGACGACCGACAAGGCCAGGATCAGGATCGCCGCGGCAAGGCCCAGGGTTGAATAGAAGGCCGTCCCTTTTTTCATGGTCTTACCTCTTTCGCGGAATTGGCATTCGCACCGTTAGGATCATTATAATTTTGTCCCCGTGCCTCTGTCAAGAAAATCAAGATCAGGGTCAAACCTACACTTTACACTTTTTATAATTCGACGATGCTATTCGATTCCGGCGCTGTTTAAAAGTGCAAAGTGTAGGTTTGACCCCGTAGGTTCGGATTCGGTAGAATACTCCAGGGAGAAAGCTGGATTCATGGGCGGACAACGCAAGAAGACGGTCGTCGGCCTCCTCTTCGGAGGGAGGTCCGCCGAACACGAGGTCTCCCTGAAGTCCGCCGCCGCCGTCGCCGAGCACCTCGACCCGCGGCGATTCAAGATCCTGCCGATCTTCATCGCCAAGGACGGCCGCTGGGGGCAGGCCGATTCCCCCGCCGCCCCGCCGTCCCGGCTCAAGGGCGCGCGCTCGTTTCTGCCCTGGGCGAACAAATCCCTTCCGGCCGCGCTCAAGGCCGACATCTATTTTCCCATCCTTCACGGACCCTACGGCGAGGACGGCACCGTCCAGGGCCTGCTCGAAATGGCCGACGTCCCCTATGTCGGGGCGGGTGTCCTGGCCTCGGCGGCCGGCATGGATAAGGCCGTCATGAAATCCCTGTTCGCCGCACGCGGCCTGCCGATCGTCAACCATATCGTGCTCATGGACGCGGAATGGCGGGAGTCGCCCGGCGCGATCCTGGACCGGATCCGGACCGCCTTTCGTCTCCCCTTGTTCGTCAAGCCGGCCAACCTCGGGTCGAGCGTCGGGATCAGCAAGGTCAAGGATTGGGACGGGACGGCGAAGTCCCTCGCAGCGGCCTTTGCCTACGACCGGAAAATCCTCGTCGAACAGGGCGTCCTTGCCCGCGAGCTCGAATGCAGCGTCCTGGGCAACGACGAGCCGCGGGCGTCGCTCCCGGGCGAGCTCATCCCCCAGCGCGAGTTCTACGACTACGACGACAAATACAACGACGGCCGGACCGAATTCAAGCTGCCGGCCCCGCTTCCGCCTCCGCTGACCGCCGAGGTCCGCCGCCTCTCGATCGAGGCCTTCCGGGCCGTGGACTGCGCCGGGATGGCTCGGGTCGACTTGTTCCTGGAGGACGGCTCGAACCGCCTCTACGTCAACGAGATCAACACGATTCCCGGGTTCACCGCGATCAGCATGTATCCGAGGCTCTGGGAGGCGACCGGCCTCCCCTTCGCGGCCCTGGTCGAGGAGCTCATCCGGCTCGGCTTCGAGCGGCACCGCGCCAAAAAACGGCGGGTGGACAGGCGCTCGCCATGAGGATCCTCGGCATCGATTACGGCGACCGGACGCTGGGCTTGGCCATGACCGACCCGATGGGCATCGCGGCCCACCCTTTCGAGAGCTACCGGCTCAAGGCCAAGGACGAGGACAACCGGCGCTACTTCCGGGACCTGGTCGAGCGCTACGAGATCGGAGAGATCGTCATCGGCATCCCGCTGCGAATGGACGGGAGCTCGGGAACGAGGGCGGAGACGACGCGGGCGTTCGCCGCCTGGCTCGAGGAAACCGTCCATCGTCCCATCGTCTTCTGGGATGAGCGATTGACGACCCAGGAAGCCGTGGCCGTCCTGCGCCGCCAGAACGTCCGGGCCGAATCCCAGAAGGGCCTCAAGGACCAGGTCGCGGCCTCCATCATCCTGGCCGCCTACATCGAGAGCAAGCGTCCCGCCCATGATCCGTAGAGCCTTGGCCGCCCTCCTCCTCCTCGCCCAGGCCGCCGCCTTCTTCGCGGCCGTCTGGGTCATCCGCGGACTCTACGCTCCGCTCCGTTTCCGTACGGATCAGGTCCTGTTCGAGGTCCCGAAGGGAATCGGGGTCGGGGCCGTGGCGGCCCGGCTCAAGAACGAGGGCCTGATCGACCGGACGGGCCCGTTTCTGGCCGCCTACCGGCTCTTCTACGCTCCGCGCGGGATCAAAGCCGGCGAATACGGCTGGAAGGCCCCCCTGACCGCGAAACGCGCGCTTCTCGACATGGTCGAGGGACATGTGCGCCTGCGTTCCTTTACGGTCCCCGAAGGACTGACCGCCCGGGAGACGGCCGCCCTGGTTGACGCCCAAGGATTGTGGAAGGCGCCGGCGTTCCTGGCCGCGGCCCGCGAAGCCGGACTCATCGCCGACCTGGATCCGAAAGCCCGGAACCTCGAAGGATACCTCTTTCCCGAAACCTATTTCTATCCGAAAGGGACGGAGGCGGAGGACATCGTCGAGGCCATGGTCGAGAGGTTCCGGTCCGTTTGGAACGAAGGTTCCCAGGCTCGGATCCGCCGCCTGGGAATGACGGTCCGCGAAGCGGTCACCCTGGCTTCCCTGATCGAGAAGGAGACTTCGCTTGCCGCCGAGAAGCGGCTCGTCTCGGCCGTCTTTCACAACCGGCTCCGGATCGGGATGAAGATTGACTGCGATCCGACCATCATCTACGCCCTCAAGGAGGAAGGACGGTTCACGGGTAACCTGAGGCGCCGCGACCTCGAAGCGCCGGACCCTTACAACACCTACCTCCGCCCGGGACTCCCTCCCGGCCCGATCTGCAATCCGGGCCGCGCCTCGATCGAGGCCGCCGTCGACCCGGCCGACGTCCCCTTCCTCTACTTCGTGTCCCGGAACGACGGGAGCCACATCTTCAGCGCGTCCTTCCGCGACCACCAGAACGCCGTTCGCAAGTATCAGATAAATAAAGGTTTTAGGTCCTGGCGGCGGGGCTAATTTCGACGGAGAGCGCGGATCAATCCCCGCTTTTTCGTATCAGCGCCTCGAGTTTGGCCTTCTCTTCGGGAGACAGAGAGGCCCCGGCGCGGGATTGATATTTGAGAAGCAAAGTTCGCGCTTTGGTTTTTTCGCCCAGCTCCAGGTAGGCGACGCCGAGGTTATAGAGCGTATGGCCGGAGGCGGGATCGAGGGCCAACGCTTTTTCCCAGGAAGAGACGGCGCTCTTGACGTCCCCTTTCTGTCTAAAAGCCGCGCCCAGCCCGCCCTGGGCGGGCGCATAGCGAGGATCGATCGCGAGCGCCCGCTCGAAACAGGGAAAGGATTTCCCCAGCAGATTCCGGTCGCCCGTCGTCGAAGAACGGGACAGGAAGAGAATTCCTTGGTTGGTCAAGGCGGCCGGGTGATCCCGGTCCAGTGACAGCGCCTTCTCGAACGCGGCTTCGGCCTCGGCGAACTTCCCGGTCCGGGAGTAGGCGATGCCGAGGTCGTTCCAGATTTCAGGGTCGTGCTCCAGGCGAAGGAGGGACGCGGCCTCGAAGCCGCGGATGACCTCCGCGTAGCGGCCGGCCGCGATCAGGTAGCTGGTTTGGGTGAGGAAGATCTCGTAATTGTCGGGAAGCCGGTCGCGCCCGAGCTTTAAGACATCCAAGGCGTCCCCGAGCCCGCCCTGGGCCTTATAGACGGCCGCCAGGCCGGTATAGGCGACATCGATATCGTCCCGCTCCGTCAGGATTTCCCGGAGGAGTCCGGCCGCGCCGGCGCCGTCCCCTTTCCGGAAGAGGTCCTGGGCTTCCATGGCCCTGTTGTGAAAAGGAAGGAGCGTTTTAACATCGTCCGCGGGCGTAAAGCCCGTCTTCCGGGTGCCGCTCGAACCCGATATATAGCCCAGGCTCTTCAGCTTCTCTCTCGTCTGCCGGTCTCCGACCTCCGGCCGCCGGTTGGATTGAGGCCTCGACTGGGTCCGGACAAGATCGGCCAGCCGCTTCCGGCATTCGCCCAGCCGCCCCGGTTCCGCCCGATTGTCGAGCTCCCCGAAGTCGCCGCCGATATTATAGAGCTCGGGGATCGGCGATTCGATGAACTTCTCGTCTCCATCGATATAGCCCGTCAACGGCGCCCAGCCTCTGCTGTAAAAGGGGTAAAGGGACTCAAAATAGAGCGCCCTCCTCGGAAGCTCCTTTCCCTCCAGGACGGGAACCAGCGAAGCCCCTTGGAGAAACGCCGGTTTGTCGAGGTCAAGAAGATCGCAGACCGTCGGAAAAATGTCGATGTGGCCGACCAATTGGGATTTGGGGCCGGTTCCCGCTCCGGGGACGGACACGATCAAGGGCACCCAGAGCGTGCTGTTGTAGGCGAAAAAGCCGTGGCTGGATTCCCCGTGATCTCCCAAGGACTCCCCGTGGTCCGAGGTCAGGATGACCAGGGTCCGGCCGGCAACCCCGTCCCGCTCCAGCTCCCCGAGGAGCATGCCCAAGGACTGATCCGTATAGGCTACTTCTCCGTCATAGGGCCGGCCCTTATATTCCGACTTGAAGGGTTCGGGCGGGTCGTAGGGAGCATGGGGATCGAACAGGTGGACCCAGAGGAACCAAGGCGAGGCCCGGCCTTTCAGCCAGGCCAGGGCGCGGCCGACAACGTCAGCGGCCTTCCTCTCGACGTAGGTCATATCCTCGAACCGCTGCCGTCCGTAATCGTCGTCGTAGACGTCGAATCCGGAAGTGAGCCCGAACCTGGAATCCAGGGGATAGGCTCCGACGAAAGCGGCCGTGGCGTAGCCCTCCTTTTTTAAGAAGCCGGCCAGGGTCGGAAAATCCGGGCCGACCGTGAAATTGGCGTTGTCGTGGACTCCGTGAACGAGGGGGGTGACCCCGAGAAGGATATCGGCATGGGAAGGCAGGGTCGTCGTGGCCTGGGCGAACGCCCGGGTGAACACGAAACCTTTCCCGGCCAGGGCGTCGATGGCGGGCGTTTGGACCCGGGTTCCCCCATAGCAGCCCAGCCGGTCGGCACGAAGGGTATCGATCGTGACCAGAAGGAGGTTGGCCCGGGCCTTCCCGGTCTTCGGGATGGGGGCGATGGATTCAGCCCGGACCGCCGTTGCCAAAGCCAGGGCCAGAAGCCCGGCGGCCGCAATCGGGTGTCTCTTTTCGCTGTTCATGATCGGCGGGCCGGCACGCCCCGGGATATCGGCAAGGGCGCGATCTCCGGCCAATATAGATCACGGTCCGGAAATTGTCAATCATTGAAGCTGGGCTTGTTCAGGGGTAACCCTGAGCGGGGCTTCTGACCCGCGAACGGGTCAACGCCGCCCGCCGCTTTTTTGACTTGAAATCCGGCATCGATTTCTGCTAATATGCCGTTTTACCGATAGACATCCTTAGGATTGCGAGAGAGAGGACGATCCGCAGATGCCTAAAGGTGAGCAGTAAAAAGGAGGAAGTATGAAAACGAGACACGGAATCGCGGCAGTCCTGATCGTGGCGTTCGTCCTCGTCGCTATCGGAACGAACGGGCTCTCCGCCCAGGACAAAGGCAAGGCCCAGCCCGAACAGCAGAAGGTGTTCATCCCCAAGCAAGTCAAGGCCGTCCTTCAGGAAGGCCTGCTGACCCGCCAGGGTCGCCAGGATATCCCGTTCAGTTTCTCCCGGCATCTGTTCCTGCCGGCCCGGGACAGCCTCCATAACATCATCTATTTCAAGGTCAAAAACGCGGACCTGGGCTACGCGCCCGCCGCCGTCGTCGCCCCGGCCGCTCCGGTCACGCCCGAACAGCCCCAGCCCGCGGCCCAACCCGAACAGCTCCAGGCCAAGTTCAACGTTTTCCTGTGGTTCTCGACGCTCGCCGAGGATGGGATGCTTCAGACCGTCAAGGAAGTCTACATCCCGGTCACGATCGACACGCCCGCCGCGGGCTACGATCCCGAGAAAGACGAGGCTTATTCCTTCGGCTATCCGCTCCCGTATGGGCGCTTCTTGCTGGCCATGGCAGTGACCTCCCAGGACCTGTCCAAGATGGGGACCGGCTACTTCGAGTTTTCGACCCCGAACCCGGCCGCCATGGCGAGCGGGCTCGATACGACCCCGATTTTCTTCGCCAAGTCGGTCGACCAGATGCAGGCCCCGGAAACCCGGACCGAGGTCCACAAGGATTATTTCACCTACTCGATCCTCAAGATGGAACCCAAGGCGGAGAACGTTTTCGCCCAGGGCGAGAGCCTGGACATCTTCTTCTTCACCTTCGGCCTCCGGCCCGACGCCCAGCAGAGGTACAACGTCGAATTCGGCTATGAAGTCAAGAAGGGCGAAGAGACGGCCGTCCGCTACGAGAATCAGGTGTCGGACTCGCCTCTCGTTTCCCAGCCGCTGCCCCTGAAACAGACCGTCCTGATCAAGTCCGACAAGGGCGAAACCAAGGAAGAACGCGACCTCGGGCCCGGGCTCTACTCGCTCGTCATCAAGATTGCGGATAAGGTCTCCGGGCTGTCCACCGAGAAGAAGGTCGATTTCGAAATCAAATAATCCCCGACGAGCGGGACAATATCCCGAATCGCCCGTCAGGGACACTTCTCGATCTCGGCGACGAGCTTCCGGACCTCCGGCTGGGAGGGGTTGAGCTTCAGCGAGGCTTTGAACACCGCGACGGCTTGAGCCTTCCGGCCCGTCTTGTGGTAGCAGGAGCCGAGGGCGTTGAGGAGCCGCGTGTCGCTGTTGTATATCCGGTTCCCGGCCAAAAGGCTCTCGATCGCCTCGGCGTAAAGCCCTTTCCCGATCTGGGCCGACCCCCGCAGGAACCAATACTCGAAGGCCTTCTGGGGGTCGTCCTTGATCCTCTCGATCATCTCGAGGGCCTTGTCGTACTTTCGGACCTTGACCAGAAATTGGCCGTACCAGAGGGCGCCGTTCTTGTAATCCGGTTTCATCGCGAGGCCCCGCTCAAAATAGGCTTCGGCCTGGTCATCGGCGCCGGCTTTGTCGCACTGGTTGGCCAGCATGAAATAATAGAGGAACTGGTTGGCCAGGGGGACGGCCTTCGAGTTCGCGACCGGATGGCCGATCGCCTTTTCGGCCGTGACGATGAAGTTCGACGAGCTTTCGTCGAGGACGGTTCCCTCCCCGTCGACCAGGGTCAGGGTCAGCTTATAATAATCGGGCTCGAGCTCGCCGGCCGGGATCGACTGGCTGAGGCCGAGCATCCGGCTCGGCTGGTAGGACTGAAGCCGGACGATATAGGATTTCTGGACGGGATTTTTCTCGCGGAGCCCCTGGACGCGGACCCGGATTTCGCCCGAGCGCAACTTCTCGTCGAACCGGGACAGGTTGAACAGGAACGCGACCGAGTCGGCCGCGGCGTAGGTGTTCCTGGGATCGACGGCGATCTTGCTGTCCAACACCTTGAAGGGGAGATGGATGTCGCGCGGATAGGTCTCGGCCCGGTAGCCGAGGTAGGGGCCGAAGATCTTGGGGGCGCCGGCGTCCCCGGCCACCTCGATATCCCTCTCGACGATGGTGAATTCCTTGCCGACCGCGTTCTGAAGCAGGATGGTCATTTTAGAGCGGCCCTCGGCGGCCGGGAAGCAATCCTCGATGGCCAGGCCGTTGGCTTTGATCCGGAGGAGCTCCTCCTCGCTGAAATAGAGGGTGAAGTCCCGGTTGTATTGGAAAAGGAGCTTGTCCCCCCGGCGCAGGCTGACGTCAAGCCGGAAAGCGCAGTAATACTGCGACTTGGGATCATAGTAGTCGACCGAGATGCTCTTGGGAACGACCGAAAAATGGACGAAGGGGAGGCCGATGACGGGGTCGGGGATGATGGCGACGGCCGCCTCGCTTTCGACGTAGTTCGTCAGGTACTCCGTGCTGACGACGCCCTTGTAATTCAGGAAATGGGTGGCGTAGTTGGTGTTGATGTCCTTCTGGGGCGACTCGAGGATGTCGGCTATCAGAATGGTGTTCCGGGGCGAGGGCGAATAGTCGTAGTTATACTCCCCGGGGATGTAGGAGATGGACAGGTCGGCCAGGGTCGGCTCGATCTCCTTGATCTTCTGGTAGAGTTCGAGATAGTCCGTGGGGTCGACATCGCGCTTATTGACGAGGAGGCTGGCCGGACCGTCGGCGACCGGGTCATAGAGCCTGTACTCGCCGACCCCGCCCCGCTGGAAAAAGAGGAGGATGAAGTGGGCCGGGAGTTCCTTTTTGGGATCGCCGTAGTAAGACCAGCCCTCGCAGGGGACGATGTGGGCCGAGACCTCGAAGCGCTCGACCGAGACCGGCGGCCCGAGGATGATGTGGATACGGCCCCGGTCCGTCATCCAGCCTGCGCGCACCGTCCCCCGCCCGTAGAACTTGTTGGCGTAGGCGAAGCGCCGGAGATGTTCCTCTTTGTACTCGTTCTCGGGCGTCCCCGGGGTCGGGTCCCGCTGCCTCCAGAAGGCATCGAGATAAAAGTCCCGGTCCCGGTCCGTCTGGAGGGCCAGGAAAACCTCCTTTTCCTTGGGCGCGATGATGTAGCCGACGAGCTTGAGCCAATCCCGGTACTTCTCGCCGAGGCTCTCCTGGGCGGACTTGGCGGCTTTGTCGCCCGAGGCGACGAGCGCCGCCGCCGCGAGCCCGGCGCAGACGAGGGAGAGGATTCTCTTGTTCATGTTCATGGCATCGACCTCACTCCGCTGGAATAGGACCCGCCCCAGCGGTCTATCTCACCTTGATCTCGAAAATCTTGCGGATCTTGCCCGAGGCGTCCGCTTCGCCCCGGATGACGACGTCGCAGTAATATGCGCCGGCGGCCAGCTCGACCGGGAAGGCGAAGGTCAGGGTTTTGCGGCCGACCAGCTCTTCCTCGGTCAGGGCGAGCGTCTGTTCGCCTTTGAACTTATTCTTCCATTCCCCCTCGGCCTGGTATAGGAAAAACTCGAAGGCCAGGGTCGCCTTGAGCCGGCCGTCCTCGTCCTTGAAGCTCAGGGTGTTGGCCGGAAGGGTCACGACCAGGCTCCGAGAGGGGGCGTCGTAGGCCAGCTTGAAATCGACGTATCTCTTGCGAAAGACCTCGTTCCCCGGCGCGGCCTGGCCGAGCTTGACGATTTCCATGGCCTCGAAGAAATCCCCTTCGTAGCGGCGGATCCGGTACTCGCCGGTTCCGGTTTCGTCGGCGAACTCGATCCCCAGCTCGTAGTTGTAATAGACCCACCAGATGATGGACCCCCTGACCTCCTCGTCGCCGTGGCTGAAGAACTCCTCGAACTTGTCGGGCGGTCCCATGTAAATATAGATCCGGCCCCGGTCCGTCTTCCAGCCCGGCCGTCCTTCCTTGAAATGCTTGTTGGCGTAGTCGATCCGGCGGTAAAATTCGTCCCTGAACTCGTTGGCCTCGGTGTCCGGATCGGGATCGCGCTTGTCCCAGAAGTCCCGGATGAACTCCTTGCGGGCTTCGGGGTCGGGCAGATGGTTGAAGATTTTCTGCTCCTCCCCGGTCATGACCAGCCGGGCCTGTTCGTAGAAGGCCTTGCTCTCGGGGTCGAGGACGACCTTGGGGCCCGAGGCGCAGCCCGGCCCGGAAGCCAGGCCGAGGGCGACGAGAACGCTCCCGCCCCAAAGGGCCAAGGATACGCGCTTATTGGGATTCATGGGTCCGTCGTCCCCGCCCGGGATTATTTCTTCTTGAGGTAGTCGAGAAAACCCCGGACCTGGCCGGCCCGCTCGGAATCGGGGTCGATCGTCAAATAGCGCTCGAAGGCGCCGATGGCCTCGGCGTTGCTCCCCAGGGCCAGGTTGGCCAGCCCGGTGTAATAGATGGCGTCCGTGAATTCCTTCTGGATCTCGACGGCCCGCTTGTAATAGCGGAGGGCGTCCTCGAACTTGGAAGAGTTGTAGAAGCTCGTCCCGATGTTATAGAGGACGATCGGGTCCTCGATCTTGTCGAACTCGATCTTGCCGTACCATTCGAGGGCCTTGTCGGCCTGTCCCCGGTTGGCGTAAGTGTTCCCGATGAGGAGCATGGTGTCGAAGTTCTTGGGATCCTTGTCCAGGACCTTGAGATAGTATTCCTCGGCCTTGGCGTAGTCTTCCCGGGCGAAGTAGCAGTTCCCGATGTTCCTGTAGACGATGTAGGCGTCCGGGGACTTGGCCAGGATCTCGTTGTAGGCGGCCTCGGCCCCGGCATAGTCTTTCGCCTCGAAGAGCTGGTTCCCCTTGACCAGGAGCGCCTTGACCTCGTCGGTGATGACTATACCCACGACCTTGGCCAGGTTGACGCTGATCTCGGGATTCCGGCCGTACTCCTGGACGTCGGCGCTGATCTTCTTGGGCATATACCCGATTTTCTCGAAATCGATGTTCCAGCCGCCGCCCCGGAGCCAGGCGGCGACCCATTTTCCCTCCTTGTCGGACAGGACTTCGAACCCGGCCTGGGCCCGGAGGGAGACCAGTTTGACCTTGACCCCCTCCAGGGGAACTCCGGCTTCGTCGAAGACGAAGCCGATCAGTCGTCCTTTCCCCTTGTATTCTTGGGCGGCCAGGGCGCCGCCGATCAGGATCAGCAGGATCGCGAACAGGGCCGTCTTTGTCTTCATCGCCATCGCGCACCTCCGCACTTGAGCTCGAGCCCTCGGCTTCCTTCCTTGTCAAAGAGTATTTTAGCACCCCGGCGAGGAAAAAAGAAGGCCTGTGTCCTCACTCCGGCGAAATCCTGCGGGAGGGAGGGGCAAAAAAAACCCCGCCCTACCCCATCCCTTACGGGATGGGGTAGGACGGGGTGAGCGTCTGCGTGTGCTCTCTGCTTAGAACGTGAACCGGATGCCGACCCGGAGGACTCTCGGGTTGAGAATCTCGTTCAGCCAGTAGTCGTTGGGGTTGGGAACCCATCTGTTCAGAGCGGGGTTGGCGTACTTGTAGTAGGTGCCGTGGAACTTCTGGTACCGTCTGTTCTCGATGGCGCTGTTGAGGACGTTGAACAGGTCGCCCATGACGTAGATGCGTCCGGTGTCGCCCAGCCGGATCATCTTTTCGAGGCGGAGGGTGAGGTTGTAGAACATGGGCAGCCGTGCGCTTCCGAACGTGGTCATGTCGAGGTAGGCGTTGTTGCTTCTCGAGTTGGGGAGCGTGTAGTCGAAGATCCGGAAATACTCGCGGATGATCCAGCCCTCACGGACCTGGAAGGTCGCGGCGACGTCGATGTCGAGCGGGAGTTGGATGAGCCCGCCCATCTTGAACATCCAGCGGGAATAGGTGTACTGGTTGATCTTGCCGGAGGCGCCGCCGATGTAGGCGGACTGGGGAGCGCCCTCGTAGGCCCAGATGTTGGTCGGGTCGTTATAGCCCTTGGAGCCGTAGTGCTGGGCCTGATACTGCCAGGTGAAGTTGGCGTTGAGCATCCACTTGTTGGACAGCCGCTTGTTGAGGATGAGGTCGAGCCCGTAGTAGTCCTGGTAGAAGTCGGGCCGCTTCTGGATCTGGGTGTAGGGCGAATAGGCCGTGGCGGCCGCGGTCTGATAGTACCACTCGTGGTTCTTGGCTTCGCCGGTGTCGCCCAATCCGGGAATGTTGGCGGGCGGCTTGCCGGCGGAGGCGTACCAGCTCTGGCTCTGGATGTTCGCGATCTTGCCGTTGGCGTCGGCGAAGTACTTGAGGGTCCAGTTGAAGTTGTCGTAGCGGCGGAAGCTCCCGACCAGGGACAAGCTGAAGTCGGTGAAGAACTCGCGGTCCAGGGACAGCATGGCTTCGGAGGTCCGGCTCGAGCCCGAGCCCGTGGCCGTGCTCCGATAAGGGGCCGCCAGCTTGCCGGGATTCTGGGGATCATATCCGGCCCAGAATACATCTGCGGCGTCGGCCCAGTTGCCCTGGAAGTTGCCGGCGTTGTCGAAGAGCCGGTAGGGAGCGTAGCTCGAGGTGTCGTACCACCACAGCTCGGTGAAATTGGCCGAATGGTCGTTGTTGGCGTCGATCCAGTAAGTGTTCATCCAGCCGCCCGTTCCGCCGGGTCTCCAGTTGCCAGCCGTGCCGGTGCCCATGAAGTCGCCGTACTGGGACACGGACAGCTTGGCGATGGTCTTGCCGTCGCCGGTCACGTCAAAGGTCAGGCCCAAGCGGGGCGACCAGACGCTCCAGCTATAGGCGGAGCCGTCGAAGTACTTGGCATCGGTCTTGGGAACATCGACGCCGGGGAGAAGCTGGTCCAGCTTGTCTATGGTCGCCGTATCGGCGATGGATTTCCAGGCCGCGCCCTTGTCCACGGCGTAGACCGTGCCGGGTTTGATCCAGGGAGTCTGCTTGTCCCAGCGCAGGCCGAGGAGCAGGTTGAAGCGGCCGAAGGTGACCGTGTCGCTGAAGTAGCCCGCTAAGGCGTCAATGTGATCGTCGGTGTAGGCGCCCCGCCAGAAGTTGAGGGCGTAGAAGTTGGACGTGCTGGGGATGTCCTTGTTGCCGTCGCCGTCGAAGTCGAAGACGGGATAGTTGATGTTCCGGTTGATCTGGCCGTTTCCGGAGTAAACGGATTCGGAGTATTGGTTCCGGTCCGCGTACTCGAACCCGATCTTGATATCGTGGCTGGCGCCGAACAGGTTGTCGTTGTAGTAGTTGCCCAGGACGTTGTACTGGTTGACCGGACGCTCGACGTAGTAGCGCCATTCGGAGTCGAACCAGCGCTGGGCCGTTTCGTCCCAAACCGGGAATTTCACGAAGCCGAGGTCCATCATCGGGGTCAGGTTGAACCCGGCGTCGGAGTAGGCGTACTTCAAGGACACGAAGAAGCTGTCCCCGAACATGTGCTCGTCCTGGAACTTGAGGATGGGCGATCCGAAGTGATAGCGGCCGCCCTGGTAGTAGCCGTCGGGAAGGGCGGCCGAGGCGGACCGGCCCCACTTGTTCTTGCCGCCGACGTGCATGAAGGCTTCGAACCTGTTCTGGGGGATGATCTGGAGGTTCAGCTTGGCGGCATAGTTCACGAGCATGGTGTCGTCCTTGGTGGCGTAGACGGTCGTCGTCTTGATGTCCTGGACGCCGTAGGAGCCCCAGAACCAGGCCTTGTCCTTGAGGAGCGGCACGCCCATGTTGAAGCCGTAGTCCTTGTTGTTGTTGATCTTGTTGATGCCCAGGGCGCCCTCGCTGAGGTACTCGGGCTTGAAGTTGTCGGCCTGGAACTTGGAGTCGACCATGTAGAAGCGGCCGCCGAAGCTGACCTTGTTGCCGCCGCGCCGGGTCACCATGTTGAGGGCGATGCCGCCGGTCTGGACGGTGACGTCCGCGCCGCCGACAACGATGTTCATCTCTTCGAACGCGTCGAAGTCATAGTAGCTGGGGGACGCGCCGATGGCGGCCGGGTCGGTGATGACGATGCCGTCCATGGCCCAGACGTTGTTGTTGTAGGTGTCCGAACCGCGGGAGACGTAGTTGGACTGCTGGCCGGATTCGGCGCCGCCGACGTTTTCACGGTCGACGATGACCGAGGGGGCCATCTGGAGGACGACCCAGGGGTCGCGGGCGGTCGGGAGCGACTGCAGGACTTCCTGGGTGACGTTGGCGCCCATGGCCGTTTTCTTGGTGTCGACCATCGGGCTCACGGCTGTGACCGTGATCTGCTCCTCGATAGCGCCCATTTCCAGGGTCAGGGTGATGTTGGTGTTGCCGCCGATGACGACGATGATCCCATCCTCGGTCCGGGTCTTGAATCCCGTCAGCTCGGCCTTCAGGGCGTAGTCCTTGGCCGGGGGCAGGGACAGGAACCGGAAGCTGCCTTCAGCGGAAGAGACCGTCGTCAGCGGCGCCGTCAGGTTTCCGGTCAAGGTCACCGTGACGCCGGGAAGGGCGTTCCCTTCCTGGTCCACGACCTTGCCGTAGAGGGTGCCGGTTCTCTGCTGGGCGAAAGCGGTAACGGCCAGCAGAAGCACGCATAAGGCGATTAAAGTCTTTCTCACTTAATACCTCCTCTAACCCCCCGTTTTATACGAAGGGTTTGATCTGCCTCAGCTCTGGAGTAACACGGGTCACTCCGCCCATGCCGGTAAAATTTGCTCTTGGAAACTGGCTGACCACCTCCTTTTCGATGAATATAAATGTCATTCTATTTTTTTAGAAGTGCAATATCCATGCCAATAGCATGCAATCAGTAACTATATTATTATCATTTAAATACAGGCCCGTTTCATCGCACGGAATACCGCCCCATTCAAAACCTTGGATTATTATTCAAAAAAATGGAAAGGGGGGCTTAATTCAATCCAGCCTTAGAGATATACCAGATTTCTTATATTATTTCTTGAGATACTCGAGAAGCTGTTTGGCCAAGGGAGCTTTTTCGTGGTTGGGCGCCAGGGTCAAAAACTTCTCCAGGCTCGCCACGGCCTCGGGAATTTTATTCTGCCCGATGC
>Ga0315277_10006336_pt1 | contig 15518 bp, 25 predicted proteins | sample YL17G05_15_MG_FD_203695 | JGI IMG/M metagenome (GOLD analysis project Ga0315277, IMG submission 203695) | Sediment microbial communities from Yellowstone Lake, YNP, Wyoming, USA - YL17G05_15 | ecosystem: Environmental > Aquatic > Freshwater > Lake > Sediment | place: USA: Wyoming | collected...
CAAGCTCGATCTGAGGACGGTGGTTCTGGATGTGCCCCGTCAGGAGGTCATCACAAAGGATAACTCGCCAACGAACGTGGACGCCATCATCTATATCAAGGTCATAGATCCCAGCAAGGCGTATTTCCAGGTACAGAACTACCGCGCTGCCACCGTGTATCTGGCCCAGACCACGCTCCGTTCCATCATCGGTGATATGGAGCTGGACGAGATCCTCTCCAATCGGGAGAAGATCAATGTCCACCTGCGCGACGTTCTGGACGAAGCCACCGACAAATGGGGCGTGAAGGTTGAGGCCGTCGAGATCAGAGAGGTGGATCCTGCCCCCAAGGTCAAACAGGCCATGGAGGAACAGACCTCGGCGGAAAGGATGAGGCGAGCGGCCATATTGCAGGCGGACGGGTCGAAGAAAGCAGCCATCTTGAATGCGGAAGGCGAGAAGCGCGCTCGGATACTGCAGGCCGAAGGGCTGAGACAGGCCAAGATCCTGGAGGCCGAGGGCGAGAGGTTGGCCACCATCCTCAATTCTCAGGGTGAAGCCCAGAAGCTCCGCATACTCTCGGTCGGGGCAAGCACGCTCGACGCAAAAGCGCTCACGGTCCTTTCTCTGGATACGATGAAATCCATCGGTAACGGAGCATCTACCAAGTGGATCCTGCCCTTCGAGGTCACGAAGCTAATGGACGGGGTGTCTGAATATCTAGGTGCTGGAAGGCAGGTCCCTGAAAGGGAGATCTCGAGGGTGGAGGAGGTGGAGCGGGTCGTAGGCAAGGCCGAAGACATCCTCGGCCCCATCCCCCGTCCGGAGGAACTACGCCAAGATCTCAAGTATTTGGAAGAGGCCATGGAAAAGGAGAAAGAGGAGATGGAGCGGATCGCCGACATCTCCAAGATGAGCCGACCGGGGAAGGACGAAGCGGCCAAGGACCAGTAGACTTCGCCCCCACCCCTTCCTTTTATTCTTGCCCGATTCGTTTCGATCTTCTTCCCCGCCCGATCCCCGAATCTCCTGAGGGCACGCATATTGGGTTTGACCAGACCGCTCTCGGAAATCGAACCTAGAGATGTTCCCTGCCGGCGGCCTCATCTTTCTGAAAAACAGTCCCCGCCAAATCCATATGCCTAGGGATGAGCCAGAAGCTGCGTTGGACTATTCCGTCAGTCAGGCTGAGGGGGTGGAGCGAGCTGACCATATCAAGCTGCTCCGATGAGAACAACGACCCTTCATACTGGCAGAGGATGGTGACAGGGGTGGGGAATCTCAACAGGTTGATGGACATCTCCACACGCATGTATGCGTTGAAATCTTCAGGCCTCTTCGCCAGCCAGGACATGTCAAACACGGCGACAATGCTTCGATAGCCATCGCCCACGGCGTCGTCCAGGTGAGCTTTCAACACATCCAATGCGAACGCCGGATCGAACTTCTCCTTCGGGCACATGGTCTGACCGGCTCTAACCGCCTGGATAAGGTCCCCAGTACCCTGAGCCCCTACAGACGACCTCTTGATCAGGCCTGAGCGCATCTTCTCAGCGTCGGTGAATAGGAACAGCTTCTCCTTCTCGCGGACGTATGCTGCGATGTCCTGCGCGGCCGATAGCTTGTCGGCTTCGGAGCGGCACACCTGGATCACATGGTCGCCGCGCTTGACATCGCTCGTCCATTTCCTCGTCCTGTTCACAACCTTCCAGGGATTAGGTACGTTCTAGACAGCCACTCGTATTTGTTCTTTTACGCTAGCTATCAGGTTCTTGACCGCGAGTTGATCAGTCACTGGATGCGTTCAGGTTGTCTCAAACCCCTGTGCTAACGGTCCGTTTCTGACTCGGGGGCGAACGAGTTCTCAAGTGCGATCGTCATCTTCGCACCATTTCGGCCCTCCTAGCATTTCTTACCTCACCGTCGAAGCGAGCTGCATGATGACGAGTTTTTCCTTTCTCCGGTCACCCCTCACCCGGCTTCTCATTGGGATCCTTCCGTAATGGTCGTCGATTGTCATTCTTCATCGGTCGTTGTCTTGATGGAAAGAGAACCTTGGGCCACTCGATTTAAGGCCCTGGAGAGGCCAATATTGGCCGCCCCAACGAGGAATGATCATACGATATGGGTCTATGTCACAAACCGGTTTCTTCGTGCCAGTCCCATGCACAAAAGGAAAGACTCCTAGGGCTTCATCGAAAGAAGAGCTTGCGGATACCATCGACCACAACATCCAGGGTTGAAGTTGGCGGTGGTCACCACCTAGAGAAAAGATAACGGTCGCGAGATGGTGAACGACTATCGTTCAACCGCCCCTCATCCCCTCCATCCCAGAATGGGGCACTTCTCAGGAATTCAGAAGAATGGTGGACGGATCGGGATTACAAACCACCAAACTGACTGGCACGATATAGAAGATTTCCATATTAGGAAAATTACTTCCCGGGGTTGCGAACGATAAACCTCTTACTTACTCCTTTTTCTATTCACTTATTCACTCTCACTCATTATCCAGTATCATTTCTCATTCAGTGAACAGGCAGTGAACAGGCAGTGAATATCGCATGAAAAGCAGTGAATAGGAATGAGTTGAGTAATCAATCGTTAAGCGAATGGCGGCTCAACGCGCAACTTTCGTTGTAACACCTCATCGGATAACACGTAAGTAACATATCGTAGCATGCCCGCATGGACAGCCGATCACGTCGATGTTCGGGCAGTCACGGCCCGTTCAACCCTTCGTGGAGACCTTCGGAGGTGATTTCCAGAGCTGCGCGTCCGAGAGCTGGCTAGACGAGCATCGTCTGCAGCAACCCCTATCGAGGCGAGGCGGAATCTCTCAAGCACATCGAAGAGCCGAACGAAGAGGACTGGTTCGGGACGCGCAACGAGGTTGGGAGCATTCGGGCCCGGTCCCGCTCCACGTGTTCAACTCGCCTGTCGACCTACTCATTCATTACCACGACCGGCCTAGTTCGTTTGGGGGTGGGAACGGGAGGATGTGACGAGATGTTAGGAAAACAGGTCTATGAGGGTCGAGGAAAGACGGTTGGAATGAGGGTCTTGCCAAACGGCAAGCTGGAGACCTCGGTGGTGATGCAAGGAATGTCGCTCGGAGAGGAGATAACGGCGACCTGGACGAGCGAGATCGAACAGAGGCCAGATGGAACTGGGACAGACGAAGCTCTTGGTTTCTTCACAGCGAAAGACGGGACGATGGGACGATACAGGATCCTCGGCAACCACATCACGAAGCCGGACGGTTCGATGGTCTCCAGAGGAGCGGTCTGCTTCGTGTGCCCGCCAGGCAAATTCGCCTACCTCAATGGTATCGCCGTGGCATACGAGGTCGAATCCGACAAGGATGGCAACGTCCAGAACAAGGGCTGGGAGTGGAAGTAAGCAACGGCACTACCCGGATTGAGCTGGTGAAGACCCGGGTGGGAGTCACGGGGGCGGGTGCATCGCCCCCTCGCACCCTTTCTTATCTTTCCCGGATTCTGCTCCAAGCGTTTGTGAATTTGGTGGCAATCATTATTACCGAAGACGGACTGGTTTATTCAGCGAGAAATGTGGCCAATCAAGAAAAATATTCAAAATAAACTGAATGATGAAGCATCAAGTACGGAGAGTCCAGATTCTTCGAAAGGTCTGAATCGCTTTTTCTTAGCAATCATCATTATATTTTTATGCATCATCACATATATATTACTATTTATGATTCCTTTCTTCACGAAGGATTTCGTTCGTGACACAATCTCCACAATTGCAGTATTTGCAAGTTTTACCATCGTGCTAGTTACGCTGTTGAGTCTGTCCCACTCAATGAAAATTTCAAAGGAAACCCTCTTGCGCACCAAGGAAGCATTAGACACCAGCAGAGAATTATGGAGAAAAGAGAATAGGCCTTTGGTCGTGGCATATCTGAGACCGAGCGAAATAATTAGAACACTCGGCCAGGAAGGAACCATCAGCAATTGTTTCGATCTAGTCCTGGGCAATTACGGCAAGGTCCCTGCGCTAGATGTGAAAATCAAAGTCGTGCCCTTGATCCCCGAGGAGGCGATATTGACGGTTTATCCAGTCCCAACAAAGAGATCCCGATATTACTCTGGTGAGCCAAGATTGAAAGAAACGATTCCGATTATCGTCCCTGGAAGCGAATCGGTAGTTGCGATAGTCAGAGGAACATGGGTCGAGGAAAAGCTCAAGAAAAGAACGAAGTACATGGCCAAATGCACGTACCGAGATATGCTTGGCCAGAATTTTGCGGAAGACCCCGAGATCGAGATCGACTTTGTGCCTATTCTCCCTATAATTACATCGTCCTTCCTAGAATGAGAGCCAAAGCTCATCTGGGTGTAATTATGTTCAATCAACTGGCTTCGGGATTTCCTCGACCGGTGGGAGATCCTTCGCCGCTTCGGTCGGAGCACAAATACCCGGTTCAACCTGCGGTATCTTCTCATGCAGCTTCCTATTTCTGCGGACCTTCAGGGGCCCCATCATCTCCAAGATCTCACGAGACAGCATCGCCTTGATCGCTTCCGCGAGCTCCTCTTCTTGCATGCTCCTGCCGGTGTCTCGGCGGACCTGACGGCGGACCGCCTTAAGGACGTCTTCGTGCAACAGGGCGCGTCCGATCGATGCGGGGGATAATGCTTTCTGGCATTCCCAATATTCGTCCAAGCCCCCGACCTTCATATTCTCCCGATGCAGTAGCAAGAGCGTATCGGCTGCCTTGTTAAAATCGTCCCGGCTCAGGTCGACCGAGAAAGCCTTGTCGTACTCGATGCCCTCTTCGAACGTAAGGTGGTACAGTGTCCAGACCACCCCATTGGTGAGGAGTACCCAGGAGAAGTTATTCCTCGATGCGTAATTCTGCGCCTGTTCGATGTGCTTGTCCCGGAGCGACACGCCTGCCGCCTTGGCCTCCACGATCAACTTCGGGGCGCCGTCGATCTTGATTATCAGGTCGACATATTTGTCTCGCAGTTGAGCCTCGCGGGATATTTCGGAGAGGGAATCATAGCCAAGGACGTCCTCGAAGACCTTCATGATCCGGATCAACGTGTCGGCTTCGTTGATGTTCTGCTCTTGCGCTGCCAGTAGGTGCGGGAGCATCTTCTTCAATGCTGGCTTGATATTCAGTCCCTTCTTCATCTCGAACCTCCGGTCCATTCAGATATGGATAACAAGAAGCCCTCCAAGCTAAAAGGATTTCGAGATGATTATAAAAGAGAGGAGGGATCCCGGCTCCTCGGAACCTCATTCGTCGTCATTTGCACCCGCCGCACCCGTCTGGGCCTTCGCCCTGCTTTCGCACATCGTTCACATGGAAGAGAGCCGCAGGGGCAGACAAGAAGATGTGTATAATTCGGTTTGCACACACATCCTTCAACGCAACACAGCGGGGGGTAGTGTTGCAGGCTCAATGGACAAACAGGGTAAGCAGCCCTAGGAACAGGGCAATGAATGCGCTGATCAAGATGCCATTCCATTGGATCTGGAGCTTCCTTCTCTCGAGGGCGCGCCTGATTTTGGCTCGAGCCGCCTCCCGGTCATCGGGATAAACGTCGTTCCAGACAAAACATAGGAATAGCAGAAGCGAGCGTTCGGAAAAGCCATCTACTGAGGCCGCTGCCTCATATGCCCTAGCATAGTGTATGAAAGGCTCCCACGCTCGATTGTAGTCCAGGCCAAATGATTCTCTGGCGAGCACAACCTTGATCCCCAGTATGAGCTCTTCGAAGGATTCCGGAGCCGGGTCAGTGCCCCAAGCGATCTCAAGACGGAGCATTTCGTCCTCGAATTTGGCTGACCTTCTTGAGATGATTCGCGCAATCGCTTTGAGGTGCAGGTCGACAGATTCCATCGGAACTTCAATGGCTCTGACTCCGCTCATGAATTGACCCGAAGGACTTGCTTGACCCCTGTAAAATGGTCGCCTGACGAGATGTAGCGCATATTCGGGAATCCCCCTCAAGTAGACGGCCACGACCGAGACTGATGCGGCAACCAGAGCAGTGAAGAAGACAACATCCAGAACAACGATTAACAGTTCATTCGCCGTAGTTGGATAGGCCAGGGTAAGTATGACCAGTAGGATGAAATAGCTTGTGAATATGATGTAGACGATGACCCAGTAGACATAGAACAGACTGTCCTCCATCCGAGTCGCAATGAAAAAACCCAGGCTCTTCCAGAAACCCGGTCGAGCCGGTAGGTAGGTAATCGCCTCGTCGGAACCCATCAAATCCAGAGCGTTAGGCACGGAGAAGAAACTTCCGTATGCGCATGCGAACCGTGGCCTCCACGAAGGCATGAAGGGCTGTAACTGCCCGACTTCCGTTCTCTTATCGGTTCTCTGGGTGGGGCCGGGAAGCGTGGGAGCAGAATCGCCCACTCGCTGAGGTCGCGACGTGCTTCCCGGTCCCATTGGTGGCGATCAGGTCTTTGAAGCCGACACCTCAATTTTCACCCTTTCTTCGATCGCCTTCTGGATCAAGTCTCTGACCTCCTCCAGCTCCTGTGGTTCGAGGCGCGCGCCATGCAGCCTCACGGCAACGATGAGCTGCCCTTCTGCCCCAGGCACCGGAGCAGGCAGCACTCGGCCGTCTACCTAGTGCATCAAGAAGTCCGTGAGGATGGACCAGATCACATCATTGCGCTTCCGTCCCATCTTCAGAGCGTAGGCGTCGAGCGCGTCGGCCAACTCCACTCTCAGTTTGAGGTTCCTGATGGTCCTCATTCCGCTCTTCCTGCTCTCGACCATGACCTAGCCGTAATCGTCGACCAGCCCCAACGCCCGCGCCCGCTCTTCCTCGGCCTGCTCCATCATGTTCTTCCTGCACGGCTCGGATTCACCGCATCGAACAGCGGCGCGATCTCCCGCTTGCAGAAATCGTGGAGCATCCCATTCGCCCGCTCGAACGTCTGTTCGTCGATGGACCGATCCGCATCCAGGATGACCTTCCATCGGGGCTGAGGATTCTCGCGCTCGTCCTGCAGCACTTCCTCCCATATCTCATCCCAGTCTATCTCCACGACCCCTTTCCCGCTCGTCGGGATCGTCCAACCCATTTCTTCCTTCATTTCTTCATTCTCCTGCCCCGATCTCGGGACGAGGAACACACTCGCAGAAGGAGCAAATAAAGGTTATCGCGTGAATTGAAACTGCTTCATTTAATATTTGTTAAGACAATTGCTATACGCGTGTCTAGTCGATTATATATGCATTACTAGAAGAGCAGGGGGGCATGGAGTTCTCGATACTCGCTATATGAACTATAGGAAGTATACAACCTAAGGTTCACTACTCGGAACGTTCACCTTGACCGTTCATCTCTTACTGAACCGGCGTTCGATCGTGGCTGCGCATTCGATCGACCCAGCGATCATCTTGGAAGAAAATTCCACTATAGTTATTGGGAATGGGATTAACTACTAACACCGAACCGCCTCAAGGATCCAATGCGCCAAGTGAGGGGGCGATTCATGAACGGAACGAGAAGCAGCGGAGCGACTGAAGATGTCAGGCTCCGACCCCTCTCCGATCGTTGAGCGGGACAGCTCACCCCCCCGCCCCATTGGTTCGCAATGTGCCCACCTACGGCCGAACGGCTCACGGTGCCGCGCCAAGCACATCAACAGCTCGACCTATTGTTTCTTCCACGATCCAGCGAAGGCGGAAGCAAGAAAGGAATGTGCCGAGAGAGGCGGGAAGGCCAAACTCAGGGATGGCCTCGAAGGATGGCAGAACTCGAGGATCAACGACGCCAGGGATGTTCGCCGTTTGCTGGCCCGATGCATTAATTCCACAGCAGCTGGACGGATGCACCCACGCGTGGCCAATGCCATCGCGGTCCTATCCTCGACATACTTGCGCGCACTCGAAAGCGGAGAGCTAGAGAAACGCCTGACCGCCATCGAGAGAAAGCTGGAGGAGATGTTATTGTGAAGAGCAGGGTCAAGAACGTCGAGCGGAAGCTGAAGACCAACAAGTTGCCGATCTGCGTCCGGTGGCGGTTCATCGACGAAGAAGGGGAATGGAATAACGGCGCCCAGAAGTGTGTCCTCAAGCGTTACCGGGAGGTAGCGGTCGAGGAATGCGACAGGTGTCAGGCCGACGTCCGGGCCATTGAAATAACGTGGTACATGGACCGGCCAGGCAGCGACGAGAAGGTGAAAGAATGAAAAGCCGTGTGAAGAAGATCGAGAAGAAGCTCGGGGCTGGCAAGCGGCCGATTTGCGTGCGGATCTTCAAGTTTCGGGGGGAGAAGTTGACCAGTTGCACATGTCCGTGCGTCCTCAGACACTACAAGCACGTCTCCATGGACGAGTGCGAGAAATGCACCGCCGATGTTGAGCACATTGACATCGAGATCATGGAGCCGACGCCAGCGGAGCCCGCCCTGGCCCGCGACGATCCGAAGGAGGGCAGCACGTGAATTTCACGGTCACGCCGCGGTGGTCACAGCCGCGAGTCCTCGGGGCACGATTTCTTCCCGAGGGTCATTTTTTTCAGAATTTTTCGACAGATAGAAGATTTAGAGGTGATGGAATTTGACGTTTGATGAAAATAAGGTCAAGGAAGGTCTGGACGACCTGAATGCAAGGATCTCGAATTCCGTCCATTCGTTCGAGAGCGCGAGCAGGGACATGCAGGGTTTGATGGCGATCGGCAACCAGGACCCAGCGGCCTGGTATGGAGTCATCAAGAAGGTCCGGCGAACTCTGCATGAATTCGACCGAGAGCTAGCGAAGGTCGAAGGTATGCTATCATTCGCAGGTGATCGGAGATGAGTCCAGACATAGTACTGACGGTCAAGGCCGACGACCAAGTGAGCAAGGTACTCGATGACATCAAGCGCAAGGCCAGCCAAGGAGTTACCGTCAAGGCCACGGCATCTGGTGGGATGAAGGAAGCCAGTGCTGCGGGTGGTATGGGGAAAATGTGGGGTTCGATAGACAAACTATCGGACATCGCTGGAATGATGCCGCGTGGCATGGGACCAGAGATACAGGGCATAGGCAAGGCGCTAGCCAAATTCGGGAACACGGCCGGCATAGGTGGCGGAAGCGGAGCTTCATCGCTCGCCGCGGGGGGTGCGGGCGGAGCGGCTGCTGGGGCGGCGATGGCCATCGGCTCCTTCATGAAGGAACAACTCGACAAGCTCGTGGACCTAGCAACGAAAGTGTGGGAGGCGATAGTTGCCTCTTCCGGATGGCTTCAGAGCGTTCTCAAACTCATCCGGATGGGCTTCGATAACATCCTTCGTCCCATAGGCGACACGATCGCGATGCTGCTCATGCCAGCAGTTACACAGTTCGCTATTGACTCGGCACATTCATACGGGGAGTTCGCTGCGGCATTGAAGGGTGCGGCACCGGGTGAAATACCGGGAATACTAGCCACCGCGATGAAGGAACAGTTGGTGATATTGGGGAACTTCACAAAAGAAATGATACCCACGATAACAACGATCCTTGAGGACGTGGGCCCCCCGTTAGTCACGGCATTGCTGGACGTCTTTACGATTATGATGCCTACCATCACAGCGGCAATAACACAGTGGACGCCTGCATTATTGGATGCGATTGCGAAGGGTTTTGCCAATTGGATGAAAGGTATCACCGGAGGCAGTTCGTCTATCGAAGGAGCGAACTATCCCTCCACTATTACCCATGCGGCCGGCGGGATATTCACTAGACCGACGCTTGGTATCATCGGCGAGGCCGGTCCCGAGGCGGTCATCCCATTGAGCAGGGGCGGGGGAATCGGTGGAGGCGTGGTCTTCAACATCACCGTGGGAAACATCTACGGGGTCGAGGACCTGAGGCGGGAGATGACTGGCATAATCGATGGCTACGCGATGAGGAGCAACTTCAGGAGGTAAGGAAAATGGGACAAACAGAGAATAAAGACGCCTTGGAGGGTGTGACAGCATGGCTGTAATAAGGCAAATCGGCGTGAAGAAGGAACAGCAAGGGTTCCACATCGGATTGAACCCGGCACAACGGTACGAACCCACGGTGGACTCGAACCAATGGGCGGCGAAGATGCGAGTGGAAAAAGCCGAGTATGAGCGCATCGTGGGACTGGTCGAGGCGACCACGTCGAATCCAGCCTACGCGCCGCCTGACAAGGTCGCGAGGAATAGGGTCGTGGCTCTGCTGGGAGAGGCGGCATGGCGGGCCCGTGACGGGAATCTGGACATGGCGATCGCCCTCACCACGGAAGCGCTGGAGAAGGCCAAGGCCAATGTCAAGGAGGTCTCGCAGTGACCCACACAACTGTGGTAGTGAAGCAGAGCAGGGTAGGCAACAACCGATACGCCGTTGCAGACCTCAGCATCTCCTCGTACACCACTGGCGGCGAGGTCGTGAACTCGACAGAGTTCGGCTTGATAGACATCGAGGACTTGCTCCCCTTCCCCGCTGGGACCACCGGATATATGGACATGTTCATATCGGCCAGCTCAAAAATCAAGATCATGACCGCGACCGGCACAGAGGCATCGGGCAACGTAGGGGTGCACCGGGTCCGGGTGTATGGCCATTGAGGCGAAGACATGACGCAGCAAGCCAGAATCTATGAGGATTCGGACGCCAACTTCGCCACTGGATTAGTGACATACCTCGGGACGCTTACGATAGCGACGGGGACGCAGCCCTGCATCTCGAAGATCAACGGAGGGTCCCGCCCCCGCGTGCTGATCACCTATAGGGACGTCTAGACTCGGAGGAACACCGCGTGGCGAGAGACGAAATTGACGGACTGGAGCGCAGGACTGAGCAGCTCCAATCTCTGCTCGATGGGATTCGCGAAGACCTCCAACTGATCCGCTACTGGCGGGGGCCGAAGGATGCGATGGCCAGGAGGAGCAGGAACAGGGACGAAATCCGCGCAGAACTGGACCGAATCACCGTTCCCGATGTGCGTGAGGACAAGTAAGTGCATAAACCGAATTATACGCATAATGAGGACGGGTGAAGATGTCGCCCGGACTCCTGGTGCTGGAGATCGGGCTGGCCGCGGTCTGCGCGGGGGCGTTGGCATGGACACTTCGCGCCTGGATAATCGAGAAGAAGAGGGGCGAGAAAAGAAACTGATGGTGTAGGGAAAGCTTATAAGCTCGAAGTATAATAACCTGCTATACTCCATGAAACAACCGAAATATATGTTCAGCTGCGACCACTTCTGGATCAACGATCTGGTCGTTGATGGATCCCTTACCCCGCAGGTCCTCAAGGATAATGGTATCTTCCACATCAGGGGTTCAATAACGGCATATCAGACTGAAGGATCGGCACTCGTGCGCCTCTGGCCTGAGACAATGGTCATATTCGATGAGGGCATTATTGCCAGGTCGCTAGACAAGGCTGGGGAATTTTTCATCTGTCCAAAATGTTTCTATTTCTGGAAGAAGCGCACACATCACCCCACGCAGTGCCCAGAGTGTCATAAGCGACTGAAGAACATACCACTTGCAAAACTCAACCTTGCCAAATTCATGAAGGCCGGGGGATCGAAAGTCTACATCACCGACTACAGGGACGAGAACCCAGATAAAATAGAAGCAGAAGAAGAAAATTCACAGTCCAGCCGCCCGAAAGGCGGTTGACAGAGAAGAGGGAAGGCGCGGGTTAGGCAACTAACCAGTCCCGCGCCCTGGTCCTCCATCGAGGCACCAATATGACTAAGGAATACGAGCTAAATAAGGATGTCGGGCAAGAACCTGACTACGAGCCCGCGAACCTAGACGGTTTCACGGTGAGCATGGGTTTTGTTGTGAGAACGAGTCTGGCCGATAGCCGCCGGATTGAAGAGTTCCTTAAGTCGCTACCAGCGACAAAGGTCCTTTTCGTAAAGAGGTCGACGAACCACCTCTGGATCGTGCAGGTATGAGGGGGGGATTGGGATGCACTCGAAACATAAGGATCAGCCCAGACTCAAATCCGGCAGGTGCGAGTTCAAGAGTTTTCCCGGCTTCCATCGCCCTGCTCAGCGTTTCGTCGAAAATCGCTCCGCCATAGGCAAGGCGATCCTAGAAGCCAAGGGACGTTCCTTCGATTCACCGACCGAACTGGCCAGGGCGGCGAACGTCTCCGAGCAGACGGTGACCAGGGCCTTGGAGGACCTGAGAAGGAACGGCACCGAGAGCCGCACCTACGGCGTCAACATGGCCTATGGCATTAAGCTCCGGGCGCTCCCGGCGGTGATGGCGGCGCTAGCGACCATGAAGGAGCGGATGGATTATTGGACCGAGCATCCCGAATGGTTGCCGGCCTCTATTGACCTGACCGCATTCAAGGAGATGGAGTATTGCGGCTTCGTGTTGTACGGGACCATATCGGACAACCAGGCGATAGTCGACCATATTCATAAGGTGGGCGAGTCGGAGTTCCACCAGGCCCCGCTGCACTCACCGGACAAGTTGCGCGTCATCGAGATACCGAAGGATGGTTGAACGAATGGGAACCATTAACGACAACCCTCGAACCCACGCTCGGAGACTGCCCTTAGGCAGTTGCCCGTTCGATGAACAAATGCTGATGGAACTCGCCGAAGTCGCCAAAGGCTACGCTTCATGGAACGAACTTATCAACGTCCTCCGATGCAACATCGGAAAGGGTCGTGTCATCCTCCAATATCCCTCGCTCGAATTGAATGACCATCCAGGCGGCTCGGTAGGAGATTGGCTCACCATCATCCTGAACGTCTTCGGCAGGGCCGGTATCGAGGAGATGGCCGGCAAGCTGCCTAAGTCTCTGCCAAGATTGCGTTTGCTCGCAAGGATGGCCGAATCGATGGACTGCTCTGAGTTCATCGCCGAGAAGCGGTTGTTGACCCTTGAGCACGGTGGATATCTGCGCGAGAGTTACGGGTGCATAATGTTCCCGGTGGAGCGCCTGAAGCAGCGGGAGGACTGAATGATGAAATGCATCGAACCATTCCGCGACGAGGGCGGGGCGCTCGGATTTGCAATCGTCATGGAGGATGATACGGTCATCGTCCGGAGTCACGAGGAATGGCGACACGAAAGAACTGGTAACAAGGAATTCTTGAGACAACTTGACGATATCGCAGCAAACGTCTACTGGGAGACCAAGGACAATCCGCTTCCTGGGAGACCTTCGGGAGAATGCTATGAAGATCCGACCCTTCTCCAGGATTGGCAGAGGAATCTTGCTAGGACCGTCTACCATCTGGATGACAGATACTATCAAACTCAGGTATCATGGGAGATCGCCACCTGGTTCAAGGAGGAACTGCCCTTCGCGCCAAGGCTGCCATTTTACGCGCCTACGGTATCCGGTAAGAGCACCGCACTCAACCACGTGATCCTGACGAGCCACCGGGGATTTGATTATACGAACCCCACCGTGGCCGCACTCCAAAGAGAACTCGGCCAATACCACCCGACCGCCTGCATTGATTCGTGGCACAAGATCCACGGCGACAGGAAGATGGAACTGGAACAAACCTATGAAAAGGGATTCCAGCAAGGCGGCACGGTGGCCAGGGTTGGACAGGATGACAAGGTGCATCGTTACCCAATCTATGGATGGATAGCGATCGCCACCATCCACCAACCCAGGGCCGAGGACATCCAGAATAGGAGCGTGGGCATTCCCATGGCCGAGAGGCCGCCGAATGTTAAGTTGGAACGCCTCTTCGACCTCGCGGAGATCAAGACGCTGAAAACACGGGCCCTCGACCTGAGATTGGCGGCGCTGAGCGGCCGAATCGACATCCAGGCAGCGCTCGCCACTGGCGCCGGCATCGCCGAATCATACGAACCGGCCCTGAGTTCCAGGGCGATCGACATAGCACACGTATTGCTTGTTCCAGGCATCCTGATGAAGAATGACGACCCAGATGCGATATTGAGCCACGTTCTGGAATCGCAAGAACAGGCAAAGCAATACCTCGACAATTCTGATCAGTCTGACGTCTTCTACGCCTTCCAGGGCGTGGTCGCCGATGCGACAACGAACGGTCTGGATGGCAAGACGATTGATTTCAGGAAGATCACAACCAATGCCGCCTCGGCGCAGCTCATCGAGGACCTGCAGCAAGCTGGCAACCTGGAGGATAAGAAACGACCGACCACGCGTTGGGTATTCAGCCAACTGTCCGACCTCGGCTTCAAGATGAAAACCGGGGAGGGTGCGGGACATACGACCATCTTCGACGAATCGAACTTCTGGCAGACCTATAACCGATTGGTCGTGAAGTTCGGGAAAAGGGGTGAGGGAAGGGTTGCCGAGGGCGAATGATCCGCGCTATTCACTCTTTTTCACCCGCTATTCACTCCTATTCACTAAGTAGTTTTGACGTCTGGCCATGTCCAAATAGTGAACAAGTGAACAGAAAACACCCTGTAAGGAAGCCTATTATCCCCCAAACCGCGTATTCCGACCCGAGGAGGTTCCTCTAGATGCCTTCGGCATGGTGGAACCTCGGGAAGGAGATGGACGCGTACCTGCACGAATTGGAGGAGGCGGGAAGGAGCCCGAGCACGATAGGGGATTACCGTTGGTCCTTGCTCAACATGTTCCGAGGACTCAAGGACCGGGAGATGACGGTGAACCCGCGCAAGGTCGGGCGCAAGGAGATTGACGCCCTACGCAACGAGCACTACCGGGGTTTGTCGGACTCGTACAAGGCAGGACAGACGAAATGCCTCATTCAGTTCTGCAAGTGGGCTGGAAACGCTGAGTTAGGGAAGCAGAAGTTCAACTTCGGCAACGTCGATCCTACGAAGATCGATTGGCTGAAGGACGAAGAGGCGAAGGTCGTAAGGATGAGCGCCGCTGGGCTGGAGAGGATGGTCGTACACTGTGAACTCGACCTCGGCATGAGGCGCATAGAACTGCTTCGCCTGAAGGTATCGGACTTCAGCCACGGCAAGATCGGGATGGTCCACATCCATGGCAAGGGAAGGAACGGGGGCAAGTATCGGATGATACCTTTCCATCCCGAGACCGCATCCATCCTGAACGAGTATCTGAACGGATACCGGGCGGAACGCATCGAGAAAGCCATACGGAAGAACAAGGACGTCCGAGTTCCAGAGGCGCTATTCATCTACGAGCGGGCGGGAAGGCTGCAAGCATATCATAAGACCGCCATGGATAGCGTGCTCAATGACCTGGGGAGCAGGATCGGCATCGAGTTCACCAATCACGACCTGCGCCGCACCTGCGGGAGAATGATGTATCGTGCAGGGGCAAGGATCGAGCAAATCGCCCGGATATTCGGACACGCCGACACCCGTACGACGATGCACTATCTTGGTCTAGATAGGGACGACATGAGCGAGGCTTTCACACTCTACGCCCAGTATCAGAACCAGCCAATTTTTCCGAAAGTGGAAACTTTTGAGCACATCCAGGAAAGTAGTGGACGGATCGGGATTTGAACCCGAGACCTCCTGATTGCAAATCAGGCGATCTTCCAGTCTGATCTATCCGCCCTTCGGGAGGTTGTAACGTCACTCCGGTTAAATAGGTTTCTGGGAACTGGAAG
>Ga0315277_10006339_pt1 | contig 15513 bp, 11 predicted proteins | sample YL17G05_15_MG_FD_203695 | JGI IMG/M metagenome (GOLD analysis project Ga0315277, IMG submission 203695) | Sediment microbial communities from Yellowstone Lake, YNP, Wyoming, USA - YL17G05_15 | ecosystem: Environmental > Aquatic > Freshwater > Lake > Sediment | place: USA: Wyoming | collected...
AGCACATTCGGCAGTTTCCGCTACTTTTCCCAAGACAGAGAGGTAACTAAAAGAAGTAGTTGGATCGCTTGCCTGTGGAACACACACTCCAAAAGAAGCTCCGTCGGCAGCTACTGTGTATTTAACCCCTTCGGGAATATTAGAAATGAAAACTGCAGCTTCAGCACTGGCGGGCTTCCCATCGCCGTCTGCATCTCCCATTTCGGTTACCGTAGGATATTCTCCATGGTAACTATGGTATGCCTCTATACCCAACGCCAGCTTTTCTAAATTGGACTGCCTAACCCCGTCCTCCGCTACATTTCTTTGTTTCTTTGGATTTATAATGGAAAGAGAAACACCGGTTAAAATGCCTATAAGGCTGATAACAACTAAAAGTTCCACCAAAGTAAAGCCTTTGGTAAGCCTGCATTGTTTTTTTATAACCGACCTTATAAACATGTAGCTCCAGCTTTAACCCCAAGTTTTAGGGATGAGCCGTCGCTAAAATTAAAATTACATTCATAAATGCAAGTCCCATACGTTCCAGTTACTGTTAAAGTACTATCAGCAGCTGCGGGGGCGGGGAGTAGCGTATAAGTTGATGTGGGGGGATCCCCGGTAGGATCTGAGGTACCAAGTTCGGCCCAGTCTCTTGAGCCTGTAACCGAATTCCAAGCGTCGCACAGTCTGGCGTCATCCTTAGCCGAACCACAAGCGTTCAACGCCAAACAAAGTTGAGAAGTTTTAACCTTTAAAACCGCCTCCTTGGCCTTTCTTTGCACCTCTACAGGATTTATAACCATAAAAAGCGCTCCCGCCAAAATAGAAATAATGGAAATAACCACCAACAACTCAACTAGAGTAAATCCAAGATTTCTTTTTGTCGAGCAGTTTTTAATCATCCCCTTTAAGTATATTTCATGTGCCGCGGGTGTCAAGCACAAATTACTCCGCCACAATTTTGTTTGACTCAGAGGCCACAGCAAAATCAAACCAAGGTCCTAAATTAGGCATACGACTCTTTTCCACCACGACCTTTTTTCTGGTGGCGGTTGAGCCGGCAAGACTTCCTCCACCAGTCAGACCACTTTTGACTTCTCCAACAGAAGTTATTTTGTAACCTTGCGCAGGAACACTAACATTACCGGTAAAGGTAATTTGGTACGACGACCCATTAACAAGCGACATTAAATTTAATAATTGGGGGCCAGTTGTCACTGGAACATAAAAACAAGAGTAGTCAATTGAAGCCATCGTGTCTTCTATACCGTCGCTTGCAGAATACCAAGCAGGAGAACTGCACCAGGAGCCTACAAACTCGTAACAAGTATGTTTTTGTTGAGTCAGCTTGTATGTACCTCCGCTTCTTGAGTAATAAAACGATAGGATCTCCGCGTAAGCTGGGCCCGCTACACTTGTTCCTTGCCAACACACTCTCACATTGCTACTCGAAGCAGCTCCTATTAAATTTATGGAAATCGTGGAATTAGCTGGGGAACTTACATCGTAAGTATTGCCGCTTGTTGGATAAGTTTCCACCGCCATAACCGCCCTAGCTTCCGTAAAACCATCAGCCATATCCAGTGTACAAGCTACAGGTATCGAGGCCGCAAAACCGGTTGGAGTATAAAGAGCACTCGGCTGGCATGTATTGTCGTCGACTAAAGTCTTCAGCTCCGAGTTGGATTTTTGTAAAAACTTTTCCGCACCGGCCTCCGCCACCGCCTGCGCCTTGTAATAAGCGTTGTCAATAAAAACCCGCTTAGTAGAACTTACAATTCGCGTGGAAACCCCCACTAAAGCAACCAAACCCAGGGTAATAGCAAAAATCACTATTAAAAGCGTTTGACCGGACTCACGACCTTTTTTATTCATATGACCACCTCGCGGTTGAAGGACCAAAAATATTTGGGGACTTGTCCAATTTTGCAAGTTCGGTGGTATAAAAAGGATTAAATTGAATAAAAACAGGAGGCCAAGTCACAGCTAGTTGCTTTTTAATCGATATTTTGCCTTTAGCAATCATGGGACCTTCAACTTTTATAGGATTTGACGACGAATCAAGTGATATATCAGAATCGCCGCCGAAAGTGGAAATAAACATAACTTGCACATCCGCGTCTTGAGTTATGTACAGTGCTTGGTTGGCTGTGTTTACGTTTCCCACCCCGCCCCTTATATCGACCTTGCCGCTGGTAATAATTACTAACCTCTCGCTTGTACTGTTTGAGGGAATGTTTTTTTGAATTGTAATTGTAGACGCCGGCGGAGTGTCGTTGACAACAAAAATGAATAGACCGCCGCTTGCCCCGCCCATGTTGTAGCTTGCACCACTTAATGTGTTTAGCGAGAGGTTTATATCTGATGAGCTAACTTCATAAAACTTTCCCGGCAACAAATCATCACAAGTAAAAAGCTGCGTAATATCACAGCTCGAGGGTAACACTTCGGCATAACGTAAAAAGCTTTGGTAATCGGGCAAAGAATCACCAAGACCGCCGATATTTTTAGCAAAAGCATCGATGGTATCCGATACGCCTGTTTTAACTTCATAATCTCCAGAGGATAAAATGCCACCGTAGGAAAAATCGTAAGTATTGTGGTCTGGAGACATTAGAATCGGACTAACATTTCCAGGCTGAACTAAAGTGCTCGTAAACACATTTGCTGGGGGCGCAGCAAAAAATGGCTGGATAGTCACTACGCTATAATCTCCAGAAACATCATATCCTGATAAAACACCCGCGCCGTAAGTAGTAAACCACGGAGCTGCGTAAGCGCGATTGGTGATAGTTAGGAACAACGACAAGAGAATAAAAATTTTAAAAACTATATGTTTAAAAACTAATGTACCGTGTAAAAATCCAGTCACCATATAATAAAGATAACACACTACCTAAAATTAAAAAAGGACCAAAAGGAACCACGTCCTTGAGCGACTTCTTGGAAAACAAAATGAGTGCCACGCTTACCAGAGAGCCGGAAATGAAGCCTAAAAAGACGGCAATGACTCCGTTGGGAAAACCGTTAAACAGCCCAATCAAAAGCCCCAGCTTAACATCTCCGCCACCCATCCCGCGCCCTTTGGTTAAAATCACCAACAAATAAAAAAACAAACAAATTCCCAAACCCGTACTAACGTTATATCCAAAAACTTTAACTTCCCGCATCACGCTGTCTTTATAAAGGTCACCTTTTAAAAGATACGCGCCAAAAGCGTCGCTTTGAAGCATACTGTGATATTTATAAGCCCAGAAACCCGTTGTAGCCACATTTGCCAAAAACACAAAAATTATTCCAAAATAGACCACCTGATTAGGAATGATCTGATACTTTAGGTCGCTCAACAAAATTATGATAAAAACGCTAAAAACTATGGCTAGGTAGGTAAACCCCAATCCAGTAAATAGGGTGGGGGAAACGGCAAATCGGAAAAAGTAGGCGGCGACCCCAAAAAAGACGGCGGTTAAAACTTCGGAAAAAGGGTAGTAGAGCGACACTTTTTGTTTGCAGTAGGCGCACCTTCCTTTTAAAAAAAGGTACGACAAAACCGGTACCATATGTTGAGGTTTTAGTTCCTTTCCGCACGAGTCACAAACTGACCGACCCCTTAAAAAACTCTTGTCTTGACACAACCTATCCGCCACCACATTAAGGAACGAGCCTATAAACAGGCCTAATATTGAAGATAGAACAATAATTAATACCAACATAATTCAAACCCTAACGGGGATTGCTTTGGCCACGCCTCGCAATAACAATATCCGCATTCGAGATAACGAACCCAAGCGGGGCGCTATGCGCCCCGCCAGGAAATACTAATACTAAAGAGCGTGTGTAATTCACGGTATTAAATTCAACCCAGGATCCGTCCCGATCTCATACACACACGCAGTGGCGGGCACGTTAGTACAAGCGTTTGCAGTACCACCGTCATTTATGCCTAATGCTGCACTATCGATACTCTCCATCCAAGCGTTAAGTTCCCAAGTATTAAGATCACTTGCGAACCTGTAATAAAAAGTAACTCCACTTACCGTAGTTCCTCTCAACGGATCCCTAGGGAGTACTCTCATGTAATCAACCATTCCTGGCGATCCCGCGGGTAGTGTAAAACGAACCCAACCATCAGCGCCAGTTGTCGTCCCTACCGCAGTATCGTTAGCGTTTACTGCATTAACCGCTAGAGTAATCTTGCCATCGGCCAGAGAGTTAGCAATAGCTTTATTAACTTCAGTTAGCTCTGCGATACGTCTCGCGTCTCTTGTTTTAGCCATAAGTTTAGCCGGGTTAATAACCAAGAACAGAGCTCCAGCTAAAATAGCTATAATGGCTATAACCACCAAAAGCTCAACCAAGGTAAAACCCTTTGTGTATTTTCCTTTTGTCATAATTTTTTCCACCCCCTTTCGTTCTTCTATTGTTTCTAACAAAACTAAATAGAAGTCGTAATCTTATATATAGGCGTAATAATCGAAAGAATCAAGGTCCCTACACCCACACCCAAAAACACTAAAATAAAAGGTTCTAAGGCTGCAGAAAGTCGCGCTATTGCAGTATCGGTCTCGTTAGCGTAGTAAAGCGAAACCCTACCCAAAACCGTGTCTAAATTGCCGGTTTCTTCTCCTACCTGAACCATCTTATAAATCATAGGAGGAAAAATTTTGGTGTGACTCATGGCCTCCGACAACGGCACGCCCCGTTCCACTTGTGATAAACTATTTTTAACCGCCCTTTTTAAGGCTAAATTGCTCGCTACCTCAGACGAAATACCTAAGGACTCCACCATAGATACTCCCGAACTTAAGAGCATGCTTAAGGTTCTGGAAAAAAGGGAATATTCCTTTAACTTATTGACGGCGCCAATAACTGGAATAGCAAACATAAACTCGGACCAAAATTCCCGCCCCTTTGTTGTCGCTAAAAAATGTCTTAAAGTAAAAAAGCCGCCAATCACTAAAAGTAGGAGGAAAAATTTATAAGTAATCATAAAGCTACTAAAACCAATCATGATCTTGGTCATTATAGGCAAATCTACACCCATAGTAGAATATAATTCGGCAAGTTTAGGCACAACAACCACCATCATTAAAACAAAAACCCCGGCCATGGCAATAAGAATAATCATGGGATAAATCATAGCCGTTTTAAACTTCCCTTTAACGTCGTGGTCTTTCTCCATAGTATCGGCCAGCTTAAGCATGATGTCGTCTAACTTACCAGACGACTCCCCGGCCTTGCATAAAGAAACATAAGCGTTAGAAAAAACGGTGGGATATTTACTAAAGGCCCCAGATAGGGGAGTGCCCGTAGAAACCTGCCCTTGAATATCGGCAATAATTGATTTAAATGTGGGGTTAGTACATTGTTCTAACAAAACTTCTAAACAGCGGGATATAGAAAGCCCAGCGGAAATCATGGTGGCAAACTGGCGGGTAAACAAAACCACATCGATCTCGCTAACGCCGGACGTCATTAACCCAAAACGCTTAAAACCGCCGGAATTCTCCCTAACATCCAAAGCAAAAAGCCCGCGATCTTTTAAAACATCACCCACTTTTTCTACCGAAGGCGCTTCAACTTCCCCGTAAATTAATTTGCTACTCGCGTCTTTAGCAGTAAACTTGTATTTCATCTCTTTAATATACTCATCTCTTTATAAGCCTTCTTAATTCTTCCGGATTAAGACTAAACTTAAACGCGTCGTCGACGCTGATTAGATCTTTGGTCAACAAATTCAACAAGGCGGTATTAAGGGAGACCATGCCTTGCTCGGCGCTGGTTAGGATAATATCGTCAACCCGGTAGCTCTTCCCCCCTCTTATCATATTCTTGACCGCGTAATTATTAAGGAGAACCTCCACTGCCGGAGCCACCCCCATTTGGACTGATGGAACGAGTCGCATAGAAATAACCGCCTCCAAGACATCTGCAAACTGGCTTCTAATATAGGCTTGTTTCTCCTTGGGAAACGAGGACACAATTCTCTCTATAGACTGCGACGCGGAATTCGTGTGCAGAGTGGAAAAAACCAAGTGGCCGGTTTCTGCAATGTTCATAGCGGCCTCAATGGTTTCTTGATCGCGCATTTCTCCAATCATAATGATGTTGGGATCTTGTCGTAAAATAGATCTTAAGGCGTTTGCCCACGAAAGCGTATCCAAATACATCTCACGTTGTTCCACAAGTGATTTGATAGACGGAATAATGAACTCGATAGGGTCCTCTATAGTGATGATGTGTTCGGATCGAGTTTCGGTAATGTATTGAAGCATGGAAGCCAATGTAGTAGACTTTCCGTTGTCGGTGGGACCGACCACTAAAATAAATCCTTGTTTTAAGTCGGCAATGTTTTTTAAAATAGGCGGCAAGTGAAGTTCATCCAAGTGAGGAATTACCATAGGAATCATTCTTAACGACACTGAAGGATAGCCTTTTTGGTAGTAGGCATTTACCCTAAAACGGGCTTTATTACCAAGGGCTATAGAAAAATCCACCTCTTTGGAAACTTCAAATAAATCTTTTTGCTCTTTGGTAAGGGTTTGGGCAATAAAAAGCTCCACATCCTCAACAGTCAGCACATCCATATCGGAAATTGGGGAAAGGTTGGTGTGAATTCTTACTGCAGGCTTGTTACCAACAGAAAGATGTAAAGAGGAAGCTTTTAAGCTTACACATCTATCTAGTATTGTACTGGCGTTTACTTTCATAGGCAGTAACTATATTACCAATAAACTCTATTAAACAATACCTTTAAACTAAACACAATACCTAATCCATTGCAACTCGCAAAACCTCCTCAATAGATGTAATACCTTCCAAGGCTTTTATGTATCCATCCTGCAGTAAAGTAAGCATCCCCTCACTCATAGCCAGTTTGTTTATTTCCGATTCAGGTGTTTTGTTAAGCATCAACTGCTTGATAGTTTCCGAAACATGCAAAACCTCATAAATCCCGGTGCGCCCCTTGTAGCCGGTCTCCCCACACTTATTACAGCCGGTTCCTCTGTAAAGCCTAACCCCGCGCTGCCCTATGCTTTTTATAGCATCCAGCATGTTTTTGTCACGCGAAAGTAAAAGCTGAGAATCACTCACATCACTTAAGATGTTCCTGATATCCTTAACAAGCTCTTCTGGAGGATCGTAAGAAGTCTTGCAGCCTTCACAAATTTTTCTCACCAGTCTTTGTGCCAATACCACACTCAAAGTTGACGCCAACAAAAAGTTTTCTACCCCCATGTCAATAAGCCTTGGAATAGCACCCGCAGAAGAGTTGGTGTGAAGTGTAGACAAAACCAAGTGTCCTGTTAACGCGGCCTGTATAGCAAGTTCTGCTGTTTCACCATCTCTAATTTCTCCAACCATAATGATGTTGGGATCTTGTCTCAAAAAGGACCGGAGTCCTGACGCAAAAGTCAACCCTGCTGCGGGGTTGATTTGAACTTGATTAACCCCCTTTATTCTAATTTCAACGGGGTCTTCCAAAGTAACTATATTAACCTTAGACGTATTGAGTTTAGAAAGCGCCGTAGCAAGCGTAACCGTTTTTCCAGAACCCGTTGGTCCGGTCACTAAAATTATACCATTCGATTTCAAAAGCGCTTCCTCAAACCTTTTTAAGGGAAGGCCTGTTAAGCCCAGGTCCTTAAAGGTGTAAACATTGGCCTCATCTTTTAAAAGTCGGATTACCACTTTTTCTCCGTTTACAGTGGGCAGGGTGGAAATACGCAAATCAGTAAAGGTATCACCCACCTGAATTTTAAAACGGCCGTCTTGGGGGATTCTTTTTTCGTCGATCTTCAAATTCGACAGAATTTTTATACGCGCCACAACGCTTTCCTGCATTTCCTTAGGTAGGGTGTGCTTTTCACCCAAAATACCATCTACCCTATAGCGAATTCTCATATCGGACTCTTCCGGCTCCAAGTGAATATCAGAAGCGCTACTTTTAACGGCAGTTTCCAGCAAAATGTTCACAATTCTTGCCACAGGTGCATCTTTTAGACTAGTAATGTTTTCCAGCGTCTGCTGCGACTCCTCGATCTTTAATGTGGTCTGGCTTATCTCCTCTAGCGCCTCGGTGACTTCTTCTTTAATAGATTTTCCATAGTTTTCATCTACAACTTTGCGTAATTCCGACGGCGGTGAGACATAAGCTATGATTTTAAGGCCCAGTTTTTTCTCTAAGAACGATATGAACTGCAAATCCAGCGGGTCCAGCATGGCCACATGCAAAACTCCGTTTGCCGTGTCGTGCAAGAAGGGGACTACATTATAGGTTTTAGCCAGCTGTGTGGGAACAATATTAAGAAAACCTTCGTCAAACTTTTTTTCTATTAGGGAAATGTACGGAATATCGTAAAACTCGGAATAGGTTTTAGCATACTCTTCATCCGAAACAAACTTGCCTTTTAGGACAATGTTGTTTACGCTCTCGACTCCTTTTACTACCTCATCTTTAATGCCTTTTAACTTGGCTCCGTTTATTAAACCTTTATCAAAAAGGAAGTCTTCAAAACTTTTTTTATTTTGCAAAGTGTCAACAAACATAGGCAGTACGTTCGCCTTGACGAACATTTTTATCTTATCACATCGACAACTTATGCAGCAAAAAAATATGTTCTAGAGCAAATTTTAGCGCCACGTTAGCCTCTTTAATTTCTTTAATGGCCTTTTCCATTTTTACGACGAGGGGTTGCATAGACGGGGTGGCAGGTTCCGCAGCGCTCTCGTCGTGGATCCCTGTCCATCCGTCAGGCCTTTGCACCCTTCTCGAAGCGGGTCCCGTCCCCCTGCCCATTTCTCGAATTGCGCAAAGGCCTACCTCCACTGTACCTATTGCGTGCCACCCGCCCATAACATCGTACTGTAATAAACCCTCCAGAAACGCCATGACCTCGTCTTTATCTTTTTGTGACAGTTCTTTTGCCAGCTCAAAAAGCTCCTCGTAACTTTTGTCTGCCAAATTAAATTGGGTCGATAGTTTAACCGCGGATTTATCGTCCTTTAAAACCACCTTTTGACATCGGGAAACCACCGTAGGCAAAAGCGACCCCTCCTTGTCGCAAAGCAGTATTATCAAAGCAAAAATCGGGGGTTCCTCCAAAATTTTTAGCAAACTTCCTTGCGCATCGTCCGTAAGCATTTGCGCGTCTTCAACCAAAACCGCTTTAACCTTCCTCCTAAACGGCCGCTCCTGCAGAAACTTTTTAACTTCCTTGGCCTGTACTATCCCAAGGGATTTCTTCTCGCTCTCTTTTTGTACGACTAATAAATCTGGCTCCTTCGCGTCTACAGCAAACCCGTGCACCGATAATAATTCCCAAGCCTTCTTAAGCCGCTCACTTTTATTAAAACCTAAAACTAAAACCGAGCCCAACATGTTATACGAAGTGAACATGCTTAACGAAGTGAACATGTTATAATCATACAACAAGTTATGACTAAAGAACCAAAAAAACCAATTACGGAAGACTACGGTGTAGACCAAATTCAGGTATTGGAGGGCTTGGAGCCGGTTAAAAAACGACCCGGCATGTACATCGGTACCACGGGAATAGAGGGACTTCACCACCTGGTTACCGAAATCGTTAATAATTCCATGGATGAGGCCATTGCGGGCTTTGCCAGTCACATAAAGCTGGAGTTTTTTAAAGACGGCTCCGTAGCGGTATATGACAATGGCCGCGGAGTCCCTTACGGAATTAAGCCCGAATACGGCGTTTCCGCGTTGGAATTGGCCTTTACGAGACTTCACGCGGGGGGAAAGTTTGGCGGTGGGGGATACAAAGTGTCAAGCGGACTTCACGGTGTGGGTTCTTCTGTTGTTAACGCGCTGTCTTCCTGGTGCAGGGTAATTGTAAAAAGAAACGGCGAAACAGTCATGCAGGAATATCAAAACGGCGGAAAGCCACTAGCTCCGGTGGGTAAGATCAACCCGACAAAGCCTATTTCCAAGTTAAAAAATACCGAGTGGCTAATTGACCTGCCTTCTTGGAACTACCACACCGAAACCATAGTACAATTTAACCCCGACCCCAAAATTTTTGAAACCACCAATTTTTCTTTTAAATACTTTCTGGCCCAAATGCGCGAATATGCCTATTTAACCGCGGGAATTAAGTTTGAGCTTATCGACCACCGAACGGAAGAGTCATACACTTATTACTTTGAGGGCGGAATTAGAACATTTTTAGACAATTTAAACAGCAACAAAAAAGTCACTCACCAAAAGCCCTTTCACGTCAAAAAAGAAAATGACAACGTGCTGGTAGAGGTGGCTTTTCAATATAACGACAGCTTTAACGAAAATGTTTTGTGTTTTGCCAACCACGTTAAGAATCCTGAAGGCGGAACCCATTTAACGGGCTTTAGAAGCGCCCTTACCAAAACTATCAACGACTACGCACGCAAAAAAGGCTATCTAAAAGAGAGCGACGAAAGTTTGTCCGGTGAAGATACCAAAGAAGGGCTTTCCGCCATAGTTTCCGTTAAATTGGATTCCTCCATCTTGCAGTTTGAGGGTCAGACTAAAGCCAAACTTGGCAATACAAGCGTACGACAGGCGGTGGAAACGGTGGTTAAAGAGGCGCTTGATCTGTTTTTTGAAGAAAATCCCAAAGAGGCGCAGGCGATCGTGGAAAAGAATCTTGTGGCCATGAAAGCCAGAATTGCCGCCAAAGCTGCGCGCGATACGGTAATAAGAAAATCCGCGTTGGAGGGCGGGGGTATACTACCGGGAAAATTGGCAGACTGCCAGGAAAAAGACGCCACAAAAACGGAATTATTTATTGTGGAGGGTGATAGCGCCGGAGGCAGTGCAAAGCAGGGACGGGACAGAAAAGTACAAGCTATATTACCTCTCTTTGGAAAACCTTTAAATAGCGAACGTGCCCGCTTAGACAAGATAGTAGACTCCGATAGGTTTAAAAACCTGATAACCGCCGTAGGTGCCGGGATTGGGGAAGCATATAATCCTTCTAAGCTCCGTTACGGCAAGGTAATTATCATGTCCGACGCCGATGTTGATGGGTCGCACATCCAAACCCTGTATTTGACCTTTTTCTACCGCCACATGGTGGAACTTATTGACAACGGACACATCTACCTCTCCGTCCCGCCTTTATATAAAGCTACTTGGGGCAAAGAGAAAAAATATTTGTTTGACGACGGGGATCGGGCAGAGTTCTTAAAAACGGACGCCGGCAAAAAGGCTATTATTCAACGATTTAAAGGTTTGGGTGAGATGAACGCAGAGGAGCTTTGGGAAACAACCATGAACCCGGAAAACAGAAAACTTAAAAAAGTATCTGTTGACGACGCTTCAAAGGCCGACGAAGTTTTTACCATGCTCATGGGCGATGAGGTAGCGCCGCGCAAAAGGTTTATTCAGACTCACGCCAAACAGGCTAATGTTGACATTACCTAGTTTATTCTGCTATTTTACCCACATCAAAATATGAACATCCAATTAATAGCTTTATACACCGCACCCATAACAGCAATAGTCGCGCTTGCGTACGGGTCGTTTCTTTCTAAAAAAATCACCAGTCAACAAGTAGAAGATGCAAAATTAAAAGAGATCGGCAAGGCCATAAGCGATGGCGCTATGGCGTATTTGAAAAAACAGTTTAGCATTGTAATACCCATTATGGCCTTCCTTTCCGTTGTTATTGCCGTAGGACTCGGTTTAGGAACCGCCGTTACATTTTTAATGGGCGCAATTTTTAGCGCAGTTATCGGGTACTTTGGCATGTGGATCGCAGTTAAGGCCAATGTTAGAACCGCAGAAAATGCCTTGCAGGGCTTAAATCCGGCTCTAAAAACCGCTTTCTCCGCGGGAACCGTCAATGGAATGTTGGTGGTCGGCCTGGGACTTCTAGGTGTGTCGCTCATTTACATGTATTCGTATTTTGCCTATATTTCGCAGGGTGCAGATGCTGTGGCAGCGTATGCTACTCATGTTTTGGTAGGATACGGCTTTGGAGCCGCGCTTTTAGCCTTATTTATGAGAGTCGGGGGAGGAATTTTTACTAAAGCCGCAGATGTTGGCGCCGACCTTGTTGGTAAAGTGGAGAAGGGCATTCCGGAAGATGATCCAAGAAATCCCGCTACTATTGCCGACAACGTAGGTGATAATGTGGGTGATTGTGCCGGTATGGCGGCCGACGTCTTTGAGTCGTACGCCTTAACTATTGTAGCCGCCATGATTCTGGGTGGAACCATGTTTGGATTAAAGGGTGTAGTTTTTCCGCTGTTAGCAAGATCGGGGGCGGTCTTAACCTCAATACTTGGAACCTTTTTTGTCAAAGCCAAGGACGACTCAGAAAACGCCTTGAAACCTCTAATTAGAGGCTTTGTGGTGTCGGCAGTTTCTGCAGTAGTCATCTTTTTGGCTCTAGGAATCTTTTTGCTGGGCGAACCCAGAGCCGGGTATGCCGCTACTTGTGGAATTTTAGCTATGATTGCGCTTCTTTTTGTTACTAAATATTACACCGGACCTGGGGAAAAGCCGGTGGTGGCCATTTCCAAATCGTCCCAAACCGGAGCGGGCACCAATCTAATTTCCGGACTCGGCTTTGGCATGGAGTCAACCTTTGTGTCGGTATTAGTGGTTTGCGCTGCTATATATGCAGGATACTCCTTGCTGGGATTCTACGGAATCTCCTTAGCTGGTATGGGCATGCTTGCCACCACAGGAATTATTATGGCTTTAGACACTTTTGGGCCCATTGCCGACAATGCACAGGGTTTGGTAGAAATGAGCGGACTTTCCGAAAAAGCCGCTAAAGTTACCGGAGGACTTGACGCAGTAGGAAACACTACCAAAGCCTTAACCAAGGGTTTTGCTGTAGGTTCCGCGGCAGTTGCCGCCAGCTCGCTTTTTGCCACTTACTTTGCAGTTACCGGATTAGAAGCTATAAACATAGCCCAACCCGTGGTTTTTATTGGCGCACTTTTGGGTGGAGCTTTGCCGTTTTTGTTTAGTTCACGATTAATTAGTTCGGTGGGAAGGGCCGCATTTGCCGTAGTAGAAGAGGTTAGGCGACAATTTAGGGAAATACCCGGAATTATGGAGGGTAAAGCGTTGCCAGATTACTCCAAAGCGGTAGAAATTGTTACGGCCGCCGCGCAAAAGGAGTTGGTTATCCCCGCAGCCATAGTTGTGCTATCACCGGTTATAGTAGGACTTTTGGGGGCGCAGGCGTTGGGAGGCTTTCTTGCTGGATCAGTAGTAGTTGGGCTGTTGCTGGCTTTCTTTATGTGCAACACGGGCGGAGCTTGGGATAACGCTAAAAAGTATATAGAGGACGGCAACTTTGGCGGAAAGGGCAGCGACACGCACAAAGCCGCCGTGGTAGGCGACACCGTAGGTGATCCGCTAAAGGATACCGCAGGTCCCGCGCTTAACCCTATGATGAAGATTGTGCAGATCGTAGCTCTTCTTATAGCCCCGGCCGTAATAGCCATGTTCGGGATTTGACGGGATTGGGCGTGGTGGCAGGCCTTTGCGCAATTCGAGAAATGGGCAGGGGGACGGGACCCGTTTCGAGAAGGGTGCAAAGGCCTGACGGACGTACAAGGGGGCCCGCGATGAGAATGCTGCGGGGAATCAGCTACTGCACATCACGGCGGGATTGAAATATAGACTCAAAGTTGCTAATATTCATGGGTTATGGCTACTAAGAACAAGAAGAAGGACGAGTTGATATCGACGCTGGGGGACACTGTCGATGGTACACCCGATATCGACCAGGATACCCAGCCTGCACAAGAACAAGCACTACCCAAAGGAATCGTGAGCGCGGAAATCACCCAGGAAATGCAAAAGTCGTACCTAGACTATGCCATGAGCGTTATTGTATCGCGGGCACTTCCGGATGTTAGAGATGGCTTAAAGCCCGTTCACCGTCGCATAATTTACGCCATGTACGACCAGGGCATGAGTCACACCGGCAAGTTTCACAAATGCGCTGCAGTGGTAGGTGAGGTTCTTAAAAAATATCATCCGCACGGAGATATTGCCGTTTACGACTCTTTAGTGAGAATGGGCCAGGATTTTTCTCTGCGTTACCCGCTTATTGCTCCGCAAGGAAATTTTGGTTCCATCGACGGCGATCCGCCCGCGGCTATGAGGTATACGGAATGTAAGCTGTCAGCATTATCAGAGCAGCTCTATGCCGACATAGACAAGAATACGGTGGATTTTGCTTTAAATGACCTTCAAAACTATGAGCCGGTTATTTTGCCTTCTCTTTTACCCAATATTTTATTAAACGGATCGTCGGGAATTGCCGTTGGTATGGCCACAAACATTCCTCCTCACAACGTAGCTGAGGTTTTGGCGGGGCTTTTGTACATGATCGATAACCCAAGTGCTATAGGCACGGAAAACAAGGAAACTAAAATTGCCAACACGGCTTTTTCCAGCAGTGCCACTACAGAGGATTTGGTCAAAATAATCAAAGGCCCGGATTTCCCCACCGGAGGGATAATTTACGGCCAAAAAGAGCTGACACAGGCGTATGCTACCGGTAGGGGAAGGGTTGTTACCAGAGCAAAAACTGAGATTGAGGAAGATAAAAGCGGCAAAACAAAAATTGTGGTAACGGAGATTCCGTACCAGATAAATAAAGCCACCCTGGTGGAAAAAATCGCCGATTTGGTTAGAGACAGAAAGATCGTGGGGGTTTACGACTTGCGGGATGAATCAAACAGAGATGGTATGAGAATCGTGGTAGAACTTAAGCGCGACGCCATACCCCAAAAAGTCCTTAATCAGCTCTTTAAATATACCGCTTTGCAATCAACTTTTAATACTAACATGGTGGCATTGCTGGATAACGAGCCCAAGCTTATGACTTTAAAGTTAATATTGGAAGAATTTGTTATTCACAGACAAAAAATTGTGGTCAGACGAACTATTTATTTACTCAAAAAAGCTAAAGAGCGGGAACATATTTTACTGGGACTTAAAATCGCGTTGGACTACCTGGACGAGGTTATAAAACTCATTAGAGCCAGCAAAGACGCGGAAACGGCTAAAGCCGGGCTTATGGAAAGGTTTGAGCTTAGCGACGTTCAGGCTCAAGCCATCTTAGACATGCAGCTTAGAAAACTAGCCGCGCTCGAACGCAAGAAGATAGAAGACGAACTTGAGGAAATTATTAAAACAATTAAGAACTATGAGGTACTTTTGTACTCACCTCAAAAAATTCTGGCTAAAGTGAGAGAGGAAATTGCTGGGCTCGCAGAAAAGTATACTGACCCCAGAAAAACCAGAATTGTCAAAAGCGCCGTAGGGGAGCTTAACGAAGAAGATTTAGTAACGGAGGAGCTTTGTATAGTCACCATTTCCCAAAGCGGTTATATAAAAAGGATGAAAAAGGATACTTACAGAAAGCAGGGTAGGGGAGGACGCGGTGTTTCGGGCCAGTCACTCAAAGAAGATGATGTTGTCACTACCATAAGAACCTGTAATACCCACGACTACGCACTCCTGTTTACCAGCAAGGGCAAGGTTTATAAAAT
>Ga0315277_10006340_pt1 | contig 15511 bp, 13 predicted proteins | sample YL17G05_15_MG_FD_203695 | JGI IMG/M metagenome (GOLD analysis project Ga0315277, IMG submission 203695) | Sediment microbial communities from Yellowstone Lake, YNP, Wyoming, USA - YL17G05_15 | ecosystem: Environmental > Aquatic > Freshwater > Lake > Sediment | place: USA: Wyoming | collected...
AGATCGGGGCCTGGTCGATTACGTCTATCCCATGCTCGACGGAGTGACCACGGTCGATCCCCATTTCATCTTCCCCTACCTGTTCGGCGGGGTGTACGTGCTGATCGGCACCGGGGAAATCGACGCATCGCTGGCGCTCCTGCAGAAGGGATACCAGGCCAATCCCGATTCCTGGGAGCTTCCGTTTTACCTCGGTTGGGTGAACTGGATGTACCGGCGGGATCTTCAAAAGACCCATCGATACCTGATGGAGGCTGTCACCAAACCGGGATGCAGGTCTTTCGTCGTGGATTTGCTGAAGGGCGTTTCGGGAGATCTGAAGAAGACGGATGTGACCCGGATGTACCTTGAAAGCCTTCTCCAAAGCATGAACAACCCCGATGTGAAGAAACGGATCGAATCGATGCTCCAAGATTTTTCCACGGGCACGAATCCGCAGAAATGAAACCAGTAACCAACGTTAAAGGAGAAAGTATGCCGGTGAAACAACCGTCCAATCCGAGAGGCAAAATGACCGAAAGAGAATCCGAAGGCGGGGACTCGAATGTGTGCTGCCAGATGCACGGCCGCCACAACGTTTTCTGGGGAGTGGTGTTCGTCGTCGTCGGATTTTACTGGCTGGCCAAAAGCCTCGGCTGGCTGCACGAAATCGATATTCCGCTTTTTCCCCTTGCTCTGGTCATCCTGGGAGTGTATTTGATCCTCCGGAGTCCGAATCCCAGGCGCCCGTCCAAGCGGGACGAATCCTGAGCGGAACGAAAAGGGATTTGCCTGATCCTGCATCGTCCGCACGTTCTTCTGGTCAATCCCTGGATTGTGGATTTTGCGGCATACGATTTCTGGTCCAAACCCGTGGGACTTTTATCCGTCGGCGCCGCGCTGTCGGAAAACGGGTACGACATCTCCCTTGTGGATTGCATGGATCGGAACAGTCCGGCCTTTGAGCAGCACCGCGGCACCGGCGCCGTCCGTCCTCCAAAATCCGGCAGGTACGGAACCGGTCATTACCACAAGGAAATCATCCCGAAACCTCCGATCCTGAAATCCGTGCCGCGGCGGTACGGGCGGTACGGGGTGCCCCTGCCCCTGGTTTGGAAGGCACTCGAATCCGGCCGCCGCCCCGACGCGGTTTTTGTGACTTCGGGCATGACCTATTGGTATCCGGGCGTAGTCGACATGGTTTCGCTGCTGAAAAAAGCCTATCCGGGCGTGCCGGTGGTGCTCGGCGGCATCTATGCCACGCTCTGCCATGAACATGCGAGGCGGGTATCCGGAGCCGACGAGGTGGTAAAGGGTGAAGGAGAGTGCACGGCCGTCCGCATCGCGGATGCCCTGACGGGTCACCGTTCGGAGAAGACCGAATACGACACTGCGGACGACCTTCCGTTTCTGCCCTACGGGCTGTATCCGCAGCTGGAATCGGTTGTCCTGCTGACGTCGAGGGGATGTCCGTTCCGGTGTCCGTTCTGCGCATCGCACCTGCTGTGCGCAGGATACCGGAAGCGGAATCCCGAGAAGACGGCCGATGAGGTGGATAACCTGAGGCGCACGCGCAACGTCGCCCACTTTGCGTTTTACGACGACGCGCTGTTGTTCGACAAATCCAACCACCTGGTCCCGCTCCTCCGGGAGTTGATTTCGAGAAACCTGGGAGCGTTCCTGCACACCCCGAACGGAATTCATCCCAGATGGGTGGATCGGGAGCTGGCGCATCTGATGAAACGGGCCGGCTTCAAAACCATCCGTCTCGGCTACGAATCCGGCAATCCGGAACGGCAGAAATCCATGGGCCTGAAGGTGACGGACGAAGAACTGACCGCTGCAACGGAATTTTTTCTCGAAGCCGGATTTGAGCGGTCCGAACTCGGCGCGTATGTCATCATGGGGCTTCCCGGCCAGACGGTGGAAGAAATTCTGGACAGCCTGGTCTTCGTTTTGAAACACGGAATCAAGATCAGCGCGGCTTCGTTCTCGCCCATTCCCGGAACGGCATGCTGGGACGAGGCGGTTCATTCGGGTTTCGTGGACGAAAACACGGATCCGCTGCTCACCAACAATTCCATTTTTCCCATGAAAACGGATAAGGTCGGTTATGCGGATTTCGTCCGGATCGGAACCCTGGCGGCGCTTGGAAACAGAATCGTGGGCCAGGGCGGCATGCCGCTTGAGCATCCCGAATTCCGATCCCGAATTCAGCAAATGCTTCAAACGAGGTAACCACAGGATGGTTCCGGACTTCAAACGCCCGCAACCGGTGGATGTGGATTCGATCCGCATCCCGGAGAAAGAGGTGCTGAGGCGGCTCGGGTATCCCCACGACTCCCTCGAACAGATCGATCCTGGAATGCGGAACATAATGGAGGAGGCCATGCAGCTCGCGCGGGGGCTTTTCAAACCGAAGGGGATCTGCCGGTTTCTGCGGGTGGCCTCCCGCGCCGACCAGGAGATGGCGTTTCGGGAGAGTCCGTTCAGGATTCACAGCCGACAGGTGACGCGGATGCTGGAGAACTCGGATCCGGTTGTGTTTTTCATGGCGACCCTCGGCCCGGATTTCGACAGGGCCGTGGAGACGCTGCTGCAGGAAGGCGAAGTAACGCGGGCATTCGTCTTGGACGCGATCGGATCGGAAACGGCCGATGCCCTGGCCGATGAACTGCATCGAAACCGGCTGGGTGCCGCTGCAGACCGGATGGGGTATGCCGTCACGCCCCGGTTCAGCCCCGGATACGGGGATTGGACGATCACCGTACAGCCCGATTTGGCGGATCTCTGCGGCGGCCGGCGGATCGGCATCTCGGTTACCCCCTCGTGTCTGATGGTTCCCAAAAAATCGGTCTCCGCCGTTCTGGGATGGAACCGCAAGGAGTGAACCATGGGTGAGGAAAAGAAAATCATTCTGCTTCTGCTCGTGGAAGACAATCCGGGCGATGCCAGGCGGATTCAGGAAATGCTTGCGCAGTCGCAGATGGAAAACAGCATGCTACCGCTGATCGTGGTCGAGAACCAGCCCAGCCTCGGTTCGGCCTGTTCGGTTTTGGAGCAAAAGGACGTCGATGCCGTGCTGCTGGATCTTTCCCTGCCGGACAGCCGGGGATTGAACTCCTTCCGGAAGGTGCACACCCAGTTCCCGAGACTGCCTGTCGTCATCCTGACCGGGCTTGACGACGAGACCGTTGCCCTTGAGGCCGTCCGGGAAGGAGCACAGGATTACCTGGTGAAAGGCCGCGTGGAAACCGGAGAGCTGACCATGGCCATCCGGCATGCGATCCAGCACAAGCGGCTCGAGGAAGAAAACAAATCCATCCAGGGGCAACTTTTTCAGTCCCAAAAAATGGAGGCCATCGGGATCCTCGCCGGCGGTGTGGCGCACGACTTCAACAACCTGATCACGGCGATCCGGGGGTCGACCGACATGGCCTTGTTCAAATGCGAGGCCGGCCATCCCGCGGTGAAGGACATCATGAACGTCCGGGATACCACCGAACGTGCGGGCCGACTGACGCGTCAGCTTCTGCTGTTCAGCCAGAAACACCAAAAGGAGTTCTCCCTGTTCACCGTCAACGAGGTCATCGAAGCGTTGATCAAAATGCTGCACCGGATCCTGGGGGAAGACATCTCCATCCACACCGACCTTGCGCAAGAGCCCTGGTCCGTTCGGGCCGATCGCGGAAGCATGGAGCAAGCCCTGTTGAATCTCACGGTGCGCGCCCGTGAAGCCATGCCTGCGGGAGGCACGCTCGCCTTCAAAACGGAAAATGCCAACGTGGACGACGCCTATTGCGGCAAGGTCAGGGACGCGCGCGTCGGCAAATTCGTCCACCTGGCGGTTTCGGATTCGGGTCCCGGGATGTCTCCGGAAACGATGGAACGGCTGTTCGAACCGTTTTACGCCGGCAAGGATGGAACGGTCCGGGGCACGGGACTCGGCCTTTCGGTGGTCCAGGGAATCGTCAAGGAGCACGAAGGATGGATCGCGGTTCGGAGCGCCGAAAAAACCGGAACCGTTTTCGACATGTTTCTGCCTGCCGTTCCGGATGCCGCCAGACAGGCGGCCGAGAAAAAAATCCCGTTCGAATTGCTGAAGGGAAAGGGAGAAAAACTCCTGGTGGTGGAAGACGAGGAGGGCATCCGCGAATTTGCCGGCCGCTCGCTGAAGGAAATGGGATACGTGGTTTCCGTATCGTCCACGGCGATGGAAGCCCTGACCATCTTCCGGGCGGAAAATCGAAAGTTCGATCTGGCGATGGTCGACGTGGTGCTCCCCGACCGGAGCGGAATCGACCTGGCCGGCGAACTGGAGCGGCTGAATCCAAAATTGAAAATCATCCTGAACAGCGGGTACATGGACCTGAGGACCCAATGGCCGCTCATCGAGGAGAAGGGCTGGCCGTTTCTCCAGAAGCCGTACACGCTGGCGGAGTTGCTGAAGAAGTTGAGGAAGGTGCTGGATTAGGATGCCGGTTGTACGAGGCAGCACCGGATCGTTCTCACTCGGATGCATTGCCGGAGGCGGATGTTTTAAAGAATCAAAAGTCAAATATCAAAATACAAATTGATTCAAACCTGAACATTCCGGTAATATCTTAAGTTTACCTGTCCAGTTTTTCATTTTTTCTTTCATTTTGCAAACATATCACCATTTTGCAATCAATCCGATCTATTGACCAATCAATCGCTGACAGTAAAAAATCTGTCTGCCCGTTAAGCCATTGCATCGAATGATTCGCAGAATCATGCGGATTCCGCCTATTTTTATTGTTTTTTATGGGATTCACTGAATAAAAGAGCCGATATTTTTAAAATGATCAATGAACAGGCAAGTTGAATATCCGCGTGCGGAAAATCCATTTGTTAAAGTTTATTCACAATTGGCAGCCGAAAAGAAAAATGGCATGTAATTTGAACAAAACCTGAGACGGAATGAAAAAGCGGACGGTAACGAAAGTTAAAACATACGAGCAAGGATATCATTCGTTACGGAAGGAGGTGTGAGCGGGAATGAAATGAAGTTCTATGGGGGTTGGGTTTGGAAAGCGATCGAATAAAAACCAAAAAACAGAGTTGGAGGATTTACCGATGAAACGCTTGACTTTTATTTTCTTGACTGTCGCCCTGATGTCCGGAATGGCGGGCAGTCTCATGGCCCAGAGTGACACCCATCAGATCAACGTGACCGTTGACGGAATCGCCCTTTTGAGGGTTAACGACGGGAACGCCATCACCCTGCAAATCACCGCACCAGCCACGGAAGGCGACTCCACCGCGGTGAAGAGCAACGCCACGAATTACCTTCAGTATACTTCCATCCGGGCGAGCGGGGTGACCAAAAAGGTCACGGCGGCGACCGATGTCGCGGTTCCCGCGGGTCTTTCCCTGCTCGTCACGGCGGCCGCTCCGACCACCGGGGCCGGCACGCGCGGCACGAGCGGCGGCAGAAAAGCCCTGTCCACCAGCGCGTCGGATGTGATCACCGGAATCGGAAGCTGCTACACGGGCATCGGCGCCACGGACGGCGGCTTGCTGACGTACCAGTTGTTTGTCAACAATTGGACCAACGTTCTTTCCGGCGGTCCTACGGCAGTGACTGTAACGTATACGCTGACCAATTAGCAAGCAACTTCTGTTTATTATACATACGCAAGGGGAAAAGGGGAACCTACGTACGATTCCCCTTTTTCCTTTTTGTTTGTGCTTGAATTTGTTCTCATGGATCATTAGATTACAAAAAACTTGAAAACAATTTCAATGATCGAACCGTTGTTCAATTCCTTCTCGCGCCGACGCACGGGAAACGGTTTCGGTCTGGGGAGCATCAACGGCGGCACCAACTACCAGCAGGTGACCGGCAGCGTACGGCAATTTTTTACGGGCCGCTACTGGAGGATATGGATATACATCCAATACGAATTGTCCGGATTCTCGTTGGACTTGTTGACGGCAACAACGTATATGACACAGGTCACCACCACGTTGACCGCGCCGTGAAAACCCAAGAACGCGAATGGAGATGCAGTCATGAAACAGGTTTTCAAACGTACATCAATCGTCCTTCTTGTTTTTGTACTGCCGGCTGCTGCCCTTTTCCCGGACATCAGCGTCGTGGGCGAACTCACGCGCGAAAAGGTTGCCGGACCCGGGGAGCGCTACGAAGGCAGGATTGAGATCCTGAATTCCGGCCAGAATGAGGAGGAAGTCAAGGTCTATCAGAGCGATTACCTGTATTTCGCGGACGGCCGAAACGAATACGGCGAACCCGGGCGTGTACCGCGATCCAATTCAAAATGGATCGAGTTCAGCCCCCGGCAGTTCGTCTTGCCGGCCGGAGAAAAGGGAATTGTCAATTACATCGTACGGGTCCCCAAGTCGGATACGCTTTCCGGCACCTATTGGAGCATGCTCATGGTCGAACCGGTCCGGAAATTAGATCCAAGGACTTTCACCCAGGGGCAATTTGGAATTTATACCGTGTTTCGCTACGGCATCCAGATGGTCACCAACATCAACGACACGGGCATCAAGAGTTTGAAGTACAGCAACATCAAGCTGGAAAAAGACAGTTTGAATTACATGGTGCAGTTCGATCTGGAGAACAACGGCGAGAGGAGGTTAAAAGCGACGCTGTGGGTTGAACTCTGGGACACCAACGGGAAATACGTGGGAAAATTTTCAGGCAACGAAGCGCGACCGTTTCCGGGAACTTCCTCCAGGCAGGAGATCCATCTGCCCAATGTGCGGCCCGGAACCTATAAGGCACTGCTGGTCGCGGATTGCGGAGGGGAGGACGTTTTCGGACTGAATTTGAACATCGATACGGGGCCCTGAGACCGGATAGTACCGTTGAAAAAGGCTCATGTTGACACGTTTTTCTGAACGCGCTTCACAGTTTGGCCCCGGCCGATCAGATCTTTTCGATTCAAACGTTGGAAAATATGTTCATACCAAAACTTTGGCAAAGTCCAGTTTATTATTACGATTGACATTTCAAAAAGCAATTCAATTTTGTCGATTGTTCGCGGCTCCACCAGTTGATTAAAAATTCTTAAAATAGAATCCCCAAAAAGAATATTTATATTCATTATTAACATATTTTTATAGGAATTACTTTTTCCAACCAATAAAACAGATCTCATTTTTCACGATTTCCCCTTTTTGGCATACCGTTTGTACTTACCAATGTGAAAATGAACGATAAGTACAAAATTATATTATAGGATACAGGCATGAAATATGTTTTTTATCATATGCTTGTAGGCCTTTTGCTGGCATCATGCGCATTTGCCGTGAACGGCGAATTCGAAATCCGGCCGGCGGGCGAGGTGCTTGTTGAAACGGCGCCGGATAAGAATGCAACCTTGGCTTTTCATGTAACGAATAAATCCATGAAACAGGAATTCGCATCCGAGGTCACGCTTCCGGATGGATGGAAGCTGATCGTCAAAGAATTCCCGTTTACACTGGATCAAAACCAAAGCGATCTCAAACTCGTCAGCCTCTACGTGCCGCAAAATGTGGCCGTCGGAAAATACGAAATTACATACCGCATTCGCGGAAGGCAGTATCCCCGGATCACCGATTATTCGACATTCACCGTGGGTGTCGTTCCTTTCCGCAAATTAACCGTGGGTATTCTCCAGGCTCCCGAGTCCGTTATTGCCGGAGACCGTTACCGTGTGACCCTTCAAATTCTGAACGAGAGCAACATTTGCGACCAACTGGAACTGAACGTGAAGAGCTCCGAAGGATTTCCTGCGGTGTCCGAAGTCGACCGGTTCCAGGTCCCTTCCGGACAGCAACGGATTGTGACCGTGCACGTACAAACCGATGCTTCCATCGATCACGCGATGGTCCATACGGTTCTGTATTCGATATGCTGCACAGGCCGGAATGAACCCCAGGCCCGGACACAAAGCAGCGTGGAGATCGTTCCCCGAGTCCAGGGCCAGGCCAACCGCTTTTTTCGTCTCCCCGTCGAACTGTCCGGAGCCTACGTTTTGCAGAAGCAGGATGGCAGGACCAGCACGGGTTTTCAAGGCAACGCGTTCGGAGGAGGGGCGCTTGATGAAAAAGGAAACCGGCATATCCGTTTTCACCTGCGGGGGCCCGACGCCTTCAAGAAATCAATTTCCATTTACGCCGAGCGGGAAGAATACTACGTAAGCTATTGGACCAAGACGTATGCCGTGCATCTCGGAGACCGGTCGTATACCCTTTCCAATTTAACGCAGAATTCCCAATACGGCAGGGGAGCCCAAATCGCTTATGCGTTGGCGGATCGCTGGTCTACCGGCATGTACTACCAGCAGTCGCAGTGGTATGTTTCAAGAAACAGTTCCCTGGCCTCCTTTCTCCAGTACCGGATCAACCCGGACAACCAGGTCGGAGTCCATTATTTGTACAATTCCGAAACCGACCATTCCGGTTACATGATGAGCGCGGCGGCCAAAATCGTTCCGGTTCGGGACACACGGATCGAGATGGAACTGGCTTCCAGCAGTCACGGCGGCAAGACCGAGGCCGGCTTTCAGGTCCAGGCGGCAGGCGAACACCGGCTGGCATCCTATCAATTGGGTTGGATCTACGCACCGTCCGATTTCATCGGCTATTACCGGGATACGAATTTCCTGAGCGCGGGCGTGAACATCCGTCCGGGGCGAAGGCTATCCTTCAACGTGGGATACAGGAACGAAAAGCAGAATTTTAAAATGGATACGGCCCGATACGTTGCACCCCTGGCGAAGTTTTTCCAGGCCGGCCTGAGTTATCAATTCAATTCCAACTTCCGATCGGCCCTGGATTTCCTTTACAGAACCTCCAAAGACCGGTTCATTCGTCGTCTCTTCGATTACGAGGAAAGCACGAGCCGTCTGCGCCTGGATTACGGTTATCGGAAATGGAGTCTGTCGGCTTCCGCCGAGTTTGGAAAAACGCTGAACCACCGCATCCAGGAGACCTCCTGGATGAACCGGTATTCGGCCTCGCTTTCCTTCCACCCGAACGCCGTGCACAACTACAACAGCTTTATTTACGTGGACGACAACATGCGTTATTCGGGCAGCAGGCAACGGATGGTGATCGCGGGCGTCAACGCCCAATTCCTCATCGCACACCGCCTGCAATTGAAACTTGATTTCCAAAACAACTATTCGCCGGAAGATTACTATTCGGACCGCAATACGTCCGAACTGCAAATCCGGTACACGTTGCCGAACCGGCATTCGGTTCAGCTGAGGGGAAGGCAAACCCTCCTGCGCAATTCCCTGGATCGGAAGGATCATGCGCTGATCGTCGAATACACCGCCCCCGTCGGCATTCCCATCGGCCTCCGGGAAAACATCTGCATCGTCAAAGGGAGGATCTACGATGCGGAGACCATGGTCCCCATGAAGAATCTGGTCATCCGGATCAACGGTTCCACGGCGGTCACGGACAAGGACGGCAATTTCGTGTTCCGCAACCTGTCCGAGAAAAAATATTACCTGACCCTGGACAAGGCCTCCATGGGGTTCAACCGTGTGACCGTCCAGAAAATGCCCATGGAGGTTCAGACGGTTCCAGGCAAAACGGGAAAATACCTGGAAATCGGCATCACGAGGGGGGTATCGATATCCGGACAGGTCCGCCGGATTCAAACGCAGGAAGGCGAATCTGTTCTGAAGCCGCCGCCGGATTCCGGCGACAGCCTCTACGTGGTCGGGAAAGGCCTGAACAACAACAGAAAGCCATCGCCCGATTCCACGGGGAACCGGCAGGGCATTCAAAACATCCTGGTGGAAATCAGCCAGGGTGACGACATCCAGCATCGCGTGACGGATTCAAAGGGTTCCTACATTTTCGACGAGCTGAGGCCTGGTCCGTGGAAAGTGAAATTTTACGATTACAACCTTCCGGAATACCACCGTCTGGAACAAAACGTGTTCGAATTGTATTTAAAACCCGGAGAGCAGAGCACCGTGGATGGATACGCCGTCCCGCAGAAAAGACGGATCAAGCTTCTGCAAAGCGGCGAAACCGAGGTCAAGGGGATGCAAAATCCGACCATCACGTATTTGAAGGCATCCCAGGAAAAGAAAAAACTGAATTGAAACGATGTTGCCGTGCAAAAAATTATGCTGCATGCATTGCTTATTCGTGTTCCGTCTCCCGGTTCAATTTGATGGGTAAAACGGGGTGACCCCATGCGTATACGTGACCTTGCTCTCGCAGCCTTTTTTCTTCGTCTTGTGTTTCCCTCAAGTCTTGTTTCTCAATGGATCGCGGTCAACGGCACATGGAATTTGAACATCACATCGGCCAATCTGCAGGGTGCTCCGGGCAGCAACCTGATCGACACGTACACAAGCACCATGGGCGATGTCACCATCGATGTGAACGGCACCACTTTTAAAAAAACCTGGAGGGTGGACGTCCATAAAGAGGACATCAGTTGGGATTCCAATTTTCACCTGGACGTCCAGAGGGCGGCCTTTCCGAATCTAATCGGCGGGACGACCTATTCGGAAATTACCAATACCGACCGTGAATTCTTTCACACCACGGCAAGGAAGAATGCGGTTGGAATTCAACTCCAATACCGGTTGAGAAGTGTTTCTTCCACGTTTCTCTATGCAGCCACGTATTCCGTGAGAATTGTATACACACTTGTCGATACCTAGTGTTGTCCAATTCCACATGCCGAGGATGGTGTCATTGACCGCAATGCCGCCGGTTTGGTTGATGGAGAATACGTTGTCTTGGCCGAAGGGTCCGTACTGTTTCTGCCCGCCGAAAGCTTCGAGTCCATATCTATAGCCAAATCATTTTCTGAGATATGGACCACAGGCCCACGCCACAAATCTTCGTTTGAGCTTACCCGATCGAAAAAAACCATCCGAATCGATATTCAATTTTACTTAATTTGCAGGATGAGCGCATGGCATGGTGTTTGAAGATTGAAACCATTTGTGGCCAGGACACAGCATATATTTACTCTTGTTTTTTAAGAGAAATTATTTAAATTATAAAGAATAAAATGTCATAGAAGCTGTCGTAGGCACATGTTTTTATGGCAGATTGCTATATTTTTTAATAACAATATATTAGAAACGATGGCAGTTGTATATTTTATTGAATATATGATTTTATGATAAACAATTCACGTTGAAATATAGGATTGTCATCATTTGATCGTCAAGAAAGTAAAAACACTCCCGCGCCTTCCCCTGGAGGGTAGCATTGATCTCACCTACCGGTGCAACAACAACTGTCGTCATTGCTGGGTGGTTGAGCCGGATACAAGCGATGTCCGTCGTTCGGAATTGTCGACCGGGGAATGGCTGGACATCATCAACCAGGCCCGGGCCATGGGCACGCAGGAATGGGCGATATCAGGCGGAGAGCCCCTGTTAAGAGGGGATTTCGTTGAAATATTCAGCCATATTTCCGGCAAATCATCCTATTGTTCTCTGAACACAAACGGCACGCTCATCACACCCGTCATCGCAAACCTGCTGAAAAACACATGCAGCGTCATGGTGTCGGTCTATGGGGCGGATGCGGAAGTGAACGATCAGGTCACCCGGAATCCGGGAAGCTTTGATGCCACCATGGCAGGGATATCCTATTTATCTGAGGCCGGAGTCCGGTTTTTGGTTCAAATCGTTCCAATGAGGGACAATTTCCACCAATGGGATGAAATGAAGGCGCTGGCGCAGCGCCTGAGCCCTGTCTGGAGGATGGGCGCATCCACCTTGATTCTTTCCGCCTCCGGGGATCAGCCCAGAGATGAAGAAATACAGGCGCAACGCCTGGCCCCCGCGCAGTTGATCGGCCTTGATCCGCCCAATATCCCCTATCAGGAAAGGCAGGAAAAAGACACGGCCAGTCATTCCACGGGCGACCGGCGAACCTACAGCCATTGTCTTTCACATAGCAAAGCGTTTCATGTCGATCCTACGGGCAGCCTGGGTTTCTGCTGTTACATCCGGGAGAAGCACCTGCGTTATGATTTGAAAAAAGGCAGTTTCAGGCAGGGATGGGAAGCCTTCCTCCCCGGCCTGGCCCGGGAGGAACAGAAGCACGTTCTATTCAACCAGGTCTGTTTTACCTGCGAATTAAGGAACGACTGCCAAAAATGCCCCGGGGTGAGCTTTCTGGAACACCGCCATGCAGAAGCGCCATCCAAGTATCTCTGTCAGGTCGAGAAAGAAAGGCATCAATTCAAACGGCATTGGAAAACCCACCATCAGCGTTGTTTCCAGATCGCCGGAATCACCATCGAGGTCAACAGTCCGCAGGCCATCAAAAAGACTACCTTCAGCCGTAGTATCAACGTTTTTGCGGTTGACCAGCCCGGCGATGATGTGATACAGCTGGAGCATTTTTTCTCGCTGCCCGATTGGGACGAAAAATCGCTCGGCAGGCTGGTCCATGATCAGGCGCCCTGGCTGATCTACAACAAAGGGGAGGCATGGAGTTATGTGGGCTGTGTTACACAGGATAATGTGAGACGCATTTACCGGCTGGCCATTTTTGACGATCATTATTCCCGCGGCCGGCTATTCGCCGATTCGGACCTTCGCTTCCGGAAGGGGAATCTGAATTCACTCGCCATGTTTCCCACGGACCAGGTCTGGCTGGCTCAGGCCCTTCTGCATCGAAAGGCATTTTACTTCCATTCCTGCGGACTGATCGTCGACGGGAACGGTCTGCTTTTCATCGGACATTCCAGGGCCGGAAAGACCACGGTCGCGAAATTATTTGCCGACCGGGCCGAGGTATTGTGCGATGACCGGAATATCGTACGACATTGGCCGGGCCAGGGGTGGTGTGTTTATGGAACCTGGAGTCACGGCGAGCTGTCCCGCGTGTCCCCGTTCTCCGCTCCGTTAAAAGGGATGTTTTTCCTTGAAAAGGCGCGGGATAATACCATGATTCCGATTGAAAACCCGATGGAAATCAGGAAAAGGCTTTTCCCCTGTCTGGTGCGGCCTCTGGTCAATCCGCAGTGGTGGGAAGAAATCTGGCCCCTGGTGTCCAATATCGCAGCCGCGATTCCGGCCTATGTTCTACGCTTTGACAGGAGCGGTGCGATTGTTCCGCTCATTCGGGAACTTCTATACGATATGACGCCTGACCGGGTGCATGTGGTTGACCATGAATGTTCAAATGCCCGAGTCTAAGACAATTCCCCTGCAGGGATATTCACGCTCCGTATCCGATCTACGGCTTTTCTCCGCAAAGGTCCGACGTCTGCCCAAACTGAGCATTGAATTGACAGACCGCTGTAACAACAATTGCCGGCATTGCTACATCAACCGCCCGGCCTGGGATTCCCGGGCCATCGAAAGGGAAATGAGAACCGGCTTCATCAAAAACCTGATCCTTCAGGCGGCGGATCTGGGCTGTTTTGATCTTCGTTTCACCGGCGGCGAACCCCTCCTTCGCGAGGATTTCGCGGAGCTGTACGTCTTTTCACGCAGGAACGGTTTTTCGGTTCTCCTTTCCACAAACGCCCGTCTCGTCACGCCGGAACTGGCCGATCTGTTCAAGGAATTGCCGCCCGGGAAACCAATCGACATCACCACTTATGGCATGTATTCTGAAACCTACGAAAATGCGGCCAGAGCGAAGGGATCCTATGAACAGTTCCGGCGAGGAGTCGACCTGCTGGAGCAAAACCGCATCGATTTCGTTCTCAAAATGGCCGTACTGCCGGAAAACCGGTTGGATGTGCCCGCTTATGAGGATTGGATCAAAAACCTGTCCGGCGTCAGGCGAAGGCCGGCCTATATCAGCAGTTTTTCCCAGAGGGCCAGGCATGACGATCCTGAAAAGAACCGCCGTATCCGCGAGTTGCGGAGCAGGCCGGAAGAAACGGTCGATTTCCTGGCTCGGGCACATGATTATGAAAGCGACCTGCGAAACTTCTGCAGGCAATACAGCGGTCGAAAAGGCGAGACTCTTTTCACCTGCGGCTTCGGTGAGTCCGTATGCGTCGATGCCTACGGCCTTGCGCAGGGTTGTGTCCTGATGCGGCATCCTGAGACGCTTTACGATCTTCATTCGGGCACCCTGGAAGAGGCACTCTTCGGGTATTTTCCGAAAATCCACGATCGACGCGCAATGAACCCCTTGTTTCTGGAAAGATGCGCCGACTGCTGTTTAAGGGGCTTGTGCGAACAGTGTCCGGCCAAATCATGGATGGAGCACGGCACGCTGGACACGCCGGTGGAATTTCTATGCAGGGTCGCGCATGCCCAAGCCCGCAAACTCGGCTTACTCAACGCGGAAGAAAACGGCTGGGAGATATCGGATTGGCAGTCCCGCCTGAACCTGACGGAAAAGGCGGTTTAAAGGGAATGACAATCTGGACTTTGGCAAATTTACATTCAATCACAGAAAAACTGCTCGCGCTGAGTCATCATTCCGCTTCGCGGAACAATAACAGGCTCTGTCGAAGCGCAAATTTCGCCGTTCGTCCTTCGACGGGCTCAGGACGAACGGCGAAATTTGCCAAAGTCCGGTGACAACGTAATCATTTGGATTAAACACAAAGGAGAAAACCATGAAAACCGTATGGGAAAAACCGGAGTTGATCGTTCTGCTCAAAGGCCAATCACAGGAAACCGTTCTGGTAACATGCAAGGCGACCTCCGTACACGGGGATCCGGAAGTTGGTGATCCGGGGCAGTTTTGCGGAAATCCAAAAGCAGGCTCGTGCCAAGCCTGCCAAAGCCGGCCCCCAAGATCATGATCCATGGAAAAAACTTGTAGAATGATGTTTCGGGTGTCGGCGTTGCAGATTAGGAATGCAGGCTGCGGCCGGCTTTTTCATCCCGACCTTTAGGAGGCTTCGAATTATGCTGGATGAAGTGTATGCCCCATCTCAAGACGTGGTGGCACGTAAAATTGAAGGTGAAATGATCATCATTCCCATGGTGGCTGGCATCGGCGATCTTGAGGATGAGCTGTATACTCTGAATAAAACCGGCCAGGCAGTGTGGGAAAAGCTGAATGGGATAAAAAGCATACGGGTCATTGTTGACGAACTTGCCGCGGAATACCTGGCGCCCATCGAAACCATTCAGGAAGATGTTTTGGGAATCATCGGAGAATTGGCCCGGCGCAGAATCATCGAATTGAAACCGGCAGACGCCGCATGAGTTTTCATCTTTACCTGGGCCGTTTGTTACTTCGGGCGGGCGACTTCCTGCGTTCCATGGCCGTTGCGGTCATGAAACCGGACGATTTGTCGCGGTTCACGCGGGAGACCTACGGGAAACCCGTACACATCGCCGGGTGGGGGAACCAAAGTCTCGTTGACTCGGGGCTGATGGACCATGAAAAAAGCCTGGTCGACCGATTGGCGATAAAAAAGGGTCGCCTGCTCCTGTTGGGTATGGGAGGTGGACGAGAAGCGATTCCCTTTTCCGAGATGGGCTTCGATGTGACCGGTGTGGACTTTGTCCCCGAATTGGTCACCTGCGCCGTGCGGCATGCCGAAGCCAAAGGTCTTGGCATTCAAGGCCTGGTG
>Ga0315277_10006342_pt1 | contig 15508 bp, 14 predicted proteins | sample YL17G05_15_MG_FD_203695 | JGI IMG/M metagenome (GOLD analysis project Ga0315277, IMG submission 203695) | Sediment microbial communities from Yellowstone Lake, YNP, Wyoming, USA - YL17G05_15 | ecosystem: Environmental > Aquatic > Freshwater > Lake > Sediment | place: USA: Wyoming | collected...
CGGGTTCTCCGGCGAGGAGAGGTCGATCACAAAGAACGGGTCGATTCGCTTGAACGTGACCATGTAGAGCCGGTCACCGATGAAACGGGTGGAGTAGATCTTCTCCTGTTCGGCGATGTGGGTGAGCGAGCCGATCGTCTTCATGCGCGAATCGAGGACAAAGACGCTGTTGTACTCGTACTGGCCCCGGGTTGTCCAGACATCCGACGTCGTGGCAACGCGGAGGTTGCCCTCGTATTCGTCCATCGAAAACTGGTTCTTGAGATATCCGGACACCTCCCCTTTTGCCCAGTACGCGATGTTGCCGTTGCTGATCCCGATCTTGTGGATGACGGTCGTGGTCTGGTCGATCTCGCGTTTCTGGATCGCTTCCTGCTCGCCGCTCTTCATCTGGGAAATGAGATCCGCCTTCTCCTGATCAGAGAGCTGGTTGAAATCTTCCCAGAGGACGGATGAAGCAGCTGCAGAACCGGCGGAAGCACTGATCACGCCGGATCCCGCTGCGACCTGCGGGCCGCCAGCCATAGTCCGGTACACCGGATGCCATTTCTGGTAGCTGACATACATTGCATTTGGCGAGACATACAGGATGTTGCCGGACCCGATCAAAAACGTCTTTGCGTCTTTTTCTGCACCGCTTGTCACGTCAAGGGCAGTCACGGTGGAAAAGACATATTCACGTTCCGGGTTATCGAAGTAGTAGACATCCGGCTCAAGGACCACCTTATCGCTCTCGCGGACTGCCGGCACGATGATATCATCGTACGGGTACACGTACTCGCGGGTGAGCATGTAGATGTTCCGGCCGATCATCCGGGCGTCCACGTAATCCCCGTCCACCGTGTAATCCTTCAGGATACGCGGGTCTTTGCGGTCCGCGATGTCGTAGATGGTCGCATGCGTGACCGGGTTCGAACGGTAGTACCGCGGCATGATCGCAGCCTTCTGTGCAATTCCGACCTGGTCATCTGTTGCCCGGACCGGCAGATCCATATTCCCGGTCGAGAAGACCACGAGCCGGTTGCCGTTCACAAAGATCTCCTTTACGGTATCCTCAATCTCTGTCTCTGAAATGATCTTTGCACCCTGTGCAGGATAGGCGTCCACGATCACGAGAGTGCTGCCCGAGATGAGGTAGATGTACCGCCCGTCGTTTTTGACAAAGTCCGGTTCGTCAACGCCGGCGACCTGCACGTTGGTTGTCGAGTAACCGGTGGCCCCGGTCAATGCGTTCATCTCAGAGGCGCTCTTTGCAGCGTCCTGCGTTGCGACAGACGGAGCGCTCACAACTGCTTCGGCAGTCCGGATTGCCCCGTCTGTTACGCCGTAATAGGACTCCTGCGCCTTTTCTGTGTTCTCCTTGATATACTGTTTGATCTCATCGACGGAGCTGAACTTTTTTAAATCTCCCGATGCCGCCATCGTGGTGGTGCCCATGCAGCCACCGGCAATCAGGGCGGCCAGCAGCACGAGGGCGAGTGCAATGAAAGCGAATGTGCTGTACTTCATAATCATCACGAGACCTTTTGCAGGAAAAGCTCATTAATCTGGCGTTAACTGCGAAAATATTTGCAGATATGATTTTTGCCAGTGTACAGGTCGGACGGGTGTTCACTGCCGCCCGGTCGCTTCTGTCAGCCGTTCTACATTGCTTCTGGTAAAGAACCCGTCAAAATCCCCGTACCGCTGGATATATTCGGTCACAAGCATTGTATGGGACGAGGGAACGGAGAAGATCTGCCTGAGCCCTTCTTCTTCGGATCCGACAAGATCGAGCAGGTACGCAAGCCCGTCCGCTCCCAGTGCGCCGACCACCTGCTGAATGTTTTCGGTACGGAATGCGATATGGTGCACCCGCGTCCCGTAGTTGCGGATGAACTTCTCGGTGGGCCCCGGTTCGCTATCTCCCTTGTCAGGCATGATGCCCGATGTAAAGACCATGGCAAAATCATTCTTTCTGTGCCGTGCCACGCTCGTGACCGAATTGAGCGACTTCACGTACACCGCAAAATCGTAGTGGTAGTTGGTAAGCGAGATGAATTCGAGGATCGCGGTGTTGCGATCCGTTGCTTGGACCCGTGTTGCCGCATGGTCGATCATGGTGATATCGTGAAGATAGAAAGAGGGGGGTTTGGGAAGCAATGCCTCTTCTCCTACCCCGGAGACGGGGAGGTACGATCGCCGCTCCCCGCTCCATTCAACAAACCCCAGCGAGTTTCCCGTGTACGGGGACGGGGTGGTCTGGATGAACAGACCGTACCGGAGCTTGATCGGTGTATCGGTGAGGAACGATACCCCCCGCTCTTTCTGGAGGGCAACATACTCCTTTATATCCGGCGTGGCAAAGACCAGCGTCTCAAGCCGGGTGTTTTGAAGTGTTCGTGCAGCCGGGGCGGTGTTGAAGGGTTCAAACGGGTTCCACCCCCCGCTCCGGGATCGAAGGATGATCGATGCGGACCCGGTCCGGGAGAGGACGTAGGTGGCTGCCGATGCATCAGCAAATGCCCTGGTGCACGAATGACCGGTGTACCGCAGGAGTTCTGTCACCGCCGGCACGAGGTGTTCTGTTTCCTGCCGCTGCAGGTTCTCCCCATCCGGATGCACCATGGAAAAATCCCCCTGTCTTCCCGCACACAACATAATGCAGCATCCCTGTAATAATGCTGACGTTTTGCCTTACCCGCAACGATAAACAATATTTATAAAACCGTGTAATATGGGAATAGGGTGAATGCATGAAAATTACTCATAAACCTACCTACTCTTTTCTGATCCTCATGCTGGGGCTCATCATCATCAACACGCTGCTGGCCCGGTTTGCCATATTCGCGCTCCCATTCAGCGGAGCACCGGGAGTATCCAGCCTGTATATTGCCATTGCGTTCATGATCCTCTTTTCGCTCTGGTTCGGGGGCTACGGGGCGATCGCCGCATATGCGGGGTGTTTCATCGGCTCTGGTGTCATGGGAGGAATTCCCCTGAGTGTCAACTGGTACTGGTCGCTGTCCGGACTCTGGCAGGTGCTGATCCCCCTTGTTGCGTTTCGGCTGCTCCGTGTTGACCTTGCCCTTGACAAACGACGCGACATGATCATTTTTGTCATCTTCGGTCTCGTCATCAACAATGCATTCGGCGCCCTCTGGGGCACCGTCACGCTCGCGTTCGGGCACGTGATTGCATGGGCAGCCGTCACACCGGCATTTTTTGCCTGGTTTATCGGAAATGTCATCGTTACCGCGCTCATTGTCCCGCTCGCACTCCGCTACGTAACCCCCAGAATCCAGAAATCAAAGGTCTTTGTAAAGAATTACTGGGATTAACCGGTGTTCCTGTTTTTTTAACACCGTTCAGACAGAAAAATATCTCCGGATGATGAAGAGCGCGGGCAGTATCAGCAGGTAAGCGGCCATCGACCATGACGGGGATGCAAACGAGAGCACAAGTCCCAGCCATGACACGGAGGGCACGACCAGAGCCCGGCGGGTTCCGTTTGCCGCGGCCTGTCTGCTGATCTCAGCGGATGTGAGATACGGCTTTTGTATCAGGTAGTACCAGTGGAAAAAGAAGAGCAGACCGAGGATGAACATGTTAGCATGGAACAGGTCAACGGCAATCTGCACATCGGGATAATCCCCGGAGATATTGGTGGTAAATGGCATCAGCACAACAAACGCGAGTATGAGCAGGTTGATCCGCACAAGTCCATGGTCAACGGTCCGGACAAAGGAGAACTGGCGGTGGTGGATGAGCCAGAACGAAGCGAGCACGAAGAATGCGATCAGGAACGAAAAGAATTCCGGGTACATCGCGGCGATGCGGCGGGGAAGCTCCGATGCCGCCTCGGGTTTTGAGAGCGGCTGAATGACAAGCCCGGTCACCAGCAACGTCATTGCAAACGCAAAGATGGCGTCAACAAGCGCCTCCAGCCTGTTCCTGGAAATCCGTTCCTCCCCTTCATTATCCTGTCTGCTCACGTACCACACCCCGGCAGATTATCAGAATCTGTATCGCCACTCATGAACATAGGAATGGCGACGGTTTATTCGTTTCCTGCCCATCAATATCCTGTTGATCCGGTATATCGAAGCATATCATGCACCACGGCAGGGATGTCCGGACACAAAAATACGACCGCCGGGCGATGATGAGCTCGCACTATTCTGACCTTTTTGACCTTGTTCCCGTATGATAAATGGGCAACCGTGCATTCCAGCCTGCACCTTATAATAATATAACCGGATACCCCGCGCTCTCCAGCGCGGAGGTGATTATTCTGATGTGCTCCTTTCCCCGCGTCTCGATCTCGACGATAACACGGGCTGCATGGACAGGCAGGTCATATGCGGTCTGCTCATGGTGGATGTGCAGGATGTTTCCCTTCTCTTTTGCCACGATCTCGAGGAACCGGGCAAGGGTTCCCGGCTGGTCATCGAGCACGACCGAGGATCGCATGATCCTCCCCTGCCGGATGAGCGCGTGGTGGATGGTTCGTTCAAGCTGCGGGCTGTCGATATTGCCCCCGCTGATCACAAGGACAATCGTGCTGTCCGGTTCGATCGGGATCGATCCGTTGAGGAGAGCAGCAAGTGGGGTGGCGCCCGCACCCTCAGCGATCACTTTTTTACGTTCGATCAGCCAGAGCATTGCATCGGCGATGGCATCCTCCTCGGCAAGCACGATCCGGTCAACAAACCTACGAATGATCGGGAACGTGAGTGTACCGGTTTGGGCGACCCGTATCCCGTCAGCAAGCGATTGATGTGTCGCAATATAGACCGGTTCACCGGTGCGGAGCGCCTCGTATGCTGACGGGCAGCCTGCTGCCTGCACCCCGATGACCCGCAGTGATGGTCGCAGCGTCTTTGCTGCCGTCGCAATACCGGCAATCAGCCCTCCTCCTCCCACCGGGACAATAATCATGTCGGTTTTTGGGAGGTCATCAATGATTTCTGTTCCGATTGTGCCCTGCCCTGTAATGACATCATCGTCATCATAGGGGTGGATGAAGAGCATTCCCTGATCAGCAAGGGTTTGTGCATGTAAGACGCTCTCCTCCAGTGTCTGCCCTGTAATAATGACATGGGCGCCATACCCCCGCGTTGCTTCCTGTTTTGAGATCGATGCCCATTCAGGCATAACAATGGTTGCCGTTACCGCCGCACGGTGTGCTGCAACCGCGACTCCCTGTGCATGGTTTCCTGCCGAAGCCGCCACCACGCCCCGCTCCCGTGCAGTGTCAAGATTACAGAGGATCTTGTTTGTTGCCCCGCGGACCTTGAACGAACCCGCTCTCTGAAGCGTCTCCATCTTGAGATATACCCGTGCACCGCTCATCTCCGAGAATGTTGGTGAAAAAACAAGCGGCGTCCTGATGATGTACTCTTCAATCCGATGCTGTGCGGATCGGATTTTTTCCAGCGTGGTCATGAAAGAATTCCTTATTTGTGAGGATAAGAGCATTGCGCCATTGGCAGGCGTGGCAGGGGGGCGCTTGGCACAGATTCAATGGAGACCTGTTTCTGACCCTCGCCCCCTCTCCTGCCGGCCAGGATCCCGGTCACCTCTTTGGTTTTGGCAGGCAAAGCCCGGTTCCGGCATAATGATTGTGGCGTTTTGTGCTCCGCAAAGAGCAGGACGAATGAGTGGAATTCTGCAATAATGACAGCCCGGAGATCAGAACACTGCACCGGGCAAAAACGTGCGCCTGAATGTACACAGCAGGGAAGGGAATTTTCGCGGGTCACACCCGAAAAAATCTCCGTACTGTATATGATACCTATCAGGTCAGGGCAGCACTGTTTCAGGTTCCTTTAGGTTCCAAAATAAAGGGTATAATATCGGATATTCTGATTATTTTTTAAAAAAAACCTTATGCCGCACCCCGCTTTTTGATCATTTCGAGAGCTTCGAAGGCCTCCCTGCGGACCGCGACATTATCATCGGCAAGCAGGGTTGTCAGGTGATCGATTGCCTTCGCGTCACCAATCTCGCCAAGCAGGAGTGCCGCACGTTTGCGGACATCGCTCTGGTTGTCCTTGAGCACCATGATGAGAGGTGTCGTCGCCGGCTGACCGATCATCCAGAGCGCTTCCATGGCCCCGGTCCTTCTCATCAGGTCGCCCTCGCGGAAGACCTGCATCAGGGGTGCGATGGTGGGAACTCCGATGCCTGCCAGTGCCTTGACAACCTCGATGCGGACGGCACGGTCAGGGTCGTTGAGGGCCTCGATGAGAACCGGCACTGCTTTTGTGTTCCCGATCTGCCCGAGTACCTCCGCAGCACCCTTCCGGATGCCGGCGTTTCCATCTCCTAATGCCCGGATGAGTGGTTCGACCGAGATTTCACCAATGGTGACGAGTGCAAGGGCGGACCTGCGCTGTACATCTTCATTGGGGTCGACAAGGGCTTTGATGAGTGGTTCTATCGAAAGTTCTCCAAGGGCACAGAGCGTTGCCATCGCCGCCATACGGACGGGTTCTTTGCCATCGTTGAGGGCTTCGATGAGGGGTCCGACAGATTGTGCATCTCCAATCCTGCCGAGCGCCATTGCTGCCTCGCGGCGAACACCGGCATCGGGATCCTTGAGCGATTCAATGAGTGGGTTGACTGCACGCGCATCTCCCATGTTACCGAGTGCCTCAGTCGAAGCGCGGCGGATGAAGGGATGGTTATGTTTTGTTGCCGCAACAAGGGGACCAAAGGACGGCTCCCCGATGAGCAGGAGTGCACGGATTGTTTCCTGACGGACATCATCGCCAGGCTCACCGAGTGATTCGATAAGGGGGGCGACTGCGGGGGCACCGATTTTGCCCAGAGTGTCCGCAGAACCCCTCCTGATGACCCAGTATTCGTCCCGCAGGCCACGGATGAGCGGTTCAATGAACGGTTCACCTAGGTCCCCGACAGATCGCACGGCATTCCACCGGGTGTCCAGGTCACCTTCGGTGAGGGCTTTCAGGAAATTTTCATACCGCTCTTTCTGGGTGCGGAGCCGCTCCTCCTCCTCCTCCTCGCGCTTGCCTGACCTGAAAAGGTTCAGGAATGATTTGATAATTCCCATACATTCCACTCCAGTATTCCGGTACGGAGTGTTTGTATAAAATCATTCAAATAGGTATCGGGTACCCGTATCGAATCATTTTCATCCCAAAACCGGTTTATCCGATTGAAATTTCCATCGGGGTTTATTGCGGGCGTATTGAAAAGTTGTTGAATACCGGAAAATGTAGTTTTACTGTCGTGATGGAATCAAATCGGGGAGACAAAAAAGGATCGGTCTCTGGAAAAGCTATAAAAAATCCCACATGCACTACCTGCCGTATTCCGTACAGCAGTCGTTGAGGTGGGGTGGTGACAATGGTGAGATTCTGCTTTAAAAAGTTTCAGGGATACGAAGGATGGAAGGATCTTTTAAAAAAAATTGTCTCTATGCCGAGACAAAGCCCACAGAGAACTGCATGAAATCTGATGTTGTTCGTGGAACATCATAGACATACATCGTGTAATACCCGGTTGGCATGGTGGGATCAAGGGCATACCTGAAGGTCCAGGTTTTGTCAGCCATGACAGACAGCGTAGCCAGTTCAACCCCGCTGGAATACCGTTCGGGGCCGTATAAAACCAGAAGAACGTTCTGGGCTCCTGTTGTGCACCTGCCTGAAAACCTGATTGTATCCCCTTTTGATGCCGAGTAACTGTTCGCTGAAATGGAAACTTCTCCTCCCCCTACCACCGAGAATGTAACCCTGTCGGACGCGGATTTTTTCGCATCATTCACGACCATGGTATAGGAACCGGACTGGACAGACGACCCCGGGTTCCAGGTATAGCTCCATAAACCGGCAGCATTGGTTTTTTGTTGGGCTACAAGCACACCATTGGCATAATATCCCGGCCCGTAGAGCGTGAGGAACACATTCTCGCTGCCAGCACCTGTTCCAGAAAACAGGTTTGAATCTCCCACAATCATGGGGTCTTTGCCTGCCTGAATCGTGACTTTTGTCTGTGAAAAAGCCGAACTGGATGCGTCACCGGTAAGCTGACCGGTTGACTGGGCAACAGGCGTTAATGATGCATAGAAGAGGGCGGTATCTGACTGTACCGTAATATTAGCTGACCAGCTTGTATATCCGGGATAACGGAATTCAAGGGTGTGCTGCCCTGCCGCCACACCTGAAATAGTGCTCGGGGTCGTTCCCCGGTACTCGTTGTCAAGATATATTTGGGCACCGGTTGGTGATGAGGTGAACTGGAGGGTACCTTTCCCCGAACCCTGACCTGATATGCATCCCGAAATAAACACACAAAATATTAAAATTGAAATAATTGTCTTTTCTCTCATTATCTCTCTCATATCCCTCACGATAACCGTTATTGTTAGGGATGATATAGGTTTGCAAAAAACGGGAGGAGGGGGCATCAGCCAGCCTGTACAAGGCGCAGGATCTCCTTTGCCAGGGCAACGCTCTTTTTCTCGTCAGTCATGAGAGTGTCGAAACGGAACGAGCCCGGGACATCTACCGGATCCCGCACGTCCTGGACAAATATATCCGGCACGTCGTCGTAACAGGAGGCTGTGCCCTGCGATGAGGGCTCAAAGCCATATGCCCGCATCAATGCCGCCGCAGGCCCACTGACGGGGGTTTCACCGATAAAGGGGCTGACCGCAATAACCAGCTTTTCCTTCAGTCCGGAACGCACGCCTTCACACTCAAGGATCGGGAGAATACTGGTGATGGGATTGCTCGGACCGATGATAACCGCATCGCTTGCCAAAATCGTGGCCATCACCTCGTCAGTGGCACCGGGTGGTTCTGCAAAACTCCGCACGACCCCTCGGATCTCCGGCGCTCCTTTTTCCCGCACCCAGTATTCCTGGAAGTGGATCAGACCGAGATCGGTATTAATCTGCGTTGTCACCTCGGTGTCGGTCATCGGGAGTACGTTTTCCTTCACGCCAAACCGGTCGCAGAGCGTTTTTGTGGCATCGGTCAGGCGAATTCCCTTTCGTAGCATCTCCCCGCGGGCGATGTGCACCGCCCGGTCCTTATCCCCGATTGCAATAAACTCATCGAGGCCCAGCCACATCACCTCTTCATGCGTCGTGAATGTGTCATTCCTGATCCCCCACCACGCATCGGTATTCAGGATGCCTGCAAAGAGGTACATGACCGTATCAAGATCAGGTGAGATATGGTTTCCCGATATCCAGATATCCTCTGCGGTATTCACGACCACTGAAATCTTTTCAGGGCCGGTGACCTTAACCACGCCACGGAGCAGTTTGGGGGTGCCGGTGCCGCCCGAGAGAAACGTAATCATTACTCAATACTTTTATGCCTGATATATGAAGATTCTTTTAGTGATTTCTTGAAGATCATCAAAGACCCGGTCCACGGGTATGTTGAACTTGAGGACTTTGCTCTTGCCCTCCTTGATACGCCGGCACTGCAACGGCTCCGGTATATCCGGCAGCTGGGATTCTCCTACCTTGTGTATCCCGGTGCAAACCACACCCGGTTCGAGCATTCGTTAGGAACGATGTACCTCGCCGATATTGCCTGCCGGAAATTCGGGCTTCCTGATGCAGAACGGATGCTTGTTGATGCAGCTGCACTCCTTCATGACATCGGCCATGGCCCCTTCTCGCACGCCAGCGAGCCGCTTTTAACCGAATTCCTGCACCGGACCCATGACGCGATTGAGGTGTTTGTGCACGGTTCGACCGAACATATCCTTCTGCAGCATGGCATCGATCCCACCGATCTCTGCTCTCTGGTCAGCGGCCACCATCCGCTCTCAGGCATCATCCACGGTGACCTTGATGTCGACCGGATGGACTACCTGCTCCGTGACGCTTACTACACAGGCGCCCCGTACGGTACGGTCGATGCACAAAGGCTCATCAGGAACATGGTGCAGACGGATGACGGGATTGTCCTTGATGAGAACGGGATCAATGCAGCGGAGTCGCTGCTCATCGCCCGCACCCTGATGCGCCCTACCGTCTATTTCCACCATGTGAGCCGGATTGGGGAGAGTATGTTCCAGCTCGCCATGATGGAGCATCTCCATGGCGTGAGTTTTACAGAAGCGGAAGGACTGCTGCATATGGACGACGCGGCATGTATCCAGGCACTCCGGAGCTCGCACAGCCCTGTTGCACGGGCGATCCTTGAACGGATTTACCAGCGCCGGCTGTATAAACGGGCGGTATATATCGGGCAGGAACAGGTGAACCCCGCTGCATTCCTGACCGGCATGACGCTGCAGAAAAACCGTGCGCTCGCTGAGGCAATTGCAGAGAATGCGTCAGTACAGCCGGAGACCGTTCTTGTCGACATCCCCCCGTTTCCCCACGAGATGTCGATGGGGGTGCGCGTGAGAAACCAGCATGCGATTGTGAGTTTCGAGGAGATCTCCCCCCGCATTGCAACGCTGAACGAAACCAGGAAGGAACAGTGGCGCCTCGGAGTCTACACGCTGCCCGACCAGCGCGAACCGGTTGCTGAAGCGGCAGCCGACCTGCTCCATATCAGAAAGCCGACGCGGCAGGACACCCTGTTTTGATCCCGGGTGACCGGGCACAACCATTCCGATAACCACAACCATCTAATAAAATAATATAACCCCGCGACCATACACTCACCTGTATGAAGGCGTTTGGCTCAATGATGGTCGTGATCATGTTCACTGCTGTGCTTGCCGCCGGTTGTGCAGGAACACAGACCCCCCCCACATCAGATACCCCGGTTCCCACTGTCGTTGTACCGACAACGGTTCTTGCAACGCAGCAGCAGCCAACATTTACGTTAGGAGAGAAATACCTTGAAAAAAAATACTCATTCACGAGTGAGAAAGATCAATTTAATGAACAATTCCGGGTTACCAATGAACCGTGGGGAATTGAATTTACGGTCAATCCAATGAATGAGGATCCCCAGTACACCTGGTTCGAGATGAAGGTTACCCAGATGGATATCGGGCAGTCTGAAACATTCGGGTATGGTCGCACCTATGGTTACGAAAAGCACCAGCTCATACCGATGTATAACGGTGGTCCGTATGCATTTGAGATGAAAGGCAATCGTGTCAGTGTCACGGTAAATATAGCCAAGAGAAACGCGCAATAGAGGATGCAGATCATGCTTGAAGACTGGATTGTCGTTACGTGCGGCATCATAGTTGTTATCGGTGTGATCTGTCTCACGCTCGTTGTGATCAGGAGACATGAACGCACCGTTCTTGAAAGCAGGTACAAGATGCAGGCCTACAGTGATCTGCTCAATGCGGTGACCGAGCTGAACCTTGCCGGAAACGACTCGTACCGGCTCGATATCGCAAAAAAGAACCTCGCCTATACCGTGAACCGGCTCAATCTTGTGGCAGGCCCGCGGGTGTTACGGAGCACCAGCGACCTGCTGGACTTTTTAAACGAGCACGCAGGAAGGGACCTGGACGCCCTGAGGCTGCATAATATCTTGAACACCCTCGTCATTGAGGCGCGGCGCGACCTCAACCCCCGGCATGCCCGCAACGTGGAGGAAGCACAGGTCCGGTTCCGCTTCTTCTCCCCCCCAAAAAAATAATCTTTTTAAAAACAGGATAAACTCTTTTTGGTTCCGGCTCCGACATTGGTATGAATCAGGTGACGGGAACGGTATGAAAAAGGAATTTGTTGTCGGGATCACGGGTGCGAGCGGGATCTGTTATGCACGCCGGTTGCTGGAAGTGCTCTGTGCCGAAGCAAACGTGCATATCATCGTATCGTCGGTGGCACAGAAGATCGCTGCCCACGAGGGTGTCGACCTTGCCGGATTCGATGCAACGTATCATGACAACAACCGGATGTTCTCTGACATCGCAAGCGGCTCCTACCGGTATGACGGAATGGTGGTGATCCCCTGCAGCCAGAAGACCCTTGCCGCCATCGCGCACGGGTATTCCGATAACCTGATCACGCGGACGGCCGACGTCTGTTTAAAAGAGCGCCGGCGATGCATCCTTGTTACCCGCGAAACCCCCCTCTCTGGGATCCACCTGTCCAATATGGTCATGGCACATCAGGCTGGAGCAACGATCATGCCCGCTTGCCCGGGCTTCTACCACCATCCAAAGACCATTGGCGACCTTTTAGACATGGTCGTCTCACGGGTGCTCGACCACCTTGGTGTCGAACATGCCCTCACCGAACGATGGAGTGGTACCGATGCGTGAGTTCATCGAAACGATGCGGGAGCACGGGCTCGTTACCGATGTTCATGAGGCCTGCTCCGCCGATATGCAGGCTTCACGGATGGCAGGCACGACCGACAGGATGCTCTTCTTTCACAACCTTGACGGCGCCCGGGCTGTCATGAACGTGACTGCAGACCGGCAGGCACTCTCCCTTGCCCTTGGCATTGAGGAGCGTGATATTGTCAGGAAATTATCCGGTACCAAGTACAATGGGACGGTGGCAGAAGAAGGCCCCCTGACGATGAAAAAACCGGATCTGGCAAAAATTCCGGTCATGCACCATTTCCCGAAGGATGCAGGGAAGTACATCACCGCAGGGATTGTCTTTGCCCACTATGGCGGGGTCAGGAATGCATCCATTCACCGCATGCTCGTGCTGGACGACCACCGGGTTGCCGCCCGCCTTGTTGAGGGCAGGCATACGCACGTGATGCTGAAAAAGGCACTTGCCGATGGGAAACGGCTCCCGGTAGCCGTCACGATCGGGACGCACCCTGCGGTCACCTTTGCGAGCTGCACGCGGGTGCCCGAGGGAATGGAATTGCCGTATGCGGCCGAGCTGCTCGGCGGGGAAATTGCGGTGAAACGGTGCAGGAACGGGGTACTCGTCCCCGACGCAGAGATCGTTTTTGAAGGGTATATCGGTGCTGACCGCACCGACGAGGGCCCCTTTGTCGATATAACAGGGACATATGATCCCGTGCGCCAGGAGCCGGTGATCGAGTTCACCGGCATGCTCCTCAAGCGCGATTTCATCTACCACGGCATCCTGCCGGGGGGCAATGAGCACAAGGTTCTGATGGGTGCGCCCTATGAGCCGACGATCTACCGGGCAGTTGCCGGCGTCACGCAGGTCAGGAACGTTGTCCTGACACGCGGCGGGTGCGGGTACCTGCATGCCGTCATCCAGATCAAAAAGAGCACGCAGGGCGACGCAAAGAACGCGATCATGGCGGCGTTTGCTGCCCACACCTCGCTGAAGCACGTCGTTATTGTCGATGAGGACATCAACCCGGAAGACCCGGAAGACGTGGAATACGCGATTGCCACGCGGGTGAGTGGGGACAGGGACGTCATGGTGATCAGCGGCGTCCGGGGATCGTCGCTCGACCCGTGCCAGCTCGAGGACGGGACTAATGTCAAGGTGGGTGTTGACGCGACAATGGTCTTGGGTAGGGAGGATGACTTCCGGCGTGCAACCTGGTGAAACCCGTGGAGCTTGAGCCCGGGGACGAACGGATCCTTGCCGGCGAGCAGGGTGAGACCCGGCAGAAGATGCTTGAGCTCCTCGTCGCACTTGGCACGGTGTTTGGGGCACGGCGTCTGGTGCCGGTACACAGTGTACAGGTGAGCGGAGCTTCCTATAAGACGATCGGGAAGTACGGGCTCGAATGGCTCGAACAGCTCGATGCACGGGCAGTTGTGCCTGCGGTACTGAACCCGATCGGGATGCCACGGGGGCGCTGGCAGGAGATGGGGGTGGATCCTGCGTTTGCAGAAAAACAGAACGCGGTGATCACCGCCTATGAGCGTCTCGGTATCCGGCTGGAGTGCACATGCACGCCATATTATCTCTATCCGGTTCATTACGGTGACCACCTCGCATGGTCGGAGTCCTCGGCGGTCAGCTATGCAAATTCGGTGATTGGGGCGCGGACCAACCGCGAGGGCGGACCTGCTGCGCTTGCTGCTGCGATCATCGGCAAGACGCCCTGTTACGGGCTCCATCTTGCTGCCAATCGCACGCCACAGCTGATGGTTGACGTGGCAACGGGAGGCAGGGATTTCTCTATTGCGCACTATGGAGCTCTCGGGTACCTCGCCGGCAATCGTATCGGTAACCGGATCCCGTATTTCCGCAACATCCGACCGGACGCCGACGGACTCAAGGCGCTCGGTGCAGCAATGGCCGCAACCGGTGCGGTAGCACTCTACCATGTAAAAGGAGTAACCCCGGAAGCATGCAAATTCCACTTCGATACCTCCGGTCTGGAGACAATCGTTATCGGCAGGGAGGAAATTGAACAGGTATTCTCCCGTGTGTCGGTGGATGTCGTTGCCGTGGGGTGCCCGCACTGTTCTCCCGGTGAACTGAAGACAACCGCCCTCCTGCTTTCTGGGAAAAAAGTAAAAATTCCGTTCTATATTTTTGCAGCCCAAGGAGTGATCGATGTGAACAAAAATACCGTCCAGTCCATCGAGAAGAGCGGGGCGCGGGTCTATGCCGATACCTGTATGGTGGTCTCACCGGTCATGGAGCGTTATACGGCAATCATGGTGAACAGCGGCAAGGCGCTCGCGTATGTTCCTGACATGTGTGGCGCAGTCGTGCGGATGGGGACCCTTGAGGAATGCGTTGCTGTGGCGACCTCCTGACGGTGGACAGTCCATTTTTGAATTCTGTTAAAAAAACCCCAAACGAGATTAAAAAAATTACCAGATAAAAGGTGCAATCATCCGAGGGCTAACAGGATCTTTTTAATTTCCTCGACCACGGTTTTATCCGGACTTTTGTTCGGCCCGACACCTTCACCGAATGAAAGTATCTTCTGGACATCCCCTTTTTTCAGTTTGCCAAAGGAGATATCATCCCAGACCTTCTGGTCGATAACATTCCAGGTACACTGGAGCAGGTGGCCCAAAACTTGGATCTCATCCTGGGTGAATGACTTCCATTCAGGCCCCATGCCATGCTGTATTTTCTTGATTGCACGCTCCACCCTTTTTTCACGGTGGACATGGTACAACCGCCTTCCGACTTCCGTCTGTGATACATCCGGCATCTTATCTACCCCCGTTCCCCATCCACGAATGAGTGGTCAGTTGTTTCATGTCGTTCAAACCTGAAAAGCTTTGTGATTTATGAAATGACGCCGACTTTTCTGTAATAATCATCGGTGTGAATGGAAACCGGTAACGGCCCCGGATTGAAAAAACAAGTAAAATAGATTGAGACTACCTCTCACAAACAGGATAAGGAAGACACCTCCTACAGGCAAAAAAACTAAAAAAAAAAAGATTATTGAATGGAAAAAATGTCGTAACGATGGTACCGCATGATACAATGATGAATCCCGGTTTTCAGCCCTTCAGATCGATCCCTTCAGGATTCTGCAGATCTTATTGACCGCGTCCTCCTCACGGATCTTCTTGTTCTTCACATCATTTCCAATGCCGATAATCTCCTCCAGATGTTTTCTGGTCAGCCGGGTGAAAGCAGATTGTTCCCAGATACGCCTCTCCACTGAGACCCACGCCTCCCCAAGGATAT
>Ga0315277_10006344_pt1 | contig 15504 bp, 10 predicted proteins | sample YL17G05_15_MG_FD_203695 | JGI IMG/M metagenome (GOLD analysis project Ga0315277, IMG submission 203695) | Sediment microbial communities from Yellowstone Lake, YNP, Wyoming, USA - YL17G05_15 | ecosystem: Environmental > Aquatic > Freshwater > Lake > Sediment | place: USA: Wyoming | collected...
GCCCGTACGTGCAAGATCCTGAGAAAAAACTGGTTCAAAGAAACATGATATGTGACCCGGTGCAAAAGCTGTGGCTTTCATCTTGCTCACTCATTATTTAATCAAATCAAGAATACAATCGGCTAATTGTTCCTTGCTTCCTTTCTTATGAACACTCTTTCCTTTTTTATCAACTATCCATATCTCGTTATAATCACTGTCGAAGCCAGAAATAGTATTTCCAACTACGAAATCAAGTTTGTTTTTCTTTAAAAGATCAAGTGATTTCTCATGTAATTTATCAGCGTTCTTTTCTAACTTGAATGCTACCAGCTTTGCTTTCGAATTCTTTTTTCTCAGAATAGAGATGATCTTTGGAGCTGGCGTCATTTCAACCAAAAGTTTTTCTTTTCCCGACTGGATTTTGCCTTTCTGCTTTTTTGTTATGTAATCAGATATAGCGGCACATACTATCATAGCATCAAATTTTCTCAGGTTTTTAGCTTTTAAAATTTTTAATATATCATTTACAGATTCAAATCTAAAAGTTTTAATGTAATCGGGGACCAACTCTTTACCGGATCCATACAAGAGCTCGACATCTGCACCACGACAGAAAGCATTATACGCAAGTTTAACAGCTGTTTTTCCTGAGCTTTTATTAGTGACGACCCTCACGTCATCAATAGGTTCGGAGGTAGGACCGCCTATAATCAAAATATTGGTTTTTCTCAGATCATTTTTACCTATTTCACGAATAACGTGAGGAACGATTTCATCAATGCCAGCCATCTTTGCTTTGTTTTTTTCAACCTCTGGCTCAATAAATTTAATACCAACTTTTTTGCAGGATTCAATATTTTTCTGAACAATCTTATGATCGTACATTGAGAGATGCATGGCTGGAACGACCAAGATTGGAACACCGGAGCCAACTGCAGTGGTAGCAAACGTAGTTACAACTGTGTCATCTATTCCACGGGCTATTTTAGAAATGGTATTCGCGGTACACGGGGATATAAGCAAAAGATCAGCTGGTTTTTTAATCAAGCCACAGAAAGAAACGTGTTCAGTTGCACCTGTAAGCTCAACAATAGGTTTGTTACCCGTTGCAAACCAAAGCGCATCTGGATGAATTATCTTTGTAGCAGACGGACTCATTATGGGAAAAACTTCAGCACCATGCCTTATAAGTTCGCGGGAAAGTTTCACGGTCTCGACAGCAGCAATGCTACCCGTAACCGCAAGAACTATTCTTTTTTTAGAAAGTCTTTTACTTTTAACTCCCCGTATTTCATCTGCAGGATGCATTGAAATCACAAAAATAAATTATCTTACAACCAAGACAGATACACTGGCGTGTCTGACAACTTTATCTGTCACACTGCCAAGTAAAAATCTGCCCTCTTTTCCATATCCCTTATAACCTATAAGGACGATATCAGAATTATATTTTTTTGCGTTAATAAGAATTTCATCTGCCGGATCTCCTGACTCGACAACGATATCCACTTTTTTAACCGCGTATTCTATCTCTTTTGATACCTTTTTAAGCGATTCCATTGCTTTTTCTTTGAAACTGCCTGACTTAACAATGGCGCTGAGATCAATGGTAGGAAGAAGCATTTTTGTAAATGAGGCCTCTGCCAACTCAGCAGGTACAACAGTAAGAAGGATTACCTCATCCTCTTTGTTACAACATTTTAATACAGTATCTACTGCTTTTTTAGAAGCGTCAGACCCATCATATGCAATAAGCATCTTTTTCATGTTAATCAACAAGCGTTAATACCAAACCGTTCTAAAAACATTTCGTATTAAACATCGTTTTAACTATTTACATAAATAAGAGATGAAGTCAGATAGAGGCATTCCATCATGCCATCTCATTACAAAATTACCGCTCTTACTTTTTTCCAGTTTTGGTAATCTTTTATGTAACACGGATAAACGCCCCTCAAGACCGTCTAAATCCATGGTGAAAATTCTCCAGGAATCACCGTGTTTGCCTTTGGTTCTGAACGCATATATAGGAAGAGTTCTTGTTTTTTCACACATCTTTTTCATTGTCTCTGCTTGCACTTGTAACTTTCCGCTTACGCTACTGAAATGTAACGTATCCTCAAAGCTTGTTTTAACTTCGGTTAAAAAAGAAATATCTCCACGAGTTGCTACAAGATCAACGCCGAGAGAACCTGCTGCGCGTATCACCGCAAAGGGTTTACTAACTATTCTCAAGTAGTTATCTCTTTCAAGTGCATTACAAGTTTTTGTTACCTTCTCAAGGACTTTTGTTTCACCCTCAAGTATATATTTAAGTTCACGTTCGTATTGACTAGCGCTCATACAAAAAGTAAAATACATCGAAAGGTTTTAAGGTTTGGGCTTAGTTGTTTTCAAACGGAGGCGACGAATGGGTAAAGAAATAATCGTCAAAGAGGTAATGAAAACAAACTTAGCTGTAGTAAAACCTACGATGCCTGTAGTAGAAGCTGCAAAACTAATGAAAGAAAGGAAAATCGGAAACGTAATAGTTGTTGAGAAAAAGCAGCCGATCGGGATATTAACTGAAAGCGACATTTTGAAGAAGATTGTAGCTGACGGAAAAGACGCAAATGAAATTTTAGTAAAAGACGTTATGAGTACACCCGTTATAGTAATTGACCCCTATGTAACGTTAGATGAAGCTATGAAAATCATGGGCAAGTGTAACGTTAGAAGATTGCCCATTATAGAGAATAATGAATTAATCGGGATAATCACGCAGAAGGATATCTCCAGGATATCTCCTGTTCTACATGAGATATCCCGTGAATGGTACGATATAAGTGCAAGAGATGAAATTTATTATAAGAAGCAGGTCTTCTCTGGAAAATGTGAAGATTGCGGGATTTTATCTACGAATCTTAAAAATGTAGATGGACGTTTGCTCTGCGAGGATTGCACAGACGAATTGAATTATCAAGAGCAAACTTGAGATTTTATCTCGAGGATTTATTGAAATGAAAGTAGAAGAAATTATGACAAAGGATGTCATAAAAATTGACAAAGACGAAAATCTCAACCATGTTCTAAGACTGATGAAAAAACATGAGATAACAAAAATACCTGTTTTGGACGGAAAGAAACTTATTGGAATAATAACTGACAATATGATCGCTTATAAACTTGGGTCTATACGTAAAAAAGGCATTCCCCCCTCGAGATTGCATGCCTCTTCTGTGACTGAGAGAAATGTAGAACGGATATCTCTAGACACAGAGGTAAAAGAAATTTTAAAAGACGTCGGAAAGCCTGGACCTACGATGCTTTGCGTTATGGAGAACGATAAGCTTATGGGTGTTGTTACAAAGGCCGATTTACTTCCTCTTGTGAACAGCAAAAAAAAGCTTAGAGAGATAATGAACAAGAAAATCCACGCGGTTTCTCCAGATGATAGAGTGATTCACGCGAGAAGGATAATGATAGATGAAAACATCGCGCGTTTACCTGTTGTAGATAACGGCAAAATGGTAGGAATTATTTCTGATAACGAAATTGCATTTGCCTTAGCGGAACTAAAAGGCTCAATCCCACTCGGAAGACAGAAACATCAACTAGACGAATTGCTAGTCAGAGACGCAATGAGAAGACCTGTTTTTTGGACCGCACCAAATATGACCGCGAAGGATGCTGCAACCATAATGTTCAAATATAATATCGGGGCCCTACCGATAATAGAAAACGAGAGCATTACAGGTATTGTTACAAGGACAGATTTACTTAAAACTATATCTATATAGAATATAATACAGAGGCCTAAATTTATCCTGGCAAGATTTATATAGCCAAGCTTATATATTTGTTAAATCTTTGTTAAGGGGGAATCAAAGCATGAATAAGAAATTATTAACTTTTTTAGTTGTAAGCACGTTTTTATTTACCAGTATCTTAGCATTTTCATCCTCGGCGACAACGACCGGAGAAAAAAATTCTGGTTCGTCTTCAGGCGGGTGGATCGAAGATGTTGATGGGGTCACAGTCATTCATTTGAGCGGCTCATATTATGATATGGGATTTCAGCACGGCAGTCTTCTAGCAGATAAAATAAGACAAAATTTGAGAATTCAAATAAATTATTTTGAACAGAATGAATGGCCGTACGAAAGAATTCTAGATACGTGGAATGTCTCAAAGGATTACCTGCCACAGTGTTATAAAGATGAGATGCAAGGAATGGCGGACGGATCAGGATTACCATTTGAAGACATTGCAGTTTTAAACACGATACCATTGATGTTTAACCATTGCAGTGCCGGCGAAAAGTCCTGCTGCGAGGTTGCTCTGTGGGGTCCTATAACCAAGGACGGAAAGTTGTACCATATACGCGGTTGGGATTGGCGTCACAACATTGAAGACCCTGAGGAACCGGGAACATATTTCCAGGATATGCAGATATTGATAGTCCGTGATCCGGACGGGGGCTACGCGTCAATGTATCCAGAATTTGCAGGGGATATTTTCAGTTGGGCCGGTATAAACGAAAAAGAAATTGCAATCGGGGAAACCTCGTGCGCAACCGATGATTCTACGTACGAAGGGATCAGCTCAGCTTTTAGGATGAGGATGGTACTTGATACCGCGGCTACGGGACAAGAAGCGATAGACATCATGAGCTCCAACAGGGCGGATGGCTGGAACTTTGTAATATCAGACGGAAACGTACCTGAAGGTTTTGCGATGGAGCAAACAAAGAGCATCTGCTATGTCGGAGAATGGAATGATGCAAATGAAAGCATTAAACCATTCTGGAGCGTAGAAGGTCTTGTTAGAAGAGTCCCGTTCTTTATTCATCCTGATACAGCAGCCACTGAAAGAGATAAGTATGACCCAAGCGGCTTGCTGGGTTTCATATCATATGTTCGAGGTAAAAACGGAGCTTTTGGTTGCTGGTATTTCTACAAAGTAATAAGTCAAGCAATTGAAAAACGTGCGGGAACGCTTGATTTGACCAGTACAATGAAGATGGTCAGGAATATTTACAAAGGATGGACGGACCCATTGTTTTTTATGATGATGAAAATAGGTCTTTTAAATTCAATCCATCAATGGGTTGCCTGTCCGGAGACCGGTGATCTTGCCATCGCTTTTACAAAAGGCCAAGTTGTTTCGTATAAAAATCCTATTCATTACTTCAATCTGTTTGACGAACTTGCAGAAACCCCACCATAAAAGAATATAAGTAATCTAAGTTAGATTCATATACCGATATGAGCAATCATGCGTCATCAGATGATCAAGTTTTAAACGCCATTAAGAATGTTTTTAAAAAAAATATCACCATACAATCACAAAATAAATTAAAACGGTTAATAGACACAGAACTAGGTAAAAAAAAGAAAAAATTCGGTGTTAGTGCAAGTAGGCTCCGCAACATCGCGATAAAAAGTGGTTTTGTAAAACTTGAAATTCATTCGCGCAAAGGGGACCCAAAAAAACTGATGACAAAATGCCCAGTTTGCGGCGGTGCTTTAAAGAAAGTAAAAAATCTGACTATATGGGGCGGGGAAGTCACAATAGAGTTCAGTTGCTCAAATTGTGGATACTGGACCGGAAAGCAGAAAAGGATTCCCACGAGATACGTTTTTCATCTTAAGAAAAAGAAGGCTCAGGCCCCATAAAACAAGAGAAGAATTGGCTTAAAAAAGGCAAATTATAAGTATAAATTAAAAAAGAATAAACTTTTATATACCATAATATATATTTATTTGATTCTATGAAAAAAATCTATTGCATATTCGTTATAATGCTTATGCTTTTGACTTCTCCATTGGCTTCTACTTTGGTAACAGGATCTAGTGATACCACTTCTATAACTTCAGGTGCTCAACAGTATGGGAAAGGATACAGATATAACGCCCGGGGATGGATCTATCTTCACATAGAAGGGAAACCATACGAAAGAGGATACCAGCACGGTTACCTACTTGCAAATGAAATTGTAGATATGATCAATAGATGGAGTAACATCGTTCATGAGAAGAATATTCTAAAACATCTAAAAATTGATCAAAACTCATCAGCATTTTACGAGCGCATCTCAACCGCATGGTGGAATTATGCAAGATCCAGATCTAAGCAACTTTTTTGGAGCCGCTACCCTGACGAGTACAAGGAAGAGATCAAAGGAATTGCTGATGGAGTAAAGGCCCAGGGCGGAAAGGTACACGGGCGGGATATTGATTATCTTGACGTTCTTGCATCTAATGAAATGTACGAGCTGATGACTAGGTTGGAGAACAAAAAGAAAGCTTTTCATCCGCTGAGGAGTTTACTTGGGTTTTTCAAAGGATTAATCCCAATCGGGTCAGACAGTGAAGCAGGATTTTTAGGAAGTTTCTTGACAGAGGAGCCTGCCCAGAATTGCAATGGTTTTATTGCAACAGGTGACGCAACAACACATGGGCAAATAGTTACTGCCCACGGAATTCTTTGTGGTGGATGGTGGTATACCTATTATATACCTCAGCGGTGGAACGTGATAATCGATGTCGCTCCATCTGAGGGATATCGGTTTCAAATGCCATCTGTCCCTGGATTCATTTGGAGTGACGACAACTATTATCAAAACGAGAAAGGGATTGTCTTAATGGATACCACCTGTCTCCAAGGTTTATGGAATAACCGCGGTTACCCAATGGCAATCAGGATGAGAATGGGCGCACAATACAGCAAGACAATAGACGACGCGCTGCATTATCTGAAATACAAAAACGATGGCATCTGGACTGCAGTGTATCTCCTTGGAGATACCAAAACAGGAGAGATCGCACGTCTTGATTTGGGACTTTATAACTCTGAGACCTGGCGCACCTTCAATGGTTTTTACTGGACCGCAAACAACCCTATGAACAAGGGCGTACGCGCCGAGATCCTTGGACTGGGATTAAAAGGCGCTGCTATGAAAATAATTAGCAAGATTATTCCTATGGATTATGGGTTTTACACTCGCAAGTATACTCCTGCAAGTAGAGACCTAAAATATGAGGAACTAGGAAAAAAATACTACGGCGAGATAGACATTGAATTAATGAAGAAAATAATGGGCACAAATCCTATCTGTAACAATGCATCTGTCGATGCAAAAGTATCCGATACAAATTTAATTGAGTCAGGTAGCATATGGGGATTTTTTGGGAACATTCTAGGGATGGTCTGGAACACATCTGCGTTGACCAAAAAACTTGATGGCGTACGCGATGTTCCGCCAATAGGATGGACTTTGATTAGTGGCCTGCCTGTAGGCACCAATTATCAATTGCCAAAAGATAGTTTTAAGTTATCACCAACCAATAAAAACGAGTTGATATGGAAATTTGATTTTGCCGATCAATTCGAAGGACGGAATTTCTGGTACGCAAATCTTGCTCTAGATGACAACAAATTGTTTGGTGCCGGATCGAATGGCGTCGTTTACGCACTTGACACAAATACAGGTAAAAAACTTTGGGAGAACTTGGTGAATGATTTCTTTGGAACGACTTGGATAAATGCAAAAGACGATATTGTTGTAGTTGGTTGGGAGAATGGTACACGCGCTTTAGATGGAGACACAGGAAACATCGTCTGGAAGAACAATGACGCAAAATATGTTTCGTCACAACCTGTTTTTATTGGCGACATGGTTATAGTTGGATCAAGAAATGGTGATGTATACGCACTAAATCGCTCTGACGGTAAAGAATTATGGCATTCAACACTAGACCAGCAAAAGGTATACCTTGCATCAGATACTTGCGAGAGCAATAGAGTTATCGTAGCCGCAGGCAATCATTGTTACGCAGTTAGCAGTGAGAATGGAAACGTGCTATGGAATTTCACTGCCGATGGCGATATTGTATGTCCACCACGTGTTGCAGATGATGTAATATACGTAGGATCATCTGACACTCATCTATACACTTTAGACGCAAAAACAGGAGAGCTAGAATGGGATCAAGAAACTGGATGGAGCATCAGTACTACACCTGCTGTTGATGAAAAAGCTGTGTTTGTTGGATCTATGGATAACCACCTGTATGCATTCGATAGAACTAACAGCAATATGCTCTGGTCATTCACATGTAATGCTGCGATCCAGTCTTCGCCTTACGTGTATGGCGAGTTTGTGTTTTTCGGTTCAGACGATGGGCGGTTTTATGCAGTGAACAAATCTTCTGGAGAACTATCCTGGTATTTTGCTCCGGGATATACGATAAATGGTGATGTGTACAATTACATTGTTACACCTGTGTCTTCTAATAGTGTAGCTGGCGATAAAAAAGTGTTTACCAGTGCAAATGGCATGATTTATGGACTTGACGCACAAACATTTGAAAAACCAAAAACCGCAGACAAGGAAAAAGAAACAGCGAATGAAACTTGGTTTTTTATTTTTATAATTCTTTTGTTGGTCGCCGTTGTGCTGGTCACAGCAATTCTTGTCTACGTTAGTAAAAAGAGCGAAACTACTAAAAAGAAACAAAAGTAAGTAAACTAACAAAACAATTGTCTGTTTGATTTACTGGACGGCACCATTTTCTACTTAAATTTTCTATAAATAAAAATATCTTTTTTTTTGACCTGCGTAACAGGAGGAATATGCATCTGCATATGCAGGTTATTATCGATACGTTTAAATAATAGTATCAGTATTTGTTTGTTAACTAGGATTTGGGATGTGAGATGGGATGAAAATAGATAGACGCTTAGTTTTGATAGGAGTAATAATAATAGTTTTAAGCATGACCATGGCTACGCAATACGCGACCACGAAAGTAACCTTTTCGTTTAGTATCGTTCACCCGAGCAACGCAGATATAAGATTTATCGGATCAGATAATTCTTCTGATAATGTCAGATGTTTACGTATTACCAACAACGCCACTGGATCTCAGTTTGTAACATTGGAACTTGGAGATTGGTTACCGGATTCGACTAAAAATTACACTGCTGCGTTTTGTATTGTAAACGAGGAAAAATTCAGTGTTAACATAACTAACATCAATATATCTGGTACAAATAATTCGTACGTGACTATGTGGCTACACGGAGACCGAGATGCAGATTACAACACTGATGGTGCTGGTGTAGTTAAAGTACTAAGAGACGGAGCCTCCCTGTACAGCGCTAGCGACGTGGTTTGGACACTTGGAGCCGGGGATGGAAACAAAGAGACTATGCGCGCTGATTGGACTGTAACTAATGGTACTCAATTAACAACATTATGGGATAACACTGCTCATGTACAGTATTCTACAAACGATGCTAACAACTCTGTTAATGAGACAAGCGATTTCGTCTGGCTAGGAATATCTTTAAACGTTCCTCCTGACTCAGCACTGGTACCATCTGCAACTGGTACGATTTATATCCACTTCAAGTCTACAACATTAGGTTAAAAACAATTAACCTAATTTTTACTCTTTTTTTGTTTTCTTTTGTTTATTAAACTATTTTTTAGTAACTTTTAAAAATACTATTGAGAGCCAATTTTACAGGAGTTATTTCCCCATACCTTTTAGTATAATTTTTTATATATCAGGTAAAAACACAATCTATATATATTTCAGTATATATACTTGTAACCACAGGATGGGTACATGCCTCTAACACGTAAAATTCGTGTTTCTGGGAGTAGTATTGTTGTTACTATTCCTAGTCAGTTAGTTGAAGCTTTTGATATAAGTAGTGGTGACTTTGTTGAGATTATTCCTCTTAGGAACGGCGAAATCAGGATTAGAAAGGCAAACAATCATGGTTCTCAAGGAGGGACTGAATGAACAAGAAGCTGGCCTTCCTAGCTATAGTCTGCACCATCCTTATTTTATTTAGCGGTTACAGAAGCAGCGTGTTGTTCGGTACAGATTACATGAGTTCTAACTCAGGTTATAAATTTTCTGTTTCTGCCGTTGCGAGTTGGTGGGATTGCAACTGGTCTTACTGTAAAGAAATTATCATCGATCACACAAAGGTGCAAGAAAGTCAAACGGGTTTTCCTGTGTTGATCTATAGATCTGCAGATAGCGAACTTGCTGCGTATGCCCAAAGCGACGGCGACGATATTACGTTTGTAGATAAATATAACACTACCCAGTACAGCCACGAGATAGAAAAATACGTGAGTGCAACCGGGGAACTAGTCGCATGGGTTAATGTAACAAGTGTGAGCTCAACGGCGGATACGATTCTATACATGTACTATGGAAACCCAAGTTGCAGTAGCCAACAGGATCCTACAGGGACTTGGGGTGAAAACTACAACATGGTTCAGCACCTAAATCAGAATTCTCAGATACTTGATTCCACATCTAACAATAATGATGGGACAAACCATGGCGCAACGTACAATAGTTCAAGTAAAATTGATGGGGGATACGATTTTGGTGGCAGTGCAAATATTACTTTTGGAAGCAGCAGTAGTCTTAACATTACAGATGGAATTACCATAGAAGGATGGGTTAAAGACCCGCCATGGCTTTCTCCATGGAGGAGGGATATCTCTCACAAATCCACCCAGAATTTAATAAAGGATAACAATAAGAATTCCTGCTATAAGACTATAGGTCTTGACAAAGTTACTCAAAATTTTAGTGTGACCGGAAAAGGGCAGAATATCTGTATCATTGATACTGGTGTTAATGGCTCGGTTGTGAATTATAGTTATGGTTACGATTTCGTTAATAATGATACCGTTCCTGAAGATGAGTTTGGTCATGGAACCGACGTTGCTTCTATAATTAAAAATATTGCGCCTGACGCGGAGCTCATAGTAGCAAAGGTAATCGGCGCAAATGGCATTGGTTATAAATCAGATATCTTAGATGCGCTTAAATGGTGTATCGCTCAGAAACCGGATGTTATCTGTATAAGTATCGGCTCTGAAGGTAGTTCCAGTGGTTTTTGCGATAGCGATCCTGTTGCAAATCTAGCTAATTACGCTGTTGAACAAGGTATTTTTGTCGTTGCTTCTTCAGGTAACCTTGGACTGAAAAATCTTACGTCACCAGCGGGTGGCTCAAAGGTGTTTTCTGTTGGTGCAACTGATGATTTTGACAACATCGCTAGTTTTTCTGATGTTAACCCCACTCTCGATATTTTGGCTCCTGGTACTGATATCGAGACGAATGATGGGACAAGCAGTGGTACTTCGATGAGCACTGCTTTTGTCGCTAGTGCTGCACTTTTGATTTTGGAAAAGGAAAACCTAAATCCCAGTGATTTATCTTACAGGCTTAGAAGCACTGGTAAACCTATCAACCATGTTTATAACGATAGCTTGAGCGTCAACATTGCCCGTTTGGATGTTTACAATGCTCTATCAAATAAGAAAACATCAGAGCCTTATAACTGTTCTACTTGGTGGAACGGAATTTTAAACGACAATGAAAAATATATTGTATCAAAAACAATGAATTGGACTGCTTCAAAAGACATGTACAATTACGAAGTGAATAACACCGCAGATTGTACAGACACACATATGTATATTGACTCAAGACACGGTGCGTTAGCTGCAAACTGGCAGATTAATAGAGGATATATTGGTTTTCGTAAACCTCCCAACATAAATAGTACAAATCAAATTCAAATAGTCTATTTAGAAGCGCTTTATTATCAGTATTATACTAATGACCCTACAGGCCATTATATTAAAGTCCAGCCAATTACATCAAATTGGGACGAATCTACATGTCCTACTTGGAACAGTCAACAATCTGTAAATGGATCAGATAATATATCAAATACTCCCACTGAAGGTGCTCCATTTTCATCTGTTACACTTGGTGGTTACGGATGGAAAATTTGGGTAGTTACAGAAGCTTTTAATAATTGGATTCATGGTGGGGCGGGCTCTCCTAGTTACGATGGATGGCGCATTATGGATGCTAGTGAAGGTACCCTCTTAAATTTTGTTTCTACATGGGCCACAGTAAACTGGACTCACCCTAAAGCGCCTTGCCTCAAAATAATATATACTCCCTGGATGGCGGCTAAATATGTATCCGGTGCTAGTAATATTTATGCTGGTGAAAACACCACAACTTTTATAACAAGACACAATGACAGTGATGGAAGAAATGGTATTGCAAACTGCTACCTGCAAATTGGAAATAGCTCAGGGGATGCCTCACAAAATATCATATTTATGTATAATTACTCTAATTCTACAGGTTGGGTTCAAAGTGGACCGACTAATTCTGTTATACCTAATGCTGCTAATAACGTGATTGGTACTTGTACTAGAGATGATCTTTGGGAGAATGGTACTAATCTGACTTGGAGCTTTACTCTTGGTTGGGGTTGGGCAGATTACTTCAATACCCATGATTTTGATGTCGGTGTACAGACTAGCGATTGGGATGGTAATGTCTCAGGGTATAATTGGGCAGAGGCTGGAACTACTTACTATTATAACGATCTAAAAATTACGTCATGGGCTCTTGCAATAACTGATGTGTATACATATGGTGGTTCGTTACTCAACCAACTAGAAGATAACGAATGGTTCGCCGGTGGACAACCAGTTTGGGCGAATGGTAGCACTGGGTCAGTTAAATATGCAAGCACTAGTACAACCACTAACGAATGGTTTAATTCCAGCGCAGGAAATTTCTACATTCAAATGCTTTATGATACGGATGGAAACGGAGTAGAAGATAATCTGGGAACTTCATACAGAGATACCAGCGTAGTGTCTGGAGCATTTAATATACCTCAGTACACACCTAGCGCCGGCTCAGGTGATATCCAGCTAAGCGCCATTTTCAATGTATCGGTATGGAGCATGCCTACAGGCGGTGGTAATATCCCTGCCACTAGTCAGAATATAAGTGCAAAGAGGGATAACCAAGCTCCAACGCTTACTGATGCCATGTCTGATTACTCAGAGTCAGGTGAGATAGACAAAGTATATGCCACTACTTCAAATAACAAATTCTTCTTTGCCAGCGCCTTTGTCTCTTCTGCAACTGCCACGTTTACTGCAACATCAGGTGGTGATGGATCCGGCTCTGGTGTAAGAGGTATAGACTTTGGTTCATGGGGAGCCGATAATCCTGCTGAAGACACAAGCGCACCTTATACAGGCCAATATACAGTGAATGATGCAGATACAGCTGGAACAATCACAGTAACAATGTATGATAACGTCGCCAATTCAGCATCAGGAAGCATCAGCTGTACAGAAGACTCTACAAAACCAGCGTCATCAATAGATGCTATTTCTGCCTATAACATAACTTCATCTCCACTTTCAATTACTGCTACAGCCAGCGACAATGAAGCAGGGGTTAACAACGTAACTCTGTATTACCGTTACTCTATAAACAACGATACCTGGGGCAGCTGGATGCAAAACACAACTGATACTGCTAGCCCTTGGCTATGGAGCTTTACTTTTCCAAATGGTTCAGGCTATTACGAATTCTATAGTAGAGCTTATGATAACGTCGCCAATTTGGAAGATGCCCCGGCTGGTGCAGATAGAATCTGTTCATATCATCTCCTAACAGTAGATGACCTAACACCGGCGAACCAAAGCACAGGAGTTAGCCCATGTCCTGCAGTAACCTGCCAAGCATATGTGAATGATACTTTAGGACACACCTTAGCGGTAACATGGGCGACCAATGAAAGCGGAAGCTGGGTAAATAAATATACTAATGTTAGTCAAACTGCAAATACTACAGCAAGTTATCAATTTTCAAACTTCAGCAACTACTCAACCACATACTACTGGAAAGTATATGTTGACGACGGAATAGCAAATATAAGTGAGAGCTACTACTTCACAACATCGGCGATGAGCACAAGCGTTGACACTATTACCCCCTACATAATAACAACATCACCATTGGCCATCACAGCAACAGGAGACACATGTCTAAGCAATGTAACATTATGGTACCGCTTTGATAGCTATAACTTTACATACGACCCTGACTGGTGGGACATGGATTGGACTAAAAGAAAACCCATTAACCTTAATTCTCCTGGAAGCAACACTCCCGAAGAGTACACAGTTCTTCTAAATGTGACTTATGATTCAGATATGAATAGCGACTTCAGCGACCTACGATTTATCGATTATACTGATGGCACCACAGTGTTATACTACTGGATTGAAGACCAGAGCGCAGGAAACTGGTGTAACGTATGGGTTGAAATTAAGCAGCCCATTACTGGAGATGACCAACCCTTAGCATGGATGTATTACGGTAACTCGGGCGCAACTGATGCCAGTGATGGGCCCAATACCTTCGTGTATTTTGATAATTTTGATTCATACGGTGGTGGTGAGCCTAATCCTGATAGCTGGTCTATAGACACTTGTTCTTTTGATAGATTTTGTGCGGTAACTGTTTCTCATGACGTGCAGGTTTCTCCCGAAAATAGCTTAGAAGTTGCGGGTGAATCGGGCAGAGAAGGAGACTACGAATCAGTTGCGACTGTTTCTGTAACGTCCGAAGGAGCAGAGTATACGGTAGAGACCAACATGTGGACACACGACGCATCAAGTGACATTTATGGCTTTGTTGCTATTGATGGTGATATAAAAATCATAAAAAATAATTGGAATGAATGGGCTAAAGAAACGGCAGACTTTAAAGTAGGAGGTAGTTTCAATTTAAGAACTGCAGTCAGGGTCTATAGCCTTGTTCATGGAGAAGTATATTACGACAATCTTTTTATTCGAAAAGATGTAAATGGAATCGCTGAACCAGGCTATACAATAGGCTCAGAGGGTTCTCCCGCAATCGGTAGTTGGATGCAGTGGACCAATAACAGTAACCCCGATAACTCAAGTCCATGGAGCTGGAACTTCGACTTCCCCAATAGCACTGGTTACTACGAGTTCTACAGCACAGGCAATAAAACAGGAAACACTAATGAAACAGCACCAACAAGCGCAGATACAATCTGCTACTACAACGCAGCACCCAGTCAATCAGGAGAAGCGCCAACAAGCGGAAGCACGGGATTATGCATCATACCACCCAGACTCTATGTAAAATGTTCAGACCCTGACGGAGACACCATGAACGCAACATGGTGGAGCAACTCATCAGGAACATGGGTTATATTTGCAACAAACAACACAAGTTTTGCAAACAATACAAATATAACACAAGTCAACACAAACTTTTCGACACCAGGAACAACCTACTGGTGGAGAGTAGTACTAACAGATGGAACAGGAGGAACAAGCAACCGAACATACAACCTCACAACCAACAACCCACCCACACCGAGCAATGAAGCACCCACGAATGGATCAACAAACATACCAACAGCACCACCACTATACGTTGTTTGCTCTGATTCTGATAGCAACACCATGACGGCACAATGGTGGAGCAACAGCTCAGGATCATGGGTTAAATTCGGAAACACAAACACCAGCATCACAAACGGACTGAACATAACACAAACCTTCACAAACGCAACAGCAGCAGGAACAATCTACTGGTGGAGCCTTAACCTAACAGACGGATGCAACTGGAC
>Ga0315277_10006345_pt1 | contig 15503 bp, 16 predicted proteins | sample YL17G05_15_MG_FD_203695 | JGI IMG/M metagenome (GOLD analysis project Ga0315277, IMG submission 203695) | Sediment microbial communities from Yellowstone Lake, YNP, Wyoming, USA - YL17G05_15 | ecosystem: Environmental > Aquatic > Freshwater > Lake > Sediment | place: USA: Wyoming | collected...
GTTCCAATTATTGCCATCAATATTGTCAGGCCCAGAATTATTAATCCTTGCCAGCCAGTAAAAGATGAAAAAGCATCTTTTATCGCTTGCCAACCGATAAATTTTAAAATCCAGATAAATAATCCTAATCCAATTAAAAGAGAAAGTAAAAAAAGTAGGAATTTTTTCATTATTTAGTAAAATTTTTTCTCTAAAGTTTTTATAAATTCAAGCAAAACTGGCTCACTAATAAATTGCTTCGCTTCTTCCCACCAAGGTTCGATAGGAAAATTCTTATTCTTTTTCCAATATTCTAAAGCCTGTAAAAGGTTTTCTATTCGCGATACTTGACGGATAAATTTACCTTCCTTACTTAAACCTTTTTGAAAGTCATCCCAACAAACTATTAATTCTTTTTTTAAATAATTTGGTAAGTTTGTATCAAGCTTTTTTAAGGCGACAGATTCATTTTTGTAATTGCGGTAAAAAATTTCTTTTTTTATTTTTTTAAAATCTTCTTTTCTAATAAGAATTTTATCATAAGGAGTGGAGTCTACCGCGTAAACTTTAGTTAAATCATGAACTAAGGCTAGCTTAATAATCTTTTCGGTATTTAAATCAGGAATTCTCTTTCCAAAAATCCAAGCCATTATTGCCAATCTAAAAGAGTGTGCAGAAATTGATTCTGGATTTTTTACTCTCCGAAAAATCCACCCCCTTCGTGGCATCATTTTTAATTTTCCTATCTCACTAAAAAAATTGAGAAGGACCAGCGATGGTATCAATTCTTTTTGAATTTTTTGGTGATGAAATCTTTTTTCTAAAACCTCCATAAATTCAATTAAAAGGGAATCATCAAAAAACTCTCTTGCCCACAACCACCAAGGCCCAAGAGGAGGATTTTTATATTTTTTCCAGTACTCATAGGCCTGAAGAAAATTTTCCATACGATCGGCCTGATGGAAAAAGCGTCCCTCGGAAGTTAAGCGCTTTTCATAATTTAACCAAAGATTCCCTATCTCGTTTTTTAAATTTAATGGCAATTTAAAGATAAGTCTTTTTAAAGCCTTCTCTTCTCGTTGGTGTTTATTTTTAATTCTATTTTTCCTTACAGTATCAGAAAACCTCGGCCAAGTTTTCATTAGCTCTCTAAGTTTTCTTTTATCTCTTGGTAAAATAGAGTCATAGGGGGTTTCGTCGCCGGCATAAATTTCGCACAAGTCATGGATTAAAGACATTTTAAGAAGTTTTTCTACATTCAATCCTCCTTTCTCTTTACCCAAAATCCAACCCATTATTGCGGAACGAAAAACATGATCGGCAATGCTTTCTGGATTTTCTATTTGATTTATCACCCAACCCATCCGTTGCATCTTTTTTAATTTTCCAATTTCAATGAAAAAGTTAAGAAGGTCTTTCATGTTAATGAAAAAAATCAGGTTAACGCCTGATTTTTTATATCACAAATTTTAACAGATTTCAAGTTTATTTTAAGAAGATCGATACTTTATTTTTTTAATTCTATAAATTGTTTTAATCGGAGAAGAAACAGCAACTTCATCTCCAACTCTATGACCTAAAAGTACTCGGCCAACCGGCGATTCGTTCGAAATTTTACCAATGGCGGGGTTGGCTTCCAAGGTTCCGACGATTTCAAATTCATCATTTTGTTCATCAACTTGGACTAAAATTCTAGCTCCCAAACCTACAATATTTTGTTTCTCCTTTGACGAAGGAATTTTAATTAACTCGGCATTCTTTAAGATATATTCTAATTCAGCTACTCTTGTCTCCAAAAAGCTTAAATCTTCCTGAAAAGAAAGATATTCCGGGTTCAAATCTTCGGAATGCCAAATCTTAGGAGATTCTCCTTTGGTTTTTGAAAGTTTAAGATTTTTCAGGTCTTTATATTCCCTTTTTATCCTTTCTAATCCATCTTTAGTTAGATAAAACTTTTTTTCTCCGACCATATTATTTTTAAAAAAATCCCTTTGGGTTGAAGGGATTATTTTGGGTAAAGATTTTGTGTTAAACAATCCCCTCAATAAATCATTTGACCGAACAAAACAACAATTGAACAGGCACATTTAAGGATAATTGAAGTTTTAGGATTATTTATTTTTTGAAAGTTTTTTTCTGTCATATCTTTCCTAATATATTAATTTTATTCTTTTAAAAAGTCTTGTCAAGACCCCTGAATATTCTACTGTTTCTGCATTAAGAGTTCTTTTCATTCTTGAAAATAATCTTTAATCTTGCTAATGATTTCTTGAGGGGTGTAATTGGTTTTTATTAAATATTCTTTAACTCCTAATTTTATTGCCTGTTTCTTTATTTCCGGGTCATCATAATTAGAAAAGGCCACTACGGGAAGTGAAGAAACTTCCGGCTCTTTTCTTAGCCAAGTTAAAAATGTAATTCCATTTTCTCTGGGAAGCAAAATGTCAAGGACAATTAAGTCTGGTTTTTCTTTCTTGGCTATCTCCAACCCCTCTTTTGCTTCAGAAGCTACCGAAACTTCGAATCCAGCTTTAATAAATTTATCTTGATACATTTCGGATAAAATTTTTTCATCCTCGATTAGTAAAATTTTTTTCATAAGTTTAATTTATTTATAGAAAATTTTGCCATATTTTTTAAACGAAAATCGTTATGTTATTTAAAAAATATTATCTGCTGCTTTTGTGATTGTTTTAGTTTTTTCTTTAAGTAATTTTGGGTCTAATTTAATTGGTAATTGAATAATAAAAGCGCTTCCTTTTCCTTTACCGGCAGATTCGGCCCAGATTTTGCCCCCGTGCATTTCAATAAATTGTCTGGCAACATAAAGACCGAGTCCGGTTCCTTCAGCATGAAGCTGGGTGCCGGCCGTTGCTCGAGAAAACATTTGGAAAAGACTATTTAATTCTTCTTTGTCTATTCCCTCACCAGTATCAGAAATCCTAACTTCTTCTCGCTTATCGAGTTTTTTCAATTCAAGGGTGATTCCGCCCTCTTTTGTATACTTTATCGCATTATCAACGATATTTAAAATCACCTGCCTTAATTTATCCTGGTCAGCCATTATTTTTGGTAATAACCCTGAAGGTTTTATCATTTTCATATATAAACCTTTCTTTTCAGCATTAATTCTTAACTCCTCAACAATACTAGAAACCATCTCTTCCAAAGAAGTCAGCGTTGGGCTGAATTCAATTTTTCCGGCATCTAATCTCGATAAATTTAAGAGATCATTGACTAATCTTATTAACCTTTCATTGCTTTGATAAACATTTTCCAGGGGTCTCGCCTGTTTTTCAGCTAATTGGCCATAAGTTCCTTCCAAAATCATTGAAATGTATCCCTTAATCGCTGTTAAGGGCGTTCTCAATTGGTGCGAAGCAATAGAGACAAACTCTGATTTTGCCTTATCTATCTTTTCGATTTCTTGCCGACGTTGAATCTCTAGCATAACGCTTTTGATTAAGAGATAGCCAAAAACACAAAATAAGACAAAAAGACCGAGTCCAAGGATCTGCCAGGTGAAACCCTCAGCAGTCATCGCTTGAACCAATAATAATAAACCAATTGCTCCGACTAAAAGTTCAGTTAAAATAACCCTAATCTCAAAAAGATGATATCTAAGAATAGCAAAAGCAATAGAAATTACCCAAATTATCACTAATCCAATCCCAAAGGGAGGAATAGGAATATTATATACTGGGAAGAAACTGGTTGAACCACCAACAAATCCAATTAAAGTGCCAATTAATACATATTTTATTTGAAGAATAGTTATTCCGGTAGCTTTTTTAATGGCTTTAACCATTAAATACCAGCTATAAAGAATAAAACTAGAAAACATTAAAGTAAAAAGGTGATAAGCAATACCAGGTTTTGGATACCACGGAAACGAAAGTTCGGGTTCTACATTTTTTACAAATAAAGAAGTAAATCCTGTAATAAAAAGAGCAAAAGAAAGCAAATATCCTGAAATTACTAATTTTTTCTTTTCTTGGTAAATATTTAAAAAAACCGTTATAAAATGAAAATAAGTAATTGGAATAAATATCGCTGCAATATTCAAAGCTCTTCCAAAAAGAAGAGCAATTGATTTAGTGTTTCCAAAAATAAGCCAGAAAAAATAAAAACCGGCCCAAGCCGCCACACTTAAACAAAGCAAGGCAAAGATTTTATTAAGACTCGCCTTTTTATTTTTGAGATAAACAATAAGACCCAGAATAATACTGGCAGCGGTATTTATCAACGCGGCTATAGTATAAAATAGCATAAAATTATCAGATTACTTTCTGGCAGACTGCTATTTTTTGAATTTTGAGAGGCTCGTAAATAATTTTAATATCTTGTGGCTTAAATCCCCCTTCAGTTATAATCTCAATGAATTGTTTTAAATTTCGATAGAACATTGGCCAATTTATAACATAATATAAAAATAATTTTTCTAAATTAGGAGATATACTGCTAGTCAACATTACGCCTTTCGGCGTCAATAAATAATGGATTCTTTTCATTAATTCTATAGCTTTTTCCCTTGGTCGATATTCTAAAAACCCCACAACTTCAACTATATTAGGATTAAACTCCCTAGCTACTTCTTCTAATTCTCTTGCGCTTTTATTGACAAAAATTATTTGATTTATCACTTCTGCTTGACGCGCTAATTTTTTACTGTGCTCTATCGCTGTTAGATCAAGGTCTAAAAGAATGGCTTTAATCAACACGCCTCTTTTTTTAAATTCTTTCATAATTTCTATAACTCCTTGAGCAGAACCGCTAGCGATTGAAATCAATCTAATTTCAGATTCTTCGATTAATAAATTTTCTATTGTCTCTTTAAGTTCTTTCTTCGCCAACTTCAAGCGATTTCGCATAGCCATGGCATTTTTTAACTGATTCCAAAAATCGCTAATTCGTCCTTTCGCGCTTTTATCTTTTCCAGAAGTGTAATTATAAATTATATCTAATGCTCGCCATCCAGTAGCATTCTTTTTTACTTCTCGACAAACCGGACTTATCCCATCAAACCAAAGAGTATTAATTTTTAGATTCGGGCCAAAAATTTTTTTCTTCAAAGCAACCCAAAAAGTAAGAATAAACATTATGAGCACCATTAAAAAATAGCTCCAACCTGACTTTTCATATTTCAAACTCTGATCATTATCAGTTGTTATTATAATTTTATTTTTCATTTTTTAATAAAACTTGCCCAAAATTTTGAATCGAGCATATTAAATTAATTATTTTTATCTTCGTCCTTTAAAATTTTAACTATTTTAATAATAACACTTTATTTTTCATATTCAAAGAGATAAATCTCTTTTCAACCTTTCGCTACGGCTCGGGTAGATAAAGAGGGAATACAAGGATTTTTCAAAGAAATTTATCCCAAAACCAGATTTTCTTTATTTTTAAAGCTAAAAACATAAAAATAGTTCGTAAAGTAAATACCGACAAAACAAAATCCCACCGAAGCTTCGGTGGGATTTTTAGAATAGATTTTTGTTCTAATTATTTAAAAATCTTATCTAGAAATTTTTTATCTTTAATTATATTTCTTGAGAGAATATCGTTTTTTGTAAGCCACAGGATTTTCAGCGTGGCTGATGCCAGGAATTAATGCTTTGTTTTCAAACTGATCTTCATATGTGTCTGCATGACATCCGCAAGCACTAGCGCAAATTTTAAGACGACCCTCGGTTACTTTCGGGAGATTCCAACTCTCCTCAATTCCCTTAAAAAACTCACCTTCAATAATATCTTTTAAAAGATTCTCTTTCGCAGAGATCTGGTGGATTCCTCCAATATTGTGAATAATATTATCTATACCAAGCTCAGATTTGTCTGTTATATTATATAAAGTTTTGCAGTTTGCTTGGTTATAAATCCAACAACAAGGATAAACCATTCCTGTCGCGCTAATAAATATAGAAAGATCACGCTTTGCCTTACAATTAATTGGCGTTTTATCAAAATATTTATTTAAAGATCCAAATTTTTTAATTAAACTATTTATTTTCTTTTGAGAATAATTACAGTAATCAGGATTTTCCGGAAGTTCTATGTATCCATACTTTTGACCATATAAATTATAAAGAGGGTATTTTCCAAATCTTTCACCCACACCTTCAAAAGCAGGATCTTTTTTATATAACATTTTACAAAATCTATTCGTTCGTTTTATTTGAAAAATATTAAATCCGAGTTTTACGCTTAACTTCCTTGCTTGCTCTACTTGATGCTCATTATGTTTGAATACAATAAAGTCCCACTGTGCGTTACCACCCGCCCGAATAAATGCAGTAGCATTTCTGAGAACCAAAGAAAATATTATACCACGTCGGTATATATAATTTGTATCCTCTAGACCATCGATTCCAAATACAACTTTACCTTGTCGGCCAGTAACCTGCGCTAATCTTTCCCACCACGAAATAGAACGAGCTCCCCCGTTTGTATAAACTTCCACTTTAAGATTTGGATTAATATGATGGAAATATTCAATAATTTCTAACAATTCCTGTGCCATAGTAGGATCACCATAGGCACCACATATATTTATATTTGTAATTTGCTCAATAAACATCACCGGAAAAATTTTTTTACAATCCTTTAGGGTGAGTTCTACTAATTTTAATTTAGGACAGACAACACCAAAATTATTTCGACTGCACATCGGACAATTAGCATTACATTTTGTAGTAACTTCAAGATGAACACTTTTTATATTTTTATATTGATACATCATTACTTGACCTAATTTATTAGAAATGTTATAATATTTATTATAGTGTACAATTAATTTAAGAAATACACAAATTATGTATAATCAATCGGTTATAGCAGTTATAGAAAATGAAATATTTAAAATTTTAAAAAGAAACAAATCGCGGCACTCGGTTATTATTGCTTTATTTAAAGGAAGAAAATTACCCAAATATTGTGTTTTAATGCCTCGTAATCCGTCGTTTAAAATTAATACTTATTTAAATAATAATCTATCAAAAATATATTTTCTGTCTCAAAAAAAGAACTCTTCAATTATAGATGGAGCTATATTAATTCAGTTAGATTATAATACCACAATACTACGAGGATTTAGTTATAGGCTTTTTCCTCCACCATCGAAAACCCCTCGGTTAGAAAATAAAGGATCTGGATACAATAGCTCACTTGATTTTTCTGTTGTCAGAAGAGTAATATGTGTTTATTTTATTAATAAAAAAGCGGTAATAAAATTTGTGAACGGAAAAGAAAAAATTATTTTTAAATAAAAAATAAGACTTGACAAAATATAATATAATTATATTATTAAATTAGTCCTTTAAAAAAGAGTCGTTAAAATAGGCTGAAGGAGTTACAAGAACACTACAAAATAAACTTGTTGAGGAGGTATTATTATGAGTCACGATGATGTTCTACGTGTAGCATTGGCTGGTCGGTGCAACCTTGATCAACGTTCGTATAAAGTACTCATGAACGCGTCTGGAGACTCCCGAGAATTTGCAATTGTACCAAAAGATCTCCAGGCTATAGCTAAACAACTCGCTGCTTGTCTCCAAATTTCCACTCGGCCCGACTATATCCTTGGATTTGCGCCCGGAGGTATTCCAATAGCTGTAGCACTTGCCTATGAGATTAACATTCCTTTGGTTGTTGCCTACAAATGTCGGCTTGATCTTCCAGATGAGATAACTTGGTCTGAACCGCATTGCTTTTTTAATACATTCTACTTCTATGGCGCTTATCGCGGTATGTCAGTTATTTTGGTCGACGATGAAGTCGATAGCGGCCGTACTTTATACAATGCTGTTCGAGAACTCAGGGAGCACGAGGTTAGAGTTCTTGATGTCGCATGCGTTGCGGAAGTTCTACATAGCAGCTATTCAATTGGAAGGACCAAATTGCTGGACCTTAACCTTCATTTAAAATCGCTTATTCGCTTGGATGTTGACACTATTAACCAGATATAGGATATAATGTTAAATAAGAAAGCAATGTGTTCTTATCTTATTAACGGAGTAAGAAAATTTGTTAAACGTAAAGAGAAAATTTCACTAACTTAAATAAAAGGAGTGATACCATGAAAGATCGAAAGAAAACAAAAACAAACAATCCAAGAAAATTATTTAGTGGTACGTACGAATATTACGCAAAATATCGACCCGATATCCCAGAAGAAGTAATCGATGTAATTGTTGAACATCTTGGTATCAAGCCAAGCGATAGAGTTTTGGATATTGGTTGTGGTACTGGACAGGTAGCCCTTGCAATGGAAGGAAGATGTAAAGAAGTAGTAAGTCTAGATCCAGATCCAGAAATGCTAGAATGGGCTAAAAAAGCAACGAAAAATTCTAAAACCAAGCTTACCTGGCTTAATTATGGTGCCGAAGATTTAGGAAAAATCAAAAAAAGATTGCCCATCTTTAAACTTGCTACAATTTGTCGTGCATTTCATTGGATGAATCAAGACCAAGTACTAAAAGACCTTAATGATTTAATTAAGAAAGATGGTGGTATAGCAATTTTAGGCGATAAAAGTTTTTGGACTGGTAATGAAAAATGGCAACGAGCAATAAAAAAAGTGATTCAGAAATATTTGGGTGAAGAAAGGCGCACCGGAAAAGGCAAATTTAAAAAATCAGATGAACTATGGGAGAATATAATTGCTCGTTCACCTTTTAAGTTTGTCAAGCGATACGACATGCCAATTGTAAGAACTTGGAATATAGATACTATTATTGGCTGTCTTTTTTCAACTTCTTTTGCTTCGCCACCTCTTTTCGGTAATCAATTAGGTGATTTCACAAAAGATGTAGAAAAGACACTTCTTGCTATTAATCCAAATGGGTTTTTTAAAGACAATGCTGTTTGGTCAATAGTTCTAGCCTCGAAAAAATCAAGACAAATAACTACAATATAAATGACCACTGAGAAAGTTCCAGCGGTCATTTTTTATATAGAAATTTATATTAAAAATTATATTTATCCTAATTTTTTTCAGTCTTTATTTGTTTAATTAGAAATTCCTTATTTACCTCATTAAGTTCTAACACTGATTTGTTTACATCTAAAGAAAAACCATCTTTATAACCTAAAAACTTCCAATTTTTAGTATTATAAACAGCGCCAAATAGTCCTCTAAAAATATTTACATATCCAGTGCACACAACAATAACATTTCCAGGATTGGTTTCTTGGTCAAATATTCTTTTTAAATTCTCTTTATGAAACATTTTTGAACAAATAGGGGCAATAAATTTAATATATAAGTTTTTATATTTACAGGTTACTTCACTACAAGCGTCCATAGCCTCTTTCACCATGTAATCTCCAATAACAATAATATAAAATTTTTTCTGAGATACACTTTTTAAGCCATAACTTTTTAACCAAAATCCTCTTTTAACATCTCTATACGCCTGTTCTCTTGAGCGTATTGTTTTAAAATTAGTTTTACCTATAATTAAAACCTGAATAGAACTTTTCTTATCAAGCATCTCGGTAAAACAAGCTAAGGCCTGGTTTGTATCACTAGGAAAATACACATCTACCAAATCATTTGTTTTAGATAATAAGGTATTCAGTAAATCTGGATTTTGATGTGTGTAAGTATTATGCCATCCTAAACTAGTAAGTATATATTTTAATGAAGGTTTTTGAAAGCGCCATCCACAGTGATTGCTAATTTTCAAGAATTTGTAATATTGGGAAATTAAACTAGCTGTGATTGGTGCAAATGCTTCGTATGTTACATATAATCCATCTCTTCCGGTTTGAATATACCCTTGTAGCATACCATGACAACAACTCTCATTTAAAATTTCAATAACCCCTCCATTAAAATGTACAGGAACAGAAGATTCCCACTTAGGATTTCCTTTAATTCCGTTTCTTTCTATAACTTTATTAAGGCCGTTAGATTCTGTTTCATCGGGACTAAATACTAAAAAGGTTTTATTTTGTTCTCTTAAATGATTAATAGAATTACCAATAATTTTTATTGGGGAAACAATCGAACCTAATTTCTGTGCTTCTTTTTGAAATAATTTAATAAGTATTTTTTTGTGGTCAAGTAAAATCCTTCCCTGTTTTTTATCATGTATTTCTAACCTCGTACCAATTCTTAATGTTTTATTGGGAAGATTATTTTCTATCTCTTTCGCAGGGAATCCATTATTCTGGAAAAGCTCTTCTGGTTTATAACTTTTCAACCAATCCTCAATTATCTTTATATGGTTATATGTTGGATATTTTAATTTGCCAACTTTATGGCTTCGATGGGTACCAACAAATTTTTCATTATCAATCTCTTTGGGACCGGTTATTCCTTTCTGACTTTTTAAAATAATTACTGGAATTCTCGAATTAATTCCATATACCCAATTATAGTACATTTTTGCTATAGAAGTAAAAGCTTTGATACCTTGATTGTGCGATAATTCACAAAAAAATGGTTGCATACCAAAAGAGTAAAAAAAAGATTCTATACGTTTATTATCCCAAGTACTTAGAAGTGACCGCGAGCCCATTTTATATTGATTAAGATTAATCGCTAAAATTAAAAATCCATCTTTTTTAGGTGTTAAAAATTCTCTACATAATAAGGATGGCATTGTCGTTCCGGCTTCAAATTCTCCATCTCCTATAATACAAAAACTGGTTTTTCGGGGGTTATTTAATATAGATCCTATCGCACAAGCTAAAGCTATTCCTAATTCTCCTCCTGTATTGATAACCCCTGGTAACGCCGGAGATGCTTCTGTTTGCAATCGAGGATCAATACCGAATTTAGAAATTAGATTATATAACCCTTTATTGCCATAGTCTAAGTCAGGGTAAATTTCTCCAAGACTTCTTTCAAGATATAAATTAGCTATTAAAGCTGGTGCAGCGTGTCCAGACCCTAAAATTAAGTAACTACTACTCTTTGTAATTTGAAGATATCTGCAAAAATGAGCATAAAGAAAATTAATAGCCGGACATGCCCCCCAATGACCCAACACCACAGGTTTAAGATCATTAAGTTCAAGCCTCCTCTTTAGTAAGGTATTATTTTGTAAAAATAATTGTGCAACCGTAAGATAATTCGCCGCTCTAAAATGGCGATCGATATTCTGATAATTGGAATTTTGGGCTATCATGATTTAAACTTTGATAATATATTTTCTAATTCAAATAAATTAGAAATAACTGGTACTGGAGAATTTTTGATATTTTTATCTCGGCTTAGTAGAATAGCTTTCCAATTCGCCGCTAATGCTGGCTTAATGTCATATTCAATACTGTCTCCTATATATAATAATTCATGACTTTTTAATTTTATCGCTTTTTGAGCATAATAAAATATTTTAGTATCTGGTTTCGCTGCTCCAATCTTACAAGATAGAATACTAATCTTAATATAATTCTCTAATCCTAATTGGCGATGGTCAAATGCAGTCCATATAGTTGTATTAGCAAGTAGTCCAAGTTTATATTTATTATTCAGCCTCCTTAAGCACGGCCTAACATCTTTATATAATTTCACTTTATAAGAATACGCTAAAAGTTTTTTATATACAACTTCCCAATTATTAATCTTTAAATCTCGACACAGCTCAATGATTGATTTTTTTTTAGAAATAGAAGAAGTCCACAAATAATTTTGTTTTTTTACACCAAAATCAGTTTTAGACTTATGGGTCAAATTTGCTAAAACTTCCTTAAAAGAAGGTTTCTTATTTATATTGTCTGATGAGCTACAGATAGTTCCGCCAATATCAAAAAAAATACCTTTGATCATATTAATTAATCCTTACAGGCAACAACTTTATTAAACATTTTATGTTTTGTTGATGGTAGAGGAGTTCTGATATCATCTAAAAACTCATTAGCAAATTTTAAATACCATAGACTTCTATAATTTTCCCAAGGCCTGGGTCTTAAATTGGTATCCATAAAAATATCTTCTATAATTTTCCTAGCTTTTATATAATAATCAATTTTATTAGCTTCTTTATGCCTAAGAACTTTTTGATTCCTGTGAGCCTGAAATGCGTTGACTATTGGAAAACTATTAATATAAGGTAAAAATTCATAAAAACCTTTTCTAATAGTTTCTAATGACTCCAACCCTATGATATATGAGAAATTAGTTCTAATACCTGTACTATTAGCAAATAGCGATAGTTCCTTAATGGTATCTAGGTGAACTTTTCGCTTGATGTCCCTTAAAAGACATTCCCTATTTTTAATATCAAAACATTCTAATGAAAAACATATTCCAAGCGGTTTAACTTTTTCTAATTCTAGTATGGTTTTTTTACTGTTAATTTGGGAACCAAAATAGAATAATTCTCCTTTAAATGAAAAATCATTTAAAACATTTCTCGCCATTTCTAGGAAATCTATAACATTTTTTTCTTCAGGAAAACAGCCGGTCACAATAGCTACCTGTAATAAATGGGATAAATCAACTAAATTAAATTTTTTGACCCAATTTTTCAAAAAAGAACGTAACTTCTCATCAGAAAGTATGCGCTTTTTATCTCTAGGTATTTGAAAAGCCGTATAGCAAAATTTACATCCCTTGCATGAGGTTCTTGCATTTGGATTAATGTTAAGAACTGTTCCTCCTCTACGAGGATAAGATGAATCACAAAAATCTTCGGTGACTCCAATTGCTTTACCGATCAAGTGTTTATTAAAAAAAAGATATCCATTTCTAAACGAATAAGAAGATTGTTCTACTGTAGGAATTGCCAAATAAAAATTAAAAATATTTCTACTATGAGCTAGAGAAAAAATATTTTTACTTTTAGATTCTAATTCAAACCTAACTCTTCCTGACGGAAGATTCATTTTCACCCCGCTCAAGTTTAAATCTAATAATAATAAATCCTCTGTCGGGATATCGTATTTACTGGAAATTTGAATTAAGTGCTTTATATTTTTAAACATAAAAATAAATTTATTAATTTCTTAAACCTTCGAGTCGTATCATGTCAAGCTCTTCTGCATTAAATAAACCAGAACGATATAAATCTAAATATTCCATAGAAACTGTTTGATTAAATGCTAATATGTCATCTGAATTTATAGTTACCCTAATTCCATAATCAAATAATGTTCTAATGGGGTGAGTTCCAATACTTTTAACTCGGCCAAGCTTAACATTACTTGTGGGACAAATATTAAGTCTAATATTATTTTTTTTGAGCCAAGCCATTACAACTTCTGATTTAGCGGCAGATATTCCATGTTGCACCTCGTCAAGTTTTAAAATTTCTGCCGTTTTTCGTATAAGTTTTGCATTAAAAAATTCTCCTACATGCGCTTTTAATTTCATACCTTTATTTTTTGCCTTGATATAAATTTCTTTAAATACCTCTGGTTTCTTAGCGTTTTCTGATCCATACAAGTCAATAAATTTAAAATATTTTGAGTCAATTAAAGGTAATGTCCAAACCTTAAGTTTTTTAATATCGATGTTACGATTTAATCCTACTCCCAGCCTAAAATCTATATTTGGTGCAACTGAAGCATGAATCTTTTTTAATTTATCCACAAAAGTGACAGTGTTGCCATTATACAGTTCGACAAACCAACAATCAATACTCATTTCCAGTAGCACAACGCCGTCATTTAAAGCAGTTAATAATGATGCTTTCATCAAATATTCAAATCCTTTCCTTGATGAAGTGATTGGTTTGATTATTCGATGAACATATTTAAGCATATCCTCTAAATTCAAATATTTTAAAGGTGGCTTAGGAATGTTTTTTTTATACCATTTAGTAATAAAAGAGATATCTGTACCCAAAGGATAATGATTATGTAAATCACTTTTGGGAATTGAGATTAATCGAGTTAAACTATTTGATTCTAAAGCTTTAATGAATTTATTTTTTATATCTTCTTTCTCAATCACCATAATAATCAATTTTAACTAATGAAGAAGGAGAAATATTTTTAACGATATCCCGAAATTCTATATTTTTAAATCCAGCTTCTTTTAGATCTTTCTGTTAATCGCTTACTTTAGCTAAATTGGGTATTGCACATCTTTCATACTTTTTTATAACTAATTAATATCAAATGATAAAAATATAGCAATTTCTTTTGCATTGTTGGAATAATATCTGTCGTTAAATCCGCAAACACGAAATCCATTTTTAATATATACTGCCAAAACATTGTTCAGCGACGGAGCCTCGGCAATAATCGTTCTAACCTTAAATTTTTTCGCTTCTGCCTTTATTCTATTTATAAATCGGCTTGCATAACCCTTTCCCCGATAGTCTGGATGAATAAAAATATCAATAATTTGAGATGTATTATTCCATCTAAAAACACGGATTCCGCTAAATCCTATTATCTTATTTTTTTCTTCTGCGACAATAAAGCAACTATTTTTGTTTTCAATAATTTCTCTAAAATCCCTTTTTTCATGAAAATATTTATTATTCAGATATTCTATCGCTTTCAGGTCGTTGAGTTTTGCTTTTCTTATGTTCATATTATTTTTTATATTAAAACTTTATACCTTTCATTATTTAATAAATCATTTTACAATGAATAGCGGATTATATCAATTCAACAAAAATAACTACACTTTCAATAAAAGCAATAGAAAAATATGGGCTTATCAAAAGAATCAATCGAAGAATTCAAAGAGATCTTTAAAAAAGAATACGGTAAGGAATTAAGCGACCAAGAAGCTTTTGAATCGGCCACCAATTTGATGGGTTTTGTTGAGGTTTTATACGAATGCGCCAATAAAGATTACCAAAGGAAACAACGCCTCAAAAAAGAGCCTGATGAAAATGGGGTCAACTCTAGGGCTAAATTTCTTCAATTACTCGAGTGTTAGCGAAGGGTGGAGATGAATGAAAAATTCATCGACTTTAAGCTAAATTTTCAATTTTTGTTTGTAAAATAACTTCTGACACAATAAAAATGGTTTTGATTTTAAAGGGTTTCTACTTTAGAATAGATATAAGATGGTCAATGAATTAAAAATTCATCTTATTTCAATAAAATTTATTTTATTTCAATGATCGATGAATTAGAAATTCATCTTCCATCTCAATAAAATTTATTTCGATGATTGAAATTGACGGTTCAATAGGCGAAGCCGGCGGCCAAATACTGAGGACAGCCTGCGCTTTATCGGCGGTTACTAAAAACCCCTGTCTTGTTTATAACATCAGAAAAGGCAGAGAAAAACCAGGCTTAATGCCGCAGCATCTTGCGGGAATTCAAGCCTTAGCCCGACTTTGCAACGGAAGCTTGGAGGGAGACGAATTAGGATCTCAGGAAATTAAATTTTACCCTGGCGAAACTTACAAAGAACGGGTCTTTGTAGATATTCTAACGGCTGGAAGCATTACTTTGGTTTTACAAACCTTAATTCTGCCTGCCCTATTCGCTCCTCACCCGATAAAAATTACTTTTGAAGGCGGGGCTACTGATACTTTTTTCTCGCCAACAATTGATTATTTTCATTATGTATTATTAAAAATACTGGAAAAATTAGGTGTAAA
>Ga0315277_10006346_pt1 | contig 15503 bp, 11 predicted proteins | sample YL17G05_15_MG_FD_203695 | JGI IMG/M metagenome (GOLD analysis project Ga0315277, IMG submission 203695) | Sediment microbial communities from Yellowstone Lake, YNP, Wyoming, USA - YL17G05_15 | ecosystem: Environmental > Aquatic > Freshwater > Lake > Sediment | place: USA: Wyoming | collected...
CTCGACCAGGCGCGGACAGCCTACTCCTTCCGCCTTTCCGGGCGCGTGGACCACCAGCGGCGCCCGCGACGCCTGCTCGAACACGGTCATCTTCCGCCACAACTGAAGATGGTCGTAGAGATGCCACCCGTGATCGCCGAACAGCAGAACCACGGTATTGTCCCAGAGTTTCTCCTGGTCCAGCGTGTCGAGCACCAGGCCGAGCTGCGCGTCCATGAACGTGGTGGCGGCATGATAGGCCAGGATCGCCTGACGCCGCTGATCGCCGGTCATCTCGGCGTCGCCTTGCGTGGACGTCAGGGCGATGGGCGGGATGTCGTCCCGGTCGTCGGCGGGTGTGTTCGGCAGTTTGATCTGGTCGAGCGAATACATGTCGAAGTACTTCCGCGGCGCCACCCAGGGCAGGTGAGGCTTGTGGAAGCCGCAACCGACAAAGAACGGCTTGCTCTTGTTCTCGCGGATGATTTGGACGATGCGGCGGGCCGTGGCGCCGTCCGGCTCCTCGGCGTCGGCGCGGTTGGTCGGCGTCCAGGACAGCTTCACTCCGCCTCCGCCCGCGTCGCCCTGCTTGGCCTGCCTTCCGGCTCTGTTCTGCCTCTTCGCGCTCTGCTTGCGCCGGGCGCGATCCAGGGCCGTGTCTTCGTCCGTGAGGCCGCGACTGCCCGCGAGCGGCACGCCGGCGACGCTTTCCGAGATATCCCACTTGAGCTGGTACTCGTAAGTGCCATGCGCAATCTTGCCGACTCGCGCGGTGAAGTAACCTTGGGCCTTGTAGTATTCGGGAAGAAAGACGACGTCGCCCAGGTGCGTCCGCGGCGGCGTGGTATTGTTGAAGACCTGCGTCGTTTCCGGACGCCTGCCGCTCAGCAGCGAGGTTCGCGTTGGATTGCAGAGCGGATAGTTGCAGTAGGAGCGGTCGAAGCGGACACCGTGGCGCGCCAGGCGGTCGATGTTCGGCGTCTTCACCACCGGATCGCCGTAGCAGGCGATCCTGTTGTTGAGATCGTCCACTGCGATGAGCAGCACATTCATCTTGCGGTTCCGCGGCTGAGCCAGGGAACTCAGCGGGCTGGCCAGCGGCATCCAGAGCAGATCGCGTCGTGTGAAAGTCATCTCTAATCCTTAACACATTTGAGTAGCACAGCCTTCAGGCTGTGTCACTACATCTCACAGCCTGAAGGCTGTGCTACTCGAGAATGCGGCTGAGCCGCGCGGCGAGGGCGGGGTTGGCGCTCGCGACGTTCTTGTTCTCCAGTGGATCGCTCACCAGGTCGAACAGAAGCGGCTCCGAACCGAAACCGCGGATGAACTTGTAGCGTTCCTGGATCACCATGCGCCAGGAGTCAAGCCCGGAGAGAACATAATCCCGGCCCTTGTCCGTTCTGCCTTCCAGATACGGCCGGAGCGACCGGCTGTCCATCTCCCGCGGAATGGAGACTCCCGCATAATCGAGAAACGTCGCCGTCAGGTCCAGGGTGGTGGACGGCGTCTTGCTCGCCAGGCCCTTTTTCACGCCCGGCCCCCAACATACCAGCGGGACTCCCACCGAGGGCTGGTAGGGCTTGCTCTTGCCCCAGGCGTTGCGGTCGCCGAGCATCTCCCCGTGGTCGCTCGCGAAGGCGACGAGAGTATTGCCCGATTCACCGCGCTGCTTCAGGTTTTCGAGGAAGACTCCCACCCAGCGATCAATGTTTTCGACCATCGCGGAGTAGTTCTGCCGCACGGCGTTGTAGTGGTCGGGAGTCAGCTCCTTCCCCTGGTTGGGCTGCGGAAACCGGGCGCTCCGCCAGCCCTTTTCCATGGTTTGGGTGATATCCCAGGGCTCATGCGGGCCGTTGAAGTTCACTTGCAGGAACCAGGGCTTGCCCTTCGGCGCGCTCTTCAGCAGATCGAGTCCGTTGCGGGCGATCCAGTTATCGCAGTAGACTTCGTCCGAAAGCGGGGTCGGAAAGGTGGCGGAAGTCCCGCGGCGTTTCGCGAAATCCTCGACGTGCACCTTGGCGAGACCCCGGCGTTCGAGGTAGGCCATGTAAGGGCCGGTGGGCTTCCCGGCGGTCTCGTAAGCCCTGGTCGCGTCGCGCTTACCCTCGTTGTCGATGCCGTCGGAAAAACCCCATTCCCGAATGAGCCGCTTTCCGTCCAGGCCCCAATCGAGTTCCGGCTTGTGCAGGTCGAACTTCCCGCAGCCCAGGACGTGGTAGCCCGAATTCCGGAGCAGTCCGTACAGGGTGGTCTGATCGAGCGGGTAGTTGACGGCGTTGCTGGCAACGCGACAGCGATCATATTCCTTGCCGGACGCCAGACACGCGCGAGCCGGTGCGCACACGGGCGCCGGAGTCACCGCCGCGGTAAACCGCGCGCCTTCGGCTGCCAGCCGCTTCAGGTTGGGCGTCCGGACCGGAAACGGCGAGTCAGGCTCGACCCAGTCGTGGCGCAACTGGTCCGGGAACAGGAGAAGAATGTTCGGACGCGCGGCGGTCGCGGCGGCGGCGCCGCTCGCGGCTGTGGCGACGCCGCCCGCGGCGATCAGAAACTGGCGGCGGTTCATTTGGCTGGTTTCCTCCGTTAATTGTTGGGTCCGCCCTGAGGAAATGGTTCCGCTGGAGTGTACGGCTCATCGTAATCCGCGCCCGCGTAGCTGGCCTTGCAGGAGGCGATCCAATCGCTCAGCCGGGTCTTCATCGAGCGAGCCATCTCGGGCTGCTTTCCGATGATGTTGCGGGTCTCGGCGCGGTCCGCAACCAGGTCGAAGAGCATGTCCTCGGGGCCGCCGGCGGCGAAGTTGGTGAGCAGCTTGTACCGGCCTTCGACCATCGCCACGGTCGGGGAACCGTGCATGGGCGCCGGTTCCTCGATGTAGCGGAACGAGATGGGCGCGGGGCGGCTGGTCATCTTGCCGTCGATGAGCGACGCCAGGCTGACGCCGTCGATCGGCCGGGGTTTGCCCGGCATGCGGAACCCCGTCACATCGCGGACCGTCGGGAAGTAGTCCAGCGTGCTGCACTCCATGTCCACCACGCGCCCCGGCCGGGCGTGCCCCGGCCACTCGAGCAACGCGGGGACATTCACGCCGCCGCTGAACAGGCTGCGCTTGCGGCCGCGCAGACCGCCCGTCGAGCCCCGGTTCCGGCCCTGGTCGCCGGTCATCCCCTCGGGTCCGTTGTCGCTGGCGAACCAGGTCATCGTGTTATCGGCGACGCCAAGTTCGCGCAATTCCCGCCGGAGGCGTCCCACCTGTTCGTCCAGTGCCGTGATGCAGCCGTAATAGTGCTGCTGGTCCTCGCTGTATTGCGAGTACATGGCGCGATGCCCGGGCCCGGCCACGACGGGCGCGTGGGGAGCGTGAAACCAGACCACGGCCAGGAAAGGCCGGCCCGCCTTTGCCGCGCGCCGAACGAACGGGATCACCCGGTCCATCATCACGCGCGAGTCGTCGCCTTCCAGGTTCTCCCGGGCGTATTGGCCAGGGCCGGTCCAGTACTTGGTGAGGAACGGCTGATCTTTCATCGGATCCCAGGTGGGCACGGCCTGTTCGGTCGAGAAGCACTCATCGAAACCGTTTTCCCACGGCGGCGAATAGCTCTTCGTGCCCGGTCCGCCGCGGCGTCCGTCTTTGATCTCTTCCGTCAGAGTGCCCAGGTGCCACTTGCCGAAATGGCCCGTGGCATAGCCGAACGACTTCAGCATTTCCGCGATAGTGATTTCGGGCTTGGGCAACGCGCCCTCGTTGGCGTGGGTGATGCCGTAGCGGAAGTAATGCCGCCCGGTGAGGCAGGTTCCGCGCGTCGGCGAACAGACCGGCCCGCCCGCGTAAAAGCGCGTGAATCGGATGCCGGCTTGCGCCATGGCGTCCAGGTTCGGGGTATGAATAACGCGGTTGCCGTTGAAGCCGGGATCGCCCCAGCCCAGGTCGTCCGCCATCATGAGGATGACGTTGGGCCGATTGGCTGGCGCGCCACATAGCAGGGATGGCGTCGCCGGCAGAAGCAGGCTGCCCGACAGAAACTCTCTTCGGGTCACGCTCATGACGTCACCGTTCAGCACTCCTGGTAACCCGGAGCCGCGCAGTCGCACGCCGCTTGCCCGGCTTCCGGCTTGACGCCCCAGTCCGGCCGGTCCAGGTCCACCGGGTCGTCGGTTTTCTTCATCCACGATTTCATCAGCGTCGTCAGTTCCCGAACGCGGCCCGCGTGGGCCGGATCCGTCGCCAGGTTGTTCATCTCCCATGGATCGTTCAGGAGATCGAACAACTGGGCCGTCTTCCTTCCGTTGACGTTGTAGAGAATCAGTTTCCACCGGTTCGTCTTCACGGCTCTCTGGAAGTTCCGATAGGCGGAGAACATCGAATCGCGCACCTGCGCCGTCTTGCCGTTCAGAACCGGCGCCAGGCTGGCGCCCTCGACCGTTTGCGGAACCGCGACTCCGATGAGGTCGCACAGGGTCGGGAAGAGGTCATAGAGGTAGCAGAAGGCGTCCGACCTCTTTCCTTTCGGCAGCCCCGGACCTCCCACGATCAGCGGAACGCGGATGCTGTGCTCGTACATGTTCTGCTTGCCCAACAATCCGTGCTGGCCGACGGCGAGGCCGTTGTCCGCCGCGAACACCACGATGGTGTTCTGGGCCTCCCCGGTCTCCTCCAGCGCCTTCAGCGTGCGGCCCATGTGCGCATCCACGTGCGTGATCATCGCGTAGTAGGCGGCAATGTGTTCCCGGATTATCTCCGGCGTCCTGGGCCAAGGCGCAAGCTGTTCGTCTCTGACCTTCAATTCGCCGTTGTCGAACGGGTGCTCCGGCAGGAAGTTCTGCGGCAGGGTGATTTTCGAGGGCGGGTACAGGTCCGCGTAGTCCTTGGGCGCCATTCGCGGATCGTGCGGCGCCGTGAACGCGACATAGGCCAGAAACGGTTTGTCGCGCTTGCGCCTTTTCAGGAACTTGATTGCCGAATCGCTGAAGAGTTCACTCGAGAACTTGTCCCCGGTGTGGCGCTTCTCTTTTGGATACTCGCCCGTCGGGTCGAAGTCCGCCACCGGCACCTTCAGGTGATCCGACATACCGCCGAAAAAGATGTTCTCGCCGGTGCTGAAACAGCGGGCGAACAGTTTCTCTCCGTTGTGCCACTTGCCCGTTCCGAAGGTTTCGTATCCCTGATTGCGGAGCAGTTCGGGGAACATTACGAAAGGCCGCCGATCGGCCGCGGCCGCCAACAGCGGGCGCACGATGCTCCGATCCACGTGGAATAGCGTCTGGCCGGTCATCAGCATCGCACGGCTTGGCGCGCACACCGCCCCGATGGTTCCGCCCATGATCCCGGCTTGGGTGAACGCCGTTCCGTTGCGGGCTAAGCGGTCCATCGTCGGGGTCCGGATCTCGGGATTGTTCAGCGCGTTCAGCGTGCTGAACCGCTGGTCGTCGGTAAACAGAAACAGCACGTTGGGCCGCTTCTTTCCGGCGCGCTGCGCCGCTCCGAAAGCCGTGGCCAGCGACAAACCCGCGACGCCTCCGGTCATCCACCGCAGGCACTCTCTCCGGCTGCTTGATGTGGTCATGCTGCGCCTCCGATCTTCGACCTTAGCAAGGTTCGCGGAATTTCGCCAGAGCCGCTCGGGCGCACGAACTGGAATCGGAGGGCGGGGTTCGCACCGCCCGGGGCTGGCCCGAAGGACACCCCCCCCGCTCTTCCGGCTGTCTGTCGCACGCTTCGGCTCCATATCTGTGTCGCACTCAACCGGCCAACCTGAACAGGGCGTCGCGGAAGCGAGTTAGGTGCTGGTTGCAGGTCCGCACCTGAGGGCTTCAGAGAAGCGATGAACATTGGAACGCCGGGCAGGAGACCGGATTTTGTTATTTTCCAGTCGTCTTGCTGTTCCTGCAGTCTTCCGGCATTGCGTGCAGTCGAAGCGCAAAGCCCAGCGCACAATCGCAGCGACGTCCGCGCGACGACAATTCCGGCGCGCCCGGGCTGACATCCAAAAGTCAGGAAACATTGAACGGTTATGCCGAGCTCGGCATAACCGGCCAATCTCTGCCCGTTTTCCCGTTCGGGTGCAAGTCGCGAGGTTAGCCGGTTAATTTCGCGCACTCGGGAATTGAGTTCACCGGAGATTCCGGGCTGTCGGAGGGGGCGGGGGCGCGCCGGTCCTGAGGTTGTGTCAGTGGGCCCGGAGGCGGATGCCGAGCACGCCACAGTGCGCTAGAGCGCCGGCGACTCCGCAGCCGACGAGGGAGATCAGAAGGGAGTGAATGCGGAGGGCAAGTTCCAGCGCGCGCGGCGGGGGAGGCGATCAGGAGCAGGCCCGCGGCGGAGAGCGCGACGAAGGGCCAGGAGAAGACGCAGTAACCGGGGGTGCGGAAGTCGGGTGCGCCGAAGACGGACATGTCGTCCACAGAGGCTGCGACCGGCAAGCCGGCGGCCGGCAGGGAGAACACCGCGGCCAAGGGCAGCGCGCGCGGCAGGACTTCGGAGCAAGCCGCGATCTGATTGCGGAAGTCCGCGGGCAGAAAGCCGCCCGCGAAGCGCCCGAAGAGACTCTGGCCGACCCGGGCCGCTTTCTGGTGGCCACCGTGGCGACCTCGGTGGCGCGAGCGATCGGGAAAGCGGTGGAAGACGTTCAAGAAGGGCCAGAACGAGATCTGCTCGGTGTTCGGCCAGACTTGCGACGGGCTGGACACGATCTCCCAGCCCGAGGAACTGCCGGAACTGGAGATCGGCGATCTGGTCTGCGCCGAGAACATCGGGGCCTACAGCAACGCCTCGGCCACCTGGTTCAACGGCTTTCCGCCGGCCAAGGTGGTGCACGTCAACGCGTAGCGCGGCGCGGCGGTTCAGGCGGCGAAGACGGCGCGCACCTCGGCGAGGAACTTGGCGACTTTGGTCTTCGGATCGCCGGGGCCGAGGGTTTCGATGGGCAGGAAGCCGCGGTAGCCGGCGCGGTCGATAATGGCCTTTACCTTGCGCAGGTCGGTGGGCGCCTCTTTGGCGCCGTAGCCGACGTTTTCCTTCAATTGCCAGGAGACGGCGTAGGGGAGGAGTTTCGCGATTTCGGCGTAGGGGTCGCTCTGGCGGAGACTGCCGATATCGAGGAGGACGCCGAACCACTCGGAGTTGACCGCGGTGGCGACGCGGATGGTTTCGTCCGCGGTTTTGAGGAAGTCGTTGTGGTTCTGGAGGCCGATCACAACTCCGTGACGCCGGCCGTGCGCGGCGCACTCCTGGAGGCCGGGGATCATCCACCCCAGCACCTGGTCGAAGCTGTGACCCGCGGGCGCGGCGCGCCCGCTGAAGACGCGGATGAGGGATGCGCCCAATTTGGCCGCAACCTCGATCCAATCCTTGACGAGCTGCACTTCGTTCCGGCGGGCGGCCGCGTCGGGAAGGGAGAAGTCGTTACGCACGCCGGTGCAGAAGATAGTGACGCCGTTGACGAGGGCTTCGCGTTTGAGGTTGCCAAGGTAGTCGTCGGCGGGGACCTTGGGGTAGCCGGGGAAGTAGTAACCGGTGGCGTCGAGCGCCTCGATGCCGTGCTGGGCGCAGTAGCGGACGAGATCGGAGAGGGTCATGGAGCCGTCGCGCAGGGGCCGGTCGAAGGAGTAGGAGTTGAGGCCGATGCGGACCCGGGTCCCGGCCAGGCGGGCGATCTTGGGCTGGGAGAAGGCCGCGGGCAGGGCCGCGAGGCCGAAGGCGGACCGCAGGAGCGCGCGGCGAACCAGGTTGACAGACATTGCGGAGGAAGTATAGCGCATCACAATCGGGGGCGGCCAGTTGGTGTAATTGGCTATGGAGGCTGTGCATATCGCATGACACAAGAAGACCAGGCGGGGATTCACATTGTCGCGATCCTCGGGAGTGTCCGGCCGGGGAACTTCACGGGCAAGGCGCTGGCGCTGGTTGCCGACGAGATCCGAAAGCGTGAGATCGCGCTTCACGTAGTCGACCCGGCGAAGCTCACTCTTGCGCCGCCAGGGATCACTCCCTTTACGGCCGACGCCAAGGCGGTGCAGGAAAAGGTCGCTCAGGCGACCGGGGTGATTCTGGCCACGCCCGAATACCATGGTTCGTTCAGCAGCGTCATCAAGCTGTTGATCGAGAATCTGGGGTTTCCTTCCGTGCTTGCGGGCAAACCGGTGGCGTTGTTGGGTGTGGCGGCGGGACAGATCGGCGCGATCAAGTCGCTGGAAGCGCTGGCCAGCGTGTGCATCCATGTGGGCGCCATCGTTCTGCCGGGCGCGGTTTCCGTGGCGGGGGTCCAGCGGTTGTTCGACAGCGAAGGGCGCTGCCTGGACGCCGGGGTGGAGAAGAGAATTCGCTCGGTGGCCTCCAACCTGGTGGACTATATCCATGGGAACATCTGCCCGCGCATCGCTCTGGAGCAGATGGTGCGGGGTACGGCGGGGGTGGCGTAGGAGCGGGGTGCGGCGGAAGCGAAGGGGCAGCGAGCGACAGCTTGGCCCGAGCGCGGTGTGCGGGCGGGTGGACGGCATGACCGGTCAGGTTCAATCTCCGAGTGGCCGAAACTGATGCAGAGCGTTTTTAGCCCGGCGGCGCGGCGCGAGAAACTTCGGGAGCAGAAGAACGCTAAACGCCGCGACGGTGAGCCAAAAATGGAAGGCCGGTTAACACCTTTTGGGGACTGGAGTGCCGATTCCTTGCGGGAAGGGCTGTTATCGACATATAGGATGCGAGCAATCCAAGACAGCCCTCCTACTCCGCACGGACCACGGAACCCGAGCACTTCTCAGGAACGTGCGCTTGTACGGTTGCCTTGTTTAAGGGTTGCGGATGTGATCTCAATGCGCCCCGGCGAGGCTCGGGCCATTCTGCGGACTTCCGGTTCCAGTGGAGAGGCGTTCGAGCCCCGAACTGGCAGGTGAACGCCGCTCAGTTTGCCGTTTCTTCCGCCTTCGCTGCCTCAAGGCCTAAACAGATGCCACACCGCCCCCCGCCGGGGAACCAGACGCGATCAGTCTCCTGCAATCAGTTGCCGGTTGCGACGCAAGTGCCGGCCTCCGTACCTGTACTACTCACAACCTCGTGGCAGGTGATTCCGTGTGGGATCAGGTCCCTGAAGTTGAACCATTTCCCATTCAGAATGAAGGGTGTGCTCCACACCAGGTCCGCCGAGCTTACGAAAGGGTCCACCCCCGATCCTGTGGAGACGTAAAGTCCTGCTTTCCGGTTAAACCTGGCCACGATATCCCCTAAGGTTTTCGGGTCTCTCGGGTCACGCTTCTTGCCGGGCGTAGCGTCGTAATAGATGGCGGCAGGTCCGGTGGGAACCATAGACAGGGTGAAGGGGGGATTGGACCACGTCGTTTGTTCGGCGGGAAACTCCGACACCCAGGTGAGGTGAGCATTAGCCTCACTGACCACGCCGCCTTTGAACAAGGCCTTCTCCTCGATCCCCGAAACGAGCGGGAGGTAAATAAAGCATACGCACGTTTTGGTTTTGTCGTCGCACCAACCTTTGTTATCCGGGTCTTGGACACTCGTAAAGGCGTAAACGACTCCGCCGACGCCGACGGAGTCGTCGGCCTTCAATGAGGCGAATGACCCCAGGAGCGCCATCGCCAGCAGTGCGATCGTTGCGAATTTCATACCTAATCTCCTTTCCGTTTAGGCTACAATTGGTACTGATCCGGGCTCGAAAATCCGTTTTTGGTCCGGACGAGTACGGAAACAGTATGACCGGCGTAGACCGAGCAAGTCTTAACGGAAACTTGAAGATTCCTTGAAGAAATCTCAACGGACGTCGCCGAGTTCGCCGGATCGAATCGCCGCGCCTTCAGGCCCCGAAGCTGGCGCCGAGGCGGCGGAGCCGCAGGCCTATGCCTTCGGCCCGTTCCGGCTCGTGCCCGGCGAGCGCATCCTGCGACGTTCGGACCAGGCTCTGCAACTTCCCCCGAAAGCCTTCGAGACTTTGCTCCTGCTGGTGCGCAACCCCGGCCATCTGATGCGTAAGGAAGATCTGATGAAGGCGCTGTGGCCCGACAGCTTCGTCGAAGAAGTCAATCTGGCCAATAAGATCTCGCTGTTGCGGAAAGTTCTGGAGGACCCTGGGGCCGCTGGCGCCTATATCCAAACGGTTCCGAAGCTGGGATATCGCTTTCTTCCCGCGGTAACACGGATCTGGGCTTCCGCGCCGGCGGCGGGAACTTCAATCCAGGCCGAGCACGTGGCGCCGGCCGAACAGGTCATCCGGTTTATCGCTCTCCCGTTTGCGATCGTCAACGGCGACGAGCGGATCGCGTTCTTCGGCCACAGTCTGCCCGAAGCGATCTCTGCTTCACTGGCGGGGCTGCGCTCGCTCACGGTGCGTTCCAGCCTGCTGGCGGCAAGCCTGGCGGAAGGCCAACCGGATCCCAGGCGCATCGCACAGGAAGCCGACGTTGACATGCTGCTTGCAGGCACGATCCTGTGTGACGGCGACCAACTGCGAGTCAGCGCGGAATTGGTGCACGCACCGACCGGCACCCTGGTCGGGTCCTATGGCTGCCTGGTCGGGCGCGACAACATGATCGAGGTTCAGGACAGCCTGGTGCGCGGCATTGTGGAGTTGCTGAAGCTGCGGTTGACCGAGCGCGAACGGCGGGTCCTGGCGCACGACGTGCCAACTTCCGCGAGAGCCTACGAGTTCTACCTGCGCGCCAGCCACCTGGAGCGCCAGCGGACCTTTGAGGCCACGTCGATAGCGCGGGACCTGTACCGCCAATGCCTGGACGAAGACCCGGACTACGCTCCGGCATGGGCGCGTATGGGTAGGTGCTATCGGTTCCTGGAGAAGTTTGGCGTGGAGGGACCGCAGGGCCTCGAATTGGCGAAGTGGGCTTTTCACCGCGCGTTTGCCCTGAGCCCCGACCTGCCCATCGCGCACAACCTGTACACATCGATCGAGGCCGATTCAGGCCACGCCCAGGCGGCCATGGTGCGGCTCCTGGGGCAAGTGGAGAGACATCCCAACGATCCCGAACTGTTCGCAGGCCTGGTTCAGGCCTGCCGTTATTGCGGCCTCCTAGACGAATCGATCCGCGCGCACCACCGCGCGCGGCGTCTCGATTCGAGGATCGTGACCAGCGTGGCTTTCACCTTTTTCCTGCTGGGAGACTATGAGCGCGCCCTCGAGTGGTATCCCCCGGGCGTGCGCGTCTATCTGGATCTGGCAGCCATGGCCGCAGCCGGGCGGGAGGTCGAAGCCGCCGAGTTGCTCGGCCAGCGCAGTCTTCCGCCGGAAAAAAACCCGGAGAGCGAGGCGCTGCGTTTCTCCCTCCGGGGCGACCATGCCGGGAGTCTTGAGATCGTGAGGCAGGCACTCGCGCCGCCGCTGATACTGGAGCCGGAGAACATTTTCTACCTGGCCCGGCAGTTGGCGCGAGACGGAGCGCATGCGGAGGCTTTGCGGACCATCCGCGACCTCGTGACAGGGGGTTTTGTCTGCTCGACTGCTCTGCGAAACGATCCATGGCTGCGGCCGCTTGCCCGGCTGCCGGACTTCCAGGACGTCCTGGACGAAGTTCTCGGGCGCGAGGCGGACGCCAGGGCGGCCTTCCAGGCGGCAGGCGGGGATAAGGCTCTGTCCTGACTGATTTGTCCTCAAGCCAGACAGACTCGACGTCGGGACCGGCCCTGACTTCGCCGCACCAATCATAACGGTCATCAAGAAAGGGAGGCGCGTCGAGAGGATCGGCGCCAGCAGGGATTGGCTTCATGTGCGGGTTGCGCCGGCAGCCGTCAATCTGGGAAGTTGAGCAGCCCGACTCCGGCCGGGTGACGGCTTCGTACCGGCCAGTCTTTCACTGAGGTGCTCCGTTCGGCGAAGAACTCATAGTGCGGTGGGCAGGCCTGTAATTTCCTCCTACGGAGGATCACCCAAGGAACCTGGTATGACCGCTCTCCGAAGCTCAACGCAACGTCTCGAACCCCGCGGCGCGAAAGTGGCCGTCGAAAGTAAAGGCTTTGCGGATGCCGAACTTTTGCATCATCGCAAAGCTCACGCAGTCGACGGCGTTTGCACCCAGCGCCGCATAGCGAACGAACAGATCCCATCCGGCGCCATGCAGAGCCGCGTCGGGATGAATCACCTGGACCGGCGAATCGGATCGCGCGTTCTTGAGGAACTCGAAGGCGGCATCCAGGTATCCCCGCGCCTGGAGAAGCGACACGGTCTCGTTCAGCACCAGCGACGACGTGATGTAGTCCAGACCCGGCTTCGCCGCGGCCACCGCGCGCCGGTGCCATTGGTCGCGCACCATGATCCGTGCGATGTAGAAGCTGGTGTCGACGAACACCGTCACCGGTAGAGCACCTCGTCGACGCGCGCCGCAAGGTCGGTCTCCGCGGCGTCCACGATCCCGGTAACGCCCGCGAACGGGTCCGCCGGGTTGGTTTTCCGATCCTCGCGCAACCGCGCTTCCATGGTCCGCCGGATGAATTCGGCCAGGGGTATCCTTCGCCGCGCCGCTTCGCGCTTCAGTTCGTGCGCCAGCCCATCGGGCAGCGTGACCTGGAACTTGGTGCTCACTCTATCAGTATATCCCTATACTGATCCAGGTCAAACTCCAAGCCGGCTCCCGGTCAAGCTTCCTGTTGACTTCCAACACGAAATGCCGTAGACTCGTGTTGGAACCCTAAAGGAGGGCCATGAGCCGGGACAAAGCGGATGTTCTCCAGGGCACCTTGGCCCTGATGGTGCTCAAGACTCTGGAAACCCTGGGGCCTCTGCACGGTTACGGAATCGCCCGGCGCATCGAGCAGATCAGCGGCGACATGCTCGAACTGAACCAGGGGACCCTATACCCCGCCCTGCTGCGCCTGGAGCAGATGGGATGGATCCGCTCCGAATGGGGCGCTTCCGAAAACAATCGCCGCGCCAGGTTCTATTCCATCACTCGCGCCGGCAGGAGACAACTGGCTGCCGAGACCGAGAACTGGGAACGGACGTCGGCCATCATGGCCCGGTTTCTGCGGGCTTCCGGAGCGGCATCATGAGCAAGCTGAGAGCGCTCCTCGATCGCTTTGCGGCGCTCTTCTGCAGGCGCAGGCGCGAAGCCGAGCTCGCCGAAGAAATCGATTCCCATCTCGCGCTGAGCATCGACGAGAACATCCGAAGAGGGATGTCGCCGGGAGACGCCCGCCGCGCGGCTCTGCGCAGCTTCGGCGGCGTCGAGCAAATGAAAGAAACCTACCGGGACCGGCGAAGCATTCCGTTCGTCGAGACCTTCTTTCAGGATCTGCGCCACGGCGCGCGCAGCCTGCGGCGCAACCCTGCCGTGTGGGCGCTTGCCGTCCTGACCCTGGCGGTGGGCCTGGGCGCCAACGCGACCATCTTCACCGTCGTGCGCGCCATCTTCATCCGGCCGATTGAAATGTTCGATCCGGACCGCACGGCGATCCTCTCCTCGGTGAATGAACGCCAGGGCCGGGGCCGGTCGAAGACATCGGTGGAGGACTACCTGGCCTGGCGCGAGCGCTCGCGCTCCTTCGAGCGCATGGTGGCCTGCTATGTCACCGTCCGCGGGGTCACCGGCCTGGGAGAGCCGGAACGTCTGCGCGTCGCCCGCGTGTCGCCGGACTTCTTCGACTTCTTCGGCGTCCGGCCGGCCGCCGGCCGATTCCCCCGGCCGGAAGAGAGCGTGACGGGCCGGCACCACGTCGCGGTCCTCAGCCATGGATTCTGGACCGAGCGCTTCGCCCGCAGCCCCGGCGTTATCGGCAGCACATTGCGGCTGGATGACAGCGTATTCACGGTCATCGGCGTCGCGCCGGCCGGGTTCTGGTTCCCCTCCGACCGCGCCCGGCTCTGGACCCCGTTTGCGGTCCAGACGCCCAGCGAGCCGTTCGACCGCTCGCTCACCGTCATCGGCCGGCTGAAGGCGGGAGTCGGGCGGGAGCAGGCGCGGCAGGAGCTGGCGGCCATCGCCCGCCAACTGGAAGGCGAGACTCCGAGCTTCCGCGCCGGCTGGGGCATCCTGATGCAGACGCCCTACGAGGGAATCTTCTCCGACAGCGACCGCACCGGCACCGTCCTGCTCTACCTGGTCTCGGCCGGCGTGCTGCTGATCGCCTGCGCCAACATCGCGAACCTGCTGGTGGCGCGCGCGCTCCAGCGGCGCAAGGAAACCGCGGTTCGGGCCGCGCTGGGAGCGGGCCGGGCGCGCCTGCTGCGCCAGGCGCTCACCGAGAATCTGCTTCTGGCTCTGCCCGCGGGCGCACTCGGCGTGCTGGCGGCCCTGTGGTCGGCGACCCTGGTGCTGCACTCGCTGAACCTGACGGTGCAACTGCCCGCGACGTTTGTGGATGGCCGCGTGATCGCCTTTACCTTCGCCCTTTCGGTTGTTTCGGTGCTGGTATTCGGATGCGTGCCTTCCCTGGAGGGCACGCGGGTCGATCTGGCCCCCTGCCTCAAGGAAGGAGGCGCGCGCTCGGGTTTGGGACGCGGCAGTCACTGGAAGCAGAGGGCGTTTGTGGTGCTCCAGACGTCGCTCGCCCTGGCCCTGATCTCGACGGCCGCCTTGATCTACAAGGCCGTCCACGCGCTGCACTACGTCGATCCCGGCTTTCGAACCTCGAATCTGGTGCTGGTGGATCTCAAGCCCTCGGAGCAACGCTACGCGAGCGATTCGGCAGTCCGGGACTTTTACGAAGAGGTGTTCCGCCGGCTTGGCGGCGCCCCTCTGGTCGAGCGCGCAGCCGCCATCAGCGAGGTTCCGGTCGTGGACGGCGATGGAGAGCCAACCACCTTTGCGCTCGGAGACCGCGCGGAACCGGCGGCCGCCGAGCGCCCCTCCGGGACGTATCTGGCGGCCACGCCGGGCGCTATCGAGACGCTGGGTGTTCCGCTGGAACGCGGCCGCGCGATCGAGGCCAGCGATCGTGAGAAGGCGCCGCGCGTCGTGGTCGTCAATCGGACTACCGCCAACCGCTTCTGGCCCGGCCAGGACCCCATCGGCAGGCGCATCCGGCTGGACGCGCTGGACCGGCAGTGGTTCACCGTCGTCGGCGTGCTGAACGACGTTTTGCGCGCAAACCTGACCGAGCCGCCACGGCCGCAGTTCTTCGTCTCGTGGGAGCAGGCGCCCCGCCGTGGAATGACCCTGGTCATCCGGACCCGCGCCGCGGGAGCGGCCATCCCCGGAATCCGAAGCGCCATCCGGCAGGTGAACCGCGAGGCGCCCATCGAGGTCCGAACCGCCGAGGGCGAGATGTACAACGATCTGAAAGGCACCCGGACCCTCACCGCTCTGTTCGGCGTGTTGGCCTCGCTGGCGCTGTTCCTGGCGGCGATCGGCCTGTTCAGCCTGATCTCGCAGACCGTCGGCGAGAGGATGCAGGAGATGGGTATTCGCCTCGTGTTTGGCGCCAACGGCTCCGACATTTTGCGGCTGCTCCTGGTGGAGGGTCTGGGTCTGGCCGCCATCGGCGCGTCGATCGGCCTGTTCGTGGCGTTTGCGCTGGGCCGCATCCTTCAGACGACGAGCCTGGGCGTGAAAGCGGCCGATCCCCAGGTTCTTGC
>Ga0315277_10006348_pt1 | contig 15499 bp, 10 predicted proteins | sample YL17G05_15_MG_FD_203695 | JGI IMG/M metagenome (GOLD analysis project Ga0315277, IMG submission 203695) | Sediment microbial communities from Yellowstone Lake, YNP, Wyoming, USA - YL17G05_15 | ecosystem: Environmental > Aquatic > Freshwater > Lake > Sediment | place: USA: Wyoming | collected...
AATCGGCCATTTGATGACCAGCAGCAGCCACGAATCCGTCTGGAATCGGAAGCGGTGCTGCTGATTTTAAATTACTGCGAAATTGGTGTGCACGAATGGATTGGCAGTGATATCATTGATTTTGAGATAGCGCAGATCGAAGATGAAGTGAGAAGAAGCCGATTAGAGTTTATCAGGTCATACGTCAAGGAGCATTTAGCGGTAAAACCGGCGGTAGAAAAACGAGCGGAGCATTTTGAACGATGGGGAATCCGAGGTTTGGATGCATACCATCTGGCGGTGGCCGAATATGGCAAGGTAGATGTGTTTCTCACTACCGATGACAAATTATTAAAACAAGCCAAGTACCACAAGCGGGAAATCCATGTTCGGGTTGAAAACCCTCTGACATGGATCAAGGAGGTCGATGGAGAATGAGAGCAAGGACGATGACATTAGACAAAGTACGATCTAAAGGCCTGAGAGTATTATCCCGCGAACTCGGGCCCTATAATTTTATTCGATTTTTGCAGCAGTTTGAGCAAGGACAGGGTGATTATACGAAGGAACGCGAGGGGCGTTTTGGACGTTGGAAGGTGGGCGATATAAGTCGGGAGCTGAAAAAGCAGCATAAATAAGGCCGATATTTAGAGGTGTGTTTTTGCAAACCTCCGCTTGATCCAGGAAAATTGGATTGAGCGGAGGTTTTCTTTTTGTGGGCGCCCCTGGCAGGGGCAGATGGGCGCTTGCCTGCGTAAGCGGACCGACATGTCCAGAAAATGTCGGGGAGCGGCAGCACATCGGGTGGGCGGGGTAGATCAGAGTCAATGCCGGCGGTTTACAAAAAGCACTCTGAGCACGGCGCAACAAAACGAAGCGTGACTGGCTGGGCTTGGGCGCGCGGGAGTTTTTTGTCGCTGTGCGGTGTGCGCCTGCCCTTAACCCATCCGCGGAGTCCGGCCGCAGCGCAGCGATAGCAGCCGACCAGCGAGCAGGGCGGCCGGAACTACCTTGTTTAGTGGGCGCGATGGGATTTTTGGGTTGTGGGGGTGTCCGCGGGGGAAGGGCTTCCGCAGATGTCTTTGCGCTTTTTGTAAATCCGCCGGACTACCACCGCCGCCGATCGAGGCGGCACGCTGGTCCGTGCCGATCCGCACCTACTGGACGGAGCTTTTCGGCACGCGTCCCTGAGCGATTGCGCCCCTGCGTGGGTCGCGTGACTGGGCGGGCGCATGAGCGGAGGGGCGATCAATTATGATCTTTCACAAGTGCAGTTGCTTGTCGCAGTATTGCCCATTGCTCAAGAGATGTGAGCTTTTCGAAAATCTCCTGCATTTTTGCTGATCGGCTATTCCCGTGGATGTGATAGTCATTTTTAGCGATGACATCTGGATTGCCAGCTTTTTTTCTTCCTACGAGTTCGTCAATTGAAATTTGAAATACATCGGCAATCTTAATAAGGTTTTCGAGAGTAGGTGTTGCTTGATTTGTCTCGTAAGATGTGACAACTTTTTGCGTGGCGCCGATTTTGTTCGCTAATTGAATTTGTGTCAATCCGCGTGCTTTGCGCAGTTTTCGGATAATCATTCCAATATTGTTCATATTCTAAAAATACTATCGCATTTAAAAAGCACTTGCGCAAATATGCACCATAGGAATATTTTACAATTATTGAAAAAGAATGAATCGTGACCCTATTGACAGCTTTGATAAATGCCCAGAAATGACGAAGGCCACCCGTTCCCTGCCGTGGTAAGCCCGGAACAAAAGCGGCCTTCTCTCTACCGCCCGAAAGGGGCACATAGATGTCTAAAAAATACCTTTCCGCTGCATCGCCAGCCATAATCACCAACGATCTTTTCCTCGCTGCCTTTCTCGTGTCGGTCGGCTGTACTCTGGACCGGATCGAGAAGAACGAGCGGCGCCGCGTGTCGTTTGTGTTCGTGGACGAGCGGGTGCGTGAGTTGCGGGAAGCGTATCGCACGGGACCCGTGCAAGTTGACATGTGCGTCTTTCGAGATAACTTAAACAAGCTTCGCGATTCCATCGGTAGTGTAGTCGCGGGGCATTATCCCGACGAGAGGAGCACGCCATGTCTACGAGTACAAACCCCGCCCCCAATTCAAATCCCAACCCCGAGGGTCATCGAAAATTCCCCGACAATGTTATCGCCAGCATAAAGCAGCATGTCTCGGTTTTGACGATGCTGCGCCGCTACGGCGTGAGGGTAAACAAAGTCGGTAGCGGATACAAAGCAATCTGTCCCTTTCATTTTATAGATGGACATTCGGAGCGGACCGCGTCGCTTTCCGTCAACGTGGCAAAGAACGTGTTTCACTGCTTTTCCTGCGACGCGGGCGGTGACGTAATCAAGCTGGTGGAGTTGATCGAGAAGCTGGACTTCGTGCGGGCGGTGGAGCGGTTGCTGGCACTCACGCCGGTACCCGTGAGCAGCAAGCCGGAACCAGAAGCACAAGCAGCGGCGAAACAAGAACCACCAGCAAAACCCGCGCTCACCGAGGAGCAGCGCCAGACGATTCTGCGGGAAGTAGTACGCCGGTCGGTGGACGATCTACGCAACAGCGAAGCCGGCCGCAAATACCTCGAAGGCCGAGGACTGGATCCGCTGGCGCTGCTTCAGAGCTACACGCTGGGGTTTTGCAATGGACATGTTTACGACAAACTTGACGGCAGCGAAAAGGAAAAGCTACAAGCGCTCGGACTGCTCAACGGCAGCCATGCATTCTTCGAAAACTGCGTTATCTTCCCGCTGAACAAAGACGGCCGTCTCACGACCATCTACGCACGGAAGACAATCACAGCACCCGCCGAAAACAACGGCGCAGGCCGTCACTACCTGCTGCCCGGCAAGCGTGAAGGCTTGTTTCTGCCGACTGCCGGACTCAATCCGCAAAAGCCCGTGGTCATCACCGAGAGCATAATCGACGGCCTTTCCCTTTTCGCTGCCGGTATTTGCAATGTCCTTCCATTGCTTGGAGTGAACGGCTTCCTTGCCGACCACCTTGCGTATCTCAAAGCTCAATCATTCCCGAAGATCTTTGTCGCTCTCAACGGCGACGAAGCAGGCAACCGTGCTGCGGCAAAGCTCAAGCAAAACCTCGCCGATGAGAAACTCAGTGCCGAAATCCTGACGCTACCCGATGGAAAAGACATCAACGATATGCTGCGGGAGATCGGCGCAGGCAAGCTCAATGAGTGGTTCTCCGAGCGGATCGGGATGAAAGATGAAGGCAAACCCACGGTCTGGGAGGACGACACCGGAAACCTCTTCGTGCTGCTCGATGATCGCGAGTACCGCGTCCGCGGTCTTTCCACCGGCGGCATGGATCGGCTCAAAGTCAACCTCAAAGTTGCAATCGTCAATAATAAGCAACTCGGCTACTACGATACGCTTGATCTGTACCTGAGCCGCAGCCGCGAGCACTTCATCCTGCAGACAGCCAAAGCCCTGCAAAAAGAGCGTGACGAAATTGCTATCGATGTTAACCGGCTTATTACCACGCTTGAGGAGCTGCGATTGCAAAAGAAATCCGAGGGCAACGGTGCAAAAGTATACAAAATGTCGGAGGAGGAAGAGCGGGAAGCAATGGAGTACGCCAAAGATCCCCGGCTGCTCGATCGCATTGCCGGTGATATCGAAGCCTGCGGTTTTGTGGGCAACAGGCAGGCTGCAATGCTTGCCTACATCGGCGCCGCTTCGCGACTCACACCCTATCCGGTCGGCACACTTATTGGCTCGCGTGCTGCCGGAGGCAAATCGAAATTGCAAGAGCTTATCGCCAAGTATACCCCCGAAGAATCGCGGGTAAGCCATACACGCCTCACCGGCCAGACGCTCTTTTACGAGCAGGGCGGCCTCAAGCACAAACTGCTGACCATCGAAGAGGATGAGGGCATGCGTGAAGCTCTTTACAGCATACGGGTTCTGCTCTCAAATCAGCAGCTCAGCGTGCGCAGTCTCAAGACCGATACGCAAACCGGCGAGTATAGACCGTATGACAACGAAGTCAGCGGGCCGGTAAGCGTCATGATCTCAACGACCGATCCGGTGGCCTTCGATCACGAGACCGCAAGCAGATTTTACTGCACATACATGGATGAGAGCGAAGAACAGACAAAACGGGTGCTTGCCTATCAGGACCGCATGGCAGGTCCCGAACGTATTAAACTGCGCATGATCAAGGAGCGGACCTGCAAACTGCAGCGAAACTTTCAGCGGTTGCTCAAGCCGCTGACGGTGATGAACCGCATCGGCGTAGGCGTCGATTATCCGCCGCATATTCTGCACTCAAGGAGGGAAAAGGCAAAGCTGGAGACGCTCATTGAGACGGTTGCCTTGCTTCACCAGCATCAGCGGGAGATAAAGGAAGAGCAGTTTTACGGAGTTGTGACCCGCTATATCGAGGTTACGCAGGAAGATGTTGACGCGGTGCATCGGATCGCCGGTGACATTCTGCGCCAATCGCTGGATGATACACCCAAGCCCTGCCGTGATCTTCTGGTACAAATTTACAAGCTTGCAGACGAGAAGTTCGAAGCAGCCCGCTTTCTGGATGCAGAAGTTGAACGGTGGCAGATAACATTCACCCGTAAAGAGCTTCAGGAGCGCACCCATTGGAGCCGATGGCATCTTGAGGAGCATTTGCAGGAGATCCAAGAAGGCGGATTTATTGTGCAGCGCATCGGCAAGCGAGGCCAGCGTTATTCGTACAGTCTGGTTGAAGATGACATACCGGAAGTGCCGAAAATGAGTCATTCTATTTAACATCAATTTAAAACTTGCAGGAAGTTGCGGGAGTTTGAAGAAAAGTTGCGGGTAGGCTCCAACAAGTGCGCCACAATTAAAAATCAATGAGTTAAGCACTTGTTGTAGGAAATCTGTAGAAGCGGGTGGGGGTATTTTTGCGCAAAGTCGGATACAAAAGAAAATGCGGCAGCGAAAGGGAAAGTCAATGCGACAGCTGAAGTGACATAATCGAGGCCATTGCCTTTCTTTCCTTTCGTTGCCGAATCGATGATTAACAAACGAAAGGTAACCACGGAAAGGAAGGCGAGGCTATGTCGTATCGCGATCTGACGGTATGCAAGAAGGCGCAGGCGGCCGCACAGAAAATGCAATCGTTTGCCAATGAAATGGAAACCATGGGAGAGGCGAAGATGAGTTCAGCACTCAAGCAGGTAAGCCAGGGAATGCTGGACGCGTTTGAAGCGTGTGACGCAAACGCCTTTGAGAAGGCGTGGCTCTATGCGCACCAGAGCGAGTACTGGCTGGTGCTGTTTCTCTTTTCGCACCGGATCGGCTTTGATGTGGGAGCTGTGCTCATTGAAGAAATTGTTTACGTCAAGCATCTTCTCTGCGCACTGGTGCGCAGTCGCACGCAGGGGGGCAATCAATGAACCGATTCCACCGCTTCGACGTCCTATGCGCCTGGTACAAAGAATACGCTACCGTCAAGGGCTTTCGCCCTCGCACGGTGCATGAGTACCTGCTTGAGGTTGCTTTCTTTCGCCGCTGGCTTGAGAAGCAAACCGAGGTGCAGGACATCGACGAAATCACACCGGCAATGGTGCGGGACTTCGCTACTGTGCTTTACGACAAAAAGAAAGCGCCGGCAACGATCCGGCGCAATCTCACGTCACTCAAGAGTTTCTTTTCGTCGCTCTACGCTGAACACAAGCTCTACATCGACCTTTCCACGGCAGTATCGTTGCCCCGAATCGGCAAGAAACTGCCGACGGACATTCTCACCGAGGAGGAGGCCGGTAAGATAATCGACCACCTCGAATCATTGACGAGCAACACGAAGGTGCGCACGCTCGCGGACGCGATCCGCCTGCGGGATCACGCGATTTTCGAGGTGCTCTACTCGACCGGCATACGCCGGGGTGAACTCATGGCCTTGCGGCTGGGCGATGTCAATTATTCCGACGGACTCATCACCATCAAGCAGGGAAAAGGCGGCAAGGACCGCGTGGTGCCGATAGGGGAGAAGAGCCTTGAGATTGTCCGGCGTTATGTAACGAGCGCCCGAGGGATGTTTGCGCAGGGAAAGAGTCCTGACGCTCTCTTTCTCACATCCAAGGGCGCCAGCATGGGGCGCATGACCGTGCGGGAAACGGTCATGCGCATCGTGCGTGAGGCGGGCATCACGCGACACGTGAAGACTCATGGCATACGTCACACCTGCGCAACGCACATGCTCAACCACGGGGCGGACATACGCTACGTGCAGGAACTGCTCGGGCATTCCTGCCTGAGCAGCACGCAGGTCTATACGCATGTGTCGATCAAGCAGCTCAAGGAGTCGCACCGGAAGTTTCACCCGAGAGAGCGCGAAGAGTTCAGCGACGACGAGGCGCCCGAGGAAAGCGACGAGCAAAAGCCGGCAGCGAAAGGAAAGACCGAGTGATGGAAGATCATCTTGTCAACGAGTTCCTTGAAGAACTCCAGCGCATCGGAAGAAACCCGCTGACCATCGAGCATTACCGCCGCGATCTGCACGAGTACGAAACGTACCTTGCGGATCGGGCGGTTTTTTCTTTCTTCGTCGATCCGGCGCTTATCCTTTCGTATTACCACGACGTTAACGCCCGCAGGATCGGCCCGTCGGCCATTTACAGCAAGCAGCACGCGGTTTTTGCGTTCTACGAGTGGCTGCTGACGGCCGGATATCTGCTTGTAAACCCCGCGCCCCGGCCTGCAATGCCTTCCTTTCACCGCCTGCCTTTGGCTGTTCCATCATGGGAAACGCTTCGTGATGCGCTACGCCGCCTTCGATGCTCGCCGCATCCGTGGCTGCAACGAGACTTTGCGCTCATCGATCTGGCCTACTCCTGCGGATTGCGCCGCGCCGAACTCCACGGCGCAAACATCGAAGACATCTGCCCCGATGACGGCACCATCAAGGTCCGCGGCAAAGGCGGCAAAGAGCGGCTCGTTCCGCTCGGAGAAAAAGCAATGCACGATCTGCTGTACTACATCTACCACGTTCGCCCCAAGCTCATGAAAGGAGGCAGCACTAACGCGCTCTTTATCTCGTGGCAGGCTGGAGGTAAGCGCATGAACCCGTACTCAATCAACGCCATTTTCCGGCGTTTACGCAAGCGCCTGAGCCTCGACCGGTCCTTTTCGCCGCATAAGCTGCGCCATGCGTTCGCAACGGATCTTATCCGCAACGGCGCAGCGGTGCAGGATGTCTCGAAGATGCTGGGACATGTGAAGCTTGAGACGACGCAGATCTACACGCGGCTGATGCCGACCGACCTCAAGAAATGCCACCAAACCTTTCACCCGCGAGGCTGAAAATGATTTGCATGCGGAAAGGAAATCAGGCTATTTTACCGATATGCTGCCGTGCACCACCAACTTTACCGAATGCAACGAAAGCACAGAGAATGCCATCGGTGTAGCCTTCGGTATTGCCTTCGCCCTCCGGTTTTCCCTCCTTTCGTCGCGGTCCTTAGTGGTCGCGACAACAGACCCCCCTGAAAAAGTGCTTCTAGGCGATTTTGCAAACCTCGTCTACCTGATCCAGAAGGAGCTGGATCAAGAGGGCAAATTTACAGGTGCGAGAATCACTAACACTATTTCCATAAATACCGGAAATGACGGAAGTTACAGCGGAACATACACTATTACTTTCAGCGACAACACCACGGAATCCTATCAGCTTTCCAACCAGTATGCTGGTAGTCCGCCCTACTGGTCGCTCTATCTGAGCACAACCCAGGTTTACGGATTTGATAAAACTATTACCGGCCGCAAAATCGTAGTGCAAAATGCTTCGGAAACGATAACGTATAATTTGACCGGTCTTAATGATATCATCCCAATTGGTAAATCAAGAACAATAGCTTTTGCACAAAATCTTGATTATATCAAAAGTCACTTAAGCTCTAATCTCTATACTGTTCCCCCTGCTACAGATTATTCCTTAGGGATACCGGGAATGGGGTTGGTGTATTTCGGCGTTAGATACTATGATCCGGAAATCGGGGTGTGGACGAGTACGGATCCGGATGAACAATACTGGAACTCCTACTCCTATTGCGGCGGAGATCCCATTAATTATATCGATCCAAACGGCGAAGATGCATTTGGTGGTATGCTAATAGGAATGGCCGCAGGTGCTATCACAGGAGCGGCAATTGCTGAGGTTACGGGGAAAGAATGGTGGCAAGGCGCTTTGATTGGTGGTGCCATTGGCGCGAGCTATGGATCTGCTATAGGATTTGGCGCTACTGGTCAATTTTATAGCGGGTGGCCACAGACCTTGAATGGTTGGGAATTAATGAAAGCGAGTGGCCAAATCGTCAATACATTGCCTCTGATTAATGAAGCATTCAAAGCTGCAGAAATAATTGAAGGCGATAAACCGTCAATACTCCAATCATGGGCACATGATGAATTGCAAAAACATATTTCTAATAAAGAAGACCGGTACATTCGAGAATATATGGTAATGGCTGATGAAAAGAACGTGAATGGAAATGTTTATAGAAAGAGTACATTTGTAAGAGGGACATCTGAAAGCGTTAAAAGACCGTGGTGGGATTTGAGTTCTCATCAAGTTTATGAGCATACGCATAATCCAACAATTACTCCGGATCCAACAGAAAGGACAGCTTTAGGACCTAGCGAAAAGGATTTTGTTCATGCAAGCATCGAAAAGTATCGCCCATTTGGAAATCCTAAATCTAGATTTAGTCTTTATGACATGACTTTTAATAAATGGATCGGATATGATGCGGAAAGGGTGATGGGATATAAAGTATGGAGTTTGCAATAATTATAATTCGAAAGAAACAATGGCTTTGTTGCTTCGCATTATTATTAGCCCTTCAATGCGGCCAATACCCACCACACAAATATTGCGGCATTTCAAACCAAGATGCAAGAATTATAGAAATGATAGATAGCATAAGTGGAGATCAATTTAAAGTTGGGCATGAAAAAATTCAAATCCGCATTTATCGAGCAGGGAGCTTTAAAGAACCAGTTACCACCAAAGAATTCCAAGCCTTTGCAGATTTTCGGATAACAGACTCTACTTTCTTATGTAAAGTATTTCGGTTCGATTATAAGTTTGATCTAACCGCTTGCAGCACGTTTGTAATAAATAAAGAAGAATCAAAAAACTTAATTACTAATTTAGAAAAATTTAATATTTTAAGTAAACCAACATTCTTGGATAGTGAATGCTTCCGATCAAACGGGCATTATATAATGAAAGTATTATATGGGAATTTAAACCTGCTTTCTTTTAACGATTGCGAAAAATATAAGGAAACAGATTATTCTAAATTTCTTTTCTTAGCAAAGAAAATTATTGCAGAAAATTCTGGATTTGAAATGTAATAATTTTGGTAGATTTCAAAACGAGGCAGATTTTGTAAATCTAACGTTATTCCAAGAAGTTTGCCTAGTAATTTAAAAAACTAAAAAGTCCCTTAATACCTCACTAAATAAATTCTTGATTTCTTATCAGGAGCGAAAACGCTATGCGAACCGCCTTATTCAGTATTTTGTCTTTTCTTGTAAGTTTTTTTCTTTTCTCCTCAGAAGTTTGCGCTCAGGTCCCTGCTCTTAACCCCTCGCAGACCGTCAATCCTGCTGATGGTTCAATGGGTTTTGCTCTTCCATTGGGTATGGTCAAAGGGGTAAACGGCCATGATTTCCCGGTGAATCTTTACTACAGCGCAGGTATTCAATATGCTCAGCAAGCGTCTCCGGTTGGCTTGGGGTTCAGCTTCGGGGCGGGCAGTATAACAAGAAAGCCTGTATTCGTGCCCGATGATAATGTCTCCGGTGACTACGAAGAATTAGGAGGCGCATCGCATTGTGATGATAACACTAATCGTGGCCTTGTTACTTTTATTCTGCAAGGGGTTGGGCTAATTTTCTCTGCCATCCTCACTGCGGTTGGATTCCCAGAAATAGGAATCGCTATAATGTCAACGATGTTTGATCTTGGGACCAGCACAATAGTTTCGCAAACTTTTGCTTTCAAACCACAACATTTTATTGCTGGAGGAACCCACACGCCGAAGTATAACTACCAGAATGGTGGTGGCATTGGATATTTCAATGGTGGGAATCAATATGATTTGCCTGATCTCTATTTCGTATCAACCCCGTTTATTTCCGGTGAAATTATCCCAATGGGCCCCGCATCAAACAAGTTTATGTTTAAAAGCACTGCAGGGAGCAGCACACCGGACAAATCGACACTTGATGTTGCTTACGATAAGGCCAACCAAACTTTCACGATAATTTTGCCCGATGGAACAAAGCTAATATTTGGAACCGAAAGCGCGACACAATTAGACCGCTATAATAATGCTTATGCGTGGGAAAAGAATGCTGATGGCTACGATTGCGTAAGCTATCAATACATTACGCAAAAACGGAAATACGTCACGCAGTGGTATTTAACCCGGGTGCTTTTTCCTGATTATGCTGACGGCAATTACCCCAGAGATAACAACCCACTTAATTCACTTTCATCGAATAGAGGGGCGTTTATCTGTTTTAAATACAAGACGCAAGAAACTGTAGGAGTCACCCCAATACCCGATGAGGTACAACTTCGACAGGAAAGTGATCCTTCTCAGGGCTCAGCGGTTAAGCAGACGCAATCAGGGGAGCTTTCTGCGACCGGCTATTTACAGGATATAATGCTGGATTCCATCATTACTCCCAATCAAAAAGCCTATTATCGATATACTTTCGATAGGCTTGATGATCTTTGGTTTAATGTTTCTGGCATTGCATTATCCGGTCCGCTACCTTGCTTATGGGGTTATAAAAGCGCATCGGGTGCCGGTCTTCAAGCGGTCGCACGACCAATATTGAAGGAAATAGATATTCTCCAAAAAGGAGTTCAGACAAGAGCGATACAATTCAAGCATGATTATTCTTTGCGGCCCTGGAATACGCATTCTTTTACAAAAGACAGCTATGGGGGTTTGAGTGTTTTCTCTGGCAATCCCAATGCCGGATGCTTAACGCTGAAAGAGGTAGCTATTTATGATGCTCAAAATAATCAAACATCGCCAATTGTTTTCACCTATGGATATAACCCGTCCATAACGCAGGATTTAAGCTCCGATTATAACCAATTTGCTTTTATGGCAGTAGTGCCCATTTGTAACCCCTCCTGTTTCGTGCCTGTAGTAAATGCCTTTTATCGGATAGAAGAAAAAGATATCTGGGGATATTATTGCCGAAACAGAGATCCTGCGCATCCAGGTAGGGTCAACAATGCAAACGATTTCAATGCAACAGGATTTTCGACGCGATCGATTATGTCGGGAACGGATCAAATTCCCTATGCAAGTGCCTGGTCATTGCAGAAAATTACATTTCCAACCGGAATGTGGATTAAATGGGATTATGAAACGAATAGATATAACAAGGCCAACAACTGCGAAATAAAAGATCAGGCTGGGAACCCGGTTAATCGCTATGGCGGGGGCATCCGTGTAAAGAAGATTACCATTAATGACGGATGGGGCAAGCTCAATACGCTAAATTACTATTACAGCAATGGCGATCCGGGGCAATTTGACGATAATACCTATGGCACATCCGGACATGCCACGGTTGAGCCGTATAATTACATTTCGAATGCCGAATATCGGACAGATACTCGCACCAGAGGCGGCTTATATACCCCTGCGAAAGTGGCGTATGAAAAAGTGCAGATTGTTAAAGGGTATAAATCTGCATCGCCAAATGCGCCCTTCGGTTTCACGCAGATGGAGTTTTATACTTCAAAAGATTTTCCAAATGAGGGCCAGTATGGGGATATCGATAATAGCTGGAAACGAGGTGGGGTAAAAAGAGTTGCGCAATACAGTTCCACCAATAAACTATCATCAGTTAAGCATTATTTCTATGCATTTGAGCAAGGAACTCCCATACAACCATTAAGCACAACTGTCGATTTGGATTATAAATGCGACAACCGATACTTTAATACCGGCTGGATTCGAATTACAGATGAAAAGGACACATTGGACAATGTTGAATCTGTGCGATCATTCAAATATTCGCCTGATTATGCGAATGCAGCCGATAAAGTAACCCAGACACGAACAATCTTTCAATTCAATGAAAAGGCTGGAATAAAAGAAGACGAACCACATCCGCCAGGGTGCTCTTTCGATCCGACTAATTACTATTGTCGAAGATATCCACCCTTAGTAGCTTTTAACCATGGTGGAAGCCACATTTTAGATATTTCTGGCGTGATCCCCTATGATCAATTATTTCCTGATAACATGAACAGTGAGTGCAGTCAAACCAAAAAGGTGTATTTGGAAATAAGGATAGCCAAAGGGGTAGATGTAGCTAATTCAAATTTATCGGTAAATTGGTCTAACACAAAAAATATTGATCTGGTAACCCGATTTTCTGGTTTTGACATGTTCGTAGGTGCAAAAAAAACATGTAATTTTCAACAAATGGATTTCTGTGCATTAGATGGGGATTATATTCGGAATGACCTTGCAATAAATTACCAGCATTGGATTGGGGGTATTTATGTTCAAAAACACATTTTTTTCAAAGATTTAAATGTGGATGGCTCAAATAATGTAATCTACACCAATGTGCCAACAGAGCTTGATGGGGCTTTTACATTTGTCCCGGCGCCTGAGCATGCAGAATTTAATAACCCTTTGAACACTAAGCAGTCTTGGGAGTTTGGAGCAGCAGCATGGGCGAACGATTGCGTCTGCTATGTCGGTCTTTACAAAGACAAGCTGCTGGTTGTAAATAAGTTTGTTAACCCCTATATCGCCGATTACAATGGCCAACCCAACCAGATCATCGAGACAAACAGCGATAACAGCACCCGCATAACAGAGCCGATTCCGGCATATTGGAAGGCTGATCTTGAATCCGGATCGGCATATCGGCAGATGAGAGATGCGCATAAATTGACCCAGACCTGCATGATAAAAGTATCGGGCAAAACGGCTACCGGTTCCACAGCATATGTACTGAGAGCATCCGCAACGGTATGGGGTCAGGCAAACCAACTTCCGTATGAAACATATGTCTGGAAACAGGATATGATTCTACCGTGGATGCCGGTTGGCGGCAGTATGCCCGACTTCAATTTTGTGGCTGGCGGTAGCAATGATGCAAGCTGGCAATGTACGAACAGGATTACGAGATATAATAATTATTCGCAAGTTTTGGAGTCAGTCAAAGTGCCCACATCAACGTTGCCGCTAACCGCAGCAACGGTTTACGGATATGGCAGTCTTTTTCCCATAGCAACAATAGCTAACGCAAAAGCCGATGAATGTGGTATTTACACAGGGGATTATGACGATGGCAAAGTTTCAGGTTATTGGGACTACGATAATGGTTGGCAAAAGGGGAACATATTTACCAGCGGGGTAATCGAATTAAGCGCTATGCCGCATTATGGATTGAAATCCTTGCATGTGCGTAATGGCTATTCGGCCGTAAAAGCCATTAAGATTGACCGGACAAAGGATTACACATTTTCAGCATGGGTCAAAGCGAATACCGGAACGAAGATTCGTTTTGGGGTAGAACTACATGCGGATGACGGCGAAGGAGGAATGGGTGCATGGATCGGAGCGTATGATTTTATCGATCAGGGATTTTCTACCAGTGATTGGCATTATGTTGAGAACACAGTAAAGGCTTCCGATCTATCCCAAAAATTAGCTTCCGGCCATACAGTTGGCGAGATCGCGTATTATCTCATCTGGATCGGCAGAAATTCTCAGGATACCTTTACGCCTGATTTTTATGCCGATGATATCCGGTTTTATCCGGCAAATGCATTGGTCAGTTCGACTTTTTACACAAGTCCCTTAATGCTGCCGATCAAGATCAGTGATGCCAATGGTTTCGGCCATAAGGTTGATTACGACGGCTTCGGAAGGGTGACTGCGGAGTACAATGCGAAAGGCCAGTTACTGAAATCAAACCAATACCATCTCATGCACGAGCTTGCGCCGGGAAAGAGCATACAGGTGAATATTCCCAATGGTGAGGAGAGCTACAAAATTGGCGGGACTATGGATATTTGTTGGGCACAAACCAGCGGTTCGAAGAATATCACGATTACTTATTCGACGGATGGCGGAACGAGTTGGCAACCGCTTACCGGCCCGACGAGCTTTGACAAGCAGTACAGCAGCTACACCTGGGCGATTCCAATAGGCATCAGCAGCACCAATTGCAAGATAAAGGTGACTGACGGCAGCAACCCGGATGTGTCGGATCGGGTGTTTACGATAAGCAATTGAAGCCGGAAGATAGCGGGCACGATCAATCGCCGCGTGGCTTGGAATAGGGAAGCTCATTGACAGATATCTGTGATTGTTTTTTTTGTTATCGTATTTTCTGCCGAATTATTGATCGTAGGATTTCCAGCCTTTCGTCGTATTTTGCCGAAATGAAGCTGTCTTTTGGAGAGCCATTCTTATCGTAATCCAGCGTTGATTTGCGATTAAAAAGGGAAAGACCGTGGAAGTAATCCGCGGTCCTTAGTTGTGATTTGGGCCAAATTGTTATTGTAACGTCAATCGAACGGCAGAGGTTTGACATAGCATTGGTCCCTGGCATCCTGTAAGCAGAAGTCCAGAAACTCATGCTCGTATGATTGCCAGAGCTGATCGGCAAGTTGATTGAGTTGATGCCAGAGTCGCCAGGCGGATTCTGGGGAGAGCGGGTCGGCGGATTGGATAGGCAAGGAGCAGCTGCTCAAGCTGATTGAGAAGCATTATGGCCGAACGCAAGCGGCCCCGCGTTACGGCATGCGGAATTAGCAGTGAACGGCTGCGGTGCGGTGAGGGCAAAGACATCTGCCTTCGCTCATGCCCGATAGCGAGGGCAATCGCTCAGGCAGGCGTTGCCACGCGAAAAGCAAAGACACGTGCAGTAGCCCACCGGCAGAAAAAAGCGGGGAAGACAGTTGCAGAATCCTTGATCCCCCCTTTGCAAACCCCCGTCAACCTTTCCGCGCCTGGTAGAATCGGACTTTCGGCCGCCTGCTCATCAATATGGTCGCTACCGCTCCCGTTCGCTGCGTCCGTCCGCAAAGGGGGGTTAAGGAGGCGCACACCGCACTACGCAAAACGCTCTCGCCCGCGTCCTTCGTTCTTCGCGTTTTGCTTCGTGCTCATAGCCGCTTTTTCAGCCGGTGGGAATTGCAAAAGCAATCTGATCACCCCGACCCTCAAGGGAGAAAGGCGCAAAAACACGCGCCTTCAGCTTGCGCCACCGTCTGGCGCCTCTTCAGTCACGTTTTTTGCGGCGGAGTTGGATTGACTGGTAGTGCGAGCACCGGCAAAAGCACCAGCCTCTTTGAACAAGCCGTAGAATCCAGCGACTTTTTCGACTGTCTCTGATAGTTCCGGCCGATTATGTGAGAATCCAGGGCTATTTCCGGCGGTTTGGATGGGGATTTTTTCTTTCGCTGCTCTTTTTTGTTTTATATCTGTGGTT